>Ga0075425_100007134_pt1 | contig 11789 bp, 8 predicted proteins | sample SoiMethybrSBSTD4_FD_75300 | JGI IMG/M metagenome (GOLD analysis project Ga0075425, IMG submission 75300) | Bulk soil microbial communities from a Populus tree surrounding site in Tennessee, USA - Soil MetaG P. TD hybrid SBSTD4 | ecosystem: Environmental > Terrestrial > Soil > Tree plantation...
TCCTGGAACTGGCCGAAGTCGAGCCCCTCGCCGCCGATGGCGGTGGTGTAGAACACCGCCGGGTCCTGGCTGTGGACAAGGAAGTCGATGCCCTGGATGACGTATTGCCAGAAGAAATTGTCGGTGCCGAACGGCTTGCCTTCGACTTTTTCGGCCACGCGCTCGTTGAACGACGTGCGGCCCTCATCCAGCGTGCCGTCGGGCCGCCGCGCGGGCGGACGATAGAGGCGGAACTTCTCGATGATGTCGCGCGAGAACGCCGCGTCGTCGTAGAGGGTGCGGAAGGCCGGCTGATGCAGATAGCGCCAGCGCGACTGCTCGAACACCCATTCGTGCTCGCCGGCAGCGATCGCCATCTGGATCAGCCCGGACAGGCGCCCGCTCCCCTCGGGGGTCCACAAGGCATCGTCGAGGATCTGGGTCTGGATCGATTTGAGGTCCTGCGCGTCCTCGCCGCCCATGTAGAAGTTGGCCGTGAGGCTTTCCCGCATCGACAGGCTGCGTTCCGCATCCAGGCGGGAGGCGTAGGTTTCGGAACCGACCTTGCGCGCCAGGAAACCGGCGCGGGCGCGGGCCGGCACCACCTTGATCAGCTGGAAGGCGAGGAACGCGTCCTCGTCGGTTATCGCCCAGTCGAACAGCCCCTTCTGCAGCAGCTGCTCCGCCTGCCTCACGTTCTTGTAGGCGTCGCGATAGCTGATCAGCCGCAGGAAGATCTTGCGGCGGTTGATCGTCTCTGCCGAACCGGTCCTGCGGCCGATCTCGCTGTAGAGCGAGTCGACCGGAATGTTGTCGATGAAGCGGTCGAGCAGCCCTTCCGCTTCGAGGCCCTCGGCCACCGCCCGCATGCGCACCGGATCGTCCACGAACGGCTGCATGGCGTCGAGGACATCGATCGCGTCCTGATCGGTCACCGCCCAGTCGTTCCAGTCATAGCTGAGGCTGCGCTTGGCCATGGCGATGACCTGGGGCACGCCGGTGGCCGGATCCTTCAGCGTCGCAAGGGCAGCTTCGCGACGTTCCTTGACCTTGATCTCCTGCTTGGCTTCGGCGCTGATGGCGTCATCGAACCGGTAGAGCGGCTCCCGCTCCATGATGTCGTCGATGACTTTCTTGTCGGAGTGTTCGGGGATCCAGGCCGCCTGCTTGAGAGCGTCGCGGACGAAGCCGATCACCCGCTTGACGGCGAAATGCTCTTCGCCGTTGAGAGCGGTCCATTCCATCCCGTCGAACAGGGTCGACCGGTACTTGACCAGGAGCGCCGTCTCGCTGCCCACGTAGGCGGCCAGCACCTGCGTGCGGTAGGTCTTCAGGTGAATTTCGTTGAAATTGTCCAGCAGCTTGTCCTGCCAGTCGCTGCCGATCTTCATGATGACGGCAGCCGCGGTGGCAAACTCCATGGTCTGCAGGATGCGGAGGATGTCGCTGACGTCATCGTCGGTGACCGCCCAGTCCCAGAACCCGGTGTCCAGGGATTTCTTGATGGCCTGGATTTCGCGCTCGCGCGAGGTGGCGACGATGTTGCCGAGGTCGTAGCAGACGGCGTCTTCGTCCCGGCGGGCGGCGCTGCCGCCGGGCAACGCGCGGCGGGGACGCGCCGGTTTGCGGTCGGCAAGCAGAAGCGCCGCCGTGCGGTCGGCTTCCGCTTCCACGAGGTCGCGGACGATGTCGCTGTCCTGGCGGCGGTCGACGCGACCCGCCTCGGCGAGATGAGCTTGCGCGAGATGCGCCAATTCGTGCGCAAGCAGGAAGCGTCCGTCCTGGTGCTCGGGCCGGTAGGTGTCAGGATCGAGCAGAATGCGGCGGCGCGACTGCAGCAGGCCGCGCAGCCGGCGGGCCTGCAAGGTTTTCCGCGTCGCTTCGTCCCAGTGGACGTCGAATGCATGCGCCTCGATACCGAGGGCAGGCGCCCAGCGGCTGACCAGCCCGCGGGTCTGGGCGGTGCGGTCGTCGCCCGTCTCCAGCCGCGAGAGGCCGCTCCACGGAAACGACACCACGGCGTGGGGCTCGCTCGCGGCCGGGAGGCGGCTTGTGTCGCGCCGGCCGTCAAGCTGGCGCGTCGGCGCCCGCGCCGGCTCGGCTGCGGGCGCGGGTTGCCGGCTGGTGGCGCGCGCGCTCATCGGTTGAGGCTCCCGTAGATCGCGCGGGCAATGATGCGACCGGCCCTATCCGGGCTGGCGTCGGCGGGCAGCATGGCCTGCGGTGCCTGCACCCTGTCCTGATGGCGGGAGCGACTGCCGATGGCGGGCAGACCATGGGCGCCGACCAGCCTGGTCAGCTCCTGCTGGATGGCGTCGGCAATGGCATAGCGGTGCGCCGCGGGGAGGCCGCGCAGGACCAGTTCGTCGATGCGCAGCGTGACTTCCTTCATGCCCAGCCGTCCGTTTCCGCGGCGGTCAGCGGTTTTTCCAGCTTGTGGTATTCGGTGCGCGCGGCCGCCAGCAGGTGCTTCATCTGCACGGGCTCGCGGGCAGCAGCCGCCAAGAAGGCGGCGTTGAGGGCGATGTTGCGGATGTTGCCGCCGGCCACCGTGAGCCGGGCGAGCTGCGCGTAATCCAGTCCGGCGGTTTCCGTCTGGCGCGGAAACACGCTGCGCCAGATATCGGCGCGCATCGCGTTGTCGGGGAACGGAAATTCGATGACGAAGCGCAGCCGGCGAAGGAACGCCGTATCGAGAATGGATTTGACGTTGGTGGTCAGGATGGCGAGACCCGGATAGGTTTCCATCCGCTGCAGCAGATAGCTGATCTCGATATTGGCGTAGCGGTCGTGGCTGTCTTTGATCTCGCTGCGCTTGCCGAACAGAGCATCGGCCTCGTCGAACAGCAGGATGGCGCTGCCGGCTTCCGCTGCGTCGAACACCTGTCGCAGGTTGCGCTCGGTCTCGCCGATGTACTTGCTGACGACGCCGCTGAGATCGACGCGATAGAGATCGAGGCGGGCGGCGCCGGCGATGACTTCCGCCGCCGTCGTCTTGCCGGTGCCGCTCGCTCCGGTGAACAGCGCGCTCAATCCGAGGCCGCGCGCCGACTTTCCGGCGAAGCCCCAGCGTTCGTGGACCTGCACGCGATGGCGAATGTGCACGCAGATCTCGCGCAGCAGATCCTTTTGCGGAGCGGGCAGGATCAGGTCGTCCCAGGTGGCGCGGGGCTCGATGCGCTGCGCCAGCATGCCGAAGCTGGTGCGCGCCTGGGCGCGGCAGGCGTGCCAGAGATCGTCGCCCGACAGCAATGTCGGTTCGGCTGCGGCAAGCGCTTTGCTCAGGCCGGCCGGCGGCAGCGGGAAACTGGCGGCGAGCGCGTCGAGTTCGCCGTCGAGGCCGTCCGCGATGGGGCCGAGGGCGTCTGCCCATTGCTGGCGGCGTTCGGCGGCGGCGGGCGCCGGCACATCCAGGTGCACGGATTCGCTTCTGCTCAGCGGCAGCGGTTCGCGGCTGAGCAGGGCGACGCAGCCACCCAGGCTCTCGGCCCAGGTCAGCGCACTGCGCGCCGCGTCGTAGGCGCCGTCCGCATTCACCAGCAGAGCCACCGGGTTGAGCAAGCACTCGCGCCGCCACAACACGGTCAGCGAATGGCGCTCGCTCGCGCCGCCGGGAACGTCGGCCAGCCGCAGCGACAACGCGGTTCGTCGGCACGCGTGCGCCGCCGCGACCGCCACCCGGCGCAACGTCGGCTGATCACGGCCGGTGAGCTGAACGCAGGCAATGTCGGCAGGATCGGCGGGCCCCCGCCACAGCTGGGCAAGGGCGTTGGCGACCCGGCGCTCGCATGGCAACGGCGGCGGCGTCTCGCCGACCACATCCAATAGCGACTGCAGCCGTTCGTCGAGGTAGCTCACGCCCAGCAGGTAGTGGAGGATCCGCTCATCGATGCGCAGCGGCGCGGCGGTGAGCAGGGGGCCTGAGCCGACCTCGATCAGCCGCCAGAAGCGCAGCGGTCCGCCTGGGGACAGCGCGCTCCAGTGGGGTGCCGGCAGGACGGCGAGCGCCAGGCCGAACGTGGGCGAGGTGGCGCGCGAATCCTCCTGCCGCCGGGCACAAAGCTGGGCGAAGGCGCCGTCCGCTTCGGCGCCGGCACACAGAACCAGCAGATCGCGTTCGAAATCGCTGAGGCCGAAACGTAGCTGGAGCTGGCGCAGCGCATGGTCGCCGGCCGGATCGGCGTGCGGTTCGGCCGCGCCCGCACCGTCGGCCCGCGGCGCATCCTCGCCGCGCAGCAGGACGGCCAATCGCGCGACCGCGACGGTGAGCGCGGCGCGGCAGGCGGACGGCCAGTCGCGACCGCCGGAGACCATCCTGTCGGGCGCCGCGCTCGTCATCACGAAAGATCCACCTGCGGTTGGGCGTAGAGACCGCTGGCTTCCGGTGTGAGCATGCTGTCGACACCGTCGATGCGCATCCGGACGAGGTACTTGCCGGCAACCACGGCCTGGAACGGAACCGAGACGGTGTTCGTGCTGGCTTGGTTGGGGTCGGCAATGCCGTTGTTGGCGGGAGCCGCGAAGCTGTAGCCGCGTGCCGGCCGGTCGGCGGGCGGATTGAATTCGTTGAGCAGCACGATCACGTCCTGGCTGCGCCCCACCGCCGGCTGGACATCGATCTTCAGCTTGCCGGCGCGCAGCGCCACGCCGTTGGCGGCGCTATTGACGACGTTCTCCGGCGTTGCCGCGATTTGCGGGCGCAGCAGGAAGGGAAAGAGGTTGGAGGTATTGCCCTCGTGAACGACCGGCGGGTCGGACAGATCGATGAGATGCTCGACCCGCAAGGCGCGCGTGCCCGCCAGCAGGGTGGAGGCGGCATTGGGCAGCGTATAGACGATGCGATCGTTGGCGATATCGTCGGCACTGGGCTGCGGATCGAACATGTCGCCGTCGACGCGAACCCGCAGGTGATCGGCCTTCAGGTTCTGGCCGAGGACATGCAGCGTGGTTCCCGGCAGGATGGCGTTGCGGGCACCGGTTGCCGCCTGCACCGCCTGGATGAGCGGCGGACCCGACAGGACACTCGCTCCGCCCATGGCGCGCACCGGCAGCGCGCTGCGAAACGCCTGGGTGCTTTCGATGAGGACGACGCTCACCTGGTAGGCTGCGGTCGGGCGGTAGTGGGCGGTCATCGCCGACCACAGCTTGGATATTTCCTCCGGATTGAGAACCTCCGGGGTCACCTTGATCTGCTCGATCTGATCGGCCAGGCGGCTGTTGGCCAGACTCGCCGGCACGGCGGCGGCCAGCGATTTGCGGATCTGCTCGCGCGTCAGTACGGATGCTTCGTGCAGAGCGAGCGTGGCGTAGCCGAGGATGATCTCGGCATGGAACGGCTTCTGGCCGTAGGCGGTGACGAAGTAGTGCAGGTTGAGGGCGAGCGGCGGGTTGGACAGTCGCTCGCCGTTGCCGTCGCGCGACGGAAGGGCGGCGTTGCGCCAGGCCGCATTGGGCGTGATCTGATAGAGAAACAGATTGAGCTGATCGTTGTCGGTCTGGTTGGCCGGATTGGCCGGCACCACCCGATCGGGCGGCAGCGTGGTCACGCTGACCGGCTGCACGACATTCTGGGCGGCCAGTGTGTTCTCCAGCACGGCCTTGATGACGGCGGTCACCGCCCCGATGGCAAGCGCATCGCTCATGCGGATCGCCCGTCCTTTTCCTTGAGGTAGTCGGCCAGTGACAGCATTGGCTCCGACCGCGCACGGCGGCTGGGCGGCGCCGGCGGCGGCGCGGCAACGGCGCGCACCTCCACCTGGCCAATGGTCACCGTGACGGCGTCGCGTGGGCGCGCGCCCAGGTTTTCGCCGCGTCCAAGCGATGCGGGCGGGCGCGCGACTGCGAGCGGGACCGGGGGCAACAGCGGCTTGGCGACGAGCGACGGCACCGCCGGCGCCGCCGGCTGGGCTCGCGGGTCGGCGGTGTGCAGTGCGGGCCGCACGGGCGCCGGCCACGCACGCTCGCGCGCTGGAACGGGTGGTGCGGCCGGTTGCATCGGCGCACCGTCGGTCGGTCGGCGGGCCGGCTGCCGGTCGGTCGGGACCGGAAGCGGCGGTGTGGCGATCACGCGCTCAGTGCGCGGTGCAGGAGTGACGCGCGCCGGCACAGGGGTGCGAACGATGGCCGGCTGGTCGCGCGCGTCGCCAGTCCGGACGGATGGCGTGGACGCCGGCTGCACCGGCTCGCGCGAAGGGGGCGGTGTGGGTGCGATGGCCGGCTGGGTCGGCGGCCGGGGATCGGTGCGTTCGGCGGCACGAATGGCGGGTGACTGCGGCGGCACCAGTGGCGGCACCGGCGGCGGCGCCCGCTCGCGTCCGCGAACTGGCGAAGCCGTGATGGCCGATGGCGCCGCGGGCGCACCGGGCGACGGCGGGCTCGGCACCAGCAGCCGTTCGCCGATGTGCCGCTCGATGACCACCTCGTGACGGCTGTGGATCTCGCGTGTCACGATTGGCAGTCGTGACGGCGTGGCCGGCGTCGGCGATGGTGGAGCACTGTCCGCGTCCGGCGGGTTCGCGTTTTGCGGCAACGGCTCGAACCAGGACGGCAGCCGCGGCCGGATCACCGGCGCCACGTCGACCGCCCGACCGGCGAGATGGAGCAGATAGCCAGTCATGGTGCGACGAAGCTCACATAGAGTTGGCGGCGGGCAGGGGACAGGCCGAGGATCTCGGCTTCCGTCCAGCCGTAGGCCGAAGCCAGCGCGTGGATCTCGTTGAGCGTGCGCCGCGCCCAGGCATCCAGCTCGCTGGCCAGGAACGACGGCGGGTCGAACGGCTGGGTCCAGGCGTATCGGCACGCCGGGCACGTGAGCGCCAGATCAATGGTAGCGTCCGGGTCGCTTGCGGCCATGTCGGCTTCGACGACAGCGTGGACATGCGGCGGGATGTCGTGGAAGGCGACCGCGGCCTCGCCCTCTTCGCCGCCGAGGAAGCAGGCGGCCAGCAACTGATCCCGCGCGGCTTCGGCGGTGCCGGCGCTGAGGGTGGCAAGATCGCCCGCCACTGGCAACCGAAACCGCACGTCGCGGCCACCGACCGTGATGGTGATGGAGCTGGCCGTAACAGGTGTGACCGGGTTGGCGGCGAGAATGTCGCGGGTGGTCAGCCGCAGTTCCAGCCGCTCGCGGCAGTCGGGACAGGTGGCGATGCCCTCGAGCGCCAATCCGAAGCTGCTTTCCCGCAGCAGCAGGATCTGGCGGTCGCGCTCGCCGATGGGCCAGAGGGCGGGATCGTCGTCGTCATGCAGGCGGGCGGCCTGCAGCCACAGCAGCGCCCGCTGCGCAGATGTGAGACCTTGCCCTTCCTCCCACAGATCGAGCCAGGCCGATGGCGTAAGCGCTCCCACTCGGCGCCCGGAAGCCGGACTCTCCGAAGCGGATGTGGTGTGGTCGGACTCGGACACTGGCAGCACGCTCCACTCGCGGGCGGATGGCGTTGGCGGTTGGCTTCACCATCGGGCGGCAGGCCCCCGCGAGACTTCACCGAGCGAGCCAAGCCGGGCGAGGTCGATGCGTCCCGGGCGTCATGCCGCTGGTACGGTGAAGGTGGGTTCACTCGGCTCCGGGATGGTCTCGTCGCGCTGCCAGCCTTCGTTTTCCAGCTTGATGTGAGCGATGGCGACGGCGTTGGCGTTGGCGTCGAGATCGGGCAGCGCCTGGAACTCGGACACCCAGCAGCGGAAGATCGTGTAGCTGACGGCCAGCTGCCCAGCCTCGTTGTAGAGGTCGAGAATGATGTCCTTGCGGAAATCCTTGAGCGACGTCTCCGCGCCGAGGCCGGCGTTGAAGTTCCATACCTTGTTTGCCCACTTTTCGAATTCGGTATCGTGGGTGACACCGCGCTCGAGCATGATGGCTTCAAATTCGGTCCGCCCGGGCGACTTGCGGCTGGAGCTCGGGTCGCCGCCCTCGCGATGCTTGACCACTTCCGTCGTTCGCTTGAGGGCACCGACCTTGCTGACGCCGGCGACGTAGCGGCCGTCCCATTTCACGCGAAACTTGAAGTTCTTGTAGGGATCGAAGCGCTCGGCATTCACGGTAAACTGTGCCATGGCTGGGTCCGGTTTGGTTGAACTGTGGCCGTTTCATCAGGCCGCCGTCTGGCCGGCGATCTGCTGGATTTTCAGGATGACGAACTCCGCCGGCTTCAGCGGCGCGAAGCCGACGACGATGTTGACGATGCCGAGGTTGATGTCGTTCTGGGTCGTCGTTTCCTTGTCGCATTTGACGAAATAGGCTTCGCGCGGCGACGAGCCCTGGAAGGCGCCCTGGCGGAACAGGGTCTGCATGAAGGCGCCGACGTTCAAACGGATCTGCGCCCACAGGGCCTCGTCATTGGGCTCGAACACCACCCATTGCAGGGCGCGGAACAGGCTTTCTTCGATGTAGAGCGCCACCCGGCGGACCGGAATGTATTTGTATTCGTCGGCGCTGGCATCGGCGCCCTTCAGCGTGCGCGCCCCCCAGACGATGCGCCCGTAAACCGGGAACGTGCGCAGGCAGTTGATGCCCAGGGGATTGAGGACGCCGTTTTCCTGGTCGGTCAGGGCGTAGGCCAGGCCCTGCGCGCCGCGCAGGCCGGCGTCGGTGCCGGCCGGCGCTTTCCAGATGCCGCGCGTGGCGTCGGTGCGGGCGATGACGCCGGCAACCGAGCCTGAGGCCGGTATGTTGCGCACGCGAAAGCCGTCCAGCGGATCGGCCACGGCGATCTGCGGGAAGTAGATGGCGGCGTTGCGCGAGCTCAATCCGAGCGATGACACGTAGTCGGCGATCTTGTCCCATTGCGTGTCTGCGGCCGGGTCGACCAGGAGGAAGGCGCGTTCCTCCTCGCAGAAGGTGGCGGCGGCAGCCAGGACGCTCTTGGCCTGCGCATCGGCGAGTTGAGCGGTGCGCGGGATCACGAGCAGATTGAACAGGTCCACGTCACGCAACGCGTAGATCCCGGTCTTCTGGCCATAGTCGCCGATGAGCGTGGTTGCATCGGGCGGATCGCCGTCATCGCCGGGCGTCGAGCCGGTCTGCGCACCGAAGGTGGCGCCGCCGGCCAACGCATAGGCTTGCACGTTCACGAATGCGCCGGTCGCCGCCGTGAGCTTGGCGTCGCTGGCCCCGTTCCCGGGACCGTCGGTAAAGACGATGGACGCATTGGGCGTGGCGGCCGCCGGTTGGACGGCGAGGGCAGTTCCCTCGAGCGTCACCGTCGCCCCCTTGGCGGCAGGATGGTTGAGGCTGGTCTGGATCAGCGTCTGCAGGGCATCGCGCAACGCCGGTCCCACATCGGTGTCGGCCAGGTTGGCGCTCTGGCTGACGATCGTCACCGGCGCACCGCTCGAATTGTCGTTGATGGTGACCGTCATGTCGCCGCCGATCTTGGTGCCCACAATGTCGCCGAGATCGCCGCTCCTGGTGCCGGTGCGCGCCGGCCGACGGCTGCTGGCGCCCTCCACCTCGCGGCCGCCTTTGGCGAGGCCCAGCTTCAGCTTTTCGGCAAGGGCGCCGCCGGCGGCCGGCACGACGCTGACCGCGGAGATCTCGGTCGCATCCTGCGACGTGATCTTCAGGTGGCTGCCGGCCGGCGCCGGTTGGCCCAGCGCGTTGACCCGCTCGACGGCCACGCGGGCGGAGATGCCGGCGGCATTCGCGGCGTTCTCGAGCGCGGTGCGGATCTTGTCCAGGTCGTTGGCTGCGGCCGGGTCGGTGAGGGCGAGCGTGACGCGGTCCTTGCCGTCCAAGATCAGATCGAGGGAGCTGTCGGCGGCGGTCAATGCCGGTACCGGACTGAGGCGGCCGCTGAGGCTGAATCCCTTCTGCGTCAGCGCCAGTGCGGCTGGCCGTTCGAGCTGGATCAGCCGGGACGCACTGTTGACGACCCGGACCGCATAACTCGAGGCCTTGGAATTGAGGCTGAGGTTGCGGTGGACCTCCTGCTCGACGACCACGGGCGAGCCGTCCTTGAGTTCGAACCGGCTGACGGTCAGGTTGAAGGTGCTGTCGGGATTGGCGGTGGCGTAGTCGACGGCCAGCCGCAAGGTGTTGCCCCACGCGCCCGGCGATGCGGCGCTTGCGGTCAGGACGGCCGTGTTGCTCGCGTCAGCCAAGGCGACCTTGGCGGCGTGCACGCCGAGCGCCGCGCGCACCACATAGGCATCGGTGCCGCCGTTGAGGAAGAACTGGCTGACGGCATACGAGATCTCGCTGTCACGGCTTATGCCGCCGAAGGTGCGTTCATAGTCGCCGGGATTGAAGATTCGTACCGCCTGGTTCACCGGCCCGCGCGCCGTATAACCGACGAAGGCCGTGATCGACGTGGCAACGCCGCTAATCGTGCGCACACCACTGGGAATTTCTTCGACATAGACGCCTGGATAGGTTGTGGTGACGGGCATCGCTCATTGGCCTGCTGGTTTGACCGGGGAGCGGTCTGTTGCTTGCGGACGCGGAAAGGCCGGCCGAGGATGGCCGGTATATGCAATGGCGCCGACCGATCAGGCGACGCGAAGAGCGAATGATTCTGGGAGCAAGTTCGGAATTGACGATGCGCGTGTGACGCATCGGGAGACAGAACGGTTGCCGCCTCCCCTGACGCCGACGAGGCCATGTCGCGATTGATCGGTGCCATGGTCGCGACTATAAGCACAGGCTATTGATGGTATATGCGATAAGACTACCTTGGCTTTGCCTCTGTCAAGGGATCGCCGGCGTGGCGGAAGCCTTTCTTTGACGTCGACGGCAGAGTTTTGCGATGTCACGCGGGTTGTCCATTCGGAGAACAGAGATGCCCGTGCCTCGTATCGCTGCTGCGCGACATCCACACGGATGAGCCTCGCGCAATCCAGCGTAGGGCGTTGACCGCGGACGGCTAGAAGATCGGCCGCATGAGTCTAGGCGCGAAAGCCGGCGCGGTGATAAAGCTCTCTGCGGACGAAGAGGTGATCCGACGCGCGACGTGAAGGCGATGCGCGTCAAGTCGGACGGCTATCATAGCTGGACCGATGACGAGATCGCGCAATTCGAGCGGCGGCACCCGATCCCGGCCGCAACAACGTCGTGAAGACTCATTGCGGCGCGGACGTGCCGCTGAGGTGACCTGGAGCTTGGCGCTTGAAGCCTTTAACAGAAAAGCATCTGGGGATTTTTCGGAGGCACATGGTCGAGGTGATTGGCGTTCACGCCGATCTTGCGAGCGACGAGATTGGGAAATCTCACCTGGACGATCGAGTGCTCGCCGTTATGCGCGAGGTCCCTCGACATTTATTCGTTCCAGCACCTCTCGCCAGTGCGGCTTACTCCGATACACCCCTGCCGATCGGCTTTGATAAAACCATCTCGCAGCCGTTCATGGTCGCCCTCATGACGGACCTCCTCGCGCCTGAGCCCACGGATCGGGTGCTCGAAGTAGGTACGGGACTAGGCTATCAGACTGCCATCCTGGCGCGATTGACAGCACAGATCTGGAGTGTGGAGGTCGTCGAAGAATTTGCAATTGCCGCACGAACTCGACTGAAAGCTCTTGGGCTCGAGAACGTCGCAATCCGAGTTGGTGATGGTTCGCGCGGTTGGGTGGAACACGCGCCTTACGACAAGATCTTAGTCGCCGCGGCCGCCGGAAAACCCCCGCCAAATCTCCTCGAACAGCTGAAAGAGGGCGGACGTTTGGTGATGCCGCTCGGAGAGCCAGAGCAGCAAAAGCTCTCGGTCGTAGACAAGGACGATCGAGGCGTTCACATCCGAAGGCTGTTGGCCGTGCGGTTTAGCGAGTTGGAGACCGTCGGTTGAGACATGCGCAACGCGATCAACTTTGGTGGTTACA
>Ga0075425_100007135_pt1 | contig 11789 bp, 10 predicted proteins | sample SoiMethybrSBSTD4_FD_75300 | JGI IMG/M metagenome (GOLD analysis project Ga0075425, IMG submission 75300) | Bulk soil microbial communities from a Populus tree surrounding site in Tennessee, USA - Soil MetaG P. TD hybrid SBSTD4 | ecosystem: Environmental > Terrestrial > Soil > Tree plantation...
ACTCGCGACACCGCAAACCATTCGGACAAACGGAGCGACGTGGTTCGCGTGATTGCTACGGCGGCGGCTCTCATCGGACACGGTCTGGAGGCAATGAGGAGGCCATCGAGCCGCGCGCTGTCGGAACGCGGTGGCGGCCGTGTCGTGTCAATGGTTTACGGCGCGAACGGCGTCGCAGCGCGGCGCGGTCGGCGGCGGCGGCACCTGGTTGGCCGCATGCAGGCGTCTGAAACCGCGCACCGAGCAGAGTGGATCCTCTTAGGGGTGGCCGACTCGGATCGACGCAGTGATCGGTGGAACCAGGAACTCTATCGAGTGCCGGTCAAGCCACGCTTGCCGAGCGCGTCTTGCAGAGCACGAAAGTTGTCTTCGCACGTCGCCGTCAAGTTACGCTTCTGGACCAGCGAGAGTGCAAGCGAGCGGACGTTACTGTTGCGCCGAGAGAGCGACACGATCTGGCTGTTAAGCCCCGCGAACTTATCCAAGGCTGCGACCGCGATGGCGAACTGCGGCCGTGCGTCGGGGCGGACGAGCCTGGTCAGGTTCTCGGCCGCTCGTCGCGCGGCCGACTCCTCGGTATTCGCTGCTCGAGGCGCGTCATCGCGGCCTCGTCGGCCGCTGCGATGTGCGGCGCCTGCGGCACCTCGATTTCGCGCACGTTCGCGACGGCACCGGCGACGAGCGCCTTCACCCGCCAGCCGTCTTTCGCCGCGTCCGCCGGCGCGGTGGGCTCGAGCGCAGCGCGGAACTCATTCGCCGCATTGCGCGCCGGACCGAACGACAGCCGCTGTGCCTTGAGTTTCGTATTCTCGACCGCGAGATCCATGATGTTGCGGTCGAGCCTACGGTACTCAGCGAAACGCTGAGTGAACTCCTCGAGCAAGTGAGTTTCGTTCGAGTAATCCAGATCCATGAGCAAGGGCTTGAGCGCGTCGGCGTCGCGCTGGACGGCGAGCGTCGCCTGCGTCGCTTCGCGGGGAAATACGGCAGATGTGTCGTCAGTATCCGCCACGACGTCGCGGTTTGCGGCATCTCCGATCTTGACCAGCTGACTGAGGAGGTCGACTGTCAGCCGGCGTGCCTCGGACAGTTACTGGAACACCTTCACCGGCGGATTGAGGCAGCCCGCGGCTGCACCAGCCAGCACGGGAGCGAGAGGCCTGACGCATTGCGGCGGCCTACGGAAGGGGCACGCCCGCGACTGGGCCGGTTCTGGTGAATCACGATGGGCGAAATAGCATGTGACAGTCGCTCCGCTTACGCTGTTGAAGATCCGATCGTTCCACATCCCGAACGTGAAGCCGACGTCGTTCGGCCAGTGCTGTCAACGCCACGAGACGATCATGTGGCGTGGAGTGGCGCGGCTGATCGCTCCGGTTCGGCGGCGCCGGATTCGACGGACGCGATCATCTGCCGAAGCCGCGTGACGACCGCCGGCGGCAGCACCTGGTCGAAGTATTCGACCGACAGGCCGCGCACACCGGCGTCCGGCGAGCGGATGCCGTGGACCGCCGCATCGAGCGGCTCGCGCGCGATGATCGTCGACAGCAGCAAAAAAATGTACTCGACCTGACGGGAGGTGGCGCCTGCCGGCAAGCCGGGCGGCGCCGGATCGTCGGGCCGATCGAGGAGGCGGTAGCCGCGCCACAGCTGCGGCGGCACTACCAGCTCGCGCTCGACGACCGCGATGATCCGTGAGTGATCGATCGACAAGCCGGCGTGGGCGGTCATCATGCGGGCGATCGCCTGACTGCAGTGATACCGGACTTCGAACCGCGAATCGTTTAGACCGCCGACCAATCCATCGACGCTGCGCTGTACCGGACAGCGGCCGAGAATCCGCGGCAACCGCCGGCGGATCGTGAATTCGGTCGATCCGTCGAGCATCGCGTCGACAAGCAGGCCGACGTGCGCCGGCGCCAGCGGCTCGAGTGCCTCCCGGGCAGCGGCCGACACGTCGTCCCACGCCAGCAGGTTGATCGCGTGAGCGACGTGCATCCGTTCGAGCCGCGACGGCTGTCGCAACGCAGCCGTGACGCGCGCTGCGTCGCCCGATCGCAAATCTGCCAGCAGCCGCAGCGGCGGATCGGGGCGCAGCTCCGGCTCGGCTTCGCGCGCCCCCTCGCGCCGGGCATCGGCAGGCCGCGGAGCCAAGTGCTCCGGCAGTTGCACGACCGTCCACCCCGCCTCGGAGACCACGCTGACGGGCGGCGCGTCGCGGTGTTTCACGAGCTGGTCTTCGACGACTTGCAGGTAGAGTCCGCTGAACTGCCGACCGATCCAGACGGCGACAATTGAGAAAAGCACAGAGATTCGCAGCAGGGCATTGTCGATGCCGACGACGCCGAACGCGAGCAACAACTGAACGGTCGTCGAACCCAGGGCCTCGCCGACGCGATCGCAGACGACGTCGAGGACGGTTTTCGCCCGTCGACGCGTCGCCGCGTCCATCGGGACGAAGAGCATCTCGTAGGCAGCGCGGTAAAGCGAGTTTCGCAGCACCGATTCGGCGCCTCGCACTGCGGCCACCATCGCCAGGCCGCCGGGCATCATCAGCGCGACGGCGCTCGCCGCGCCGACACCGGTCGGCAGCGTGTCGATCGTACCGCTGACACCGAGGCGCGAGACGACCCGTCCCGACGCGTTCTGCGCCAGAAACGTGACCAGCTGCACGACGCCGTAGAACACCGCAAAGAACCGGAGGAGATCGGGACCGGTGCCGAACATGCCGCGGGCGTTGGTCTTCAGCAGGAAGTCGAGCATCGCCGCGGCGGCGGCGGTCAGGATCGCGAACGCGGCGATCGTGCGGACATAACGGCCGCGAAAGGCAGCGCCAATGCCTGAGGCCCCTTCGCCGTCTGATGCGCGCGTCAACAGGGCCGGGGCGCGGCCCAACGTCGCGACGCCGACGGCGCACGCCGCATGAAGCGCTGCAAGCAGGACGAGCACAGCGTGCGGCGCGATCACAGCTACGAGGCGCTCCGCCGCGATGCTCCCGGCAATCCCGCCGGCAGTTCCCGTTGCCGCGATCCGTCCGTACGACGCGCGGGCGCCCGCCGGGTCGTAACGTTCCGCAACCGTCGACCAGAACCCCGAGATGAGCAATGTCGCCACACCCGCGAGGTGCAGATAGATGACGACGGCAAGCGTGCGGCTGGAATCGTAGACCGCCCACTCGCCGGCGTGAGCGGCGGCGCTCAGCGCGAAGCCGCTAGCCACGACGATCGCCGGTGGGAAGCGCGCCAGCAGAGCGGCGAACAGCGGCACCATGACGCCGGTCAGCGCGGCGGTCGCGATTGTCATGGCGGGCAGTGCGGTGATCGGCCACGCGCGAAGGAACGCGGCGTCTCGAAATGCTTTGGCCGCGACCAGGTGCGCGATCATGACTGCCGCTGTGGCCATCGCGACGCGTGTGAGGGTTCGATTCACGCGAAACCGTTTTGCGTGTGGGCGCCGGGTCAGCTCGTCGCGGGCGCGGAGCGAAATCGCCGCTCACCGCGGCTGTGTCCCGGCATCAGACGTGTACGGGGCCGCTGAGCGTCGGCCGCGAGCGACCTAATGGAAGGCTTGTGGTACTCCCACCATCTCTTGGCCGCAGTGTCCGTCCACGCGTCGCGCGGAACTGTCGCTGCCAGACGTGCGCTGAGGATATCGGCTGATACCGGCCGGTCGGCCGGATCCTTCGCGAGACATTCGAGCACGAGCGCGTCGAGGGCCGCCGGAATGGTGAACTCCGAACGATCACTCGGCGGCGCCGGTTTGGCCTGCACGTGCGCGAGCGCCAGCGCCACCGCCGTGTCACCTGTGAAGACCTGTTGTCCCGTCAGTAAGTAGTAAGCGACACATCCGAGCGAATACAGATCGGCGCGGCCGTCGACATCATCGAGGCCAAGAGCGATCTCCGGGGCCAGATAGCTGGGCGTGCCGGCGACGAAGCCCGGCAGCGTCAGCGCCGTCGCCGCTGCGCGATGGTCGTGCACCACCAGGCCGAAATCCAGCACCTTCACGAAATCGTTGTCGGGCCCGAGACGGCACACGAAGATGTTGCCGGGCGTGATGTCGCGGTGCACGAGGCCGCACGCGTGCGCCTCGCCAAGCGAGTGGCAGACCTGCTGCAGGAGATAAACCACGCGACCAGGTTCCACCGGGCCAAATTGGGCGACCAGTTGCTCGAGGTTTAGCCCGTCGAGCAATTCCATGACGTAGTAGAAGTCGCCTTCCTCCGTGATCCCGAAATCGTAGATGTCAATCGTGTGAATCGAGCGGAGGGCGGCCGTCGCACGCGCCTCGCGCTCGAAACGCTGTACCAGCGCGTCCCGCGCCGGCACACTGTCACCGAGCTTGTCACGGCGTATCAGCTTGATCGCCGCCGGCCGGGCGAGTAGCCGGTGCTGAGCCCGCCACACTTCGCCCATCCCGCCGGCGCCAATACGCTCGGTCAGTTCGTAGCTGCCGATCTCGCGCGCCCGAGCGAGGTGCACGTTGGTGCGATGAACAATGCGTGCGACCGCGTACGCGAGCAGAGGGAAAAGGTAGCTCGAGGTGAGGAAGTAGGTCGCGACGTCCGCCGGGTCGAGAAGCGGCAGGCCGGTGACCGCTGCGGATATCGCGAGCGCCACCGGACCCATCGATGCCGCCACAAGCGACGTGATCAGAATCCGGAACGGTGTGTCGGGGACAAGCAGGGGATAGATCGCGATCAGGACCGATTCGGCCGGGATCGAAAACGAGCCGCTGACGGTCGGCGGCAGCCCGAGCCAGAACTCGCGCACGCTGATGCCCAGCGCGCCGACGACCTGGAACACCAGGCCGAGATCGAGCAGGCGGTTCGCCGACAGCATGCCGCGGCGCGCGACGACGAAGACCGCAAGGCCCATCATTACCGCTGCCAGCGCACACACATCGGGAATGCCGAAGGAAACGGCGTCGAGGTGATCCCTGAGCGTCGCCGACACCAGCCTGGCAAATGGTCCGAAGATGCTGGCAACGGCGTAAACCATCCCGAGCCAGGCGAGCCGTTCACGGCCGTCTGCGATCACCGACGCGCCGATCGAGCGTGCGAGAGAGTCGTGAGTGGTGAGCTCGCGGCGTTTGATCAGGCGATCGGGCGTGGCGCTGGGAGCCATCGGTGGGTGAGGTCGCCGTCCGCGGCCAGGTGGGCGCGGACGGCAGACCGCGTTACTGTCCCGTGTTGATGACGACGCCGCCGTAGACGCGGTGCATGTAGCGCGTCTCGCGGCCGAAGAACGCCGGCGCAGTGTCCTTTGACTTGACCACGCCGAGGCGGTAGTCGGCGCGGATGCCCCACCGATTGCTCGGCGCGTACCACTTCAGGCCGCCGCCGACGTTCCCGCTCAGAAACGTCTGGTCGTCGCGAACTCCAAGCTCCGGCCGCGCGAACATCGACAGGCCGCCAAGGCCGACGGTGCCGTACGGCACGAACCGGTTGAAGGTCACCGGCGTCACCAGCAGGTTGCCGGTGTAGCTGAGCATGTTCGGCGCCTTCACGTGGCTGTTCAAATCGCCGAACTGCAGGTCGGACGTCGTTGCGAGCATCGTCGACAACTCGCCTTCGACGCCGAGGTACCGGTTGACATTGACGGTAAGGCTGGTGCCGAAGCCGTAGTTGCCGAAGCTGGGCGCCTTGCCCTTCGACGGTACGAAGCCGGCGCCGACCGGCATGTAAGTGACTTCGACGACGCCGGGCCTGGGCACGTCAGACTCCTGCGCGGCAGCGACTCCGGCGCTGCACAAGGTGCCGACGACAACGAGAGCTGCGAGCCTGCTGGTCATACGTTCCACATCTCCTTTTTCTGGCCGGTATCGACCACGCCATCTGCCACGGCAAACATCGTTCCTCGGCGTGATCCGCAAATTCGCTTTGAATCCATCAGGATCGCATCGCGCGCCCTGCGGGCCGACGTGTGCGATCACCCATGTGTCTGTTTGCAGACGTGTCAACGCGCGACGCCCGATTCGACGACTCGTACCTGCGTGCGCGCAACCGCGCGCTGCCGCCCGTCGGCGCCGGTGACGACGACGGTGACGCGATAGTCGCCGGCCGGGAAGCTGCGAAATTCGAATCGCGTCGTCTTCGGCGCGTGGTCGCCGTCGAGCGTCACCGTGCTCGAGCGATAGAAGTCGTCCGACTCGGCGACGGCCTCGACCGACCGGTTCGCGGCGTCGGGAGCGATTTTCGTCTGGATCACCAGATTCGCCGGCGCAAACGATACCAACGGCGACACGCGGATCGAGACGGCTTCGTTGGCACCAGCCGCGGCGGTCGCGACGAACGTGAGGCCCAGCATCAGACATCGAGCTTTCATCGCATCCTCCGTCACATCGGCGGTCACTCGCCGCCGATGCGTGCGTTTGTGCAAGGCGTGAGCCGCGTCGATAGCGCGCCAAACGCACACGAAAGGCTGGAAGTAGACGTCGAATACATGTGCAACGGCACAGGCGGGCGAACCGGAGCGCACGCGACACGTGTACAGTGAGTGAAATCAGACGCTGTTCTCGAGACTGTTCTGCGGCGATCGACGTCCGTGTGCGTGCCTTCTCTTATGAGCCGCTGGCACTGTCGTTGCCTTGCATGGCGTCGGCGATGGCCGGAGTGGGTCCGCGCCAGCCACGAACCAGCACATCGACTGATCCCGATCGATCCGTCAAAGAGTGATTGAAGATGAAGAGACATGCCTCGCTGATCACCCTAGGGTTTGCCGCGCTGCTTCTATTCCCAAGAATCGTCGTCGGGCAGAAGACGTCGTTCGACTTCGACAACACCGCAGATTTTTCGACGTTCAGGACGTACGCGTGGCGGGAAGGTACGCCGGCAGGCGAGCACTTCCTCGACCGGCGGATCGTCTCGGCGATCGACTCGCAGCTCGCCGCGAAAGGCCTGAAACAAAGCGACGAGAGGCCGGATATCTTTGTGCTCTATCACCTCGCGCTCGGTACGCGGAAGAGCGTGAGCGGATTCGGCACTGGGTCTGGACCGTTCGGCTGGCATGGGGGCTTGGACACGCTCGATGCCCGCATGTACGAGATCCCGGTCGGCGGTCTGGTGATCGACGTCGTGAACGCGTCGAAGCGGGAACTGGTGTGGCGCGGCGTCGGCATCGACGAAATCGACGTCAACGCGAAGCCCGAGAAGCGCGACAAGGCGATCAGCACCGCCGTCCAGAGGATCCTGAGGAACTACCCGCCGAAGTCTGCGCGCTAACGCGGAATACCCGGACGCCACCGCACGGTGGTGTCCGGGATCTCGCTACCACCATCGGTCTCACGCATCGTGGCGACGCCATTAAACACGTCAGCATGTCTGTGTCGATAGTTCCTCTGCGTCGTCGCGCCACGTCTTTCCTGATCCACCGCACTTCGATCACAACGCTCATTTCGAGAGCCTCGTCTGGTCGACGCTGACTCCCGGCTTTCGCGCGGAGTATCGAGGCGAGCTTCGAAATTGGGCGAAGGATGGCACGCGCGGCGGACGCCAAGGTCCTGTCGCTTTCGCACCTCATACTGGCGGAGCGATCCGGACGCGATGGGGAGACGTGGTCGAAGCGGCCGGTTCTCCTTAAAGGTGCCGTCATCGGCAACGGCCTTCGTGCGATGGCGGCCCCCTGACGTGCGCGCGTTCAGGTGCCGTGCGCGGCTGCGGAGTGGAGCCGCTACGACACAAACGCGGCGGTCGAAACGCGTCGATCCGCTGGGCGCGTGCAGTAGGAAACCGCCAGCAGCGCGATCAGCGCGGGCGGCAGCAGAAACAACGGCTTGTCGCCGGCCAGATAGTGCGCCACGGTCGCGGCCATCCACATGAACGTGAAGCCCGCGTAGGCCCACTCCTTCAATCTGGGCAGCCGGGGCGCGAGCAGCACGAGCGCGCCGGACAGCTTCGCGATGCCGAGCAGCATCCGCAGCTGCTGGGGATATCCGACGTGCCGGAAGTTCTCGATCGCCGCCGAGGCAGCGGTTAGGTACGCGAACGAGGCGGACAGCGCCACGATGGTGACGAGACCGGTGGCGCCCCAATACGCAATCTGTCGGACCCGATTTACTGTGTGCGACCCCGGCACGGCGCGCTGTCGGACTCCGGCATTGCCGGACCGATCGGCCTGGCGATCGATGACAGGTTGTTCGAACTCAGCGCTGGCGGGTCTTCCCGACATACAAACTCCTCACAGCGAAAGACGCAGCAACCACGGGCTCGCCGCCTCTCACCAGTACTCACCGACGTTCGAACAGCCGCTTCTTGATGAGCGCCGGTATCGTCGGCGTCACTTGTAGTTGGATGTTCCACTTCGGACCGCCAACGTCCGGTCGAATCGGGTAGTACTGAAACTGCGCCTGCAGCAAGGTCGGCAGGCCGCCGCATTTGCAGATCTTTCCAACCTGCGGTCCGATCCCGAACGCCGTTCCCTCGCCAGAGGGCGCCTTCCGATCGACTGAAAGGCTTGGCTGCGTTCCGATCAGCCAACCGTTTGCGAGGGAGTACGTGTAGTTGAACACGCCGCTCATCTGATTCGTCTCTGGGCCAGCGCCGCCGACTTTGAACCATTGCTGCACGAAACCGTAGGCGATGAAGCGCTTGCCGAGTAGCGTGGCGCCAACGTCGGGTCCGAGCTGCCAGGCGTTCTGGCCGAGCACGTCGTGCGACGCCGTGGGGAAGATGAACGTCGGGCCGGCACCAATCACGAGGCGGCCGCCAAAGAATGGGCGCGCAGCCGCAATACCGAGAGCCGTGTCGCCGAACCCCGTGCTCCGGTCGGTCTGTCCGTTCTGATCGAGGTGAGGCTGCGAATTGACGATGGTCACGACCGGGCGCATGTATAAGCCCCAGTCCTGGGTCAGCCGCACGCTCGTCAAGGGTTGAAACACGAGATTGCTCTGCATCCGGCGGCCGTGATCGAGCGGCATGTCGGTCCAGTTGTTGTTCTGCTGCAGCTGCAGCAGCCAACTACTGGAGAACGGATTGGTCGCGTCCTGGGCCATCGCGGCGGCGGACTGATCCTGATTCGCCGGCGCCTGAGCCGCGGTGGTCGTCTGCGCGTGTGCCGCTCCGGGCTTCGCGACGCATGCGAGTACGAGCGCGAAGCTCAAAATCCTGTTGAACGTCTGCTGCGTCATCTCCAAGGTCTCCTCGGCCGCACTGCGGCAAAGGCGATGCCTCCGCCCGACAGCCGGATCTGGCCAACGTCGGCGGTGACACACCGAGATGGGGCGCGTGTTATCGCACGGCGCGCAAAAACACACACTCGCTCGCGCTGCGACCGCGACGAAAACCGGCGCATTCCGGCCTCTCAGCGCCGATCGCGCGTTGGTATTGCGGTTGCGACGTCCCTGCCGGTTACACATGCCGCGCATGCACGGCGTCGGCGCGGCCGGTGAACGTCAAACGCGTGCACGTCGACAGCGACGGTGGACGGAGGTGCTATGCGAGGGCTGACAACGTCAGTGCGATATGTCGTGGCGGGGCTTTTCGCGATCGTGTTGCTGTCGCTCGCTGCGCCGTGCGCGGCCCAGGATGTCGACACGCCCAGCGTACCCAGCGCGCCCGATACGCCGGACCGCCGCGGCTCCATCTTCGCGCCCTCGACCTGGGTCGTCGTCAGCGCGCCGGTGCAGCAACGCGTCGACGTCAAGCTCTATGCGTTCTATATCGGCGACCTCAACGCGCCGGTCGTGCAGGCCGACGTCCCGATCCGGGTGAACAAGCTTCTGACCATCACCCCCAGCTACATGTATTACTCGGTTCCTCCCAGCGGCCTGATCGAGCTGTCGCCGCAGGCCCGCGGAGCGGTCGACAGCTATGACGAGCAGCAATTTCGCATCGACGGAACGCTCGCCTTCGCGGTGGACAAGTTCGAGATCTCCGCTCGCGGCATGTATGTGAGGCGGTTTCGTCCAGGCGTTGCAGACGACATCAACCGCTATCGCGGCAAAGTGTCGATCGCGCACCCGATCACCGTGGGAGGGAGCACCTGGAAACCCTTCACCGCATACGAGGCCTATTACGAACCGCAAGGCGGCGGGTGGAACAGAGATCGAATCTGGTCCGGGATCACCGTGCCGGTCACCAGGCACGTGATGTTTCAGCCGTCGTACATGTGGGAAACCAGCCAGGGAAGTCCGACGGTCAACTATCTGCTGTTCGGCCTAATTCTCAATACCAAATGAGATGTTCGTCGTCGTCAATCAGCCTGAAAAAGGAGACTTGCATGTCGAAAGCGTTCAAACGGGGAGCCGCGGTGCTCGCACTGATGATCGCCAGCGCGGCGTTCATCACAACCGCGCACGCGCAGATGCCCACCTCGCCGTGGAAGAAAGGCGCGCCATTTCCGGAGCCCGATGAGGAACTCTACGGCGTGGCCTCGAACGGCAAACTCTACGTCATCGGCGGATGGGGCGACGGTAAGGGCCGTGGCGTCGCTTACGAGTACGACCCCGTCACGGACAAGTGGGCGAAGAAGCAGCCGATGCCGAGGCCGGCTCACCATGCGGCGCTCGCGGCGCTCAACGGCAAGATCTACGTGTTCGGCGGATTCGTCGCCCCGGCAACCACTGCGATCCCGCTCGGTGCCGCATGGCAACCGGTCGCCGACGCGTGGGAGTTCAATCCGACGACTGATTCATGGAAGCCGCTGGCGCCGCTCCCCGGCGCGCGCGGTGCGGCGATAGCGGCCGAAGTCGGCGGCAAGATCTATGTGATCGGCGGCGCGACGGCGATGGAGGGATCGAAGACGCCGTTCTTTACCGCATTCGGGCCCGCCCGCGTGCTCGGCACGAACCAGGTCTACGACCCGGCGACGAACAAGTGGGAGACCCGCAACGCGATGTCGGTGCCACGCAATCACGCGTTCAGCGGTGTCGTGAACGGCAAGATCTACGTCATCGGTGGCCGCACCGGCCACGGCTTCATCCTCTCGGCCACCAACACCGACGTCGTCGAAGAATACGACGCCGCGTCCGACACGTGGAGTATGCCGAAGGAGCGGATGCCGACCGCCCGCAGCGGCGGCGCCTCCGGCACCGACGGGCACTTGATTTACGTCGCCGGCGGCGAGGTGACGACCACGGAACTCGTGGGTGCGTATCGGGCCGTCGAGGCGTACAACCCGGCGACCAATACGTGGATCACGCTGCCCTCGATGCCGATGCCGCGTCACGGCGTTGCCGGTGCGGTGATCGCGAACCGGTTCCATCTGGTAAGCGGGATGATCCAGTCGGCGGGGGCGCTCACGTTCCTCGATCCGACGCTGTCCACGCACACCGCGATGCACGACATTCTCGAGCTGCGGTTCAACCCGAATCCTCCGCCGACTGCCGCGAAGCCCACCGCGCCGGCGGCCCGGCAGGACCAGTAACGGTCGCACGCCGGCCGAAATTCCGGCGTGAGCGACTCGCACGAACACGACACGGCACATGTTCATGACCCGGAAGGAGAGCTTCATGTCGAAAGTCTTGAAACGCGGCGCGGCGGTGGTCGCGCTGGTGATCGCCAGCGCGGCGTTCATCACGACCGCGCACGCGCAGATGCCGGCGTCGCCCTGGAAGAAGGGCGCACCGTTCCCGGAGCCGGACGAGGAGTTGTACGGCGTCGCCGCGAACGGCAGACTGTACGTGATCGGCGGCTGGGACGACGGCAAAGCGGGGGGCGTCAACTACGAGTACGACCCCGCGACTGATAAGTGGACCAAGAAACAGCCAATGCCGAGGCCGGCGCACCACGCCGCGCTCGCGTCGGCGAACGGCAAGATCTACGTGATCGGCGGCTTCGTGCCGCCGTCGGA
>Ga0075425_100007136_pt1 | contig 11788 bp, 11 predicted proteins | sample SoiMethybrSBSTD4_FD_75300 | JGI IMG/M metagenome (GOLD analysis project Ga0075425, IMG submission 75300) | Bulk soil microbial communities from a Populus tree surrounding site in Tennessee, USA - Soil MetaG P. TD hybrid SBSTD4 | ecosystem: Environmental > Terrestrial > Soil > Tree plantation...
GCCGTTGTCCTACACGGTTACCGAAGTCCTGCTGCCAGACAGCGACGTGCTCGAGACGGTGTGCAACGAAAACGAAAAGGATCTGGCACACTTGCCCCAGGAGGTTCGATGAAGAGTCAGATGTTGTGCGCTGTCGCGGTTCTTTCGGCCGCCATCGCGGTCGGCGCGCAGTCTCCCGCGTTCGACGTGGCCTCGGTCAAGACGAGCAACCCGAATCCGACGGGACCGCTCGGAGCGACGCCGATGATTCTTCCGGCGCTCGGCCGCCTCACGGCGACCAACGTCACGTTGCGCATTCTCGTGATCGGCGCGTATCAGAAACAGCCGTTTCAGGTCGTCGGCGGTCCGCCGTGGCAGAACGCGGACAAGTTCGACATCAACGCCAAATCAGAAGATGGGTCGATGCCGACCGATCAAATCCTGGAACGCCTGAAAACGCTGCTTGCCGATCGCTTCAAGCTGCGCGTTCACACTGAAACACGAGAGGCGCCCATCTACAACCTCGTGGTGGCGCGCGGCGACGGAAAGCTGGGCGAGAAGCTCAAGCCGTCGTCCGAGAGCTGCCCCGGCCTCAAGGAGCAGCAGCAAAAACAGCTCGAGGCGCTTGCGAAAGGCGGTCTGTCGGCGCTGGCATCGATACAACAGGGCGCCGGCCAGAACCCCGCGTGCGGCATCACGCCGTTGCCGCCCGAGCCAGGCACGATCGGCCTGAAGGTCCGAGGCCAGGCGATGTCGACGCTGACGCTGCTTCTCACGCAGCTCGTCGGTCGTCCGGTAATCGACCGCACAGGACTCGCGGGTCTCTACGATTTCGACCTCAGGATCGACATGCAAACGCTGTTGCGGATCTACGCCGACCTCGGCGTCAACATACCGGCGCCGCAGAACCTGCCGGAGGGGCCCTCGCTCATGACGGAGCTGCAGGAAGCGCTCGGGCTCAAGCTGGATTCAGCGCGTGGACCGACCGAGGTGCTCGTGATCGACAGCGCCGAAAAGCCGACTGCGGATTAGCGCCGGCATGCGATCGGTCGGCTTCTGGATTCTCGGCGTCATCGTTCTGGCATCGGTCGCTGCGTCCGACATCGCGCCCTATTCGATCGATCGTCAGTTCAGCGGCCTTCTCAACGCGCCGCCAACCATTCCGCACCTGCGCGACCACAGCGGCACGTGGCGCGCGCCGTTCATCTACCGCTGGACGCTGACGAACCAGCTCGAACAGAAGTACGACCAGGATCGACGGACGATTGTGCCGCTCGTCTGGCTGAAGGGCGGCCGTCTTGTCTCGTCATCCGATGACGAGCGGATGCCGCTGCTGCTGCTCGGCGCTGACAGCTTCGGCCGCGACGTGTTTTCACGTTTGCTCTACGGCGGCCGGCTGTCGCTCGCGCTCGCGGCGGCGTCGGCCTTTGGCACGCTGCTGCTCGGCGCGCTCGTCGGCGGCATCGCCGGCTATCGCGGCGGCGTCGTCGACGACGTGCTGATGCGCGTCTCCGATTTCGTGATCGTGCTTCCGGCGATGTACGTGGCGCTCGCGCTGCGGTCGGCGATGCGGCTCGTGCTCCCGCCGCTCGAAGTGTTCGCGCTGCTCGCCGCGATCTTCGCCGTCGTGGGCGCGCCGTTTGTCGCGAGAGGCGTCCGCGCGATCGTCCGTTCGGAAAAACAGCTCGACTACGCCGTCGCGGCGTCGTCGCTCGGCGCCGGACACGCGCGTCTGCTGCTGCGGCATTTGCTGCCGGCCGCTCGCGGCTTCATCGGCGTCGAGTTGACGATGCTCGTGCCGGCGTTCATCGTCGCCGAGGCGACGCTGTCGTACGTCGGCCTCGGTTTTCCCGATCCCATCGCGAGCTGGGGGACGATGCTGCACGATGCGTCGAGCATTCGTGCGTTCGCGGATTTTCCGTGGCTGCTCAGTCCGGCGGCCGCGATGTTCCTGCTCGTCCTCGGCCTGAACCTCGTGGTGCAGCGCGCCGGCTTCGCGCCGATGCCCGCGAAATCAGGCGATCAAGGCGCAGGGTGAAGCGTCAGATTTACCGTGTGCGTTTCGCCGTCGCCGAGCAGAAACCGCGTCGCCAGCGGCTGAATGCGATCGAGGAATTCGACGTCGTGTTCCTGTCCTGGCTCGATGAAGTCCGTGGCGTACGCGAAGTACTCGCCTGAGGGAAGTCCGCCAACCGTGAACCGGCCGTCCTGATCGGACCGCACGCTGCGGACCGCGCGCGACTGCGGCGACCACTTCTGGCGGTCTTTCGAGAAAATCACGACGAGGTAGTCCTTCACGGGCTCGTTTCGCTCGTTCGTCACGAGCCCGATGGTCTCGTTGATGCGATCGGTCAGCTCGATCTCGAGACCGGAGAGGTCCTCGGCCGGTTTCACGTCGATGCCGGCATCGGTCACGTCCACGCCACCAACTCGCACCGCCTTCATGTCCCATTCCGGCGGCATTCCGATAACGAGCAGTCGCGTCCGGCCCGGCTCCAACGCGATTTGGAACGAGCCGTCGTCGTTGACCGGTATTCCATCATTCTCATGGAATGAGAAGTCCATCGAATCGTCGTCCGGTGCAGCGATCACGCGAAGCGTGGAGCGCCGCACTTGCCGGGCCGCGCGCGGATCGCCGGTCACCACGACTTTTCCGGCAGCTATCACCGGCTTTCCTGCGACAACGCGAAGACCGGCGATGTCACTCGTGCCGACTGCCACGGTTGCCGATGCGGTGACCGACTCGCTCGAACCGAGCATCGGCACGCCACGAGCCACGAAGCGGTACTCGCCGGGCGTCAGCCCTCCGACGGCGAACGACCCATCGGGCTGTACGATCGTGGTCAGCACGTCCATGCCGGCCACTTTCGCTCCGAGTGGGCTGACGACCATGAAACCAGGCATCGGTTTGCCTTCAGCGTCGGTTGCCGTGCCGCTGACGCGTGCAGTTCGAACCGTCTGCAGTGTCAACGTGAGATTGGCGACGGTCTGGCCGCTCGCGACAGTGAGGCGCTCCGCGAGATTCACGTCGGTCGTGCCGGGATAGTAGAGCGGCGCATACGCGGCGCGATCGATCGAGTCGCCGACCTCGCCGACATGAACCGACAGGTAGTAGTCGCCCGGAGGAAGCGCGAACATCCGGAACTCGCCGAGGTCGTTTGTTGTCGCCGAGCCCGTCGAAGTCAGACGACGGCGTCCTTTGCCGTCGTACTGGAAACGAAGCGCCATCACCGAAACGTTGGCGCTGGCCTCGCCGAACTCATCGAACACACGTCCAGCAATCACCGCGCCTCGCGGAAGCGCGAAATCGATTTTCTCGATCGTTTGTGTGCCGAGCAGCTCGATCGGTTTGGCCGCGTCGATCGGCCGTCGCTGTCCGTACTCGAGGCTGACGTACCCGCCTTTCATCGCACGCAACTGATATCGGCCGGCGGGCAGCTCGGCGAATTCGAACCGGCCTTGCGCGTCGGTGGTCGTGACTTGATTCTCGAATCGGGTTGGCAGGCGGCCTGCACCGATGGAGGTGAGTCGTACCTGTGCCTTTCGCAGCGGCTGGCCGTTGTCGGCGCCAGTCACGCGACCGCGAATCGTCCCGCCGGCGTTTCTGGTGGGCGCGTCCCGCGGAGAGCGTTCGTCAATCCGCCCCGGCTGCTGAGCCAGCGGTCTGGCGAGCAGGAGCGCCAGCATCCCCGCCACGAACGCGACGTGTCGCGCCATCGTTTCTCGCGGGCAGTCTACAATGACACGGATGGATCTCCACGGCGTCTTCGCTCCTATTCCCACACCCTTCGATCGTAACGAGCAGCTCGACGAACAGCGATTGCGCGCGGCGTGCACGCGTTGGGCGGCGAGCCCGCTCAGGGGCCTCGTCGTGCTTGGCTCGACGGGCGAAGCCGTGCTGCTCGACGAAGAGGAGTCGGATCGCGCCGTCGCCATTGCGCGCGAGGTCTGGCCGGCGGGACGTCCGTTCATCGTCGGCACCGGACGCGAGTCGACGGCGGCGACGATCCACGCGACGCGGCGGGCAGCGGCGCTCGGCGCGGACGCCGTGCTGGTGCGGACGCCGGGCTTCTACAAGGCGCAGATGAACGTGGACGTCTTCGTCCGTCACTACACCGCCGTTGCCGAAGCGTCACCGGTTCCCGTTCTTCTCTACAACTTCACCGCCGTCACCGGCGTGAACCTTCCGGCCGCCGCGGTGTCGAAGCTCTCGGCGCATCCGAACATCATCGGCGTCAAGGAATCGAGCGGCGACATCGCGCAGCTCGCCGAGTTCGTCAAAGGATCGCAGGCGGGGTTCAACGTCCTCGCCGGATCGTCGACGACGTTCTACTCGGCGCTTGGCGTCGGCGCCGTCGGCGGAGTCCTCGCGCTGTCGTGCGTGCTGCCGGACGCGTGCGTCCGATTGTTCCAGCTGACGCGCGATGGCAAACACGCCGAGGCCAGCGCGCTGCAGATGCGCCTGATGCCGATGGCGAAACTCGTCGGCTCGATGCACGGCATCGCCGGGCTGAAAGCCGCATTGAAACTTGTGGGATGCGACGTCGGCGGTCCACGATCGCCGCTCGCTCGCGTCCCTGACGCGGCCGTCTCCGTTCTTCGTGAAGCGCTCGTGTCGTTTGAGGAGGTCGCGCTCGTATGAAAAGTCTGCTGCCGGAAACCGATCGCATTCTGCTCGGCCCTGGGCCGTCGATGACCGCACCGCGCGTGATGCGCGCGATGGCGGCGCCCACGGTCGGCCATCTCGATCCAGTGATGGTCGCGATGCTCGACGACACGCGCGCGAAGCTGACGAAGCTGTTCCGCGCGCCCGAAGGTTCGTTCGCCTTCGCCGTCTCCGGTACCGGCACGTCGGGCATGGAAACGGCCGTGGCGAACATTGTCAAACAGGGCTCGAAAGCCACGGTCCTTGTTAATGGCTACTTCGGCGACCGCCTTGCGCAGATGTGCGAACGCTACGGCGCGACCGTCACGCGGGTTACCGGCGAGTGGGGCAGAGCGTTCGATCCCGCGCTGCTCGAGAAATCGCTGTCCACGACTCCCGCGGACGTCGTCGCGATGGTGCACGGCGAGACGTCGACTGGCGTGAACAATCCAATCAGAGAGCTCGCGGCCATCGCGCGGCGGCACGACGCGCTGACGATTGTGGATGCCGTGACGTCGTTCGGCGCGGTGCAACTCGAAGTCGGAGCGTGGGGCGTGGACGTCTGCTACAGCTGCACGCAGAAAGGCCTCGGCGCGCCGTCAGGGCTCGCACCGGTCGTCTTCACGCCACGCGCGCTCGAGAACACGACGAAGTGCCCGAGCTTCTATTTCGACCTCAATCTGCTGAAGGACTACTGGATCAACCGCAAGTACCACCACACGATGTCGTCGGCGCTGCTGTGCGCGCTGTACGAAGCACTGAATATCGTCGACGAGGAAGGTCTCGAAGCGCGCTGGGCGCGGCACGAGCGCAATCACAAGGCGTTCGTCGAAGGCCTCGCGTCGATCGGCTTGTCGCTGCTGCCGCCGGACAGCGAACGTCTCCACAGCCTCAACACGGTGAAGATTCCAGAGGGTGTGGAGGACGCGGCGGTCCGCAAGCTGCTGCTCGAAGAGTACAGCATCGAGATCGGCGGCGGGCTCGGTCCGCTGGCAGGGAAGATCTGGCGCGTCGGTCTGATGGGCCACAGCTCCTCGCATCGCCTTGTGGTCCTGCTCGTCGGCGCGCTTCAGAGCGCATTGATGAAACAAAGAGTGAGCGCATAAAGACGAGGTCCTTGGTGCTAAGTACTTGGTTCTTCCGTCCTAAATCCGTGGTCCGTCCCAGGTCCATTGGTCCTAGTTGCGACGATCACGCGGACCGAGGACCACGGACCCGGGACGGACTAAGGACCAAGGACGGACCAAGAACCAAGCACCAAGTACAAAGGACTGTGTTGGCAGCCGCCTGCGCTGCGGTTACAGCGGCCGTCGCGTGCGCAACCAATCCAGCTACCGGCCAGAGACAACTGTCGTTCATGAGCGAGGAAAAAGAAATCGCGCTCGGACAGGAGAACGACGCGGAAGTCCGGAAGGAGATGGGCTCGTACGACGACCGCGCGCTGCAGGAATACGTCACCACCGTTGGTATGAAGCTCGCGATGGTGTCGGAGCGCCCGGGCCTGCCGTGGCATTTCACCGTCGCCGACGTGCCAGCCGTCAACGCGTTCGCGCTGCCCGGCGGCTACATCTATATAACGCGCGGCATCCTGCCGTTCCTCGACGACGAATCGCAGCTTGCGGGCGTCCTCGGACACGAGATCGGCCACGTCACCGCTCGACATGCCGCGTCGCAGTACTCGAAGTCGACTTTGTCGCAGATTGGCTTGATCGGCGCGGCCATCTTCGCGCCGGGCGGACAAGCGATCGCACAAGCCGGTGGTACCGGTCTCGGACTCCTGCTCCTCAAGAACAGCCGAGACGACGAAGCGCAGGCGGATGGACTCGGAGTCCGCTACGCGTCACGTGCAGGCTGGGATCCTGCCGGCATTCCGCGGATGCTGACGACGCTCGGACGCATCGAAGAAGCGAGCGACAGCAAGGGCGTGCCGAACTGGCTCGAGACGCACCCGCAGCCGGAGGATCGCGTCCAGCGCGTGCAGGCGGCGGTGCGCGAAGCCGAAGCCGGCGCGCCGAAGTTCACGACGGATCATGACGGCTATCTCCGTCGCATCACCGGCATCGTGTGGGGAGACAGCCCCGACCAGGGCATCGTCCGCGGCAGCAGTTTCCTGCACAAAGGTCTTCGCCTCGCGGTCGACTTCCCGGCGGGGTGGAACATTCAGAACGGCACGACGCAGGTCGCGGCGAAAGAGCCGAACGGCAAATCGCTGATCGTGCTCGAGCCGATCCGCCGTCCCGCGGGACGAACCGTCGAGGACACGGCGATCATCACGATGCAGAACGCCGGCTTCCGGCAGGTGGACGGCGGTCCGACGTCGATCAACGGGCTGCGGGCGTATCTCGGGTCGTATGTCGGAACGCTTCAGAATTTCGGACGTGTGCAGTTACGTGCGCTGTTCGCGCAGAACGAGCGCGGCATGTATCTTCTGGCGGGCGTCGCGCCGATAGACAATTATCCGGCCATGGCGACGACCTTCAGCAACAGCCTCGAGTCATTCCGCGCGCTGTCCGCGGCAGACGCCGAGCGTCTTCAGCCGAACCGCGTCCAGTTATATACGGCGAAGCAGGGCGACACATGGCAAGGGATTGCCGAGCATCAGAGCAAGAGCCTCATCAAGGCGACGACGCTCGCGATCATGAATGGCCATCCTGTCAACGATCAGCCCGCGCCGGGCGAGCGGCTGAAGATCGTCGTCGGTGAGTAATACCGTCAAGCTCACGGCGCGGATCGTCTCCGGCATCTTCGCCGTTGGCTTTGGCCTTTTGATTTACGCCTATCTCACCCTTCCGGACGTGCGTCCGCTCGTTCGCGAGAATCCGACGACGACCGCATTCATCGAAATCCGAGAGCAGGAATCGCTGGCGAAGGGGCTGAAGCCGCGTCGCGTGCAGCGGTGGGTCAGCTACACGCATATCTCGCCGGAGCTCAAACGCGCCGTCCTCGTCGCCGAAGACGACGCGTTCTTTCAGCACGAGGGCGTGGATTTCGAGCAGCTCCAGGAGTCGATCGAAACCGACTGGGCGCGCGGCAAGTTCAGCCGCGGCGCCAGCACCATCACCCAGCAGCTCGCGAAGAACCTGTACTTGTCGCCGTCGAAGGATCCGCTGCGGAAAATCCGCGAGCTGATCATCGCGCGACGACTCGAGGCGGAGCTGAAGAAAGCTCGAATTCTCGAGCTCTATCTCAACGTGATTGAATGGGGCGACGGCGTGTACGGCGCCGAAGCCGCGGCGCGGACGTACTTTCAAACGCCGGCGGCGCTCCTGACGCAGAAAGAAGCAGCGCTCCTCGCGGGCGCGATCATCAACCCGCGGCTGCTCAATCCGGGTCACCCGAATTCACGGCTGCTTCGCCGTCAGCAGCTGATTCTCCGTCGCATGGGGGCCGTGTCGCCGCCGCCACCCGCCGTCCCGGCATCTGGTCCTACGCCAAGCGAACCCGACGAGTTTCCGCCCGTCGACGAACCGGGCGCTTCTAACTGAGGTTGATGGTTCCAGCCGGAACCCCGTCGCTTGGTGCGCGTGTTCCTTGCCGGCCTGATTGCGACTCTATCTCTCGGTAGCGGCGACTGAGTTTCTCCGGTTGCTTCAGGCCGCCGAGGCGCCGACCGAGTCTGAAGCTGCTCTCTTGCGGTCCCGCGTATCGAGATCGCCGTGGAGGACTTGCGTCAGTCGAAGGGGTGAAGTTCAGAGGGTCAATCGAAACACCTCGCGCTTCGACCAGAAGCCGCTGTCGTCGCTGCACATCAGCCACACCTCGGTCGCTCGACACGGAATCGGAACGCGCGTCGCGAGGGCGTCGCTGACGGAGTCGAGCGTGTCGCTTGTCGCCCGATCGGCGACCGTCAGGTGAGGAATCACCGTCGGAAACGATCCCCCATACGGCGGGAAATCCGGCCAATGCTGCGCGAGCAAATCTGTCAGCCGAACAAACATCTCGGGCGGGTGTGGATGCAGATACACAGCGGCAGGGAATCGGCGGACTTCGACGAGTGAGAAGTCGAAGACCGGAATGCGGCTGAACAACTGAGTCAGAGTCGGCAACGCCCACGCGAGGTTCGACGGATCGGCGAACGGATAGAGCAGGGTGATGTGAGCGGGGACGCCGAGACGAGCTTGCGGATCGTGGAGCGTGCGGAGTTGGCCGACGATCGGTTCGGCTTCCGGAACCGGCAGGATGATGCCCGACTCAGGGGGCATCGAGCGACACGCGTCGAGCGCCGAGAAATCGACGACCCCAGTAGGTCGAGTTGATGTACTCGACGCGGACGACGCCCTTGGAACTGGGCGCGTGGACGAATTGATCGTCGGCAACGAAGATGCCGACGTGCGACGCGCCGCGCGACTCGGTGTGAAAGAACACGAGGTCGCCCGGTTTCAGATCGTCCTGCCCGATCTTCTCGCCGACCTTGAACTGCTGCTCCACCTCGCGTGGCAGCGCGACGCCGTGCTGCGCGAACACCCACTGCGTGAACCCGCTACAGTCGAAGCCTGTCGGATCGCTGCCGCCGTTGCGATACGGCGTCCCGCGGAAGCTCAACGCGGTCGCGATGAGCGCCTGATCCTGCGGCATCGCCGCGCGCGGTGGCGCTACGGGAACTACCGGAACTGGTTCTGGAGCGGACGGCGTGGGGAACGGATGAGGACGGTTCGCGCCGCTCGACGCGCAGGCCGACGTCAGTGCGGCGAGAGTCACAAGCAGGGTGAGTAACTTCGTCCCCATCCAGACCTTATCGGCGCAACCGAGCACAATCCGTAGTGGCTCTGTGAATTGACACTGCGATACGTCGTCGGCGACAATCCGTCCCAAGGTCCCCGTGGAGCAGACGCTGCTTCTCAACGCGTCGTACGAGCCCCTCAAGATCGTCCACTGGCAGAAAGCGGTGACGCTGTGGTGCCAGGGGAAGGTCGAGGTCATCTCTGTGTACGACCGCGAGGTGCGGGCCGTTTCGTTCAGCTTCAAGCTGCCGTCGGTCATACGACTGCTCCGCTACATCAAGATCAAGCGACGCTTCGACTACGTGCCGTTTTCGCGCGCGAACATCTACGCGCGCGACGACCACACGTGTCAGTACTGCGGAGACGGCTTCCCGACGTCCGAACTGACCTTCGATCATGTGGTGCCGGTCGCCCAGGGCGGCCGAAAAGACTGGGAAAACATCGTCACGTGCTGCGTCACGTGCAACCGCAGGAAGGGAGGACGTACTCCGGCCGAAGCCGGCATGCATTTGATGCGTCCTCCGAAGCGGCCCGATCACGCGCCCGCCGTCCGCATCACCGTCGGCCTCCGGCACGCCCCCGAAAGCTGGCGCGACTACCTCTACTGGAACGTCGAGCTCGACGACGACTCGTAGCGAATGTCTCCGCGCGTCACCGCCGTTCGTCCGTCCAGGGCGATTGAAGGCGGCCGCATCGTCATCGAAGGCGCGGATTTCTCCGTCGACGGCCCGCGGCTGCCCGAAGTGCAGGTCGGCGGTGCGCACGCTCGTGTCGTTCATGCCTCGTCGTCGTCCCTGGCGGTGATTGTACCAAGCGGACTCGACGGCGGATCCACGCCGATTCGCGTCGAGGGTACGAGGGGCGAGACGCCGTTCGTCAACATTGCCGGTCAGTTCGCGACGGGACTGCATCAGGTGGACAACCCGGTCTTCGATCGCGACGGCAACCTCTACGTCACGTTCAGCGGCACGCGCGGACAGCAGGTGCCGGTATCGATCTTCAAAGTGCGGCCCGACGGCGCGCGCGAGACCTTCTCGTCGGGCATCGTGAACGCGACGTCGATGGCGATCGACGCAGAAGGCCGGCTCTACGTCTCGAGCCGTTTCGAAGGGACGGTGTATCGCGTCGCCGCGGACGGATCGTTCGAGCCGTTCGCGACAGATCTCGGCATCGCCTGCGGGCTTGCGTTTTCAAAGCGCGGTGATCTCTTCGTGGGGGATCGGTCGGGGACGATTTTCAAGGTGGATCCTTCTGGCAAGGCCGAAGCGTTTGCGACGCTGCCCTCTAGCGTCGCTGCGTTCCACCTGGCGATCGCGCCGGATGGCGTCATCTGGGTGACCGCGCCGACGCTGTCCACCTACGACGCTATATATAAGGTTGCTCCCGATGGCACCGTCGGCACCGTCGATGTCCGCTTCGGCCGGCCGCAGGGGATCGCCTTCAACCCAAGCGGCGACCCGTTCGTCGTCGAGGCGCTCGCCGGAAGCAGCGGCGTCTACCGCATCGGGCGCGACGGCTCGCCCGAACCCGTGCTCGCCGGTCCGAATCTCATCGGCGTTGCCTTCGACTCTGCCGGCCACATGGTGGTGTGCTCGAACGAAACCGCTTACCGCCTGAAGTAGAGGGCCGCTTCACGAAAGCTGATGCGCATCTCGAGCGACGGCCGCGGCTGCCTGCTGTTCGTTCAACGCAAGGCCGAGCGCCCAATAGTAGATGGCCAACGAAAACACAATCACGACGCCGATGTCCGCCCAGTTCGGCAGGACGTTTCGCGAGCCGCCGCCGTAGCGTCCGAGCCACCCAATTACCACCTGTCCGCCAAGCCACGGCGCGATCCAAATCGCGTTACGTATGAAGTCGAACGCACGCGTCCCATTGCGGATTGCACCGATCGCGAACCAGACGAGGCCGACGAGCATGGCGACAGCCAGCTTCCACGTCGTTTGGAATCCGCCCCAATAGATGATCAAGTTCGCGGAACAGAACGCAATCGGGAGGACGATCGATGGTAGCGGCACGCGGTACGAACGTGGCCGGCCTGGGTCGACCCTACGAAGCGCCGCGAGCGACAGCGGAGCGAACGCGTACATGATGGCCGTCGCGGCAGTGACGACATTGACAAGCGCGTTCCAGCTTTTGAAGGGCCCGAACGCCAGCAGACCCACTACGGCCGCGACGAGAATCGAGGTGACCGGTACGCCCTTCCGGTTGGTGGACGCCAACGCACTCGGCATTTCGTGTTCTTCTCCAAGCGCGTATGACAGCCGTGCGGACGTCGCCACATAGACGACGCCGGTTCCTGCCGGCGAAATGACGGCGTCGACGAGAAGTAGCTTGGCTAGCCATCCGGCTCCGAGTGCGAGCGCAAGCGTGTACCACGCGCCGTAGTCCGAGGGGTCGGTGCCGAGCGGCATCGACCAGCCCTTGCTGATGTTGACGGGTT
>Ga0075425_100007137_pt1 | contig 11786 bp, 8 predicted proteins | sample SoiMethybrSBSTD4_FD_75300 | JGI IMG/M metagenome (GOLD analysis project Ga0075425, IMG submission 75300) | Bulk soil microbial communities from a Populus tree surrounding site in Tennessee, USA - Soil MetaG P. TD hybrid SBSTD4 | ecosystem: Environmental > Terrestrial > Soil > Tree plantation...
CGGTTCCGGCATCACCCTGCGTGACCTTCTGCCAGTCCAAGGCGAAGTCATTGGTGGCCTTCGTGGACCGGCTAGGTCGGTCCACGGCGATTGAACATACAAGCGCAATTAGCCCCCTGACCTGAGCCGCCTATCGGAATCGAACCGATGACCTACGCATTACGAGAAGCCCGGCACACTGCTCCGAGGGCGCTGCCTGCACAGATAGCAGCACATGCGTCCCGGAACGCTCCCGGCGCACAGTATGTTCCGGGCTCCCGGTCCACGATGCGGTCCACGGCTCGGCCGACCCCCTGGTAACAGAACGTAGTTGTTGCCCTCTCGGGACGGCGCGGTGCGGTGGATGCCACGCGGGGCTGCCCTCGATCCCCGTACTGTCCCCCCGGACGGGCCTCCTGGGCTGGCTTCTTTCCTATACAGCCGCTACGGTTCATCGTCCTTCCGGCTGAGCGAAGAAAGAGAGCTGGCCGAGCAGCGCCTCAGCTGCGGCGATCAGACGTTCCGCAGCCTCGACAGCCTGCTGGGCTTCCTCCGTGGTGGCTGTATCCGCAGGCAGGCGAGGATATTCCAGCTCGTTCCGCCGACGCCGCAGGTCTGCGAACGGCCGGAAACCCTCACCAAACTGTGCCCTCACCGCGCGTTCCACCGCGTAATGACCCCCCTCGGTAGTGGCGCGCATACCTTGCTGTGCCAGCAGGGCGATGCAGGCGAACCGGGCGGCGTCATAGGCCAGGACGTACGCGCTGTGGGCATCGGCTTGGACCAGGCCTGCGGCCGTGGCTGCCGTCTTTTGTGCCTGCGCGAGCAGCGGGGCGCCGTCGGCGGCTGGGCCCGTCACAGGCTCCAGTTCCCTGCGGCCGATGAGCTGCTCCACGTCGGCATCGCCTCGTTGCCACCTAGCCATCGGCGGCCCTCACCGTCGGCGAGGGCCCCTCGTTGGTGGCGTCATCTGGCACGAGGACCGTCACGAAGGGGCCTGATTGAATCTGCTGGATGAGAGGGTCGGCAGCCTTGCGCCATGCCTCTACTGGCCGGATTACGGGGTTGACAGGCATGGCCAACCGCTGCTGGGCGCGGTCGGCTGCGTCATAAACGGATTCCCGCGTGGGCCGGCCGACGACGAGCACATCCAGATCGTGGGGCGGCGGGCCAGGCCTTTGCAGATAGCGCGCAGCCCATGAGCCGAAGATCAGCACCTGCTCCGCCCCGTCCAGTTTCGCGAATTCATCGGCGATTACCTGCAGCGGCCCCCAGGACAGGAACAACAGCTCACCCAGCGGCCCGACAAGGCGGTTGCCTGGGTTTGCCTGGACCATCACCGATCGCCCAATATTGCGCCGACGCAGCAACCCCGCCTCGGTCAGCCGTTTCACCTCGCCGTGGACCGTGCTGAGTGGAGCGCCGAAACGCCGCGCAAGCTCCGTGAGGCCGTACTCCCGCTGGGGGTCGAGTAGCAGCGCGGCAAGTATGTCGGCTTGCAGCTTGGACCGAAACACCGGCAGCAGCGCCGGTGCCGAGCTTCGCATAATCTGAACTTATCTACGCTATAACCGAAGCGTCAAGCTGCCGGACAGCCAGGTCTATCCGGCTGGATTGCGCAACCTGATCGCGGAGTTCGTTCTCGCGGACGGAGCGGAAGCTGTGGGTGGATCGACGACCGTACCACGTCGGCGCTTCTGCCGCCGGTTCAGGCGCCGAGGAAGTAGTCGTTGATGTACTTCTCCCGCTCGTCCCCAAAGCGTGACGACATTCCGCAAGGCTGGGCCCTGCGCCCGCAGGTCCCGGGCGGCACGGGCTGCTGATCCTCGGCCTGCGAGGCTATGCCGCCGGGGGCCCGGGCCGCCCGACGTGAGCGGGCCGTCCTTCTCGGGCCAGCCATGCTGTCGCCGGGCGTTGAGTTGCCCTGGGAAAAGGCCAGGAACCATCCCGGCACCCCGCTCAGGCCGACTCAACCCCGGCAAGAGACGGACGCGCATAACGCCCCGATTTTGTACAGGCGGCCAACTGGCTGAGGTGTCCTGGGTGGGCGGCCACAGCTGCCAGTTCCGTGCCGTCAGCTGTCACGTCCGTTGTGGTGGTGCTTGCTCCGGCTCTGGGGCGGCTTGTTTGGCTGCTGTCTGCTCGGCGACCCACCGTTCGACGGTGGCCGGTGGGTCGGGATCCAGGCCCGGCGGGACCAGCCGGGCATGCAGGGCATCTGCCGCGGCGGCCCATCCCCGGTCGATGCGCTCGGCGTGGTCGAGGGCAGCATGAGCGCGCAAGGCATCGACTTCGTGCCAGGCCAGGTGGTGGCGGGTAGCCAGCCGTAGCGCGGCGTCGGCCGCGTCCCGGCCCTGAGCCAGGCGATCAAGACTGGCGGTCGTGGTGACCTGGCTGGCGCGGATCCGCGCCCGGGCTGCTAGGGCGGCTGCCTGGGCAGGAACCAGCTGGCGGGGAGTGGTGATGGTGATCACTTCAGCGGTGTAGCGGTCGGCGGCATCCAGGTTTCCGGTGACCCGGGCGTGCTCGGCCTGGTCGGCCAAGGTGATGGCGAGTTCGATGAGGAAGTCGCCATCTCGGAAGCACTCAGCAGCTGCTGCGAGGTGCTCATCCGCCGCTTTGGTGTCTGCGGCGGTAAGGGCGAGGCGGCCGAGCTGCCGGTCGCACAAGGCCACGTCTTGGTTCCAGCCATACCGGGTACAGATTTCTCGGTTGCGGGTGGTCAGGAACCCGGCCGGGGAAGGTCGTCCGGTTCGGGCCAGCCATTCCGCCCACTGGATTCCAGGCAGTGAGCACAGGTGATCACCGTCCGGATCATCGGCGAACTCGATCTGGTCGGCGGCGCTGAACTGCTCTCCGGCCTCAGCCGTGTCGCCGCTGAGGCTCGCCAGCCACCCCAGGAAGGCGTGAGCGTTGCGAATCAGCTGCCGATCGCCGATCCTCCCGGCACAGGTGAGGGCCTCGGCGGCGGCATCCCGGGCCGGGCCGATCTCCCCGAGAGACCCCAGGCATTCGGCCAGGTTCAGCAACGCGATAGACAGGTTAGTCATGTCGTCCGCGTCACGGTCGTGACGAACGGCCAGGGGGAGATACTCCCGTGCCGTAGTCAGATCACCCGCGTTCATTGCGAACAGGCCGACGTCATTCAGATAAAAGCTCCGACGCCGGCGGCCGAGGCGTGTATCGCACGCGTCGCGGCGGGCCGGCGTGGCGACGAAGGCGCTGGCCGCGCGTTGCCCAAGCCGGGCCGCTGGCAGGTGCATCCAAGACCGACCGTTGTCGGTGCGGCCCCGGTACATGCCGTCGGCGGCCCGCCAGTGGCCGGCGTCCAGCAGCAGTTCCATGGCCTCGACTACCCGCAGCCCATCCGCACGGCTGGTCACCTCGGCCGCCGGCATCCCAGTCAGAGTGGCCTTGGCGGCAGCTTCCGCCGCGCCCAGGACCAGCGGTCGGAATGTGTCACGGACCAGGGGATGTGCTGACACGGTCCCGTCCGGGTGCCAGGAGACCAGTCCGCCTAGCCGGTCCCGTACCGCGGCCTCCACCGTCGTCGGAGTCCACCCGGCCAGATGACCGCCGAACGCGTCCTGCCCAGCGACCGCCAGCACCGCCGCGGCCGGGACCGGGCGGGCGAATAGGGACACTGCGGCGAGCAGATACCGGTCCGGCTCACTCAGTCGTTCGGCATAGAACCGCAAAACCCGGCCGACCCGGGTACTGGTCCGCGCCGCCGCGGCTAGCTCGCTCTGCAACGCGGCCAGGTCGCCGGCCGGCGGGCGGTCAGCCAGCAGCCCGGCCAGCACCCCGACAGCCAGGGCATGACCGTCCACCGCCAGCACCAGGGCGCGCCGCTCGGTTTCGCCGATCCACTCTCCGCCGGCTGCGGCCAGCAATGCCGACCCCTCGGCTGGGGTGAACGGCGGCACCTCAAGCGTCCGGGCGGTGCCGCCGTCGAAGGTCTCCAGGTCAGCGAACGGAAACCGGCTGGTTAGCACTACCAGCCCGCCGTGCCGCAGCTGGCAGGCACCGGACAGCACCTCCCGCAGCGTCCCGTCCAGCAGACGCCCGAACGCATCCCCTGCCGGGCTTTCCTGCACCACCTCCAGGCCGTCCAGCACCACCAGCAGCGGCACTGCCCGCAACAGCGCCAGCACCCCGGCCGCCGGCCGTGCAGCGTCGGCCATCTCGACGCCGAGTTCACGCCCGGCCCACTCCAGCAGCGCGGCGGCCCAGTGTCCGGCATCGGGATCGGCGTAAAAACTCCACCCGAACACCCCTCGCACACCGGGCCGCCGGGCCACCCCGCTCGCCTCCTGCACCCAGTGAGTGACCAGCGCCGTCTTCCCGGCGCCACCCCACGCCGTCACCCCCACCAGGACGACCTGCGTGTCTGCGGCCCATCGGTCTAGCCGTGCAAGCTCCTCCGCTCGCCCGGTGAAGTGCCCCGCTAGTCCCGCCCCGGGCACCCACTTCACCGGGATCTCACGCCCGCCCGCGATGGCTTCCCGGTCTGGCGCGACCGCAGGTCCGCTTGTGCGGATGGGCAGGTCACTAGCCGGCGGGAACCTTGGGTCGGCCAGAGCAGACAACAGGACCTGCAGCGCGGAATGATCGCCGCCGGGCGCAGGGTACAGCACCAACTGGGCGCCGTAGCTGATCTGCGCCCGACGCGCCAGGATCCCCGGGTCATTACCCTCGCTCGCCGGATCCCACGCCATGACCGCGACATGCCGCGGCGCCGTCCCTGGGTCCACCCGGGTGCCGGACCGCTCGGCAATCTCCCCCAAGATCGCGGCGATCCGCTGGTCTGCGAAGCTGAACCCGATCCATACTAGATGCCCGCCATCCACGAGCCGTCCCAGCACCTGCGGCAGCTTGCCCGCGTAGGCGCGCCGGTACTCCGCAGTCGCCAGTACCACGCTGTCCGGCCGGTTGTGCTGACCATGGGCGAACAGCACCGGCAGTTCCGCGTCGCCAAACACCTCTCCGGTCCGCCACCGGTCCAGCCCCAGCTCATCCTCCCAGGTCGTGAACCCTGTCGCGGATGCTCCGGCTCGGACCCGCATCCGCGCGTCCACGATCCCCGGGTCATAGTTCGTTGTCACTACGGCCCGGAACGCGCACCGGCATACCAGCTCCTGCACCGGCGTCCAGGACCGCCCCGACTCCGGGTCGGTCCGCACCCGAAGCACCTCCCGCAGCACCTCTCGGTACCCGCCAGTTCCGAGCTGGCCGCGCAAGATCTCTACTACCTCCGCCGGGCTCTCCCTCGCCAGCAACCGGCACGTCGCAGCTTCCTGCACGCCCAGCCGGTCCGCCGCCCCGTTCACCAGCTCCCCGATCAGGTCAACCCACAGCGGATACAGCGGTTGCGATACCCCAGCTCCTAGGAACGCCACTGCCTCACCCGAGGACAGATATCTGCGCAGCGTCGACAATCCCGGCCCGTTCACCCGGGTCAATTCCTCCCGTCGGGCTGCTGGCATTCCGGCCAGGAAGTCAGCCGGGAGATCGCTTGTCATGGTCCAATCCTTGCAGCAGCCCAGGCAGGACGCAGCCGACACAGACGCTATTTCGCTCAGACAAGTGCGACGTCAGTCCGAGCGGCACTGATCCGCGAGCAAACGACGGACCGGGAGGACCAGGGACGGGACGCTGACGCTTCGCCCACAGCCGTGTTCGTGCCATGCCAGGAGTCAGTGCGCTCAGGCACCGCCAGCTGGCAGTTCTCGATGCAGCCCGCCGGGGCGGAATACTAGTGCGCTGTACGCCGGCGGCCTTGGTGCCTTCTTGAGGCACCCTCCGCCAACTGCCACTCGTTCCGCCCTCCACGACCGCTAGCAGCCCATATCAGGTAAAAGCTGGCCTGCCGACGCGGTTCCACCCGCCCGAACCGGCCCGCCACCCGGCGAACAGGTCGTCCAGCCCAACACCCAGGCTATCCGTCTCATTCGGAGCAGCCGATCTGTGGCAGGCTCGGTGGCAGCATGCTTGACGGACAGTGCGCGTTAGAAGGCAGTGAGGTTCTCGTGAGTAACCATCGGTTCACCACCGGGGCCGCCGGCGCCCCTATCAGCCTTTACCTGCGAGATTATTTTCGTGACACCGGCTCGCTGTCCCAGTCTCCGGCCGGCGTGCTCAACCCGTTCAATCCGAGCGACCAGGTTTATCACTATCAATGCGCGGACATCAAGATCGACGCCCAGCAGCCCGGTGCGCAGCCAGGAGGCGAGTTCTACCTGACCGGCCCGGAAGGTGCGCCACCGTTGTCGCACACGCTGTTCCACGAACTCAAAGACAACAGCGACGAACTTTTTGGTGCCGACGGGGCGATGGTCCACGTCCAGGTACACAACGGCGGTCGCGCTACGCGCAGCGGCGTGCTGGTATGGGTGTTGTTCTGCAAGGCCGCAGCGGGCGTGCCAGCGCTGAGCGCTAGCCCCTCTGTGCAGAACAACTTCCGCTTCTGGGAGATGTTCCCTGCCGCTGGTCAAATCATCCCGCAACTACTGCCCGCCGACAGTCCCTGGCAGCCGATCGGCCGACCGCAAAGCCTCCCACCAGGCATCGACCCGGTGCACCCGAAGGTCGCGTCGTGGCAATGGACCGTGCCAACCCTGCCATCAGGGGATCCAGGTCACTATTGTTTGGTCGCGTTTGTGCACAGCGCGGACAGCCCGATCCAGGAGAGCAGCTTCGATGTGGACGGGTTCGTGACCAGCAACAGGCAGGTTGGGCAGAAGAATGTCCACATGGGGCCTGCTCTTGCGCCGAACGCGGACCCTGTCTCGCCAGGCGGCGCGGTCGGCGCTGGTTCCTCAGATACCGGAATGTCGGCGGCGCAGACGCCACCATCGATGCGCGAGTACGTTGAATTTCACAACCCTACGGGCGTGTACCGCTCGGCATCCTTCATCCTGGACCTGCGCACGTTGCCGCCCGAGATCCGGGTCTCGTTCGCGTTGACTCCGCTGACCACCGCGGGGCCGTTGGCCAGCGCCATTACTGGCATCTACATCCCCGGAGCCGAACATCGCCCCGGCCTTGACGCTGAACTGGTGCCCTGGCTTGACCGCATCGAGGACGACTGGGAGCACAGTGGCGGCGAGTTGCTGGAGTGGGCCGGACCCTGGCTGGAGAATCTGGGCCGGTATCAGGAGGATCTGCCGCAACATTTGCGGAAGCTGGGCCACCGCCCACGGGTCGAGCCAACTATTTACACGGCGCTGCCATCCGCTCGAGTCGAGGTAAAGGGTGTACGGCTGGCTCCATACGGCAAAGCCGCCGCCGTGCTGTCCTTGAAGAACACCGGAAATCTCCCCCCTGGCAGCCGCTACACCTTCCACGTGCAGCAGCTGGCCGACGGGCAGGTGGCAGGGGGCGGCGTGTACACAGTGCGGATCTCCGGAGAACGCCAGCGGGCGCGGTTCCCCGAACCGGATGTCTAATGGGCGGGTAAGCCGCGGCTGGGCCGAGTCCTTCGGCGGAGGCCTTCCGCGCTCCAACAGCGGAGTGTCGATGAAGACCACCGGCCAGACCCGGTCCAATATGCCACTCCTGGAGCTCTTCCAGCACAACATCGGTGACCCAGGAAATCAGTTCCGGCGAGACCTCGACGTCATCCATCCTGCGCAAGTGGCGCGGATGTCGCGCGTATACAGCGCGACGATCCGCTCGTTGAACCCTTTCAGCCGGGTCTGGCCCTTGCGCGCAATTTTCGGCTCGAACGTTCCGTTGCGGTCCTGCGGACCGCCAGGTCCACCGGGCCGACATCGGTCAGCACCGTCTTTCCCGTGGTGGCATTGCGGCTGTTGCCCGATTCGTTCCCGGCCGGGTCATTTGTCACAGCTCAGGTGCCCGGTCTCCTCGGCCAGCACCCGCGATGGATAATTGTTTGATATTCGATAAGACGACCAACGTGATCTAGGAGGATGTACCGGTGATGGGCCTGGAGCCGATCGAGGAGGTCGTGGGCTCAGATGTGCGGTACAACTGGGAGCTTCCGTTGCCCGCCTACGACTCGCGCCGCAGTCGGCGGATCCGCTCTGTGTGGTATTTGGCTCTCCCGCTGACCTCCGCCCATCGCGGTGGCCATTCCGGTGGAGGGGCGCCAGTTCAGGATGGCGGTGAGCAGGACCGCTACGCCAATGAGGGCACGGTGTACCCGCACGCCGGCTTGCTTGAGATGATCACTTACCAGGACCTGTGCTTTCCGGAGATCGAGTGGCGCTACGTGGACTTGAGCCATCAGCCGTGGCCGGAGGTCCGCGAGGCTCTGGCCGCAGATCCGCCCGACGTTGTCGCGTTGACCGTCTATACCGCTACCGCGCTTTGGGCGTTTATCGTGGCTGCCGAGGTCAAGCGGATCAGCCCGGGCGTAGTAGTAGTCTTCGGCAACGACCACGCGGGGATCCTCTATAAGGAAATCCTAACGGGGAGGTGCGGAAGCCGCGTTGTGGACTTCGTGAGCACAGGAAACAACGGGCCGTTCACGATGATGGGTTTGCTTTACGCCCTCCAAGGGCGGCTCGATCTCACGCGGGTTCCGTCGCTGGCATACCGGTCCGGCAGCCAAGTAGTGAACCAGAGCGCACCGACGTACCCCTTGAACCGCCGGATACTACCCGACTACCGGCTCATTGTCGATCAGCTGGAGCGGCATTACGATCAGGCGTTTCGCTTCTGGTACTCTCATCACTACCGGCTCAAGCGCATGGTGACGTTGCCGCTCGATGCGGGCTGCAATTGGGGGCGGCGGCCGAGCAGACGGTGCAAGCACTGTTCCATTCAGGGACTGACTCCGAAGACCACAGATGTGAGTCTGGCGGTGGGAGTGCTGGAGACGGTCGTGGGAGAGCTCAGGGCCAACGTGTACGCGGCAGGGGACTCCACTCTGGGGCTGTCCAGGGCACAATGGGGTGGGATGATCGGCTACCTGGACGAGTTGGCGGAAGCTTGTAGCCGCTCAACCGTGCTGAGACGTGAGCGATTCATGTTGGCATACGGGCTGATCTTCGAATTCCTGCAATCAGCAGAGCTGTGCAAGGGCTTCGTGCGTACGTGGAACGTAGGCCTGGAAGCGTTCGACCCACGTTTGCTCAGGGGCGATTCGAAGGGGATCAACAAGGGTCCGGACCGGGTATATGAGGCGCTTGAACTCGCCAGACAGCTGGACTACCGTCTGTACATTTCGGGAATCATGGGCCTACCTGGCACCACGCTGAAGGTGCTCAGGTCGGAGACGGAAAACTGGCTGGCGATGGCGGAAGAGTACAAGGACTCGATCACAACTATCTCGGTGGCCGCGCCGGCCATTATCCCCGGATCCCGGATGTACTGGGAGATGTACAGAGCAAACGCGGAGGTTCGTGCGGCTCATGGCGAGATCATTCCTGCTCGCAGGTTCACTGAACTGTACGTCCGGAACAATACCGAGGTCGAACTGGCCGACGTCGAGGCGGCCATTGCCGACGTGGGTCGTGGCGTCATCGAGCTGGGGCGCGATGGCGGGCACATGAAGTTTGGCGGCTATATGCTGGGCGGGCTGGACGAGGACGAGGCCGCGGAGCGGCGCCTGCTGGACCATGTTTGCGGATTGCTCTAGGACGACTTCGGGTAGCCCCACCAAGACTCGAACGCGTGAGCCGGGGTTTCGCGCCATAGCGAGCCCCGACTGGCCGTGGCGTGACCAGCACGCGCCGCCCCGAGTGCTCGCTCTTCAGGTAGGAACTGGTTGAGGTCCTGACCAAGTACGCCGACGAGGGCCCGGCAAACATTCGCCACGCCAAGATTAAACAAGCGTTATTGCAGTCCGTTTGGCTTACTGGATGCTGTACCTTTTCTAATTTACACGATAGCCGAGAGCTGTGAGAAGTCGGCCGGCTGTCGTAAGTACTATCGGGCGATAGTCTCGTTCCGAGATGATGATCTCGAGATCAGCAGCAACGCGTCCCGTGAGGCTTGCAGAGTGGTAACTCAGCAACATTAGGTGAAGCAACCCTTCGAGGGAGAGTTGTGCGCGGGCATAGCCGGAACCGATCACTGGCACAGCAATACGAGGCACGTTGGCCTTCCTTAGTGCGATCCAGACTTCATCATAGGCGGTATGCAAATCTTGCCAAGTTGTGCGCGCTCCTTGGTCCGTTGGCTCGGCGAGACAGAGAAGCCAGCCTCGACGGCCCGATCGTGTGAAAGGGAGTGTCTTACCGACGGGAAGTAGATCCACGCGTTTGCGAGGAAGGTCGATCGCCGCGTCGAGGTCGTCAACAGAATCGTCAAACCAGCGCTCGACCAGTAGGGTTACTAGGGCGCTATCACCTATTACATCGCGACTGGTGCTAGCGAAGCGGTCAGCAGTCACGACGATGGCAGACTCTGAATCGAATAGATCGTCGCGCTTAATTGTAATATTCCAAGCGCTAGGCTCTCTGAAGCTGAAAGTTATGCATCGCTTCGGGCGTGAATAGTATATTACTAGAAGCACCAGGAAAGCGGCAAAAGCCACCAAGAATGGAGGTGATACTATATGTGGGATTTTGCCTGTTGTCGCGGGTGCGATGATCTGTAGAATGCCCAGGAGAGTTGCAATCCCTCCTACACCGGCTAGGAGTCGCCCCCCGAAACCATTGCTTAAGAGATCCCGAGTCCAGGCCGTTACAGCTTTGGGCGAGCGCATACCGCTGGACCTTACCAGTGATCATGTGACGAGGAGCCACTGAAGGCCAACTCATCGTGGATAGATTCGAGTAGGTGTCACCCCGCAGGTTGCCATTCGTGATGGCGTTCAAGAAGCTCGTGAAGGACTCCGTCGGCCTCATAGGCCCGCCCGCAGGGTCACCAACTCGCCTGCCTGACGGATGACGATGGCAACCTTCCTGATGAGCCCTCGGCGGTGCGGGACATTGGCATTGTCTCCGACCCCGGACACTCTGCGCCCTGCTGCGTCGGCGGAGCCCGGGCGGACTCGAATGAGGCGCCGCCCTGCGCGCAGATCACCATGTCTGGACAAGAACCTTGAAAGTGTGAGCCGCAGGTGCCGCATGACTGGGCATCCGCTTCTCTACCACACTAGGAGCTCTCCATGTTCCGCCGTGGGCGAGGTTGCGCCGGAGCACGTTCAACTTGAGCGGAAGGACGGGCACCTTCCGGCTCTGTGACCGCGCCAATGGCTCCTGCCGCTTGGCCCAGACCTCGTCGCGGACCCCGCGGCTCCGGGCCTGCGTCAGGTAGTCCAACACCACCGGCCCCGCCTGCGGACCATGACCGTGGCCCGATGGCGTCACGGAAGAACCCTGATGAGCTGCGGCACACGAGTGCGGCGAAACACAGCCCGGCAGACTCACAACCGACCACGCGGACGGTCTTGAGCCAGACGCCTGCACCTGTGAATCGCAGGCATCAGCCGAGGGACGCTCTTCCCGCCTGGTGATCCGCATGTCAGCCTGCCCACGCTCCAGTGGAAAGCGCGGATGTGACCGGCACCGCTCGGGGGAAGAACTTCAAGCCTTACTCTGCGTGATCGAACGGGACGTCTTCTGGACCGAACTACTCGGTCCACGAACCAGATTCACGAGCACGATAAATACCAAGGAAAGAGCCTCTGACCTGCGCACTCTCGGAGCCGCCTATCGGAATCGAACCGATGACCTACGCATTACGAGTGCGTCGCTCTGACCGACTGAGCTAAGGCGGCAATGCCGCCCGCGGGGGGCGGCAGCGCCAAGAGTCTACCGGCCTGCCGGGCCGGCTCGCGTCCGGCCAGGTGCGGGCCTGTCCGCGCAGGCCAGCTAGGGGCACACGGTGCCGTT
>Ga0075425_100007139_pt1 | contig 11785 bp, 7 predicted proteins | sample SoiMethybrSBSTD4_FD_75300 | JGI IMG/M metagenome (GOLD analysis project Ga0075425, IMG submission 75300) | Bulk soil microbial communities from a Populus tree surrounding site in Tennessee, USA - Soil MetaG P. TD hybrid SBSTD4 | ecosystem: Environmental > Terrestrial > Soil > Tree plantation...
CATCCTGTTCACGGCGCGCTCCTACCAGGTCTCGCGGTACGGCGCCGAGCAACGCGACCTCGATGACCTCCTCGGCTGCTCGGATTTCATCAGCGTGCACGTCCCGCTCACGCCGGACACCCGCCACCTCATCGACGCCCGCGCGCTGGCGAGGATCAAGTGCGGCGCAATCCTCGTAAACACCAGTCGCGGTTCCGTCGTCGACGAGAACGCCCTTATCGCCGCCTTGCGCTCCGGGCGCGTGGCCGCGGCCGGCCTCGACGTCTACGAAGACGAGCCGCATGTCTCGGCGCGCCTGCGGGAGCTGCCCAACACTGTGCTCCTTCCGCACGTCGGCTCGGCGACGCGCTCGACGAGGGACGCGATGGCTCGCCTGTGCGCGGAGAACGTGATCGCCGCCATCGAGGGCCGCGAGCCGCCGGCCGCGGTGGTTTAGTGAGGCCACCATGACCGAATCGCGAGCTGGCCAGATCGACGTGAGCGCCGACGAGTTCCGCTCCATCTTCCGCACGGTCAGCACCTGGGGTCGCTGGGGTGACGAGGACCAGCGCGGCGCGCTGCACCACCTCACTCCCGCGCGCGTCGCCGCCGCGGCGCGCCTCGTCCGCGACGGTCGCACCGTCACGCTGAGCCTTCCGGTGGCCACGGACGCCGCCGCAGACAATCCCGAGCCGGCGGACGTCCACATGACGATGCTCACCGACACGGACATCGGCTCAGGGTCGCTGCGATTCACCAAGGACTACGTCGGCGTCGACTACCACAACGACGGGCACACCCACATCGACGCCCTGTGCCACGTCGCCTACGAGGGGTCGCTCTACAACGGCAAGCCGCAGCGCACGGTGACCGAGGACGGAGCGGCCGTGGACGCGATCGACGCCCTCGCCGACGGCCTGGTGGGACGCGGCGTGCTGCTCGACATCCCGGGCCTGCGCGGCGTCCCGTGGCTCGAACCCGGTCAGCACGTCTTCCGTTCCGACCTCGAGGCCGCCGAGGCCCGGCAGGGCGTCACCGTCCAGAGCGGCGACATCCTGCTCGTCCGCACCGGGCATCCTCGCCGACTCGCCGAGCTCGGCCCTTGGGAGACCGCCACCGCGAAGGCCGGCCTCCATCCCACCGCGATGCCCTTCATAGCCGAGCGAGGGGTCGCCGCCCTGGGGTCCGATGGCAACAGCGACACGGCGCCTAGCACCACCGCGGGCGTCTCCTTTCCCATTCACGTCCTCGCTATCAACGCCATGGGCGTGCATCTGCTCGACTACCTGCAGCTGGAGGACCTTCGCGGCGCGTGCGAGCGCGCCGGACGCTGGGAGTTTCTGTTCCTGGCGGCGCCGCTGCGAATCGTGGGCGGCACCGGGTCGCCGATCAACCCGATCGCAACTCTCTGACCCGGACGCGAGGGGGCGGTCGGTCACGCATCGGTGCCGGGCTCCGGCCGGCAAGTTCACCCGGATCGGGTGATGCGAGTCGGCGATACGCGGCGGCAGAATCGTCACCGTCGGCGGAGCAGCGCGGCGTCGATGCGCCGAGCGAGCCACTTGGACGCCTGGCTTCAGGACGACGACGACACGGAGGACATCGATGAGCACTGCAATCGGCTCTCGCCCAGCGACGACACCGACGGCGGCCGGCGCATTCCAACAGCCCGCCGACGTGTTCGTGATCTTCGGGATCACGGGGGACCTCGCGAAGGTGATGACATTCCATTCGCTCTACCGGCTCGAGCAGCGCGGGCTGCTCGCCTGCCCGATCGTGGGGGTGGCCGTCAGCGACTGGTCCGCGGACGATCTCCGCAGCCATGCTCGGGCAGCGATCGAGGGCTGCGGAGAGCAGATCGATGACGCGGTCTTCGATCGCCTCGCCGCGCGGCTGTCCTACGTGAGCGGCGATTTCAGTGACGCCGCGACGTTCCAGCGCGTCGGTCAGGCGATCGCCGGTGCCCAGTCCCCGGTGTTCTACCTCGAGATCCCGCCGTTCCTGTTCGGTCCGGTGATCAAGGGCCTGACCGAGGCGGGCCTGACCAAGACGGGGCGCGTCGTCGTGGAGAAGCCGTTCGGCCACGACCTCGCATCCGCCCGCGAGCTGGCGGCGGAGATCCACCAGTACATCGACGAGGCCCAGCTGTATCGGATCGATCACTTCCTGGGCAAGATGGGGATCGGGGAGATCCTCTACCTCCGATTCGCCAACGCGATGTTCGAGCCGATCTGGAATCGGCACTACGTCGAGAGCGTGCAGATCACGATGGCCGAGAGCTTCGGGGTCGAGGATCGCGGCCATTTCTACGATCCCGTCGGGGCGCTGCGGGACGTCGTCGTCAACCACCTGATGCAGGTGGTCGCGGCCTCCGCGATGGAGGTGCCGGCTGCGGGCGACGCGAACACCCTCAAGAACGCCCTGTTCTCGGTCTTCCGCGCCATGCCCGAGGCCGACCCCACGCACTACGTCCGCGGGCAGTACGAGGGGTACCGAACCATCGACGGCGTCGCCGAGGACTCGACCACCGAGACCTACGCGGCGCTCCGGCTCGAGATCGACAACTGGCGCTGGTCCGGCGTTCCCTTCTTCATCCGCACCGGCAAGCGCCTGCCGGTCACCCAAACCGAGCTGCGGGTGGTGTTCCGCCGCCCGCCCAAGCTGGGGTTCGTCGGCTGGCCGCGCCCGCCCGAGCCCGCGCAGATGGTCGTCAAGCTCGACCCTACGACCGGTATTCGCATGCTCGTCGACGCCCAACGCCACGAGACGGTCGAGCCCGAGCAGATCACGATGGACATGGAGTTCGCGGAGGAAGGCGGGGAAGGCCCCACGCCGTACGAGGTGCTGCTCCACGCGGCGCTCGTCGGCGACGCCAAGCGGTTCACGCGCCAAGACTCGGTGGAGCAGTGCTGGCGGGTGATGCAGCCCCTGCTCGACAACCCGCCCCCGGTCCACGAGTACCCGAAGGGCTCCTGGGGCCCCGACGCAGCCGACGAGGTCCTGGCCGGCTACGGCCGCTGGCACGAACCTTGGACCGCCTCATGAGCACGACCAAGAGCAAGGCGAAGAAGGGCGCGAACAAGGCCAAGTCCGACGCGCCAGTGGCGAACGAGACCCGGACGGATGGCAAGCCGACGGGCGCCGCCCAGCCGCAGAGCGCGGCCGCGCCGTCGCCGTTCCCGCAGATCGCCGACTACGCGTTCCTGTCCGACTGCCACACGAGCGCCCTGGTGGCGCCCGACGGCTCAATTGATTGGATGTGCGTGCCGCGGTTCGACGCGCCGAGCATCTTCGGCAGCCTGCTCGACCGCCAGGCCGGGTCGTTTCGCCTCGGCCCGTTCGGGATCAACGTACCGTCGTCGCGCGTCTACGAGCCCGGCACGAACATCCTGTTGACGACGTGGAAGACGCCAACGGGTTGGATCATGGTCCGCGACGCACTGACCTTGGGCCCGCGGCATGGTGAGGACGAGGTCACGCCACACACGCGCCCGCCGACCGACGAAGACGGCGACCACCTGCTCGTCCGCACCGTGATGTGCCTCGACGGCAGCGTCGAGGTCGAGCTTATCTGCGACCCGGTGTTCGACTACGGGCGCACGCCCGGCGAGTGGGAGCTGGTGGGCACTGACCGCCATACGGCCGATGCGAGCGGGGCCGGGGTGACGGTCCGGTTGCAGACCGATATGGCACTGGGCGTCGAGGGCGACTGGATCCGTGCGCGGCACGAGCTCTCGCCAGGCGAGCAGATGTTCTGCTCGCTGTCGTGGGCCGAGGGGCTGCGCTCGCCGCAGACGACCGACGAGGCCAACGCGCGCCTGGCGGCGACTACGCGGTTCTGGCGCGGGTGGCTCGGGCGTGCTCGCATTCCCGACCACCGCTGGCGCGACCCGATCCAGCGCTCGGCGCTGGCGATCAAGGGGCTGACCTACATGCCGACGGGTGCGACCGTCGCCGCGTCGACGACGTCGTTGCCCGAGACGCCCGGCGGCAAGCGCAACTGGGACTACCGATATACCTGGATGCGCGACTCGACCTTCACGTTGCAGGCGCTGCACTTCCTCAACCTGGACTGGGAGGCGGACGAGTTCATGCAGTTCGTCGGCGACCTGGAGCCGGACGAGGACGGCGGGCTGCAGATCATGTACGGGATCGACGGGCGCCGGGACCTCACCGAGTCGACCCGCGACGACCTGTCCGGCTACGCCGGCGCCTTCCCGGTGCGCGTCGGCAACGGGGCGTTCGACCAGCGCCAGAACGACGTCTACGGTGCGATCCTGGACTCGATCCTGCTGCACACGCGCCGCAGCCAGCGCCTGCCGCGCCGGCTGTGGCCGATCGTGCAGTCGCAGGCCGCGTGCGCCACCAAGGTGTGGCGCGATCCCGACCAGGGGATCTGGGAGGCCCGCGGCGACCCGAAGCACTACGTCTCCTCCAAGCTGATGGGCTGGGTCGCGCTGGACCGGGCAGCGCAGCTGGCCGGGGTGGCCGGCGAGCCCAAGCTCGAGACGCAGTATGCCGCCACCGCGAAGGAGATCCACGCCGACATCCTCGAGCACGGCATGCGTGACAGCATCCTGCGCCAGCACTACGACACCGATGCCCTGGATGCCTCGACGCTTCTGGCGGCGGGGTTCGGGTTCCTGCCCGGGAACGACGAGCGGCTGCACAAGAGCGTTATGGCGATCGCCGAGGACCTGACCGAGGACGGATTCGTGCTGCGCTACAAGACCGACGAGACCGACGACGGCATGTCCGGGAAGGAGGGCAGTTTCCTCATCTGCTCGTTCTGGCTCGTCACCGCCCTGGCGATCGTCGGCGAGCAGCAACGCGCCCACGACCTCATGGAGCGCCTGCTGCGGGTCGCCTCACCGCTCGGGCTGTACGCCGAGGAGTTCGACACCAGCACCGCCAGGCACCTGGGGAACTACCCGCAGGCGTTCTCGCACCTCGCCCTCATCGAGGCCGCCGGCCGCCTCATCCTGGCTGAGCGCCTAAAGGAGATCGGCGGATGAGCAATTCATACGACGTGATCGTGATCGGCAGCGGCGCCGGCGGCGGGACGCTCGCGCACCGACTCGCGCCCTCGGGCAAGCGCATCCTGCTGCTCGAGCGCGGCGGCTGGCTGCCGCGTGAGCCGCAGAACTGGCGGGCCGAGGACGTGTTCGTGGACAACCGCTACGTCTCGGACGACACGTGGTACTACTCGGACGGCTCGTCCTTCAATCCGGAGGTGCACTACTTCGTCGGGGGCGCGACCAAGCGCTACGGCGCGGCCCTGTACCGGCTGCGCAAAGAGGACTTCGACGAACTACGGCATCACGGCGGCACCTCGCCAGCGTGGCCCATCTCCTACGAAGAGATGGAGCCGTACTACACGCAGGCCGAGCAGCTCTACCAGGTGCACGGCGCGCGCGGCGAGGACCCGACCGAACCTCCCGCGAGCGCACCCTATCCGCATCCGGCCGTCAGCCACGAGCCGCGGATCCAGCAGCTGTCCGACGACCTCGCCAAGGCCGGCCTGCACCCGTTCCACGCTCCCTGCGGCATCTTGCTCGATGAGTCCAACATGCCGTTCAGCAAGTGCGTCCGATGCGACAACTGCGACGGCTTCCCATGCCTCGTACACGCCAAGTCGGACGCCGAGGTGATCGCCGTCAGGCCGGCGATCGAGCACCCGAACGTGACGCTGCTGACCGAGGCGGAGGCGGTGCGCCTTCAGGGCAACGACGCCGGCACGGCCGTGACCGGGGTCGTGGTCCAGCACGACGGGGAGACCGAGACGTTCGAAGCCGACCTCGTCGTCGTCTCCGCGGGCGCCGCCAACAGCGCCCGGCTGCTGCTTGCCTCCGCGACCGACGAGCACCCGCGCGGGCTGGCGAACGGCTCCGACCAAGTCGGGCGCAACTTCATGTTCCACAACAGCGAGGCCGTCCTCGCGCTCTCGAAGGAACCGAACCCGACCGTGTTCCAGAAGACGCTCGGCGTCAACGACTTCTACCTCGCAAGCGAGAAGTACGACTACCCGCTCGGCAACATCCAGATGGTGGGCAAGTCCCAGGCGCCGATGTTCCGCGGCGAGAAGCCCGGCGAGACGCGCTTCGCACCGACGTGGACACTGCAGAAGGTCGCTCGTCATGCGGTCGACTTCTGGCTCTCGACCGAGGACCTGCCGCGGGCCGAGAACCGCGTGACCCTCACCAAGGACGGCCACATCCAGATCAACTACACGGCCAGCAACCAGGTGCCCAAGGACGACCTGTTCGGTGAGCTGAAGTCGATGCTCGCCGATCTCGGGATGCACCACGGGCATCTTCTCCCGCATCACGCCTACCTCAAGAACGAGATTCCGGTCGCCGGCTGTGCGCACCAGGCCGGGACCTGCCGCTTCGGGTCCGATCCGGCGACGTCCGTGCTGAACCCGGATTGCCGGGCGCACGAGCTCGACAACCTCTACGTGGTCGACACGAGCTGCTTCCCGAGCATCGGCGCGGTCAACCCCGCGTTGACCGCGATGGCGAACGCCCTGCGGGTCGGCGATCACCTGCTCGAGCGAATGGGCGCCGACCAGCCACGACAGGAGGCTCCACATGCCGCCTGATGAGAGCGCAACGAACGGCAAGCATCGCGTGGTGATCGTCGGTGGTGGCTTCGCGGGCCTGGGCTGTGCGCGGCGGCTGGCCGACCACGACGACGTCGAGATAACGCTGATCGACCGCAACAACTACCACCAGTTCCAGCCGCTGCTCTACCAGGTGGCGACCTCGCAGCTGGCGCCCACCGACGTCGCCCATTCGTTGCGGGGGGTGTTCGCCGACCAGCAGAACGTCGAGGTGGTGCTCGCGGAGGTCGCCGGCGTCGACCTGGCCACTCGGACCGTGACGACGCAAGACGGACAGGCGTGGAGCGGGGACGCCCTGGTGCTCGCAGCGGGCTCCCAACCGAACTTCTTCCACACGACCGGGGCGGCCGAGAACGCGTTCCCCCTCTACTCGCTGGACGACGCGACCCGGCTACGCTCCCGCATCCTTGGCCTGTTCGAGCAGGTCGAGCGCGATCCGACGCTCGTGCAGCGCGGCGCGCTCAACGTGGTCGTGGTGGGCGGCGGGCCCACGGGCGTCGAGGTCGCCGGCGCGCTGGGCGACATGATCCAGGTGACCGTTCCCAGCGAGTACCGCAAGGTCGACGCCAGCAAGGCACGGATCGCGCTGATCGACCACGGGGACGCCCTGCTCAAGCCGTTCTCCGGCAAGGCCCACGGCTACGTCGCCAAGGTCCTCAAGGACAAGGGCGTGGAAGTCACACTGGGAACCGGGGTCGAGGAGGTGGGGACCGGTCACGCACGGCTCTCCGACGGCACGGTGATCCCCACGCGATGCGTGGTGTGGGGCGGGGGCATCATGGCCGCCGCCGTCGCGGCCGATGGCGGCCTCGCGCAGGGGCGGGGGGGACGCGTCGACGTGGAGCCCGACCTCACCCTCTCCGGAAGCCCCAGCGTCTATCTCGTCGGGGACATCGCCAACATCCCCGGCGCGGACGGCCAGCCACTCCCGCAACTCGGGTCAGTGGCCCTCCAGAGCGGCGTCAGCGCCGCGGACAACATCCTCGCGGGCTTCAAGGGCAAGCCGGCCGACGCTTTCCGCTACCGCGACAAGGGCATCATGGCGATGATCGGCCGCGGTGCCGCGATCGCCGAGGTCGGCAAGCACCACCACGAGGTCCATGGGGAGCTTGCGCACATGGCGTGGCTCGGCGTCCACGCCAGCCTGATGACCGGGACCCGGGCCAAGATCGAGTCGTTCGTCGACTGGGCCTGGGACGGCTTCACGAAAACCGGCGGCCCGCACGTCCTCGACCGGGGGGACGCCGCCGAGATCGACTGGGACGACGACCCCGCGGTCACCTCACCGGGAGGTGCTGCGACGCGGCCGGATGACCGGCAATCGGCCCCGAAGGTCCCATGACCCACATCGCGTCCACCACGGTGGACCTCTCTCGCTTTCAATTTGCCACCACGTCGATCTACCACTTCCTCTTCGTACCGCTCACGCTCGGCCTGGCGCCGCTCGTGGCGGTCATGCAGACGGTGTGGCATCGGACGCACGACGATGCCTGGCTGCGCCTGACGCGCTTCTTCGGGACGCTGCTGCTGATCAACTTCGCGATCGGGGTGGCGACCGGCTTGGTGCAGGAGTTCCAGTTCGGGATGAACTGGTCGCAGTACTCGAACTTCGTCGGTGGGGTGTTCGGCGCGCCGCTGGCGATCGAGGGGCTGGCCGCGTTCATGGTCGAGGCGACGTTCTTGGGGCTGTGGATCTTCGGCTGGAAGCACATGTCCCCGAGGCTGCATCTGGCCACGATCTGGATCGCGGCGCTGGCCTCGTGGCTGTCGGCCTACATGATCCTGGTGGCGAACTCGTGGATGCAGCATCCCGTCGGCTACAAGATCGTCGACGGCAAGGCGCAGCTGACGAGCGTGGGCGACCTGCTATCGAACAGCTTCGCGCTGATCGCGTGGCTGCACGTGATCCTCGCCGGCTTGATCTTCGGGTCGATCGTGATGCTCGGCGTCTCGTGTTGGCACTTCCTGCGTGGGCGCAACGTCGAGGTGTTCCGCCGCGCGGCCAAGCTGGCGCTGATCGTGGCGGTGCCGATGACGTTGATCCAGCTGTCGGTCGGCAATCGGTTCGGGGAGGCGGTCACCAGCGCGCAGGGCATGAAGATCGCCGCCTCGGAAGCGCAATGGAACACCTGCCAGCCGTGTGGCTTCTCGCTCTTCCAGATCGGGGGGTTCTCGGCGCAGGATCCGAATCCGAGCTTCTCGATCACGATCCCGAGGGTTCTGTCGTGGATGGCCACGGGCTCGTTCGACGGCAAGGTGCAGGGCCTCAATCAGCTCCAGGCCCAAGAGCAGCAGCAGTACGGGCCCGGTAACTACATGCCGCACGTGGAGCTGATGTACTGGTCCATGCGGGTGATGGCGTTCCTCGGGGTGGCGATGTTCCTCGTCGCCGGGGTCGGGGCGTGGCTGTACCGCAAGCGGCGGCTGGAGAAGGCGCGGTGGTTCCAGCGGACCGCGATCCTCGCGATCGCCTTCCCGTATGTCGCCGCGATCGCCGGCTGGATCCTGACCGAGATGGGTCGCCAGCCATGGATCGTCCAGAACCTGCTGAAGACCTCGGACGCCGTCTCCCCGAGTACCAGCACGGCGACCGTCGCCACGAGCTTGGGCGTGTTCGTGCTGCTGTATCTCGCACTCGGGGTCGTCGACTTCCTGCTTATGCGGCGCTACGCCCGACTCGATCCGCCGGAGGCCGGCGAGGGCGGCGGGCTCGGCGCCACCGCGGGCGTGGCGGGTTCGCAGCCGGTAGCCAGCTAGGGGATGTGAGATGGGTCTCGAGATTGTCTGGTTCTGCCTGATCGGCGTCCTCTGGGCGGGCTACTTCCTGCTCGAGGGGTTCGACTTCGGCGTCGGGGTGCTGCTCCCGGTCCTCCCCCGCGACGAGCGCGAGCGCGGCCTGATGTTCGAGTCGATCGGGCCGGTGTGGGACGGGAACGAGGTGTGGCTGGTCGTCGCCGCGGGCGCGACCTTCGCCGCCTTCCCGGCCTGGTACGCGACGATGTTCTCAGGCTTGTACATCGCGCTCCTGCTGATCCTCACACTGTTGATCGTCCGGGTGGTCTCATTCGAGTGGCGGTCCAAGCGCGACGGCCCGCGCAGGCGCGCCACCTGGTCGTGGGCGAACACGATCGCGAGCGTGGGCGCCCCGTTCCTCTGGGGCCTGGCGCTGGCGAACCTCGTCCACGGTGTCCCGCTCAACTCGTCGCACGGGTTCTCGGGCGACTTCTTCGACCTGTTCAGCGCGTACACGGTGGTCGCCGGCCTCGCGGTGGTGGCCCTGTTCGCGGTGCACGGCGCGACGTACCTGACGCTGCGGACGGTCGGGGACTTCCGCGAGCGAGCGGCCGCGATGGCCCGGCGACTGTCCATCCCCGCCTTGGTCCTCGGCGTCGGCATCGTCGCCTGGACCGTCGCCGTGGCCCACGATCGCAACAGCCGCGGGATCCTCCCGACGACGGTGCCGGCGGCGTTGACGGCGATCGCGCTGATCCTTGGAGTCGTGCTGACACGCCGCGGCCGCAGCGGCTGGGCGTTCGTGGCGACCGCGCTCGGCGCCATCGGATTCGTCGCGACCATCTTCACCGGCCTGTATCCGCGGGTCCTCGTCTCGGACCCGACGTTCGCCAACAGCCTCACGATCTCCAACGCCGCGTCCGGGCACTACGCGCTCAAGGTGATCACGATCGTCGCCGCGATCTTCACTCCGCTGTTGCTCGTCTACCAAGGCTGGACCTACTACGTGTTCCGCAAGCGGCTCGGCGGCGAACACGTCGCCACGCCGGTCGCGGCCCTCGGCGCCGGACGCGCCCGTCCCCGCGACTAGGCCCGTGCGCGCGCTCGACCAGCGCCTGCTGCGACGAACGCGGTCGGCCCGACCGCTGCTGACGCTCGACATCGTGCTCGGGATCGGCACGGCCCTGGCGGTCGTGGTCCAGGCGAGCCTGCTCGCGCTGATCGTCGCGCGGGCGTTTGACGGCGTCCCGCTTCGCGCGCTCTGGCCCGACGTCGGCCTGCTGGTGGCGGCGTTCCTGGCTCGCGGCGCGTTGGCCTGGGGGATGGAGATCGCCGGACGCCGCGCCGCCTGGAGCGTCCTGTCCGAGCTCCGCCTGGCGCTGATCGAGCGGCGCCTGCGCTCGCAGCCGACCGCGGCGGACGGGACGGACGGCGCGGAGGTCGCCGCCGCGTCGGTGCAGGGGATCGAGGCGCTAGAGGGCTACTTCGCGCGCTACCTGCCGCAGGTCGTGCTCGCCTCGGTCGTCCCGCTTGTCGTGCTCGTGTCGGTCGCGGCCGTAGACCTCGAAGCGGCGCTGATCATGCTGCTCACGCTGCCGCTCGTGCCGGTGTTCATGGTGCTGATCGGCCGGTACACGAAGCTGCGCACGCAGGCGCGCTGGGAGGCCTTGCGGCACCTCTCGGCCCACTTTCTCGACGTGGTGAGAGGGCTGCCGACGCTGCGGGCGTTCGGGCGAGCCGGCGACCAGGCCGCCGCGGTGGGGGAAGTCAGCGAGCGCTATCGCGTCACCACCATGGCCACGCTGCGGGTGAGCTTCCTATCCGGGTCCGTGCTGGAGCTGGCGGCGACGCTCGGGGTGGCCCTCGTCGCGGTCACGGCCGGGGTGCGGCTTGCCGGCGGCAGCCTTCCGCTCCAGGCCGGGCTGACTGTGCTCGTGCTGGCACCCGAGCTGTACCTGCCGTTTCGGCGCCTCGGCGCCGAGTACCACGCGAGCGCGGACGGCCTCGCCGTCGCGGAGCGGATGTTCGCGCTCCTCGACGCCCCAGCCTCCGTCGCCCCCGGGGGGGTTCGCGTCGCGCCGAGCCCCGCGGAGGCTCGGGTGCGACTCGAGCGAGTGTCGTTCTCGTATCCCGCCCGCGCGGGACGCGTGCTCGACGGCCTCGACCTGGAGCTGGCACCGGGGGAGACCGTCGCGCTGGTCGGCGAGAGCGGGGCCGGGAAGAGCACGGTCGCGGCCCTGCTGCTCGGGCTGCTCGACCCCAGCGCCGGCCGTATCTCGGTCGCGGGTATGGACCTCATGGAGTGCGAGCGCGATGCGTGGCGGCGGCTCATCGCCTGGCTGCCACAGCAGCCGACCATGTTTCGCGGCAGCGTCGCAGAGAACATCCGGCTCGGCGATCCGACCGCCTCGGACGAACGGGTGCGCGACGCCGCGGCGCTCGCGGACGCAG
>Ga0075425_100007140_pt1 | contig 11785 bp, 13 predicted proteins | sample SoiMethybrSBSTD4_FD_75300 | JGI IMG/M metagenome (GOLD analysis project Ga0075425, IMG submission 75300) | Bulk soil microbial communities from a Populus tree surrounding site in Tennessee, USA - Soil MetaG P. TD hybrid SBSTD4 | ecosystem: Environmental > Terrestrial > Soil > Tree plantation...
GCCGGGGTCAGCATCGTCCAGATCGCGGCACCCTGGCAGGGGGTCGGCGCGGTGACCCGGAACGCCGTCGTGGTCGCCCCCGGGCGGCTCGACCGCTCGGCGACGGGTACCGGCCTCTCCGCGAGGATGGCTGTTTTATATAGGGGCGGTTTCATGGGGGTCGGGGACGCCATGAGCCACGCCTCGGCGATCGGCTCCATCTTCGAGGGGCGGATCGTGGCCGAGACCACGGTCGGGGGGCTGCCGGCGGTCGTGCCGGCGATCCGCGGCAGCGCCTGGATCACCGGCATCGCCCAGCTGTACGTCGACGAGCGCGACCCGTTCCCGGAGGGCTACCTGCTCTCCGACACCTGGCCGGGCCCCGACACCCAGTGATCCTCGACCGGGCGAGCGCTGCTCAGAGATCCAGCTTGAGGATCACGTGCTCGCCAATCGGCTCGAATCCGAGCCGGCGGTTGATGGCGCGCATCGCCGCGTTCTCCTCGGCATTCGACGTGGTGACGCGCGTGACGCCGCGGGCGGCGGCGGCGCAGAGCGCGCGGCGCTTGGCGGCCGTCGCGAGCCCGCGGCCGCGGTGCGCACGCACCGTGCCGGTGAAGCCGTGCTGGCCGCGGTCGTCGACGATGTTGATGAACGCGAACGCGGCGACGGATCCGGCCTCGTCGACGACGGCGGTGCTCGCTTCCAGGTCGGTGTCCGGGTCCTCCCAGTCGCGCAGGAAGTCGTCGTACGGGATCGCGTCGTGCGGCACCGGCGACGGCTCGTCCAGCGCCGCCTCCCTCACCGCCTCGTACGCGGCCTCCGGCGTGACGGCGTTAAGGGGGACGCAGCTGAACCCGGGCGCCGGTGACGGGTCAAGCACGCCGCGCGGGTCGACCGCGATCAGCGGCCCGGTGAGGACGCGCGTCCAGCCGCGCTCGAGCGCCCATCGTTCCGCCTCCTCGCTCCAGCGGATCAACGACGTCGCACTGGTCGCCCCGACGCTGCGCAGGTGGTCGAGCAGCCGCGCGCCGAGGGCATCGCCGATGCCCCGGCGCCGGTGGTCGCGGTCGACGGTCAAGAACGCCCACGCCGCGCCTTCGGTCGTCGTGTCGATCTGGAGCCCGCCTGCGCCCGAGCCGACGACGGCGCCGTCGAGCTCCGCGACGAGGTCGACCATCCGAGCCCGCTCCGGCCGCGTCTTGCGCCGCTGCCGCACGCTCGCGACCGACACGACTCGTGCGTCGTCCGCCGCCTGGACGAGGGCGACTGTCGCCTCGAGATCCGCATCCTTCGTCTCTCGGATCACGAGGTCGCCTGGGGGCGACCGCTCCACGGCTCGACGCTATCGCTGTTGCGGACCGCTTTGCTACCTGCTGTCCGACACCTGGCCGGTTTTCGACTCCCGGTGAGCCTCGACCCGCGCGAGCGCCTGCGCGGCGGTCGCCCCGTAGGTCGGTTCCCCGACGAGCATCGTCGCGAGCTCGTTCGCTTCGCGGGTGACGCGGTCCCGCTGGGCGTCGAGCTGGCCGGCGGTGACGAAGAGCTCGGCGTGCACGTGTGACGCCCAGTCGACGAGGGAGGACTCTGCGTCGGGCGGCTCGACCCCCGGGAGCGCGGCGGCGCGCTCGCTCAGCTGCACCGCTTCTCCCGGCAGCCGCTCGGCCTCCCGCTCGAGGTCGTCGTCCGCCGCGGCGACACGGTCCAGCCGCGCCTGAGCGACGGCGACGTGGTCGGCCGCGCGGCTGCGGGCGCGCTCGGCGTCCTCGCGGGCCTCGTCGTCTCGGGCCGCGGCCGCGGCGTGCTCGGCCTCCGCCAGCTCGCGGCGGCGCGCATCGAGCTCGCCGACGGCCGCGTCGAGCTCTGCTCGGGCTCGGGCCCGTCGCTGCGGGAGGTCTTCGAGCGAGCCCTCGATCGCCTCTGCGCGCGCCCTGATCGCTGCGATCTCCTCATCGAGCCGCCTCGCCTCGAGCGCCCGCTCGGAGAGCTGCGAGTCCTCGTCGGCGAGCCGGCGCAGCTCGCCCAGTGCGCGTCCGTCCACGGCCGCATTCTCTCAAGGCTGAGGCAGGGCGGCGCCGCCTCGCCGCTTCCCGAACCCGCGCTCCTCTGACAAGGTCGCTAGGAGCACCGTCCGGGGTCGTGGCGATGAGCAGCGACGGCAACCATCCGATCAACGAGCCCGTCTCCGCTTCGGAAGCCGAGGCGCGGACGGCTTACGGCGAGGCGTCGCCGTTCCGGCCAGCGCGCAAGAAACCGCTCGTCACACGCTCGTTCCCCGTGGCGGGCGAGCTCCCGCGCTATCGCGCACCGAGCGCCGCCCGTGACCTTCTCGCCGGCGTGACCGTGGCCGCCCTCGCGCTTCCGTCCGCGATGGCGTACGGGCAGCTCGCCGGCCTCTCGCCCGTGAACGGCCTCTACGCGTTGCTCCTGCCGATGGTCGCGTACGTCTTGCTCGGCTCGTCGCGGCGCCTGATCATCGGCACGGAGGGGACTGTCTCGACGCTCGTGGCGGCCGCCGTGCTTCCGCTCGCCGCCGTCGGGAGCGCAAAGGCGACGGAGCTGGCGGCGACACTCGCGCTCCTTGTTGGGGCGTGCTTCCTGCTCGCGCGCCTCCTCAGGCTCGGCTGGCTGGCCGACTACTTCTCGCGGCCCGTGCTGCTCGGCTACATCCACGGCGTCGCGATCGTCCTGGTGATCGGCCAGCTCGGCAAGCTGCTCGGGCTGTCGATCAGCGCCCGCGATCCGCTCGACAAGTTGTACGAGATCGGGCGCGAAGTCGGGCAGGTGAGCGGCGCGACGATCGTGCTCAGCGTCGTCGCGCTCGTCGTCCTCTTTCTGTTCCGCTTCTTCGTGCCGCGCGTTCCCGGAGCGCTCGTCGTGGTGCTCGGTGCGATCGGCGTCTCGTGGGCCTTCGACCTGCAGAGCCACGGGATCGCCGTCGTCGGGCCCATCCCGTCCGGCCTCCCGCACGTAACGGTGCCCACGCCGCCGTTCGGCGACGTCGTGGAACTGCTGCCCGCGGCGGCCGGCGTGTTTCTCGTCTCGTTCGCCGACGAGATCCTGACCGCACGCGCGTTCGCCGGGAAGCGCCACGAGCACGTGCGGGCGGGGCAGGAGCTGCTTGCGATGGGCGCGGCGAACGCCGCCGCCGGGTTGACGCAAGCCTTCTCCGTCGGCGCGAGCGGGTCGCGGACGGCGGTCAACGACTCGATTGGCGCGCGTTCGCAGTTCGCCGGGCTGTTCGCAGCGGTGACGATCGGCGTCGTCCTGCTCTTCCTCACCGGGCCCGTGCAGTACCTGCCGACGGCGGTGCTGGGTGCGGTGATCGTCTCCGCAGGCGTCGGTCTGGTCGATGTCGCCGCCTGGCGGGCGCTGGCGGCGATCGACCGCGTCGAGGTCGCGATCGCGGGCGTCACCACGGGCTGCGTGGTGTTCTTCGGCGTGCTGCAGGCGCTCGTGGTCGCGGTCGGGTTGTCGATCGTCGACACGGTCCGGCGGAGTGCCCGACCGTACGATGCGGTCCTCGGCTGGGTCGATGACCTCGGTCGTTACGCGGACGTCTCGCTGCACCCGTCCGCACGCATCACGCCGGGGGTCGTCGTCTACCGGCTGGACGACCGCCTGTTCTTCGCCAACGCGCGCTACGTGACAGGGCGCGTGCGGGAGGCAGTGCGGGCGGCGCCGACCGACACGAGGTGGGTCGTGTTCGACGCCGAAGCGGTCATGCACGTCGACACGACCGGGATGGAAGCTCTGTCGGCGCTCGCGACCGAGCTCCGCCGCGAAGGCATCACGCTGGTGGTCGCCCGCCTCCGCCGGCGGATCCACGACGAGTGTGAGCTGGCCGGGGTGACTCGCGAGATCGGCGCCGAGCGGTTCTACCCCTCCGTGGAGCAGGCAGTTGCCGCCGGTTCGGCTGAGGTCGGCGCGTAGGTCGGTTGTTCAGTGCTGCGTTCACGAGCGGCCGGCGTTGAACGCCTCCCAGGCGCGCAGCTCGGCGGCGAGCACCCGCTCGCCGCGAGCTTCGAGCAGGCCGCGCAAGGTGCGTCCGGCGAGCAGGCGCAGCTCGCCCTGGTGGCGTTCGAGCTGGCAGAGCAGGTCGAGGAGCAGCTGCGCCTCGGCGAGGCTGATCCCCTCCCGCTCGGCGCAGAAGCGGGCGTGCCAGCGCAGCGCGAGCCGGGCGTAGTTGGGTGGCTCGCGGTCGAGCACGAGCAGGGTGAGGGCGAGCGCGTCCGGGAGCTGGAGGTTGCCGCCGAGCTGCATCGCGGTCGCCCAGGCCGCGGCGACCTGGCGGCGCTCGATCGCCCGCCGCAGCACCGCGTGCGCGTGGGCGTCGCTCGGCATCGAACGTATGTTCGCAGACCGTGGGCCTCGGCGGAAGGAGGCCGCGGCGGGCTCAGCGCCGCTGCGGGCGCTGCTGAGGCCGTGGCTTCCTGTTTGTCCTGCTTCCCTGCGGCCGCTTCTTCGGACCGGGCCGCACGGGCGCCGTGGCTGTTGCGAGCGGGGGCAGCCCGAGGCGGACGAGCGCGAGCGCCGCGAGCAGCGTGATCAGCAGGTCGCTGCCGAGGCACCACTGGCAGAGCGCTCCGATTCGTCCCACCTGGAGCCAGAGCAGGTACGCGCTGAAGAGGACAGCCGAGAGCGCGAGCGTCGCCTGCGCGATGCGCGCCCAGCCGCCGCGGGCGAGCGCGGCCGCGACGAGGCCCGCGAAGGCGGTGAGCCCGAGCGCCGCGACGGGCAGACCGAACACCTCCGCGGAGGCGAAGTGTTGCAGCGTCTCGCAGCCGCCGGTCGTGCATGCGAGCGTCGCTCCGCTCGCGCGGACGTAGAGGAGGTAGACCGTGATCGCGACGCCGCCGACGGCGACGAGCGCGCTTGCGAACCGGAGCCGTCGTTCGTTCCTCATCGAGCCAGTGCCTCCTCGATCTGCGGGACGATCCCGTCCGGTTCGAGCGAGCTGACGTCGACGCGCTCGAGCGTGTCGCCGGTCGGGCCGAGCTGGAAGGACGGCGTCTGCGTGATCCCCGCCTGCTGCGCGCGGGCGGCCGCGGCGCTGAGCTCGTGCCCGACGCGGTCGTCCCAGCGTTCTTCGAGCAGCCGGCCGCCGTCGAGGCCGGGAACGCCCGCGGCGATCTCCTCGATCAGGCCGTCGCTGACCCAACCGGAGTTCTCCGCGCCCTGGCGCTCGTAGAGCCCGTGCACGAGGTCCCAGAGGTGCCCGTGCCGGCCGGCCGCAAGTGCGGTGAGCAACCCTTTGTTCGAGTCGGGGCCGACGAAGGCCATCCCGTTGAAGACGATCCGCAGCCGGCCGCTGCGCACGTAACGGTCGACGAGCACCGGCAGCGTCGCCTGTGCCCAGTGGCCGCAGTACGGACACTGCAGGTCTGCGTACTCGACCAGCGTCAGCGGCGCCGTCGGCGACCCGAGCGCTGCGCCCCGCTGCGGGATCCCGGCCAGGAGCCTGTCGGTCGCCGGTGGGGCCGGCTCGCGGCCGGTTTCGGTACCCGTTTTGCCTGCGCTCAGCTCGCTGGCCGTGATCAGGCCGGCTGCGATCAGGAGCGAAAGCGCCAGTACGAGCGCGAAGCGGTGGCGACTGGAGGGGAGACCGCTCACCGTCAGTGGGACATCGTCCCGGCGACGTTGCCGACCTTGAGCAGTCCGACCTGGCCCTGGTCGACCGCGGCGAATGCGTGCGACACGAACGGGTAGAGACCGGGCTGGTCGATCTTCAGGTCGAAGACGCCGCCGCCGCCGGCCGGCACGGGCGCGGTCTGCACGTTGTGCAGCGCGTGCGCGGGGTTCATGTCGGCGAACGCGTAAACGGTGTTGAGGAGCGTTCCGACGACGTGGAAGTCGGTGTCGAGCGACGGGCCGGCGTCGACGACCCAGAAGCGGACGAGCTCGCCCGGCTTCGCGGTCAGCGGGTGCTTGACGTACTGGCCGGCGTAGCCGTTGAAGGTCATCCAGTCGGGCATCCGCGCGTGTGCCTTCGCCTGGCTGTACTGCGCCGGCGCGGTGAGGCCGTCGGAGGCGAGGTACCACTCGCTGGCGACGAGGATGCAGTTCTTGTCGGCCTTCGCAAGCACACCCGGCTTCGGCTCGACGACGATCGCGCCGTACATCCCGTTCGCGATGTGCATCAGCACCGGCTTGGTGCCGCAGTGGTACATGAAGACGCCGACTCCTTCTTCTCACTGCTTCTTTGCGTCACCTCGAAGGTACGGTCAGATCGGGCGCATCCGCTGAAACTCGCCGCAGACCCGCTACGCACATGGCCACAGATCGCGTACGTGGTTTCCCGCAGGCGCCAGGCGGCAGCCAACCGCCCCGTTAGTCGCTCCCATACTCGTCGTGGCGGCGGATCCAGAGCTGCCACGCCTCGCCCTCGTCTCGACCCTTCGGTGCCCGGTCGAGGATTCCGTAGTAGCCCATCAGGAACTCCAGTCCTCGCCAGGTCGTCGAGTAGGCGTGATACATGGCGTCGTGCTCGCGCACGAAGGTGCTGAAGCCGGGGCTCTCGGTCAGGTAGCCGACGGCGTCGGTGCCGCTCGAGCGCGCGTTGTGCTCCACGATCGGCGGGAGCGAACCGGCCATGGCGGCGACCGCCTCGCGGCTCTGCTCCTCCGTCCACGAGAACCCGAGGTCGAAGTTGAAGGAGCTGGGCGCGGACGAGACCCAGGGGAAGCTCCAGCCCATACGCCGCTTGTACGCCTGCAGCTTCTCGAGGGGTGCCTGCGACACGAAGACGACGGTCGCGTCGCGGGCGTGCAGGTGTGGAAGTAGACCGTCTACGGTGTCGGCGATCGATGAGTTCACCGGGCAGCCGGCCTGGTAGCTCGGTCCGAACATGAAGTGGTAGACGAGCAGCTGGGAGCGCCCGTCGAAGAGCTCGTCGAGCGCCATCTCTCCGTCGTCGGTGTCGAAGCGGTAGTCCTTCTCCACCTGCACCCAGGGCAGCTCGCGCCGCTGACGCGCTAGCTCGTCGCCGAGCCGCGTGTGCTCCTTCTCGCGGACCAGTAGCCGCTCGCGTGCCGCGAGCCACTCCTCCCGGGTTCCGATCGCGTGTGCAGTCACGTTGGTGGCCATGTCAAGCTGCCTCCTTTTGGGTTGAGCCGATGGGCAGGGTTGCCTCCGCCGCCGATACGAGGTCCCGGCTGCGCACGAGCAGGAAGGTGACCGGGATCGCGGCGAGCGCGATCGCGCCGCAGACCCAAAACGCCCACTGGAAGCCGCCGGTCAGCGCAGCCGGAGCCGCAGAGCCGGAGTCGACGAGCGTCTTGAAGTGAGTGGCCGCGACGGTGGAGGCGATCGCGACGCCGATCGCCCCCCCGATCTGCTGGGAGGTGTTGAGCAGGCCCGAGGCGAGGCCGGCCTCTTTCTCGGCGATGCCGGCCAGCGCCGCGATCGAGACGGGAATGAACGCAAACGCCGTGCCGGCGCCGGCGACGAAGAAGGGCCCGGCGAGGTCGTGCCAGAAACGCCCGTCGACCGGTGCAGCGGTCGTCCAGATGATGCCGCCACCGATCAGGCCCATGCCGACCGCCATCACGAGCTTCGCCGAGACGCGGGTCACGAGCGCCTGGGAGAGACCGGCGAGCGCAACCGAGGTAACCGACGCGGCCAGCCAGGCGAGCCCGGTCTGGAGCGCCGAGTAGCCGAGCACCTGCTGCATGTAGAGGGTGCCGACGAAGATGAAGCCGAAGAAGCTCGCGCCGAGCAGGAGTCCGACGGCGTTGGCGCCGGCGACCGTCGGCAGCCGGAAGATCCGCAACGGGAGCAGCGGCGCCTCGACCCGTGTCTCGATCACGATGAACGCGAGCACCAGCACCGCGGCGACCGCGAGCAGCGAGATCGTCCGCGCGCCTCCCCAACCATGCTGCGGGGCCTGCGACAGCGCGTACACGAGTACCAACAGTCCGGAGGTGACAGTGAAGGCGCCGAAGGGGTCGTAGCGGCGCCGCGTCACATCGAGCCGGCTCTCGGGAACGATCCGCCGTGCCAGCACCAGTGCGGCCGCGCCGATCGGGACGTTGAGGAAGAAGATGTACTCCCAGCCCAGGTAGCGGGTCAGCAACCCGCCCGAGATCAGGCCGACGGTCGCGCCGCTTGCTGCGATAGCGCCCCACGCACCGAGCGCCTTGTTCCGCTCAGCACCCTCCGGGAACATGTTCATCACGATCGACAAGGCGGCCGGCAGCACGATTGCCGCCCCCAGCCCCTGGACGCCCCGCATCACGATCAGGAACGTGTCGGTCGTCGCGAGCGCACAGGCCAGCGACGCGGCCGTGAAGATCGCCAGGCCAATCATCATGATCCGCCGCCGCCCGAGCAGATCCGCCGCCCGGCCGCCGAGCAGCAGGAACCCGCCAAAGGTCAGCCCATAGGCTGTGACCACCCACTGCAGGTTCGTCTCGCTGAAATGGAGCTCGCGACCGATCGTCGGCAACGCGACGTTCACGATTGTCAGGTCGATGATCGTCATGAAGTAGGAGACCGCGAGCACGGCGAACGCGCGCCAGCGATGGACGGTTGCTTCGTCGGTGGGTGACTTGGCTAGAGCGATCAAAGGAACCTCCCGTTCGAAATTCGTCGTCACTCGTGTGACGGCGGGAGGTCCAGGAACTAACCGCTGAGGCTCGGCCGCCTGCTGGCCCGCCGCGAAATCGCGATCAGCCGCGCCGGTTCGCTGCCACTGTTGCGGAGAAAGCGCACGGGTGGCAGGAGGCAGAGGACGGACCCGGCTGCGAAGCGCCGGCGCTCACCGACAGCACACTCCAGCTCGACTTCACCGCTCTCGAGGACGACAAGAGCGTCACGCCACCGGTCACAGTCGATATCGAGCTCCTCGCCTGGCGTCAACTCGACGACCCGCCTGCGAAAGTGCAGCGAGTCGCGGGCAAGCCGGTCGAGGTCGAGCTCCTCGTCGCAGCTCATGCCGGCGGCGCCACCGCGAACCGCCCGAGCAACTCCGGCTGAAGGAAGTAGTGGATCTCCGCGATCAACCCGTCCTCGATCCGCAGCACCTCGACGGCGAACGGCTCGGGCGGACCGCCCGGCTCGGCGGCCTGCAGGAAGACGGCGTACGCAGGCTGGCGGTTTGCGCGCGTCGGCACGTGCAGATGCGCGCGTGTCGTCGGAGCGAAGGGATACTTCGCAAAGAAGCGGGCGATCCCGTCGCGTCCGAACACCCAAGCCGGCGACGGCGGCATCGTCAGGTACGCGTCCTCCTTCAACAGCGCAGCAAGCGCACGGACGTCAGTTCGCCTCCACGCATCCATGTAGCGTGCGAGCACTTCCTGCTCGCGCGGATCCGGCGGGTGCGCGCGACGCCAGTCGTCGCGTCGTTCAGGCAGATGCTCGCGCAATGTCTCGCGAGCGCGCTGCAACGCACTGTTGCTCGCGACGACAGACATCTCGAGCATCCCCGCCGTCTCGCGCGCGCTCCAGCCGATCACATCGCGCAGCAGCAACACCGCCCGCTGACGGGCAGGTAGCTGCTGAATCGCCACCAGGAACGCAAGCTCCACGGTCTCCCGGGCGACAATCGCCTCATCCAGTGGATCCTCACCGCTGGCAACCTCATCGAGTAGTCGGTCGGGGTACGGCTCCAGCCAGGTCATCTCACCTGTCGGCTGCGGAGTGGTCTCGGGATCGATCGGCTCGCCGACCAGCTGCGGAAGGAGGCGCCGCGACCGGCGCTCGAGCAGATCGAGCGACGCGTTGGTCGCGATCCCATACAGCCAGGCCCGGAGCGTCGCCAGGCCGCGAAACGTCTCCCGCCGCCGCCACGCACGAAGCAGCGTCTCCTGAACAACATCCTCGGCATCTTCGGCCGAGCCCAGCATCCGGTAGGCGTGAACCTCGAGTTCGCGCCGGTAACGGCCGGTCGCCGCTGCGAACGCATTTCCGTCCCCGCGCAGCGCGCGCGACCACAGCTCGTTCTCGCCCACAATCGCACGCGTCGCAGCTGTCACACACATGTGACGTTATTGGCGCCGGAAACTCACCGGTCGTCCCGCCCACGGTGAGTTTCTCCGGTTCCGCCCGTCACACCGCGACGGTGATCCCGTGCGGGCGATTCCAGCCTGCAAATCAGGTGGGACGGCAAGGAGCCGTTGGGCTACACCGGCAGTACCCAGCCGTTGTCATTACGGTGTTCGCGCGTCACCGAGCAAGAACGCCGCTATATATAAGGTCATCGTAGACCGTTCGACGTCACCTGCTCGTGGTTCTGGACGTCCGCCGAGCGGCCCGTTGGAACGGCTTCGACCAGCTCGGAACGACCGACGACTGCGGTTTCGCCCCTTCGCGCGGCCGCGCGTCGCGCCGAGCAGGTTGCGGTTCTAGATGCGTGAGACGAGGTCGGCGTACCACTCTGCGTCCGTCTCGGCCGCCGCGATGAGACGACGGTACTCCTCGTGCAGCGGCGCCTCGGCGGCGAGCAGGAAACGCGTCCCAACCCACGCCGCTTGCGCGCCCAGGGCGAGGACGGCCGCGACCCCACGCGCGTCGGCGATCCCGCTCGCAGCGAGAACCGGGACGGGCGCGACCGCGTCGACGACAGCCGGCACGAGCGGCAACGTGGCGACCTGGCCCCAGACATGGCCGCCTGCCTCCCAGCCCTGCGCGACCACCACGTCGGCGCCGGCCGCGACCGCCCGCCTCGCCTCCTCGGCGCTCCCGACCGAGTGCAGCACGAGCCCACCGGCATCGTGCACCTGATCCACGTACCCAGCAGGGTCGCCAAACGAGAGCGAGACGATCCGTAACCCTGCCTCGAGCGCATCCTCGATCGGCGCTCGCTGATCCCAGGAGACGACGAAATTGGCGCCGAAGGGGTTGCTCGTCATCGCTGCTGTCTCACGGACGGCAGCGGCGGGGTCGGCAAGCCAGGTCAACCCCAGCATCCCGAGTGCGCCCGCGTTCGAAACAGCGGCGACGAGCCGAGGAACCGCCGCCGGCCCAATCGGCGCTTGCACAAGCGGTTGCTCGATCCCCAACAGGTCGCAGACGGGCGTTCGCACCGCCCAACACTACGTCGCGTCCGTCGTCACGGCGAGTCGAGCGGGAACGCGCTGAGCGGCGTGAGTGGCAGTGGTCGCAGCCGGAACGCTTCGTCGTTGGTCCGCTGTCCTATCGCGTCTTTCCGGCGAGGTTCGACTATGGCTGGTCGGGTGGAAGGGCCGCCTGCAGCCGATCGAGGAACGGAATCTGCGCTGGCTTCAGCCTTCGGCGTGCCTCGTCGAGAGCGAACCATTCGACGCGGTCGATCTCGGGGAACGTCTCGACGACGCCCGAATGCGGCGGCCACTCCATCTCGTACGTGTTGCTCACCGCCGTCGACGGGTCGAGGTCTCCCTGAACTGCCCACCCCAGCACGAGCTTGCCCGACTTCTGTGTGATCTGTCCGAGATCGATGAGCGGGTGCTTGGGGACTTCGTGTCCGGTTTCTTCGGTGAACTCGCGCCGAGCCACCGCCACGAGCTCCTCACCGGGCTCGACCTCGCCCTTGGGGATCGTCCAGTGCCCGATGTCCTTCCTGACCCAGAAAGGTCCGCCTTGATGTGCGAGCAGCACCTCCAAGCGACCCTGCCGTCTGCGCCAAAGCAGGATGCCGGCACTCGTGCGCCCCGATTTGTCGGCCGTCACGCTTCCCTCCGTGCGTAGAGCGGAATCATCGCTTGTTCCTAACCCTGCCCGCCGAGGCGCAGGAGGAACGACAGTCAAGGACTGCTGTCGTCGGGAAAGGACCCAGACAACCGTCGTAGCGCGCTCTCTCGCGACGCGAAAAGTCTGCAAACCACCC
>Ga0075425_100007141_pt1 | contig 11785 bp, 9 predicted proteins | sample SoiMethybrSBSTD4_FD_75300 | JGI IMG/M metagenome (GOLD analysis project Ga0075425, IMG submission 75300) | Bulk soil microbial communities from a Populus tree surrounding site in Tennessee, USA - Soil MetaG P. TD hybrid SBSTD4 | ecosystem: Environmental > Terrestrial > Soil > Tree plantation...
ACTATTTTGGTTAGTGACGGCGGTGGAAAAATGGAAGCGGAGCCCGAACCCAAAACCGACTGGGCTCGCCACGCTCTACGGATTAATGACCTGATCGACAATCAGGTCCGATCGTTGCGTAAACGGCAGGTAATTGACTCGTTCAAAAATCAGTCGCGTAGAGGAACGTATTGGGGCATCCGAACTGATATCGCCAACTATCACATTGCCGACACACTCCCGTGTCCACATGACAAGACGATGGAGCTTGCAAGACTGCGCACTCGCCTCAAACGCATCGAAGATAACATCCAGGAACGACTCATCAACTGGGGATACGCCGTGTGCGACGCAGCACTGCGCAAACATTTTGATCTCACACTCAAAAAAGGCAGCTTTCCATTTGCAGGCGGGGTCGGCTAAGGCTGGGTCACTCCACAGTCACTCTACGATGGCACGATCAGGAACCTGAACGGGAACTCGATTGATTCTCTGTTCGTTTGCCTGCGGCAGAAAAGGCTGCGCCAGCATCCATGGGATTGTCAGATGCTTTCGTCCTTGAAACTCGGGTAAACCGAAACGAATGCCATCGTGTCCGGCAGCTGGCTCCGCGAGATACGTTCGAAAGAGGCGGTCCCACACAGGGAGTACGCTACCAAAGTTAGACATGCTCTCGCGGGCGAGTTCGGAATGATGGATCCTGTGCATATCCGGAGTGATGAGGAACAGTCTGAGAATACGGTCGACAGACGTCGGGAGTTTCAAATTCGCATGCTCAAAAAAAGAAACGGAAAGTGTTATTAGCTGCGAAAGCAAAACCGCAACTTGAGCGGCACCAAGCACAACAATGACGACCAAACCGGCGGCAGTCGTCAGGATAGCTTCAGCTGGATGGAATCGAAGACCGGTCGTGAAATCAAAATCTTGATCCGTGTGATGTGTGCGATGGAGCCGCCACAGTATCGGTACTCGATGGAACACATAATGTTGGGTGTAAAAAGAAAGATCGAGTATCACGATCGTCACAACGAGTTCGAACCATAGCGGGAAATTGATCTGATTAAAAAGTCCCCACCCACGGCCGGCGGCAAGCGTTGCGATGCCAATTCCCAAAATGGGGAAGATTATGCGGACAACGAAAGTATCCAAAATCGCCAGCCCGAGATTGCCTGCCCAACGCAGTCGCAGTGTATCGCCCGCACGTCGCCGCGGAATAATGCACTCCACCAGTGATACGACCACTATCAGCCCGAAGTAGTCGAGAGCATACAGGCGCGACGAATATTTGAGCAGCTCTTCCATGGAGGCTAGCTTTTTCGACGCGCGATAAGAATGATACTGACGCCCGCAAGCAGACCAAGTCCGGCGGTAAGCGAGCCGCCGTCGATTTCAGGGACAAGAAATCCAGTGGCCATCAACTCTTGCACAGTCGAGTAGATGATGAGTGCCACGCCGACAATTTGAAGACAAATGGACAGCAAACTTGAATGCCTAGTTCTCATGAATCGCATCGTTTTCTCTTCTCCTAAGCTGAATCACGACCACGCAGACCAATGTCCCGTAACGACTGCATAGACTGCTAACATCGCATTCGTTGCGGCGTGACTTTGAATCGCATCACCCAAAGACCGCCTGCGATAGAGGGCGAGCGCAAAAAGCATGCCGGCGCCCGTCCCTGCCAGCCACAACTTTCCATGAAAAATTCCAAACAGTAATGATGAGAGCAAGAACGAAAACCAGGAAAACGTTCCAATCGGTACGTCGTGGAAATCAGCACGCATTATTCGTCGAGTAAGGAACCCTCGGAATGCCAATTCTTCTGCGAGCGGCACTACAACGACATACCCAATGATTCGAAACACCACCCATGTGGCTGCTGAATAGATCGAGACGGATTGCAACGCTAACGGCCATTCGGCTTTGTCATTTGCGGCGTCGGCCGGAAGAAATAAGACCCACATCAAAAAGGTAATTAAACCAATCGCGACCGCTTGCCAGGACCACTTCCATTTGAGGTCGATATAGTTTTTTCGAAAAAGCCAAAGAACGGAACCCGCAGCAATTATTCGTAGCGGATACAACCACTGAAATCCAGCGGTGAAGGCTCCAGTTAACATCGCCGTTCCGACGATAGCCAGAAAAGGAGCCAGATATGCCGTCGTGGGATCGGAGCCTACATCTGCCACTCGCACGGCGCTCTTTGATTTCATAAAGTAGCCGCCACGCATTGTGATCGCCACTAATCCCAGGCTTACCGCATTAAAGCTAAGCCAGCCAGCCTGCGAATGAAACCCGCCTTTCGCAATTTCCGGCCAGCCGGAGGCTCCGATGATTACTAATGCAGCGATTCGAAACGCGTTGAGTATCCAAATCGCAATAGCTCCGGCAGGAAAAAGCAGAAATGCCTTTGGAAACCGAAGATCTTTGCGGAATAGCCAAAGGTAGATGCTCAGAAAAGCGACAACCAACCCGATACCTTCGTATCCTGAACACTCTTGGGCGATGAGTACCCTAAATGTCGACGTACCGATGACGAACCGAGCGGGATCGCTGACAACCTGCGCATGAGTCAGATGCAGAATCCCGCTGACAACAGTGAAAGTAAGAGTTGCCAGAGGGCTCCAAAGCTTTTCAGTAAAAAGACCGATTCCCCAGGCGGAACAACCCAGTACGATACCCCAGATGATTCCGTTCCGGCCCTTCGAGAATGCCGCAAACCACGTGCGCCGGGGCATCATAGCCAGGCACCAGACTAATAATGTTGCTGCACCGGTCAGAAACCACGCTATTGCCCAACCACTCCCTAGATCATTTGAAGCGGCGGATCTCTCCTGCATTACCTGGCCGGTAAGCCAGTAAAAGAGCAGCATTGTAGATACGTGAGCAATTAGGTATTGGAGTTGGATCTCTGGCGTGCAATCTTCATCGTTCGCTCGAATCCAATCCCAAAGTTGCTTTTGATTGAAAAAAAGAATCAATCCCAAAACAGTGATGACTATGTGGAGATATTGCGGAGCCCAGCCGATAAGACGCGCCCACACAGAAGGTACCCTCTCCAGACTGGCTGTGTCGAAGAGAATGGTGAGAACGAGAATTTCCGCGATTAACAGACCGATCAAACTGATGTGAGATGCCCATCGCCTGGCGCGCGGCAACAGCATCCACACCAATCCGGTTCGGTTTGCAGCAGATTTTTCGAAAAGGCCAGAGAATTCCAAGTTGCGTTTTGCGCTACAGCTGGAGCTTGGAATCGACTCCAGAGAACAGCGCTACCCCTATTTCCGCCGTAATCTGGAAACTGTAATCAGATACCCTGCGCCCAATGCGGCAATGGCAGTGACCATTGAGCTCGGATCGATCTCGGGAACCGCCGATGGCGGTTGGGCATGCGCAGTACCTGCAAAGACCGCGAGGATCACTAATAAATAGGAAAGTCCGGCACTTAATTTCGTAACGGTATTCTTCATGAATCCCCTCTACTTTCGACGAAATTTTGAAACAGCGAGTAAATAACCTCCGACGAGAAGCGCCAACGCGGCACCCATTGAGGCGGAATCCACCTCCGGAACGGCGGCCGCAATGGCGGCATGCGCTGTTTCTGAAAAACCTGCCAGGATAAATAAAATTGAAAGCCCTACTGCTAGTTTCGCAACGACATTCTTCATGACTCCTCCTACTTTTTATGAAACTTTGAAACAGCCACCAAATATCCACCGATGAGCAACGCTACCGCGGCGGCCATGGAACCAGAATCCACCTCGGGAACGGGCTGCGAAAAACTGGCATGCGCATTCTCAACGAAACTTGTAAATATCAATAAATAGGCAACCGCTGCTCCCAGTTTCGTCAGAGCATCCTTCATGTGAACTCGTTTCTACTTCCTACGAAACTTCGAAACCAGGATCAAATAACCACCAACTGCCGCGGCGACCGCGCCGCCAGCGGCAGTGGGATCGACTTCGGGAACGGCGGTACTAGCGTAGGTTGTACTGACAGTCCCGGCAAGAATGAGCAGAAATCCTGCACAAAGTCTGAGAATTGAGAAAGAGTTCTTCAACGAATCCTCCGAATTCTGGTTTTAGATCGAGTTTGATTCCTGGCAATACAGGAACCAATCGTGAAAGTCTCAGGGACACTGGGAGCACGAATTCACAAGTTGTTTAACTTTGTAGCGGTTAAGCACAGAAGAGTTTCCGCGAGTCGGTTCAATGCCGGTGCGATGCACGCGGGAAATCGTTAAATAACCTTACAGTTCAGCGAATGATTGTAAAAATAAGCGACAAAACGTCTGCAGTAAGTCCAGGCGGTGAATCGCGTGGGGGGCTGTGCCTCAGACCCGGCAAAACACGTACTGTTTTTTGCCGGTCTGAGGCGTTCGTTAGATTAGAAGAAATACTTCAACGCGAACTGCATGATCCGCGGGTCCAGCGCCGTGATCACCTGACCGAATGTGGCGTCGTTGAAATTCGTCGTGGGAACGTCCTGCCGGAAGCTGTTCGTGAGATTGAACGCCTCCGCGCGGAACTGCACTCTCTGCGATTCCTTGAATCGGAAATCTCTCGAGAGCGCGACGTCGAACTGCCACCGTCCGGGACCAAAAATCGCTCCCCGGCTTAGATTACCCAGCGAGCCCGCAGGTGACTTTGAAAACGCCTTCACGTTGAGATAGTTCTTGTTCGATCCGTCGCCGTAAGGATCACCCGTAACATTGGGACGTTGCGGCGAGATGAAGATCAGTCCGGGATCGGTCGTGTCTCCGATGACGAGAGCCTGACCCGACATGATCCTGAAGATTGGCGCGACCTGCCAGCCCGTTGCGATAAGGCGCAGAGTCCGGTTACTGAACTGCGGTGATGCTGCCGTTCCGGACAGGTTGAACAGGTGCCGACGGTCTTCCGCTCCGCCCGTGCAATTGCCGCGATCGTAACGACGATTGTTCGGGTCGGTCCAGCCGGCATTGGCGTTCCCAGAGTTCGCGATATCCAGATAGTAATCACTGATGCAGTGCGACCAGGTGTAATTCGCACTGAAGCCCACACCTTTTACAGGCCGGCGCTGGAATGACAGGACCAGCCCGTTGTAGTTGGCGGTTCCTCCGCTTTCGATGCGGTTTATCGGACCGAAAGCCGATGAGACACTTCTGGGGACGGACGAATCGAGCGATAAACGCCGCCGCTGGTTATAACTTGCGGTAGTGGTCGCCGAACATGGCGCTCCGGCGTTCACGGTGTAATTGACCGCCGCACCGTTCAAGAAACAACGTCCCTGCGCATCGCCGGCACCGGGAATGTAGGTGACCGCGTTGATCGGTTCCGTGGTCCAGAAATGACGTGTGGTGTTCCCGATGTAATTCGCCGAGACCATCCAGTCCGTCCCTAGCTGCCTCTGGACGCTGAGATTGTATTGACCGACGCGCACATTCGGCGTGTCGTAATCGTACGCGGATGTGATGTTGTTCAGCTGCCACGGTATGGTTTTCGGCGCATTTCCGCCGGACGGAACCACGCCCGGATCTCCGCCCGGATAGTTCGCCCAGGGATCCGCCAGATCGACGTTCTGAAGGTCCGTCCGAGTCGTCCATGGCGGGACAGTCGCGGTATTCCTGAAGTAAATTGCTGTCGGATGATCATAAAAGATTCCCGCAGAAGCGCGCACCGAGGTGCGGCCGTCGCCGTTCACATCCCACGCGAAGCCGAGACGCGGAGCAAGGTTCCAATTGTTTTTGTGATAACCGGTTCCGTTGGGGAAACCAGGGTCTCCATCGAAGAACAGGCCCGGCGGCGCATTGATGAAACGATTGGTATGCGTGCCGGCCCTCAGCGCAGCCTCGTCGAAATGGAGCGAAGTGCCATCGTCGTTGACTTGCGGGAACCACGGTTCCCAGCGGATGCCATAGTTCATCGTGATCCGCGGTCTCAACTTCCACGCGTCAGCAAAATACGCATTCAGAGAGCTTCCATGGTTCCGCTGTTCGATCTTGCTTCCCGTTCGCCATGTGGAAACCTTACCCATTAAGAAGTCCGCGATGGCCAGGCCGTAAGTCCTGCCGTTAAAAGTGGGTTGGTATTCCGTGTTGTTGGCTGAAGACGAATGAACATAGTAGCGGCCGGCGACGACGCCAAAGCCGTATTGGTGGTCGCCGTGAACGATGCTGACATCGTCGTTGAACGAGTAGATGCTGAGCTTTGTCGGCCCATTGTTGGCGTTGACTGTGAAACCGCCGCCATTACCGGTAACCGCGAACGCTGCATCGTCCGGACTTGCAAAATACGATTTGATTCCGAGATGCCCGTTGCCGCAGTTGCACTTACTGAAGTCCGCTGAAGTCTTGCCACCGATAAAATGGTTCCAGGTTGCACGGGCGGTATTCACGACATTGGCACCGAACAAATATGTACTTCCCAACGTGATGAGACTGTTCTTGCCATTGGTGCCGTTATCGGTCGCAAGAAGGTTTCCGTTGAGGTCATAGCCCACGGGTTGGACGCGAGTCTCGCGGAGATACCGTCCAAACAGCGAGTGGCTGTTGCTGAGCTGGTAGTCAACGCGTCCGATCCAGTTCGTCCAATCATCGATGGTGGGACTGCTATAAAAGACTTTCCCGCAGGGATCGTCTGTTTTCGGCAGGAACGATGCGAACTTCACTGCTGGTGCGCTGAAGGCGCCCGGGTTGATCTGGTTGTTCACGAAAGGCGCGGCGAGCGTGATCGCGCGGCCGTTATTGCAGGTCGCTGAGGCGAAAGAACGGAAGTCGCCGGCCAGCATGGCCGGTGTCGGCACGTAAGCAAAGATCTCCGGTGGGGTACTTCTCGTTTTCGTTCCCTGGAATCCACCGAAGAAGAAAAGCTTGTTCTTCAAAACGGGTCCGCCTACCGTGCCGCCGTACTGATTACGCTTGAGCGTATCGCGTGTCGGTGCAAAAGCATTCCGCGCATTGAAGATTCCATTGCGCACAAATTCAAAGAGGTCGCCGTGAAACGCGTTCGTACCGGACTTCGTCACGAGGCTGACTTCACCGGCCGATTTCCCGCCCTGCTTCGCCGACGTCGCGCTGGTCTCGACTTTGAATTCCTGCATCGCGTCGGGAAACGGCATCGAGAGGTAGGATCCCTGAAACGGATTGTTGTGATCCGCGCCGTCGAGCTTGTAATTCAGGCCGGAATTCAGACCACCTGCGACCGAAACGTTTCCTTGAGCAAAGGGATCGCGCGAGCTACCTGTGAGCGTCACGGCCGGAGCGGCGGCCCCTGCCAGCGCGACGAGTTCGGTGACGTTCCTTCCGTTCAAAGGTAGTTCGAGAATGCGTTCGTTTTCGACCACCTGACCAATGCCTGAATTACGTGTCTCGACCAGAGTCGCATTGGCCTGGACCTCAATGGATTCCGAGACCTGTCCAACCTCAAGCGTGACATTGATGACGGGACTACTGTTGACTTGCAGAACGATTCCCGTTTGAGCATACGTTCGGAAGCCCGGCAGTGCCGCCTCCAGCCGGTACGGGCCAATCGGCAGATTCGTCAAAACGTATGATCCGGTTTCATTTGTAATGGCAGTTCGGCTGATGCCGGTATCGATTTGCGTTGCCGTCAACTCCACACCGGGCAACACTGCTCCACTCTGATCGCGAACAGCGCCGGTGATTTGCGCGGTCGCCTGGCCCCATGCATTAGCGCACGTGAGCGCGGATATCAAAACAGCGAACGATAAAAAGGAAACGCGTTTCATTCCTCCTCCTTCGGGTTCTTTTCTTGGCGAGCTTTTCTTGCCGCGAAGGTAGGCTTTTGCGAACGAGATTGTCAAGAATAATACCGGCTGATATTTTTCACATCGACATGAACGGCAAGGACGACGAGCTGATTGAAAAACACATGGAAGCGCATGAGGTCGGCATGCAGCTGAAGATGCCTGCACCGGACCCAATGTCCATGATGCATCTCTACCAACCCATGTCCTTTCCGCGACAAGAGTCCGGCCGGTTCAAAATCATCACTGAGACATCGGAAGTTTTTGAGATCACGGATGTCAGCCACGCGCTGTTGCTCGGCGTCGACCCGATCACTCTCAGCTATGGACAGCCCGTCGATTTCCACATCCTGATCGGCGACGGCGGCGGCGTGATGACTTCCGACAAGCCTGACGAGATCTACCTTCAATACATTGCGTTTCACAACATGCATGGCCGTGTTCTGGTTGGAGGACTGGGACTCGGCATGGCTGCGAACATGATCGCTGCAATGGCGGACGTCAGCTCGGTGACCGTGATCGAAAAGGAGCCGGACATTATTCGGCTGCTGGACGGTAATCTCGATCCAAACGTGAATGTCATTCAGGCAGATCTTTTCGAGCACATCAAACAGCTCCAACACGGAAGTTATGATTCGGCGTACTACGACGTCTGGTATTCGACGAGCAGAAGGGAATGGGCGTCCTCAGTCGTACCGCTCTATCGCACAAGTCGCCGGCTCGGTATTGAAACGGTGGGAGCTTGGGGTGAGCATGAGATGGTCGCACAGTTGGCGCCTGCTCTTTATATGCAGGCCATGCTCGAGGAATCGCCTTCGACGTTACGCTTCTTCTGGGTCTTTATTGAAGGTTTGAAAAAGGAACTCGCTGGCAAGCCGCCCTATGGCACCCGTGAGAAAGACCGTATAACCGAGTTGATCAGACTCTATCTGTATAAGATAGGAACCCCAGAGTGGGAGCAAATCTTTCCTTGGGATCGTTACGACCAAACTTCCCGGTAATGTTCCGTTGATAAATCTTGAAGCATCAGTCGCGTCGGACTATCCTTTGCACACTTTCTCGAGTAGCCAATTCAATACCGGTACGAAGGCAAACCCCGCGCCCTCACGTTTCAGAAGGGAGACGAGAATCTTATGGCACAGACCAAGAAGACCAAAATCCAACCAGGCTTGGAATCCGTTATTCAGGTGAAACTGCCCCCGGTGCGGGATTTCTCGACCGGCGGTGGCCATGGGCCTGGCGATGAGATTCTTGAAGGCGATGACAAGAGCATCGTGACCAAGAAGTGGCAAGGCTACGCACCGGTAAACCTCAAATTGATTGGCAAGCCGATGCCGCCGCTGCCTGAAGTCGCATTGAACCGGTTTTTGGGCAAAGCCGATTATGCCACTCGCGTTTTGCTTCCCAACACGCTCCATGTGAAATTCCTTACGAGTCCGCATCCGAGGGCCACCATCAAGAGCCTGAACGTTTCAAAGGCGGAAAAGATGCCGGGCGTCAAGTACATCCTCACGTACATGAATGCGCCATCGACCGCTCCGTTACCGAGGAACCTGAATTTCTTCGGAGAGGTCGTCGCCATCGTGGCTGCGGAGGCCGAGGATATGGCCGAAGATGCTCTGGACGCCATCGAGGTCGAGTACGATGTCCAGCCCTTCGCGTCGACGATAGAGCAAGTGATGAAGCCGGGTGCGCCGGACCTTCGTGGGGGTAAAGGAAATCTCGTCAAGATGAATCCGTCCAACTTCTTCTACTCGCAAGAGGCCACCTGGGAGGCCAAAAAGGGAGAACTGGATAAAGGCTTTGCCGAAGCGGATCTCGTCAAAGAATTCGAGTATTACTGGGCCACCGCTACCCCGATCCCGATCCAGCCTCTCAGCAGTGTTGCGAAGTGGGACGGCGACAGACTGACGTTCTGGGGACACGGACAGGGAATTTATCCGAAACGGCACCTGCTCGCGCGCGGACTGGGCATCGATGAATCGAAGATCCGGTACATCAATCGATACAACGGCTGCTCGTTCGGTCCAGGAAATACCTCATCGCGATTCGATCCATACATCGCGCACATCTCCAAGATGACGGGGAGGCCCGTCCGGATGATGCTTCCCAAAGACCAGGAACTTGGATTCCTGACAATCAAGCCCGAGAACATTACGAAGATCAAGGTCGGGGCCAAGAAAGATGGAACCATCACGGCAGTTCTCCATGAGGTCTGGCTGGCCGCCGGAGATATTGATGCTACCTGGGGAGGAAGTAATTCCGCCGACAACACGGAACTCTATACGTTCGGTGTACCTCACTGGAAATCCATCTGGTACAACTACAGGACCAATTCCATCAAGCTGGGATGCGTTCGCAGTTGCGGCCAACAGGAAGCGAAATGGGCTTGGGAATGCGCCTTCGATGAAATGGCGGAAGCTCTTGGAATCGACCCAGTCGAGCACAGGAAGAAGATTGTGCCACGGCCCGGCCCTGCCGACCTGAAGGCCCTCACGAATCTGGACGACCAAATGTACGATTCATTCGCGACGATCGAGGTCCTTAACGAGGGAGCAAAAGCGTTTGGTTGGGATAAGCGGAATCCAAAAGCCGGCAGCATGCCCGGAAGATATAAGAGGGGCGTGGGAATGGGTATGTCCATGCACCATAACGGGCACATGGGCTATCACGATCAGGAGACCTACTGGGAGCAGAAGTACGTTCCCAACCGGGCGGGCGACTTCCCCCAGATTTTCACCGCGGAAGTCGAGCTCGACGCCAGGGGAGACGTACTCATGAAGAACGCGCTTCCCGATAGCGGTACGAATCACGACACGGCGCTCGCCACCGTCGTCGCCGAGATGCTGGGCTTCACGACGCGTGATCATGTCAAATGCGTATGGGGCGATACGGATCTGGCTCCTCTTAGCAACGCTTGGTACGCCGGCTGCACCATCACGTTCCAGGGGGCGGCTGTCTGCAGCGCGACGGACAGATTGAGAAAAGATCTGCTGCGGCGCGCAGCGGATTTCCTGAAGGTCGATATCGCAAAGCTTCAGATGGTGGATGGCGTCATCTCATCAACTGAAGATCCGAAGAAGAGGGTCAGCTTTATCGAGCTTGTGGCCGCGCACAAGGGCCCGATCAAGCAGCAGGGCCGCGGAGGTCTCGGCGAACGTACAGGATTTGCGAGAAATAAGGGTACAGGCGTCTGCTTTGTTGAAGTCGAAGTCGACACGTGGACGGGTGATTGGAAGTTCTTGAGATCGGTATACAGCCACGATGTCGGCCTGATCGTCAACCCGCTCGTGGGCGAAGCCGATATGCACGGCTCGCTCGTCGAGAGCTGGGCCATGACGACAGACCCGCTACCCATCGACCGCGAGTTTCCGGGCACGCGCCACTACAGCGTCGGCTTCTTGTCCTATCGCCTGCCGACAATCATGGATGTTCCCGAAAAGCAGACGCAGGTTTTCATCGACAGCCTTGAACCGCGCTGGTTCTACGGTATCAAGAGCTTCAGTGAAACAACCATTGGCGCCGTACCGGGTGCCCTCGGAAATGCCATTTACAACGCGTGCGGCGTCCGCATCCGCGAGCACCCGATCACGCGAGAAAAGATTCTGGCTGGCATCAAGGCACTGGGTTCTAGAACGTAAGGTTGCTGGTAGTCCCCTCCTCTGGAGGAGGGGACTATTTGCTGCCCAGAACAATCTTGTCACAGCACCCTCCGTCTGCGTTCTTGTCGACGCCGTTTTACACGTCGTGCCGCTCTACTAAAAAACACTGGACAAGCACAGTTGGGCTTTGAAAGTATTTGCCCAACTATTACCTGGAAGCCAAAACCGGTTTTGCGGGGCAGCGCGCGCTCCGCGAGGAGGTCTGAATATGAAGTATTCTCGACGGAATTTTCTGAAAGCCGCCGGGGCTGGTGCTGTAGCAATAACGACTGTCGGAGCAGGAGTGCAGGAAGGAGTAGCGGCTCCGCTGGCAATTCCCTCGCCGATGACGAAGGAGACTGGTGCCTTTACAATCAATGGCAAACCATACTCTGCGGAATACGAGGCCCGCACCACGCTGT
>Ga0075425_100007142_pt1 | contig 11783 bp, 8 predicted proteins | sample SoiMethybrSBSTD4_FD_75300 | JGI IMG/M metagenome (GOLD analysis project Ga0075425, IMG submission 75300) | Bulk soil microbial communities from a Populus tree surrounding site in Tennessee, USA - Soil MetaG P. TD hybrid SBSTD4 | ecosystem: Environmental > Terrestrial > Soil > Tree plantation...
CTTCAGGCCATGGCACAGGACTATAGATCCGGCATGCTCCTGCTTACTAATGTTGACCCAACTCGGTGAGATTGCCGGTAGCGACCCACCGCGGTGTCTTAATGCTCCCGCCCTCCTCCAGCACTTTGGTGCTAGCTGTCGTTGTATGACGTCAAAATGCCGAAAGGGTCTCGATGTCCCGAGGTGCACGGCGAGATCGTGGCGAGCGACGTCGCCGGTATGCACGACTTTTTTAGTGGCTATTCATGCGGCTCAGCGAACCCTGGGGAGCTCCACGTTTGGCGCAAGGATCCACGCGGAAGTGTTCGCTGGGAGCTCGACCGGGGCGCTTGCAGATCTTCTGAGCCGGTTCAGCTGCCCGACGGTGCCGGCGCCTCGGAAGGCTTCGCAGCGCGGCGTTGCTGCGCATCGCGGAAAAACACGCGCTTGAGGACGTAGTGAGAAAGCGCCCGGATGCGCCCTACCGTTCGGGTAGCTGCCGCGGTTGGCGCAAGATCAAAACAGCACCCTGGCGCGAGGCGAACAAGGAGCGGCGGCTTTGTTCGAACAGCGTAGGACTTGCGCTAAATTGCCATTGCAGTCCGGCCCATCCCACATATGGTACTCGATCATCGGACGGGGGTGCTTCCCAGATCATGCGCAGCTACTTTTTCGCCACATTCTGCCTCGCACTCGTCTCCCTATCCCCGCCGACAAATGCCTGCAACGGCACTGATTGTGGGCGCTCACCCAACCAGACTGCAACTCCCTTGCCCGCCAAGGACGGGGGCGGTGCCGTGAGCGGTGGCCGCAACGGCGGTGCCATCAGCACTGCGAAAACCGCTGCCCCATTGGACGATCTCCTGTTCGACATCGACAAGTTCGCGGGCTACGACCGATTTGACACAGGGCACGGCGCGAACCCAAGTAGATTGAGTTGCCCTAAACGAAAATGGGCGCATCGGCCGAAGCCGTGCGCCCAAGATGGCCAGCGGACAATCTGGGTGCGGGTAGGCGACCATCCGCCGGCCGGGCTGACAACGTGTGGGCCACAGAGCTGTTCCGCGCGACTTTGGAGGCTGTGGAAAATGCCGGAGCGCCCGCACGGAAGGACACGAACGCACCGGCTGGCAGCAGCAGCGACTGGCTAATAATGCTGCGGCACTAGTGGCTCGCGCTATCAAGCGACTTCTGCGCGCGATTGGGGTACCTAGGGCCGGGCACGGTCGCGGTGCCTGGTGCAACAGGCCCGCTCTGCCGTGGTGTAGCAAACGGCCCCCACCCCCAATACGGCGTTGGCGCAATCTGCGCAAAAGCAGGGGCCGTCACGACGATTGCTAGCGCCGCAATGCCAAGAATTTTGATCATGACCGTCTCCTTCGTTGGGACGTTACGGCAACGAGCGACCATAGATGCGAGTTCCCACAGCCACGGCCACGACGCTTGAGGAATCTAAGTCGAGCGAACTCATTGGTGCGCTGCGGGGTCCGCCATCGCGGGATGGAACCCGGAGGATGGATTGAGCCGCTTGCGGGAATAGCGATGATGACAAGCAGCACAACCCATTCGCCTACTGATCAACGGTACCCTTTTTTGGCGGCGCGACGCCAGATGATGGCGACCGGAATGATCATGCTCCAGGCTTTCGAGCAGCGCAGCGATCGTGGTCCGCATCTCGCGCAGTTGCCAGTGATGCAACTGCATTTAGTTTCCGAGCGAGGAGTACCTAGCAGGACTACGGAAAACCATAACTGTGATTTGCAGCACAGACGGAGTTGGCTCCAAGAGATTTCGGTCGACAATCTGGTGCTTTCCGGATCGCGCACATGGAGTGCGGGCCATGAAGATGATCGTATCTGGTCGCCCTGTCGGTTCTTGGTGGGATCGCCGGCTTTGCCAACGCTCTCGACACCGAGACCTTCTGGGAGCGGCAGGAACGAAAGTCCTACTAAGCTTTTTTGGCTGGGCTGTGCGGGCAATCTGCCCCCGCGGCCTAACGTGCGTGGACCTGACTCGTGTTTGATTTGGCCGCTCGGTTGTCGACCGTCCGTCCGGACCTCTCTTGAGAACTGATCAGGTGATCACTTTGAATCGAAAGGTTCGAATTCTTGGCGCGCTTCTGGTTGCTGCCGCTTTAGGCACGCCAAGCGTGATGACATCGTGGGGCGGCATGAGACTAACCGCCGTCGATGGGAATGTCCCCGGACCTTACAATCCAGATGAGCCCACATCACCGCAGCCCGCTCGAGGGGGTTAGGTGAAGCTTCTTGATGTAGAGCCTTACGCGATCGTCGTCCTTGTGTAGCTGGACGCGCCAGCCGTAGCATTTGCTTCTGATCAAGCCGCCGCCGGTGGGGGATGCACCGATCGCATTATTAAGTATTTTCCGCGTCACGTTTTGAGCAGTCTCGCGGATACGCATCGCAGAACCATCATGCCAGAGGTTCTAGGCAGTAGGCGGCTAGGTCCTGGGCTGCAATGCGACTATCTCGATCCAAATGCTTGGTATTGTCACTAGCGCTTGCAGCGACCCTAGTAGGTCAGGTGAACGCTGCCCCATTGAAGCGTCCATCCCAGCAAGTTCGCAGCGACTACCACGAACAACTTCTGGATAAGGTGCCTTTCGGTTCTCAGGAATGGTGGCACATCTACCAGAGACAGCGCCCCGGAGGTGGATAGGCCTACATCATGATGGGGATCTCGATCGGGGGCTTAATCTTCCAGATTTAAATGGTGAACCAGTCACGCCCTCTGGATCTCGACGGCACGTCGCCGGAGAGCTGTTGCTACCTCCTCCGAAGGGGAGCCCGCGGGACATGAAGATCATCGTCTCTGCCATGGTGTCGCTAGCGCTTATGGCGAGCCTCGCAGATCAGGTTGCCGCCGCGCCACTCGGGAATAAGAAGCAAGCGCATCGACGCACGATGACGAAACCACCTCCTCGCCCCCAGCAAGGAGGCAGCGACTACTACGAAAACGTACTTGATAAGGTCCCCTTCGGTACTCAACGATGGTGGGCTATCAAACAGCGACGGAGCGGCGGGGGTGGATAGCTCGACATAGTCACGGGGACGTCGGAGCCTTGGAGGGTGTCGCATCAAAGAATGTGGGTGATGCCATACCGCTCTGGTCCGCGGGTCCGACTGGACCAAGGTGAAGCGCCCGAGCTGGCGGGAGGTGAACCGCGAACGATGGTGATCTTGCGGTCATCACTTTTGGTTTGCTGTCAACAAAGCAGTGATTTTGGTCTTGAAGTTCGCGCTTATTCCGGTGACGGATTCGGAAGTCATGTAGACAGTCATGCGGTATACGAAGATGGACTTGCCTTTGACACAGTCAATTGGCGCCTATGGGCGTCTGATATTGCGTGTAGTCGTCGACGGGAACCCACCCAAAGACAGATGGCTCGACGGTGAACCTTTAACTGCCGCGAACTCGATTAAACCCCATACGCGACCAAAAAATTCAAACTGAACGTGCAACGGTCGGCGAGCGTCCGAAATAGCTGCGCTCATTCGTGCTAGGATGGCCCGTAGCGGCCAACGTCGCGGGCCAACGATGTGCAGGCGCGTCGTTCCCCGCGGATGTCTGCTTTTTTGATCAGGAAAACAAGAGTTCGGCGTGAGCCGCATGCCGCGAGTTGCGGATCGTGACTTACCGCCGCTATGGCCGCGAGGCGTATCCGCGCACTACTATCTGGTCGTAAGGCGGCGTCTTTCGACGCAACACAACGAGCACGTCGTGCCCGCGCGCTCGCGCGATGCGGTCGGCAAGCGCCGATCGCTCGTTACTCAGGGGAGCCGGATACGGCCCTGGTGCGAGCGGACGTTCTGGGGCCCGGTCCACTGATGGAGGCTGCTGCGGTTCTCGATTGGTCGGAGCGGGAGGCGCCGCTTCGGGGGACAGTTCGGGTGCGCGGCTGATCTGCGGCCTCTCCGGTAACGAGTTCACTACGTTCACCGTGGTGCCGATCTCGGTGATCGAGGCGAGGTGCAGGACATGGGCGTTAAGCATCCGGAAGCACCCTGACGAGGCCGCGCGCCCGATCGACTTGGCGTCGTCCGTGCCATGAATCCGGTAAAGCGTGGTTCCCAAATACAGGGCCATCGCTCCGAGCGGGTTCTTGATGCCGCCCGTCATTTTCTCCGGCAGCTTCGGATCGCGCTCGCGCATTTCAACGGGCGGGTACCAATCAGGCCACGGTTGCTTGCGGCTGATAGTCTCCGTGCCTGTCCAGCTGAAGCCCTCCCGCCCGACGGAGATCTGATATTCGTAGGCGCGTTTGTCGCTAAGGACGTAGTAGAGCTTGCGCCCTCCTGTATCGATGACAATCGAGTTGACGGGAAAGTCAAGCGCGAAGCCGATGACGGGCGGCGCCTCCGGCGCTATGTCCGGGCGAGCACCGCCTTCGCGAATGTTGGCGCCGTCCGAGCGAAGCCTTGGCTGTTCCCCAGGCTGTGCCGCTTCGGGAGATTGCCAGCGCCGCTGACGCTCGTATCCCCATGGGCGAGCACCGAATACCTCATCCGTCCAAGGAGGCCACCCCTGAGCGGCGCACGTCGCGCCATTCAATAGCAGGAACGCTACGGCGCCCATTGTGGCAGCGGTCTTCGTCATCCATTTATCGCTCCGGCTCAGCCTTTCTCAACGCCGTTAGTCGGCAGGTGTTCCAGAGGTGCGGACGCAGTAAGGCGCGCGACGCTCTTTTCGCCGCGCCGCGGCGTGAGGCTCGGCCAGCCCGGCTCGAAGACGCACCTCACTGGACTACTGATCGGATGACCCCACGATTCCGGACTCGGTCGCTGCGGCTGCTCAGTGGCGCCGTCATGTTGCCAATTTCTCGCTGTGGGCATGGGCAGACGTGAGCGAAGAGAATCACTTACTTCACGCGACTGCCGCCCTCGCGTCGGAAGAGTGCATACACACCCGCGTGCACGTACCTGCACCCGTGGGCGGCGTGCGCGCACTGTGTCCATGCAGTTGCCGAGCCACTTATCTAACCGTAGCTCCTTTTCGTGTACTTCTCTGTCGCGTGCCCTTTTAACAAATTCTACGGGATCAATTGCCGCCCAAGTTGAATGCGAAAATACCCGATCGCTTCTTTCATCGGTGGCGGCAGGCTTTCCCCCCAGTTGATAACGCGACTCATCGCTTCTTAGAAGGAGCCGCGTGCGAACCCGTCCGCCCTTCGAGTGTATCGCGTTGCTGCTCCAGGGCGGAGCCCTCCAGCACGTAACAAACGCATGTGCATTGTGTCGGTGGATAGCGCTCGACCCTCCGGGCGCGCAAATCCCTCTTGATGGCCTCGCGGTTGTCCTTGCGGAAGTCCGCTATCGTCTTGTGGTCCGGCGCTAACCGACCGAGCAGCTACATCACCTCGAAGTTGTGCCCAGCTTCGCGCTCTAGCCGGCGGCTCGACGTACTCGGTTGAGGTAGCCATAGATGTAGAGCTTCAACAGCTATGAAGGATGATAAGAGAACCGTGCCGTCGCCGCCGGCTCGACCCCGTCAAAGCGCAACTCGGCAATATTCCGCGCATCGACGAAGTCGTATGCGAACCGGATTGCTCTCATCGATGAAATCGTCGACGCATTCCGGCAACAGCGTCGACTGGGTCGCGCCCCGCAAGAAGCGCTTCATCAATTCCCCCGCAAAATCATCGGGAGAGCCTTTACCAGCACCTGCGTTTTCACACATGAGTCAAAAGAGAACCGCGCGAATGCGTGATCGGGAGGCGTTCCTGGGTCTCTCACTTCCTCACATTCCGACATCGGGCGGCGCCTTGCGCATGTTGGAGGCCTGCTCGTAGGCGTAGGCCAGACGCAGGAGCTTGCGCTCGCTCCAGGCGCGGCCCGCGAAGGTGACGCCGAGCGGATAGTCGGGGGTGTCCTTGGCCGTCGGACTTCCCGAGATGAAGCCCCCCGGCACCATGACGCTGGGATAGCCCGCCTTGGCGGCGATCGCGGCGCCCGCACTGCCGGCGAACAACACAGCGTCGAGCTTGTGTTGGTTCATGTAGGCATCCATGCCGCGCGTCTTAGCGGAAAGTAGGTCCATGGCACGCGCCGACTTGTATTCGAGCTCGCTTAAATCGCCCTTGGTGAGATTGGCGGCGAGGAACAGGTCCTGGCCGAAGCGTAGCGCCTTGCCGGCGTTCGCCTCGTTAAAGGCCACGATGTCGGCGATGGTCTTTATCCTGGTGTTGGTCGCCCAGTCTTTCAGGTAGAGGTTGAGATCGCGCTTCAGTTCGTAGAGGAAGACGATCGGCGGCGTCGCCGGATTGCCCTTGTTGCGGCTCAGCGGATTGCGGTTGAGTACGGCCATGGTCGTGCCCGGCCCACCGATCCAACCGGCAGTCGGCATGTTGGCGCGCACGATGACGGCGCCCAGATCCTGCAGCACCTTGATCGCGTCGGCCATCACCTTGGCTGTCTTGGGTGGCAGCTTGCCGTAGTAGCCATCGTTCAGCGGGTCGACGGGATCGCTCGGCACGCCGATGCGGGCGCCCTTCATCGCATCGTGTGCGAGGTCGGCGGTGTAATCGGCCGGCCGCCGCTGCCGTTGCGTCGCCGGGTCGAGCGGGTCCTTGGCCGCTAGGACATTCAGGAGGATCGCCGCGTCGCGCACCGTACGCGTCATCGGCCCTGCAGTATCCTGGCTGTGCGAAATCGGCAGGATGCCGGCGCGGCTGATCAGTCCGACGGTCGGCTTCACGGTGACGAGGCCATTCTGGCTGGCGGGGTTGAGCAGCGAGCCCGAGGTCTCGGTTCCGATCGAGGCGGCGCACAGACCGGCCGCCACCGCGACCGCCGAACCCGAGCTCGAGCCGCCTGGGAGCACGACCGGGATGCCGCGATCGTCCATCAGCGTCGGCGCGTAAGGGTTCTTCACCTGGCCGCCCAGCGAGGAGTACCCCGAGGGCATGTCGATCGCGAGGATGTTGGCGAACTCAGTCAGGTTCGCCTTGCCGAGGATCACTGCACCGGCGTCGCGCAACAGCCTGACGACGATGGCGTCACCCCTGGCGCGCGCGCCTTGCAGCGCCAGCGAGCCCGCCGTGGTCGGCTGTTTGTCGCCAGTGGCAATGTTGTCTTTCAGCAGGATCGGCACGCCAGCCAGCGGCCGTTCGACCGACGGCTTGGCCTCGTCGAACTTGCTCGCGATCGCGAGCGCGTCGGCATTGAGCTCGCGAACGGAGTTGAGATTGGGCCCGTCGCGGTCGTATGCCGCGATGCGCGCGAGATAGCCATTGGTCAGCGCGGTGGCGGTGACCCGCCCACTGGCCAGCGCCTGGATGACATCGCTCATGGGCGTGTTATCGAGCGCCAGCGTGGTCTGCGCCTCGGCGCCGATGGCGGCCGCGGCGAGACCGGCGTCGCGGCGCGTTGGCTTCTTCACGGTGTGCCTCCTGGGCAGGCCCCTAGACGGGCATGGTGCGTTTCCGATTGGCTCAGCCAAGCGGGCGCTCTCGGGGTTATGGCCCCGCATCATGCGCACACCTTCGCCACCATGGCCAATAATGCGGCGCGGCCCGGTATGGAGATCAACTTCGTCGATCCTTTTCATCCTCGACATCACGCGGATGCCCAAACACACATCATTCGGGAACCTATCCGCTGGCGTTGCTATGATCTGCAAATGAATGAAGGTCGGGATGTAGGAATGCAGTGACGCGCCTTGTAGAGGAGAGATGTGCGTGCGTGTCACCAAGGTCGAGCCAATTCCGATACTCGTCGAGCTCCCGGCAGGAACGAATGCGCCGATCAGCATACCCCACGCGGAGCAGACGGCGCCGACCATCTTCAAGGGCTATCGAACTTGCCTCGTTCGCGTGCATACGGACGAGGGCTTGACCGGCATCGATGAGTGCATGACGCGCTTGGCACCGCAAGCTACGGCCGCGATCGTTAGTGAGGTCGGCGAAGTCTTGAGCGGAGTTGATCCAGTCGAAACCTCGGTCGCCTGGGAGCTGATGTTCGCGCTCATGATGAACCGCGGGCATCTGAAGGGCTTCTTCATGGAAGCCCTCAGCGGGATTGACGTCGCACTTTGGGACCTCAAAGGCAAGATCTTCGACCGACCCGTCTACGAATTGCTCGGCGGCGCTCAGCGCCAAAAGATTTGGGCCTACGCATCGTCACTGCGCTTCCGTGGAATCGAGACGACGGTTGAGGAAGCAAAGGAGTTTGTTGCACGCGGCTATGACGCGATGAAGCTCAAGATCAGTAGTAATCCGCACCGCTACGAGACAGACCTTGAGCTCGCAACCGCCGTCCGACAGGCCGTTGGTCCCGACGTCTTTCTGACCGCCGATGCAAATTGCGGGATGGAGCGGACAGCCGCGATGCAACTCGCGCGCGGACTGGAGAAACTCAACTTCGCCTGGCTCGAAGAGCCACTCGCACCGGACGATCTCGATGGCTATGCAGAAATGGCTCGCGCGCTCGACATGCAGATCGCTGGCGGTAGACGGAGTTCACCCGCTTCGGATTTCGCGAGATCTTCAACCGCAAGGCGATGGACATAATCCAGCCGAACGTCACGCGCTCCGGCGGCTTCACCGAGTGCATGCGGATTGCTGTTATGGCCGAGGCGTTCCACGTCCCTTATGCACCGCACACCGGAAGCGGAACAGCGGTCTGTATGGCCGCAGAGCTGCATCTTGCTGCAGCGCCAACTAATTTTCTTATCTACGAGCACATGCAGAGCGACTGGTCGAAGGCGTTTAACAATCCGCTGCGCACCGGGATCGTCAAACAATCAGCTGAGCGGTTCGAAAAAGGCTACATGCTCCTACCGCCCGGTCCTGGTCTCGGGATCGAGCTCAATGATGAGGTGATCAATCGTTATCACCTCGATCTTAACACGGCGGGGCGCTAACAAGGACCGGCAGTTGCCTATCGCTCATAGCCGCGTGCCGACACGATGAAGAACCCAACGGAATTGCTGCGACGCTTGGCCTTCTCCTCCCTACCGCGAACCGAGGCGAACGGGTAGTACTAGAATTCCGGGCCGAGCTAGCAGGACAATCGATGAGCGAAAATCTCTCTCCGCAGGCATTCAGCCCGCGACCAACAAGAGGTCGCGCGTAATATAACGCCTCCGACTGACATCATTCGCGACCACGATCGCTGCGCGCGACATAGCTGCGGCACCCGTCAAGGCCTCCATGATGGAACCGGACCCGGGCTCAACGTGGGCGGCGTCCGGGAAGGAAGGGGGGATCAGTCACAGCTAAGGCAGTATCTCAATCTGAATGGTGGATAGCCATAGCGCGAAGCGGTTCAATCCAGTGATGCCGTTTCGCTTCCCAGCCAGAGTGCATGGGTGCCGGGAAGGTGGGATCAGCAAATGACCCCACGGCGACAGCAATATGGCCGGGAAATGCCTCCGCCTCCCAATACACGGTCGATCCGCATATGGGGCAGAACCGAAATGACACTGAACGGCCGGCGTCAGACTGGCGAGTAAATCGGGTTGAGTTGCCGAAGATGGTAATTTGCTGTTGGCTGAACCACGCTTGACCACCGAAGGGAGCTCCGGTCCGACGCTGACACTCAAGGCAGTGGCACATTGCAATCCGAACCGGTTCGCCCTCACACACAATCTCCAGTTTTTCGCAGTTACACGCTGCGCGACGAGTTGTCATAGGCACGCTCCCTTTTGTTCGGCAAGCGCGGGAAGTTGCACTCGCGCTGTCGGAGTTGGTCGGAATATGGGGGATGGGTGAGGGGTTGCTGCGGCTCTCAAGAGGGGCGGGGTAACCCCGACCGGCCTCGCAGCATGGATAGGAAGAGACCCGTTATCGATAGCTAACCCATTAGATCCCGAGATGCAAGCAGTGGTAAATTATTTTATGACCATCGAACTCAACCTGCTCACCGCAAGCGTAGTTTTCGGCATTGTACACATCATCATTGTGGGACACCTGCAGAGTTGGCAACGAGGCTATCGCTGGACTGCCAGCTCGAGGGAAGCGAGCGTTACACCGCTTACCGGCGTGGCCGGTAGGGCCGAGCTTGCGCTTCGCAACTATCTTGAGACCTTTCCATTCTTCGCCGCTGCAATTCTTGTTGTCACCGTGACGAACACGCATAGCTGGCTCACCGTGTGGGGAGCTCACTTCTACTTTTGGGGTCGCATCTTCTACGCAATCTTTTATGCGGCGGACAAGCCGTTAGCTCGCTCACTCATGTGGAACATCCCGACGATCGGCATCCTGATGAATGTTGCCGGCCTGCTTCTTAATTAGCGATATTAGCGATCCCAGCCTGTGGTGGTGCCGCAAGCTCATCTCATATTCATCGCTCAGCTATACGCTCCCTTGAATCCTCGACGAATTATTTGGTAGTGATCGGCGCGCGTCTGACCAGGCGCTGGTGTCCGCCTGCCTTGCAAACGCCTTGTGCTCTTCGAGGCGGTCATCACGCCATCCATAATGGCGCTCCGGGTGCGGACATCGCCTTCACAACTTGCTGCCGGAGGATACCGCGGATGCTGCAGCCCGATGGTTGCATCCCCGCTGAGCTCGCCACCGTGGCATCGCCGCGCTCAGCAGATCTCATGACACCGCGATAGTTGCCGCGAGTGCTGCGCCGCCGAGGTCTTATCGGTATTGCGAGAAACGGCCCACAGTGAGTTGTTTCCGTGCAAGTGCCGGCCTCCTCCGTGAAACGACCACCGCGGAGAGATCTTTCTGGGACCTTGAGCATCGGAGGCAGGCCCCGTCTCGCGACACCGCCCGACCCGAGCGGCGATCAGTAGGCTCGCGCAGCTTTGGGCGCCCAAGATCAGCTGCAAATTCGGCGGCTTGCAAAAGTCGGTCTCTTCTGCCTTGGCCGTGCTACTTTGAGCCGAGAGACCTGGAGGCTCGTCAACTGCGCGGCGACGCGATCGAGCGAAGCTGAGGGAACAAAAACAGGAGGAGTGTCGCCCGACGTGACGACCTAACGAGCGACGGAACTTAAACCCGCGGCCTCCGGCGTGACAGGCCGGGTTTAATCGTTAAGAATCAACGGTTGGGGGACGCCCTTCCACGCGCTGACGGGCAGGTAAACGAGCAAAAGTGTCCCGCGGGGTTCCTCCCCAAACACGCTGCCGCAAACATCACCGGCACGGGCCGGCGCCCAGCTAGGCAATTGCCCGCCCCAAAATCGGGGTTCGACCCGATCGACCCAAATCGCCGGCATGGGCACAAAGCACACCTGGATCACGCACCTCGAGACTTCCCCCCCGTCGTCTCGTTTCCCTCGTTGTGATCCGTACGGGCCGCCCTTTCCCTCAGGGCGGCCCTTTTCTTTTTCTCAGGCCCTTAGGGGTTTCCATGGATGCGGCACTCGTCCGCAATGGTTAACGTCGCGGGGACACGTCTGCTGAGGGCAACCACCAACCCTGCCCAATTCCAGGCGTCTTCAGCGACTGTCGAGGCCAATGGCGAGCGTGTCGGTTACTGGGCGCCTCGCTTTGACGACGAGGGGGGAGAGCGGGCGCCGCCAGGGAGGGGATGCGGGAAGCGGCGGCGCCCTGCCGGGCAGTGCCAGCGATCTTGCCGTCGAGTGTTTCATGGTTGACGATCGATGAGGGCTCCTGCGGTTTGCTGCCCTGACCCAACCTCGGCCGCCGCAGCCCGGGCATGCCCTGTGACGCGCCGGGACAAAGAAAAAGCCCTCGGCGGGAGACGTAGTAAAGCCGAGGGCTCTTAGGGCCCGAGAGGGGGTCGCGCTGTCGGGGGGAACAGAGCGTGCGGGCCGTTGGTTCCTGGGCCTGCTGACAGCTACTGACAGACCAGGGTCACGCGCCCCGCC
>Ga0075425_100007143_pt1 | contig 11782 bp, 10 predicted proteins | sample SoiMethybrSBSTD4_FD_75300 | JGI IMG/M metagenome (GOLD analysis project Ga0075425, IMG submission 75300) | Bulk soil microbial communities from a Populus tree surrounding site in Tennessee, USA - Soil MetaG P. TD hybrid SBSTD4 | ecosystem: Environmental > Terrestrial > Soil > Tree plantation...
TCGCGGATGCACACCTGCCTTACCACCGAGCGCCTGTTAAACCTACAGGCATGAGGCTTTACGAGGGTTGGCGGTCATCCGCGTCATGGCGCGTCCGATGGGCTATGTCGATAAAGGAAATTTCTTTCGACAGCGTTGTTGTAGACGCCGAAACCGGGGAACAGCACACGGTCATCTCCAGCGAGTCCGAAGCGCAGCGCGTCTGGGTCTGCCGATGGATCAAGCGGCGTTTGGCCGCGTACGAAGCACGTGAGGGGGGCTAGCGCCATCTTTCATGGGCAAAACGCCAAGCGGGCAAAACCCGAAGATGGCGGTATCCTTTCCTTCGGCGATGAAGCCGCTGGCCGTACTCGTGACTTGGTTCGCATTGGCTTCCTGCACAGGGGCCACCTCGAGCCCGGTCGAAAACGCTAGCGAGCGCGACGCCTCGAGCGTCGTCGATGCGCCGGACGCGCCCGAGCTTTCGAGCCCAGTCGACGCACCCTCCGGCGGTCGAACGTTCGACCCTTGCGTGCCCGAACCGAAGCCCGGCTTCGACCCCACATCGCGCGGCCTCGAGGTTTGTTGCGGTACCGGTCCTGCGCATTGCGTCCCCTCGACCGATGTGCTGCCCCGCCTCGCAGCACAGCTCGACGCTTGCGCATCCGGCGATACGCTGTGCATGCCCGATCCGATCATCAGGAATGGCGGGCAGTACGTGCCGGCCCACTGCACGGCGGCCCTCTTGAACGCGCCCGGCGTCTGCCTGTCCACCTGCTTGCCTTTAGTTGCCAAAAACCCCCAAGCTGCCCTTCTCGCGCGGGATGGTTGCGGCGACGGGGAAGTCTGCGTTCCGTGCAAGAATCCATTGAACGGCGAATCGACGAGAGCCTGCGAGCTCAACGAGCTCCTTTGTGCTGTCGACGACGGGGGCATCGACGCGAGCAGCGATGGGCGCGCGATCCAATGCCCCTACGACGGTCCGCCGCTCGTCGATCCGCAAGTGTTCCCCCCGTGCGCGCCTGCCTGCGCCGGCGCGCACTGCGTACCTGCGAGTCTCGTTCCCGCCGGGCAGCAAACGCTTTTGAGCGCATGCCCTGCGAGCGGCGGCGTCGCCGGCCTCTGCGCGCCCGATCCGATCATTGCGTCCAGCGGCAACTCCGTCCCGAAATCGTGCAAGTCGCTCGCCGGCGTCGAAGGGCGCTGCCTGTCGACCTGCCTGACCGACGTCGCCAAGAGGGCCCAGCTCTTGCCGACCGACTCGTGCGGCGCGGGCGAGAAGTGTGTGCCCTGCTTCGACCCGACCTCGACGGACCCGAGCACCCCCACGGGTGCGTGCTCGCTCGCATGCGACATGCCCAAAGATCCGCCGTTCATGCTCTCCTGCCCGTGGACCGGGCCTGCCGTCGTCGAACCGGCGTCATTTCCGGCCTGCGATCCGGCATGCGACGGCGCTCACTGCGTCCCTTCCGACATGGTCCCTGCGGATCAGCGCGCGAAGCTCGCCGCCTGCTCGGGCGGCTATTGTCTGCCGGACCCCGTGATCGCGTCGGCCAATCACTTCGTGCCACCGACCTGCACGTCCCTCGCGGGGGCCGAGGGGCGATGCGTGTCGAAGTGTCTGCCGGACATCGCCGCCAAGGCGAATCTGCTGCCACAATCGACCTGTCCGACCGGCACGATCTGCGCGCCTTGCTATGACCCGACGTCGGCCTCTCCGACGGATCCGACCGGGGCATGCTCGCTCGGTTGCGACGCGCCGAAGCAGCCGCCGCTCATCTTGACCTGCCCGTGGAACGGCCCACCCGTCTTGGATCCATCGACGTTGCCAGCCTGCAGTCCGGAGTGTGGGGGCGCGCATTGCCTGCCCGCCGATCTCGTACCGCAGTCCGAGCGCGCGCTGCTCGCCGCGTGCCCAGGCGGGTATTGCACTCCCGATCCGATCATCGCCAGTGGCGGCAACAACTACAAACCCAACGCTTGTGTATCGATCGCGGGCGCGGAGGGTCGCTGCCTCTCCACCTGCCTGCCGTCGGTCGCTGCACAACCGCTACTGCCGCAGGCAACCTGCGCGCAAGGGCGCAAGTGCGTGCCCTGCTACGATCCGACGTCGGCGACCCCGACGGCACCGACGGGCGCATGCTCGCTCGGCTGCGACGCGCCGGGGCGGCCACCCATCACGCTCACGTGCCCCTGGACGGGATCTCCGGTGATCAATGCGTCGGTGCTGCCGACCTGCGACCCCGCGTGCTCGGGCGCGCATTGCCTACCCGATGCATACGTGCCACCTTCGCAAGCCGCAAGCCTCGCGCAGTGTGGCAGCGGCGCCAGTAGCGGACGCTGCGCGCCCGACGATCTCATCGCCGCGGGCGGCAACGTCGACCCGCCCAACTGCATCGCGTTCGCCGGCACACCGGCGGAGGGGCGGTGCCTCTCGCAGTGCTTGCCGGCCGTCTCTTCGCAGCCAAACCTCGAGGCGTCGACCTGCGCTGCCGGCCAACGCTGCGCGCCTTGCAGCGATCCGATCACGGGTGCAACGACCGGTGCGTGCGGCACGATCGGATGCGACCAGCCCGCACCGGTGCCGCCGTTCACGTTTCCCACCTGCTGCAACAACACGGGCACTTGTGTGCCGCGCAGCCAGATCCCCGACGCCCAGGAAGCGAGCCTCGGTCAGCGCGATTGCCCGCTGGACGTCTACCTGTGCGCTCCGACCGATCAGCTTCCTGGGCGCTCGCCGCAAAGCTGTCACGTTCCGATCTCGGTCATCCCGCCTTTCTCCTGGGACAGCGTGTGTGTGCCCGACTGCATCATCGGCGCAAACGCGCCGTTCATCCCGCGCGATGGATGTCCCGTGAACTGGTCGTGTCCTCCGCCGTAGCGTTGGCCATCGCTCGAGTTTACCTCACTCCACACACTCCCTGAATGGCGGCGCACTGTCCGGCCGTGCGACACACCTCGGAGCGAGCGCAGTCCGCATCGGTGGCCGCGATGCAGGCGTTGCCCATCAGTGTGCATTTTCCTGCGAAGGCACACTGCTGCGACTTCATGCAATCGCTGGTCTGGATGGCGATGCACACCCCGTTCTGCTCCGAGCAGTTACCGCTGATCACGCACGCCCCCTTGAATGGGCAATTCGGGCAGGTGCCGAATGGCATCTGACAGTCCGCGTCCGAGGTCGCGGCGCAAGCCCCGTTGACGAGGTGACAGGCTCCCGATAGGCCGCATGGGATTTGGCTCCTGGAACAGCCGTCGTCGGTGAGAATGCATTTGCCGTCCACGTAGCCGCATTCGCCGAGCTCGACGCAATTGGTCAAGACCCGACAATCCGCTTCGGACGTCGGTGTACAGACGCCCCCGTCGCAGGGGTACGCTCCCTCGATGCACACGAGCCCACCCGTGCTGCTCCAGATGCCGTGGGCGGACCTTCCATTGCACGTCACGACGAATGCGTACGAGGCCTTCGCGCCCGTCGAATCGTACGTGGTGCCCGTCATCGAGATCGTCCCCCGTGGACAATCGGTGACTTGCAGACCGTCGCTCGTGCCCGTTATGGATGGGCAAAGAGTGGTGCCAGGAGGGGAAGTGCAAGAGAGCGCGCACCACGCCATCGCCGAGCACCCGAAGAGCGCGTTGGAAAACGAACGAAGACGGCCGCTTACCACCGCTGGAAGCATTGACCTTGGGGCAACTCCCGGTCAAGGTGATTCCTGCAGTCGGGCGATGCCATCGGTTCGACTCGCCGGCTTTCGCCCCGCCTCCGGAACCCACATGCCAAAGCGCTCCACGTTTTGCTTGCTGTCGGCTTTCGTCGGTGCAGCCGCGCTTGGCGCTTGTGGAAGTCGCACTCCCCTCGACGTCGTTCCAACCTTGGACGAGGTGAACCCGACCGATGCGTCCGTCGTGCTCGACAGCGGCTTGGATGTGAACATTCCCCTGGGCTGCTTCATTGGCTCCCGCCCGGTGGGGCAGATCCCGATCGATCTCTATTTTGTGCTCGACCGATCCAGGTCGATGCAGACCATCGATCGCGGCGCGACCCAGACGCGCTGGGCATCGATATCGGCGGCGCTCGATGTCTTCTTCAACGCGCCCCTCAGCAATGGGCTCGGCGCGGGCATCATGTTTTTCCCCCGTACGGCGGCGTTGGGGAGTATGGCTCTCTGCTCGACGGGCGATTACGCGTTTCCGGTCGTTCCCATCGGCACGCTGCCCGGGGTTGCGCCGAGCATACTCACGGCGATCTCCGTCCAAATCCTGGCATCGGGCACGCCGATGACGCCTGCGCTCGAAGGGGCTCATGTCTATGCGCGAAGCGTGCAGGTCTCGCAGGGCAACCACACGCTTGCGGTCGTCCTCGTGACGGACGGCGCGCCGAGGGACTGTGGGAGCACCGTCCCCGCGACTTCGGCGGTTGCTGCCGCCGCCATTGCGGGAGCGCCGCCGATCAAAACCTACGTGCTCGGCGTGGGTCCCAATCTTTCTAATCTCAACGCGATCGCGCAAGCAGGAGGGACGTCGCAGGCTTACCTGGTCGAATCGAGCGGAGAAGGGTCGCTTCTGGCGGCTCTCGAGGCTATCCGCACGTCCGCGCTCGCTTGCGAGTTCGTCCTTCCGCTCGCGGGAGGTCAGCCGCCGAACCTCGACGTCGTGCGAGTGTCGACGAGACTTGGCATGGGAGGCGGTCCCATGTCGATCGACCAGGTTGCAGGCGCCGAAGCTTGCGCCGGTCGGCCCGGATGGTTTTACGACAACCCGCTCGTTTCGGGGCAGGCGCCCCCCACGAAGATCGTGCTCTGCCCCGCGTCCTGCGATCCGCTCGTTCAGAGCATCGGCAACCATCTGGACGTGACGATCAACTGCCCGACCCCTTGACGGGAGAGACAATTCATCGAGGAGGGCGAGCGAGTCGGTTGGGTGTGGAAGGCACCACCGGTTACTGGCACGACGCCCGCGAGTGGGGCACGCCGGCCTGAATCGCCGTGCACGTATCGACGCAGGGGGCCGGAGGTCCGCAAGGCATCCACTGATTGTTCGAGGTCGACGGGTCGCAGTTGTCGGGGATCACCCAACAGATTCCAGGGAGATCGGTCGGGCATCTGGGCAGCGGGCCTCCCCGAATGAACTGAGCGCAACGGCTTTCACCGGGGCACGCCAGGTTCGCCGCGCCCCCACAGACGACGGCGTCATTGTCGCACTGCCCCTGGGTGGAGGCGGCAATACCGTGAGAGCGGCGGAGGCAGTCGTTGAAATACGTGATGCCGTCGCATCCGCAGGTCGGATCGGCGCGGGCCCCACAAATGATGGGCCATCGCGAGCAATTTCCTCGCTGGTCCTGGCAGGTCGACTTGGAACAGAACTCATCGACCTCGCAGTCGTCGTTGGTCGCGCACCCGGGAAGAGGGTGATCTCCCTCGTCTACGGGAGGCGCGGCGTCCGCATGACGCTCGTCGGTCGCGAATACGATATCTTCCACCATGCAGGACATCGAGAAGAGCGCCGTAGCGATCAGAAGAACCGCTTTCACGGAGATCCCCCACCTGTCGCCGCGGTCGGGGCGCCGACCATCGTCCAATCCAACCCGAGCGCGGCATACGGCCTTAACCGCGCCGTTTCGAAGAAAGCGCTCCGACCCGACTCGCTGTTGACGTCCCATCGCCGGGGGGCCATGTCGAAGTCGGCTCCGGTCGTGACGATCAGGTAGACACTCGGAAAAAATTGAAAGCGGCCCGCGACGGCGGCTCCGAGGGTCGGCTGCACGCGCGTGCTCGACGGCTCGAGTTGGACGAAAGAGGGAGCGGACGTCGGCGAGAGCGAGACGACATCGATGCCGCCGAGGAGGGCCGTTTCTAGCGCCACCCTCTTCCATGCAACGGGTTCGATCGCCACCTCGAGTCGGATAGGAACGAGGCCAAATGTAGCATTGACGCCACCGCTGCTGAGCTGAGCGGGAAGGACATACCCGGCATGAAAGCCGATGGATGGATGCATCGAAGCTCCGAGGATGAGCCGTGCGACGCCGTCGAACGCAACGCTCGCTCGATCGGAGGCGAGAAGCCTCGGTCCGGCGAGGGCGCCGATTGTGACGCGCGCCGTATCGCGAGGTCGATCGGTCGACGGTGGTACGTCGGATGCGGGAATGGGTTCCGGCGTGGGTTCCGGCGGAGGCGCTGGCGCTCGTTCGGCGTGAGCGTCGAGTTCCACGAGGGGTTCGATCGCACCGAGGATTACGTGCGCCAGCGTTTCGCGAAAGACCGAGGTGGAATCCCCGCGCACGACTTCCCGACGAACGGGCATGACGCCGGGTCGTCCGCTCTCGACCGTCAGAACGGCGCCTCTGTCGCTCGATTCGACCCGTACCCTCGCGACGATCGGGCCGTCCGGCTCGGCGCCGGGCTGAGCGATTTCGAGGTGAAGGCGGCCGAGGAGCTCGGCGAGGGTCGCTTCGAGCTCGGGGTCGATGCCGTCCGTTCCGCTGGCTTCGAGCTTGACGAAGCGCCGCGTTTCGCGATGTTCGTCGACGGCGGGCAACTCTGCGTGCGCGCGGCCCGAGCTTGCCAGCCAAACGAGCGCGAGAGCCGCGCGGGGCAAGATGCGCCTTCGTCGCAGGGTCGTTGAACCGGCTCCGGCGCTGAGCTCGCGCGCCGCCACAGCCATTATGGGAGATCCTGCCCCGTACGCGTTCGCGCGACGCCCACATAGCTGGAACGAGGGTACGCTCGCAACAGATCGCCCCACGCATCGACTTCTGCCACGATGCGACCGAGTCGCCCGAGCGCGATCGCCCGACCTGCCATCGCCTCTTCTCGCAGTGCCTCGTCACCGGTCGCAAGATAGGCCTCGAACCCCGACACGGCTGCCGTCGTTTCCCCGAGATCGAGCTGCATTCGAGCGACGACGGCTATCGACAGGCGTCCCTCTTGGCTCTCGGGAAACCGAGCTTGAAGATCATGGTAGAGCCCAGCGGCTTCGACCGTGCTGCCCCTGTGCCGCGCGGCGTTCGCGTCGTCGAACAACGTGGATGCCGAGGTGCTCGGCTTTGCGGTTTCAGCCTCGTTCGGGACCTGCTCGTTGGAGGGGTTTGCCAGCGACTCGTGGTCTCGCGCAAGCATCTCGACGCGAGGTCGATCCGCTCCCGGGCGATACGTGCCGGCACTTACCGGCGATATCGAGCTCGGCTCGTCACGTCGGACCGGCGCCGAAGCTTGAGATCGGACGTTTGCGTCGTCCAGATCGGGCGGCAGAGCCGGCAGAGCAACGGCCGGCGAGTGAACCACGGGGGGGGCGTTCTCGGACGTCGTCTTCGCGGAAACCGTCATCGCGTCGCCGGGAGTTGGCTCGGGGCGAGACCTTTGGAACCAGAACGCAACGCTCTGGCGCGCCGCCACCCAGGCGCGGCCGGCGAATTCGACCTCCGCGCCCGCGAGCCCAGCGCCAAAGACCATCGTTGCCGCGAGCAGCAAAATGAAGCGCCGTCGCCACGCGTGCGAGCTCGCGGCGCGCGGGACACGACGGCTCGCGAGCGGGTGCGCTGCCCTCATCGCGCCCGAGACGAACATCTGAATGGTGGTCGGGTCCTCTCGCGCCCCGAGCTCTTCCTCGAAGTCGGAACGCAGCTGACGCTCGAGATGGCACTGCATGCAGCGTTCGAGGTGCTCGCGAAGGCGCCGGTCCTCTTCGGGCGAGAGCGTCCCCTCGATCTCTCGATCGAGCAAGTCGTCCAGGTGAAAATCGATGACCTTCATCAGCCAACCCCCAACTCTTCGGCCAACGCCGGATCCGATTCGATGTTGCGGCGAAGCGCTTCCTTGGCGAGCCGGAGGCGGCTGCGAACGGTGTTGACCGGCGCACCGCTTGCTCGAGAGATTTCCTCGAGCGACCAGCCCAGCATCGTTCGCATGGCGAGCGCCTCGGCCTGTTCAGACGGAATGTGCTCGAGCAAGTTGCGAACGAGCTCGGTTCGACGCCGGGATTCACGCAGGCCGCTCGGCGAATCGTCGACGGGCAAAAGGTCCGTCTCGACCGTGAGGTCGTGGCGGGTATGGGCCTGGTGGGCCTTCTTTCGCATTCCGAGCGCGGTACGGAAGGCGATGCGGCAGGCATATCCCGTCGGGGCGCACTCCCCGCGAAATGCCGGGAGCGCTTGAATCAGGGCGACGAGAGCTTGCTGTACGGCGTCGTCGACCTCCGTCGAGTAGGGGCCCATCACACCGCGCACCACACGCAGCATCTCGGGTGCGACCATGCGCAAGAGCCGCGCTGTGGCCGACGTGTCGCCCGCGGCGGCAAGCCGAGCGATCTCGCCTAGATGCGTGTTGCGGCTCTCCACCTTGGGCTCCATAGGAGCTCGGTTTTTGGATAAAAACAAGCCCACATCAAGACGTGTCCTAAAGTGACCCAAAAGGATCACCTAAACGCCTGTTTTTTTTGGGCTCCCGTCCTGTGTGTTACTCGGCGCGGGCCTTCGGCCCCGCCTGCGAACCGGACATGTTACGCGACCCTTTTTGAAGGTCACAAGCTCAGCGAATAGACGAACGTCGCGCGAGGGTTCCGCAGCAAGCGCTCGGTGATGATCCCCTGCGGCACGACGGTGCCGTCGACGTACTTTTTCGCGAGCGCCTCGGCGCCCGCTTTGTCGCCCGAAGCCTTGAGCCCACCGACTGCCTTCATCATCTTTTCGATGGCGCCCGGGAGCTTGTCGAAATGAATGGTGAACGCGCCCACGTCCTTTTCGTTCGCCGCTTTGGCGCTCGCGTCCCAGCTGAGCGCGCCTTCGTCCAGCAAAAAGCCGATCTGGATGGCGGCGAGCTGACTGTAGGCCTTGCGCCCGCCTGTGCTCGTGTACATTCCGCGCGAGATGTGGCCGAGCGCCCAGACGATGTTGTCGGTGTACGTTCGTCTGGCGAGCTCCGCGTCGATGATGCTTCGCTGTTTGACGAAGTCCACGAAGTAGAGCGCCCCGGTCTGCGCTTTTAGCTCTTCCATCATGCTCGCGAGACCGCCACCGAACCATTGCGTGTCCGCCTTGCCCTTGTACTTGTACTCGTGCGCCGGACCGAGATTGTGCGTCGCTTCGTGCAGAATCGTCGCCAAAAGACCCGGCCTAGCCGAGTCGACGTACTCTGCCATCGACTCCTTGGCGAGAAGGGATTCGGCCCCGTCGCGTCGCGACTTCTGACTGTCCGGGTCCAAGTAGAGGTTGCTCATGGCCACCGTGCGACCGCGCCCTTCGTTGGCGACGGGGCCCCAGTTGGGGAGCGACTGACCGATCGTCGCGCCGCTTTCTCTCCTGTCGTCGCCCGCGTTGATGACGATGTCGACGAAGTCGGGCAAATGAAATGTCACCTTGCGTGCCGTGTACGGTTTGCCGATGAGGGTGGCGAGCGCTTGTTCCATCGGCTGCTCGACCGGAACTAGCTTGTCCTGCCACGCGAGCGAGTCCTTGTTGATGCGCGCAAACGTCACGTGGAAGCCCGCCTTGTGGTTGCATGGCTCCCAGTAGACCTCGTCGGGCGCGACCCGCAGGTACCATGCCGAATTGGTGGCGTTCATCTTGGCCCACGCCTCGTCGGCCGGTGTCCAGTTGTTGTCGAGGAAACTTTGCGCGGCGGATGCAAGGTAGGCCTTGAGGGGCTTTTCCTTTTCGTCTTTGATCGCCTCGCCGGCGGCGCGAAGCTCTTTGGCGATGGGCTCCATCTGCGCCTTGTAGGCGACCGAGAACGATACCGGCTCGAAGCTCGCTCCCTTTTCGCGCACCACGACGAAGGGAGCGAGAAGCGTTTTCGAGTTCGGTGTCTTCTCGAGCTTTTCGCAGAATGCCGTCTCCCCCTGTAACGCCGTCGGATAAGCGTCGTAAATTGGTTTGGGCGCGCCCGGGATCGAGGAGCAAGCCGGATTTTTTTCGGTGAGCGGTTGCAGGCACTTGGGGCCCCAGTCGCGCCGGAACAGACTCGTGCTCGCCGGGTCGTCGCGCGGGACGCGGTCTTCGAGGGCCTTCGCGCCGGTCTGTGTCGCGTAAAGCGCATCGATGAGGCTCGATACCGTGAGGATGTGCTTCACGAACGTCTTCTCGTCGGCCCCGAGGCCGCTGAGATCGTTGGCCACCAGCGTCGCCCGTCCTTGATCGAGGTCTTGCACGACGAGCCTGCGACGCTCTTTTTCTTCGGCCGTCAGTCCCGGGCGAGCGCCGCCGCTCGCTGCATCGTCGACGATCTTGAGGTAACTGTCCTCGAACGCTGCCGTAAACGAGCCATTCTCGACCCACTTCGCGGTCTCCGACGACGGATAAAAGAGGAGCAGCGCGGTCTCGTCTGGCTCGATCGAGCCGTCGTTGTTCTTGTCCAATGACCAGTAAAGAGGAAGGTTCAGTCTTTGCGCGCTCCGGTTGAAAGCGGTGCGCTCGACGGCCGCGTGCGCTTTTGGAGTGGCGGTCGGCGCGGCCGCTGTCGGCTCGGCAGTCGGTGCCGGAAGCGGCGGGGCGGTGGGCGCGAGCGGGGCGGGTTCAGAGCCGCCGCAGGCGGTGAGAGCGAGAGACAGTCCGACCAAAGTCTTGCGGTTCATGGTGGGCGTCAGCTTAGAACCGAAGTCGGACGGATGGTACCCACCGTTGGGCGGGCGCTTGTATTTGTTGCGTGTAACGTCAACGACTGGCTCGACTGTCAACGATTCGGCCCAGACGAAGGAGAAAACCTCATGAAACCAACCCCTGCCGGATGGCCGCGTATTTCGACGGCTCTCTACTTCGAGAATGCGGCCAAGGCCATCGACTGGCTGTGCAATGCCTTCGGATTCGAGGTTCGCCTCAAGATCGAAGGCGAGGGCGGACGTATCGCGCACTCCGAGCTCGTGTACGGGGAGGGCCTCATCATGGTCGGAGAGGCGACGAAGGAATCACGCAGCGACGACGCTTCGAAGTCCCCGGCGGGGGACACCTCTGGGAAGTCCCCAGCGGGGGAACGGATGTACCGGAGAAGCCCGCGTGAGCTCGGCGGTGCGAACACCCAGAGCATGATGGTGTACGTCGACGACGTCGAGGCGCATTGCAAGCGCGCGCGGGAGGCGGGCGCGAAAATCGTCGCCGAACCGAAAACGACCGATTATGGCGAGGGGTACTGGACCGATCGGGGCTACGAGGCCGAAGACCTCGAGGGCCACCACTGGTTTTTCTATCAGCGCCTTCGAGATCCGGAGAAGAAGTGACGGGTGCGGCCAGGCGCACGGAGAGCGCACGAAGAAGCGCGGGTCATGAAGCGCTCGTCGCGATCGGGTGAAGCGCGTCTGCAGCGGCGGGACGCACTTTCGTATCCGATTCGCGAGCGCCAAACCGAGCGTGGAATGCCTCGACGATGACGTCGACGCAGTCTCGTTCCGATTTTGCGCGGGTGTCGAGAAGGAGATCGAAGTGCTCGCGGCCCCCGACGTCGACCTTGAAGTTCTTACGATAGAAACTGGCGCGTTCGGCGTCGATTCGAAGGACCATCGCTCGCGCGTCGACTTCCGACAGGTTGTTGGTCTGCGCCGTTCGGGCGATTCGCCATTCGAGCGGCGCTTCGCAGCGCACGCGTAGCGCGAATCGCGGATCGAGAATGAGGAATGCGCCTCGACCCACGATGACGCTCTTGCCGTGACGCCCGAGCGTGAGCACGACCTCGGATAGGTTGCGCATGTAGTCGGTGGGCGTGAAGCGTCCGATCCGCACGAGCTCGTCGATCCACCGCAAGACGCCCGTGCGCCGTCGCTCGTCGAGCGACTCGACGACTTTGCGCCGAACGTGCGCCTGCTTGGCAATCTCGTCGACGAGCTC
>Ga0075425_100007144_pt1 | contig 11781 bp, 13 predicted proteins | sample SoiMethybrSBSTD4_FD_75300 | JGI IMG/M metagenome (GOLD analysis project Ga0075425, IMG submission 75300) | Bulk soil microbial communities from a Populus tree surrounding site in Tennessee, USA - Soil MetaG P. TD hybrid SBSTD4 | ecosystem: Environmental > Terrestrial > Soil > Tree plantation...
GAAAGACCGGTGGCGATTCCATTTTCATCCGCAAAGCGCGCCAAAGCCGAACTGGTGAAGCTTGCGATGAGCAGGCCCAGTAAGGTACCCGCCGTGGATAGCAAGAGCGATTCAACGATCAGTTGACGGATAATCCGAGCCCGGCTTGCTCCCAAAGACAGGCGCGCGCCCATTTCTCTCTGACGTACGGCGCCGCGCGCCGTCAGAAGTCCGGCGACGTTGGCGCAAGCGATGAACAGGACCGCGGCGACGAGGCACATCAAAACGACGAGTTGGGGCCCGGCAGATGCTTCGAGAATGGGGCGGCCGCGCGCGCCGGGGCGGAGAACTAATTTTTTGTCGAGGAACTGAGCTTTTTCGGTGTCGTTCCAACCGGTCTGCAGCGGCAGCTCGTCGCGAAGCAGCGCGCCATAGAGTGGAACCAGGCCGACTTGTGCGCGTTGCAGGGTCATTCCGGGCGCGAGCCTTCCAATGAGCTTGGCCCAGTAGTCCTTATGATCCTGGAATCCGCCAGGCTCAGAACTCAATGGCTGCGTGATGGGGATGAAAACTTGCGGCACGAAGCCGCGTTGGATGCCTTCGAACCCAGGCTGAACGACGCCTACGACGGTCATCGGGCGATTGTTGACGAGCAAAGTTTGATTCAACAGCCCCCGGTCGCCTGCGAAATGATTCTTCCAGTATGCGTAGGACAGCATGACGACCGGATTGCCGCCCACGGTAGCGGAATCGGCGGGCGCAAAAGTTCTTCCGAACGCGGCGCGAACGCCTAAAGTGTCGAAGTAATTGCCGGAGACCACGTCGGCGTCGGCCTGTTCGGTGGAACCGTGAAAGGAGAGATTGACGGTAGCGGTGTTTTTCGCGGCGAGTCCTTGGAAGACTTCGTTGCGGTCGCGCAGATTGAGATACATCGGATAGGAGAAAGACTCGGCGCCGTCAGTGTGACTTTCGTCAGAGCTGACGTGTCCTTGCCGCGGACCGGGGCCATAAAGAAGTACGAGTTGTTCGGGGCGGGGCACGGGAAGGCGTTGGAGCAACACTTGATGCAGGATGGTGAAAATGCCGGTGTTGGCACCGATGCCGAGACCTAGGGTGAGGACTGCGACGGTAGTGAAACCGGGGCTTTTGCGAAGCGTGCGGATGGCAAAATGCACATCCTGGAGAATCGATTCGAGAATCGGGAAACCTGCGGCGTAGCGATAGTTGTCTTTGGTTTGCTCAAGACCGCCGAGTTTGACCAGCGCTGTGCGGCGGGCCTCCGCGGGGCTCATGCCCGCACGCACATTGTCGGCTGCGTGTAGTTCGAGATGGCTGGCCAATTCGGCGTCGAGGTCACGATTGAGTGCGGGTGTGCGGAACAAGCCGCGGAAACGGATCCATATCGCGCGCAGTGGCCTCATGGGCAGCGCTCGAGTTCCCGGGACAAATCCGCTTCCCGCTGTCGCGCCCGCAACAGCTCAGCCAGGCGAACGAACCACGCGCGAGGCTCCCTCACGATCACGCTTACAACCACGCTCATGACGACGACTCCGTCGCATCCAGGAATTTTTCCAAGATCGCGGTGGTTTCCTCCCACTCACGCGCCTCTTTCTCCAGTTGCTTGCGGCCGCCGCGAGTCAGCTTGTAGAACTTAGCCTTGCGGTTGTTTTCCGAGAAGCCCCATTCGGAAGCGACGTAGCCTTCCTGCTCCAGCTTCAGAAGGGCAGGGTAGAGCGTGCCGTAGTTCACCGACAAAAGATCGCCGCTGATTTGCTCGATACGCCGTGCAATTCCGTACCCGTGCAGCGGGCCCAGGGCATAAAGCGTCTTCAGAACCATCAGCGCCAAAGTGCCTTGCCAGACGTCTTTCTTCGCCACGAACGCTCCTATGGGAGAACAATAGGAGCCTAATCAAATTCCTATGGGAAGGCAATAGGAATTGTCGGGCAGCGCAACCAGCTAATGCGCCGAACGCGGGACAGGAATACGCTTCGTACCGTTCAGTTCGGCTTCTACGTCTGCGATGTTGCGTTTTGCAAAGTAATCGAAGAATTGCCAGGATCCGTACTTTTGCTTTACTTCGGGCAGCACAGCATCGGTGAGTGAGGCGCCTGTCTTGGCATCCTTTTTTGCGGCCGCGACCCATTCGCGCAAATCGGAAAGATAACCGCGGAAAGCGGCGACGTCGGCGGAAATGCCCGGATCACCGTGGCCGGGAACAAAGGTGACGGGCGATTCAGCGGAAAACTTGGAGAGGGTGGAGAGCGTCTCGAGCCAGGGCAGTGTGGAGGCATCGATCATATTGGGAAGGGTCTGCCGCCAGAAGAGATCGCCACAGAAGACGACCGCAGCTTTCTCCTGCTGAACAATGACAATGGAATCGCCTCCGGTGTGACCAGGAAAAAACTCAACGCGGATAGGCGGAGCACCGACGCGGAGTTCGAGAGAGGAATCGTAAAGAATATCGGGCGAGGCGAGATTCTCGACTTCGGATTTCTGTTCCGGCTTGATGTCCTTGCCAAAGAACTTGAGATTTTCCGTGTGAATCCAGGAGGGAACGTTGCGGTGAGCAACAATAGCGGCACCTTCCTTGGCAAATACAGCGTTTCCGGCGACGTGGTCGAGGTGGTAATGAGTGTTGACGACGAACTTGATCGGCAGTTTGGTGAGCATGCGGATTTCGCCCAGGAGGGCTTGCGCGGCAGGAGCGTTTTCGAAAGTATCCACAACCACGACTGCCTCATCACCAATAATGAAGCCGGCATTGGCGCCCGCCTCGCCTTTAGAGTTGTCGATGGCGGCGTAGATGCCGTGGCCTAGAGGCTTGAGGGTGAAAGGAAGCGACGCACCGGCGGCGGGAGGCGTTTGTGCGAAGGCTGGCGTCAAACACAGGGCAAAGAACAACGAGAGAAGCATGGTTCGCATGGGGAACATCGTAAGGCGTAGGCCAGAAAAGCGAAAACAAAAAATCCTGATCAGGATTCGAGTCGCTCGGCGATTTCCAGAATCTTGGTGACGGAGTTCCAGTTGCGCCAAGTGCCCGCAGTTTGCAGGGCTTTGTCTACCCGAGCCCAGGGAAGTTTGGATCGGCCCATGCCATTGGGGAAATAGACGAACAGTTCCCGCCCGAGGAGGTGAAGTTCTTCGGGCTGAATGGCCAGCGCGGCGAGACTTTTTTGCGCGTCTTTCGCGGGATTGGCGGCAAGGAAAGAGACGTGGAGCTTGTTAGGTTCGATGCCGTTGCGTTTGGCGAACGGATTTTTAGAAACTACGGCGCGAAGCTCGCTGACTGTGCGAACGATGATTTCGGGGCGGCAGGCGAATTTCTTTTCGATGGTTTGCTGGATACGGCTCGCGACAAGTGCGAGGTTACGCTGGTCGGTTTTGAAAATTACATTGCCACTTTGGACGTACGTCTGCGGTTCCTGGAATTTGAGCGAGGCGTAGAGGTCACGCAGCGCATCCATTTTGATTTTGGCGTGGCCTCCGACGTTTATGGCTCGCAAAAAGGAAATCAGTACCGGCATGTAAAGCCTTCGTGGACGTACAGGATTTAGTGAAACCAGATTACTACGCCAGCCGGAGTGCGAGAACTGCGAAGACCACTGTGGTCGACGCGCAAAATGCCAAGAGAGTGCATACGGGGAATTGCGGGCGGCTGGTGGCAACCGGAAATGACCTGAGATCAGGCGCGGAGGAGTGCTTAGAAAGAATGCGGCGGTCGCCGAAATTGTTACACGTCGCGGCTGTCGGTCGGGAGTTCTGAGTCCTGCAGGTTGATAGTTGCGAAGCACTTGATCACCCAGCGCAGTGGCGCAAATCGTGCTGAGCCAGAACTACAAGTCGAGGCGGGCAATGTTTGACCAGGCCGAACTCCCACCAAGATAGACCGCCCCCGAACGCGAGCGGTCAGGGCGTCTCGCCAATGCCGCTACTCACAGCGCAAGGCCACCCAAGTCCCTCCGTGGTTGAAAAGGCTCGGCAGAGCAAGAGTTGGCAGCACCCTCCAAAACTCAGGCATGAGGAATTTTGCTCATGGATAGGGTCTGTTATGTATGAGAAACGTCTTGTTGCAGGACTAGCAGGCGCGGCGGCGCGAGCCGGGCGAATTCTGACCGTTCTTTCCATTGTTATTTTAGGGGCAGGCGGTGCGAACGCACAAAAGTCGGGTTTTGTGCCGTCGCCGCCCCGATTGGGCGACACGGTGTCCGTGAGCGAACTGCAGATCCCGTCGAAAGCCAAGGACAGGTTTGAACGCGGGCTCAAGAGCCTGGAAAGGAGCGACCCGGAAGGGAGCTTGAAACAATTTGCCGCCGCGATCGAAGCAGCGCCGAACTACTACGAAGCCTATTATCACAAAGGAGTCGCAGAGGCCCAGCTGGGGCGCAACCAAGAAGCGATGCACTCGTTTCAAGCGGCCGTAGATTTAAGCGATGGGCATTATCCCCGTGCGGAATTCGGCTATGCGCTCGTGCTCACGCGTGAAGGGCACGCGGCGGAAGCCGAGCGAATCGTACGACATGGATTGCAGGCTGCTCCCAACATTCCTGACGGCCACGTCGTGCTGGGAGTCGTGCTGCTGGACTTACACCGAGTCGACGAGGCCGAGCAAAGCGCGAGGTCGGCGCTGCTTTTGCATGCACTGGGCGCGGAAAAAGGGCATTTGATCCTCGCGGATATCTGTGCGGCACGCAGCGACTTCGCCGGGCAGTCCAGTGAGCTGCAGGCATACTTGGACGCCAAGCCGCAAGACAGGCACCGCGATTCGTTGAAGGCCGCCCGAGACGCTGCGAAAGAACTCGCCAAAAGGACGGAAGGCGGGAGGTAATCCCGCTTAGCGAAGCAAGTTTTTGTAGAGGGCCATACCGACCGCGGCATCCATATTCAATCGTGCGAGAGCGGAAATCTCGCGCCGAGTTTTAATGCCGCCAGCCGCGATGATGGAATGCGAAGTAGCAGAACGCAGCGACGAAAAGTAGGCAAGGTTGGCGCCAGAGAGCGTGCCTTCGCGATCCACATCGGTGCATAGAAAGGCGGCGCAAAACGGTTCCAGCGCGGGCATTACTTCTGACGGCTGATATGCAACGGATTTGCGCCAGCCGTGCGTGGTGATGTTGCCGCGGTAGGTATCGAGCGCAATAACGACGTGCTTGCGGAATAGCTGCCGGCGCAACGACCGCAGAAACCTTAGATTGAGTCTCCCTTTGGAAAAGGCGGAGCTGCCAATGATGACTTGCGACGCGCCGCAATGAATCAATTGCCTGGCACGAGCAACCGTCCGGATACCTCCGCCAACACGAACTTTCATTTTGTATTTGCGGCGGGCACGTTTGCAGAGAGCTTCAACCAAGTCCTGGTTGTTTCCTTTGCCCATCGCGGCATCGAGGTCAATGATGTGCAACCAGGGGTAACGCTTGAATTTCTCAAGCTGCCTGAACACCTCGGCGACGGCGAGTTCACGGCGGCGGCCGTGAACGAGCTGGACAGCTTGCCCGTCAAGCAGATCGATACAGGGAATCAGCACGGGAAGCGGACCTCGATGCCCTGCGAGGCGAGGAATCGTTTGAGGGAGCGAATGGATTGCACGTCGTCGTGAAAGATGGAAGCCGCCAGCGCGGCGTCGGCAGCGCCTTCTGAAAAAATTTGCGCGAAATGTTCCGGGGTTTTTGCGCCGCCTGATGCAATCACCGGAACCGAAACCACGCGCGAGATAGCTGAAGTGAGACTTACGTCGAAGCCTGTCTGTGTCCCGTCGCGATCCATACTGGTGAGGAGAATTTCGCCGGCGCCCAATTCCACCCCCCGCTGCGCCCACGGGAGGGCGCTGAGGTTGGCCGAGTCGCGTCCTCCGCGCACGCGTACGTCCCAGTGTGGCGCGGCGACGGATTTTCCAAGTTTGGCGTCAATGGCCAACACCACGGCTTGCGCACCAAATTCTGCGGAAAGTTCACTAATCAATTCCGGCCGCTCCACGGCAGCAGTGTTCACGGCGACTTTATCGGCGCCGGCGCGTACCACAGAACGCGCATCTTCGAGAGAGCGAATGCCACCGCCCGCGGTCAGGGGAATTGCGAGCTCGGTCGCTACCCTACGTATCGTTTCAAGGAAGGTCGGGCGACGATCCCGTGAAGCCGCGATGTCGAGAACGATCAGCTCATCGGCCCCTTCGGCATTGTAGCGTGCAGCGAGTTCGGCGGGATCACCGGCGTCGCGCAGTCCGACGAAATTGACGCCTTTGACGACACGGGCGCCGTCGGTGTCCAGGCAGGGAATGATGCGGCGGGCCAGGCTCATGTGCGGTGGCTCATGCGGCAAGCCGGAGAAAGTTTTGCAGGAGCCGCGCGCCGGCGGCGCCGCTTTTCTCCGGATGAAATTGCGTCGCGAAGACATTGGCGCGCTGAAGCACGGCCGTGAATGGCTCGCCGTAATCGCAAGCGGCTACGCTGGTCTCGGCGGTCGTCGCGGCGGCGAAGGTATGCGCAAAGTAAAAATAGTCGGCGTCACTGATGCCTTCGAGAACGGGACAGGGACTGAGAATCCGTAGGCGATTCCATCCCATGTGGGGAAGTTTAACGGTAGGAGGCAAGGACTTCACTGCGCCAGTAAGTAGACCAAGCCCAGAAAGAGAAGGCGCCTCTTCGCTCGAAGCGTAGAGAGCCTGCAATCCCAAACAAATGCCGAGAAACGGCGTGCCGCGCGACAACGACTCGATCAGTGGGCGGCGAAGATTTTGCGCGTCGAGCGCGCGAATGATGGCGGCATAGTGGCCGACTCCAGGAAGGACAATGGCCGAAGCACAAGCAAGTTCATCGGGCCGTGCGACTCGCCAAGGCGTAACTCCAAGCTTTTGCAAGGCGCGCTCGACGGAAGTAACGTTGCCGGCACCGTAGTCAATGAGAGCGACGGTCACAACAGCTCCTTGGTGCTGGGCAGGACATTTTTCAGTCGGCGATCGCGGCTTACGGCGAAGCGCAACGCACGCGCAAAGGCTTTGAAGATAGCCTCGATCTGGTGGTGCGAGGAGCGGCCGTAGAGGCAGCGCAGATGTACGTTGGCGCGGGCTGCCTGTGCAAATCCCTGGAAGAAATCGTCGAGCAACTCAACGGCGAAGTCGCCGACGCGCTCCGTTCTTATTTTGGCGTTGACGACACAATGCGGGCGGCCAGCGAGATCAACGGCTGCGGCGGCAAGAGTTTCATCCATTGGCATCAGGAAATATCCAGCCCGGAGGATTCCTTTTTTCGAGCCGAGTGCCTTTTGAACGGCTTCGCCGAAGGCGATACCCACATCCTCGACGGTGTGATGCTGGTCCACGTCGAGGTCTCCGTGCGCGTCAATCTTCAAGTCGAACGCGCCGTGGCGCGCCACCAGGTCGAGCATGTGGTCAAAGAAGCGGATGCCTGTCGAGACAGATGATTTTCCGCGCCCGTCGAGCTTCAGGCTGAGGCGAATGTCGGTTTCCGTTGTCTTGCGACGTATGGCAGCCGTGCGCGGCATCAAGTCGTCCCCTGGTCTCTTCGCTGCCGTGAATTCCAGTTGCGGCGGATCTCTTGCAAGAGCGTATGCATTTCTTTTGACGTTCCGATGGTGATGCGAACGAAGCCCGGCCCCATGTCCTTCGAACGGTCACGCAAGAGAATGCCTTTGCCTTCGAGTGTGGCGAAAAGCGCAGGGCCGGAAGGGCCGAAATTGGCGAGAAGAAAATTTCCCGAGCTGGGATAGGTCGTCGCGCCCAGCTTTTGTAATGCCTTGGCGCAGGTTGCGCGCAACCTCTGAACATCGCGTACATAGCGGCGAATCGCTTTGCGTTCGCGCAGAGCCGCTTCCGCCGCAACGAGAGCGGCCAGGTTGACCGGGAACGGCGGCATGGCGCGCCGAACCGGTTCCAGCGATTTCTTTGCAGCGATCACAACACCCAGCCGCAACGCGGCCAGGCCGGCGGCTTTCGAAAACGTGCGTGCGACGAACAGATTTGGGTAGCGACGAATCCACGGCAACGAAGAGAAGCCGGAAAACTCCGCGTAAGCCTCGTCGAACACGACGACGGTTTCACGCGCGGCGCGAAGCAGCCGTTGCAGAGCTGCGGGCGGGACGAGCGTGCCAGTAGGATTGTTGGGGTTGGCCAGGAAAAATACTCGGGGCTTTTTTCCAAGCGCAACAAGAGCCTCTTCCAACGGAAACTTCATCTGACGGTCGTAGCGACACACGTCAATGCGCGCTCCGGCGATTTCCGCCCAGTAGCGGTACATGGGAAAGGTCGGTTCGCAAATCAGGATGTGAGAACCCGGCTCGATGAAAGTGTCGAAGAAAACGCGCAGGGCATCGTCTCCGCCATTCGTAAGGAGAAGTTCGTCCGGGCGAACTCCGAGGTGCCGAGCGATGCGCGCCGTCGGTTTCTGATACTCAGGATACATGCCGAACTGCTGAGGAGTGAGACGCGCAAGCGCCCGCAGGACCGCCGGTCCACATCCCGTTGTATTCTCATTGAAATCGAGGCGAATTTTCCCAGCGCGCCCTTCGGCAGGCGCTTCGTAGGTTTTCCTGTTGAGGATAGCCTCGCGCACGGGCAGTCGAGTCTTCATCGGCGAATTCTCACGGCGTTGTAGTGCGCCCGGAGATTTTCGGCGGCGGCAAAGGTTTCCGCGCCGTCCGCGAGCCTTGCAAACCCGCTCGGCGAAATCTCCTGGACGGTGACGCATTTTACAAAATCAGCGGCGGATAGCCCGCCGCGGCGACGAGCCCAACCCGCCGTCGGCAGGACATGATTGCTGCCGGAGATGTAATCGCCAAGAGGTTGCGCGGCGCACGGGCCCAGGAAAATCGTACCAGACGAACGAATTCGCTGAAGAAGCGATTGGGAGCCGGATGGAAGGCTCAGGTGTTCTGGAGCAAAACTATTGACGAAATCGCACGCGCTCGCGAGCGATTTCGCGATAAAAATTGCGGCGGCCGAGCGAATGGAGCGATGCGCCGGATTGCCTGGAGCCAGTCCGCGAAGCTGGAGCGAAATTTCATCAGCCACTTTTTCTGCCAGATTCCGCGAAGTTGTGACCAGGAAACTTCCTGCATCGGGCGCATGTTCGGCTTGGGCCAGGAGGTCTGCTGCGATCCACGCCGGATTGCCGCGATCCGCCAAGACCACAGCCTCAGTCGGCCCGGCGGGCAGATCAATGGCGCAGTCGGCGGAGACGAGCTGTTTTGCGGCCGTGACATATTTGTTGCCAGGTCCGTAGAGTTTTTCGACGCGAGGGAGGGACTTGGTGCCATAGGCCAACGCAGCGATGGCTTGCGCGCCGCCGATTCGCGCAATCTCGCGAATGCCGAGAAAATCCGCAACGGCCAGAAGTTCGCCATTCGGCTTAGGGCACACCACGACGATGCGGGGTACCTCGGCGACCTGCGCGGGAATAGCGGTCATAAGCAGCGTTGAGATCAGAGAGGAGCGCCCGCCGGGTATATAGCATCCGACAGATTCGATGGGCTGCAAGATCTGTCGGATCCGGACGCCCGTTTCGACCGTTAATGACCACGGCGCGGGGAGTTGCTGCTCCGCCACGCGGCGAATGTTGCGCGCGGCCTGGCGCATCGCGCGCAAAAAGTCGGGACTGACGCGACGCGCAGCGGCGCGAATCTCTTTTCGCGAAGTCCACAGTGTCTGTGCGTTCACGCCCGGACCATCGAAGTTCCTGGTCCACGAAAAAACCGCAGCATCGCCGCGCCGTCGCACGTCATCGACAATCCGCCGAGCCACACCTTCTGCCTGCGCATCGTGCGACACTCGCGCGGCCAGCAACTTCTTTTGCAGGATTGGTGTCAGTTCCTGAATTCGAATTCGCATCAGAGCACAATCTTGTTCAAGGGATATTCCACGATGCCCTGGGCCTTGGCGGCTTTCAGTTTGGGCAAGAGCTGACGCACCACGGCTTCTTCGATGATCGTGTTCACCGCGACCCAGTCCGGATCACTCAGCGTAGAGATCGTCGGTTTTTTTAGAGCCGGCAAGACCTGCAGAACTCTAGACAGATCGTCACGGTGCACATTCAGCAGCAGGCCAACCTTACTGGCCGCATCAATGGCTCCCTTTAGCATGAGGATTAGGTTCTCCGCCTTCTGGCGCTTCCATGCATCTTCAGCCGCTGACCGGTTCATGATGAACACGGTCGCAGATTCCAGTACGGTGTCTACGATGCGCAGGCGATTTGCGCGCAGGGAAGAACCTGTTTCGGTCACTTCCACAATTGCGTCGGCCAGTTGCGGGACTTTCACTTCGGTGGCGCCCCAGGAAAATTCCACTTGCGCATTCACGCCAAAGCGTCGCAGATACTGCCTGGTAAGCTGAACCACTTCGGTAGCGATCGTTTTTCCCTCCAGATCGCGCGGTTCGCGGATTGAGGAATCCTCCGGAACGGCGAGCACCCAGCGGACGCGGGCCAGCCGCTGCTTTGCGTAAACCAGTTCGGCGAGCTCGTTTACTTCGGCGCCGGTTTCTGCGACCCAGTCGTGGCCTGTGATTCCGGCATCGAGCGCGCCTGATTGTACATAGCGCGCCATTTCCTGCGCGCGCACCAGCAGGCATTCGATTTCGGGGTCGTCAATCGCGGGTACATAACTGCGCGAGCCGAGAGTGATTCTCCACCCGGCGCGCGAAAACAGTTCGATCGTGGCGTCCTGCAGGCTGCCCTTGGGGATGCCAAGTTTCAGGTGAGGAGTGGACATGACTATGTGGCCTTGCCAGGGGCTGAAGACGGCGCCGGGTAAACATCCGCTGGAGCGAATGTGCGCGCGGCAATCACGTGCGACTCTCCGTCAGAACAGAGGCTGCGAAAGAAACAGCTGCGATAGCCTTGGTGACAAACGCCAGGGCCGACCGGATTGACGCGCACCAGCAGTGCATCGGCATCGCAATCCACGCGAATATCGTGCACACGCAGGACGTGGCCGCTCGATTCGCCTTTCTTCCAAAGTTTGTTGCGCGAGCGCGAGAAAAACACCACCTCGCCGGTGCGCTGCGTCTGCTGATACGAAGCTTCATTCATGAAGCCGAGCATCAGCACGTCTCCGGATCTTTCATCCTGGATGATGGCCGGGACCAGCCCGCCTGATTTATCGAAATTGATTTCCACTCACGGCTCCTTAGCGAAAAGCCTTATAAAAACAAAAAACCCGCTGGGCTTCGCGCTGCCAGCGGGCTGAAGAGCGGTTTGGTTTAGCCTTTTGCTATCCACACCCGAGCGCGCGCGGCGAATGGCCGTGATGATGATGGCGATGGATGCGGTGCTGGAAATTCATGGAGGCAAAAGAATAGGGGAACAGCGCGGGATGTGTCAACAAGAATGAGTTCATGCGCGTGGCCCGGGCTTGGTACTCACATTCATGTTGAGCGTCATTTTTAGGTCTACGGCCACACCGAAGCGGCTCTTCGGCAGGTTCTCGATGCGTACAACCTCGGCCAGATACTCGCATGTTAGAGGGTCATGCGCCGAGGTATAAGGAAAGGTAACGAAGACACGCATCCCTTTGTAGTAGTTCGACCGGCGAGAAATAAAGTAAATGCCATGCTTTGAGGCATTTGCGCTGACCGGCAAGTCCTCAAAGTGATCATCGCGCGGCTCCGAGGGCCGCACTCTCACCTGTTTGCTGATTTTGGCGCGGCGGGTCCGGCGTAATTCAGAAACGGGAATTTCCGCCACAGGGCTTTCTACAGTCTTAAAATCGGAGTCGCTCATTGCATCCAGCTTGGAAAAAGAACGCTGTAACGTCAATGGTACACACCGAATCGGATAACAGCGGCCTTAGACCGCC
>Ga0075425_100007146_pt1 | contig 11780 bp, 8 predicted proteins | sample SoiMethybrSBSTD4_FD_75300 | JGI IMG/M metagenome (GOLD analysis project Ga0075425, IMG submission 75300) | Bulk soil microbial communities from a Populus tree surrounding site in Tennessee, USA - Soil MetaG P. TD hybrid SBSTD4 | ecosystem: Environmental > Terrestrial > Soil > Tree plantation...
CGGAGCGTCAGGGGTACACCATGCGGATACTCATTTTCTTCTTGGCCGCCATCTTCGCCTCGAGCTCAACCGATCCCGCTGCGCAAAGTCACTTCTCGGCGCGTTCGGATCTGGTCGTGCTCAATGTCGCTGTGACGAATGATAAAGGCGGATTCGTCGGCGGGTTGCCAGCCGATGCGTTTCACGTCACGGAGGAGGGCCGGCCACAGAAAGTGAGTTTCTTCGCCGAGCAGGATGCGCCGGCCACGATCGGGTTGCTCATCGACGCCAGCGGCAGCATGCTGGAGAACCGTGATCGTGTTGTTGCCGGGATTACCGAGTTTGCCAAGGCCAGCCATCCAGACGATGAGTTCCTGCCGCTCGTGTTCAACGAGCACCTGTCAACGGTTCTGCGCTCACCTGATCGTTTCACCAGTGACCCCGCCGAATTGCGCGAGGAACTGACCCAGGCGCTCGAGGCACGCGGGCGAACGGCGTTTCACGATGCTCTCGTTGAGGCCATCGATGGTGTCGGTCACGGCAGGCACGAACGAAAAGTACTCGTGGTCGTCAGTGACGGCGGTGACAACGCCAGCCGGCTGACGTTCACTGAAGCATTCGAGAAGGTCCTGGCGTCCAACGTCGTCATCTATTCGATCGCCATCGTCGATCCGCTGGCGCTCGATCGCAATCCCAAGGCGCTGCGACGCCTTGCCGACGGAACAGGTGGCCTCGCATTCGAGCCTGCGAATGTGTCAGTCGTGGGCCGGGTGTTCCAGACGATTGCGCATGACATTCGCAGCCGCTACACGCTGGCGTACGAGCCGCCCGACGCAGGCCCCGGTGGACGCCTCCGCCACGTTCGAGTAATGGTCGATCTGCCGGGACACTCGGGTCTGAAGGTCAGGACTCGCACGGCCTATCTCCCTGATTCGCCGTCGGCAGATCAGCGGAATGAGGTTGCGCGATGATTCGCCTGATTCGGCGTCTGCTGGCATCTCTACTCGTGGTACTCGGACTCGCCGTCATTCTCGCGTCCGGGTTTGCGCTCTTCGGGTCGGATGAACTGCAGCAGCTGTATGTACCGACACTACCGAGCAGTGACTATGGGGCCGGCCTGAGCAAGGGCGAGGGCGAAATCACAGTCGAGAAGGGAAGTCCGATCGGGATCATCGAAATCCCGCGGCTGGGTCTGTCATCCGTGGTGCTCGAGGGTGACGACACCGCAGCGTTGCTCTTTGGCGTGGGGCACCTGTCGGACACACCGTTGCCGTGGCACGGCGGGAACAGCGTCTTCGCGGCGCATCGCGACACGTTCTTTCGGCCTCTGGCGGGAATTCGCCGCAACGACGTCATCAAATTCTCGACCGCCGACGCCGAGTTCGAGTATGTCGTCACGGAATTGAAGGTCGTCAAACCGACCGAGCTCGCGGTGCTCGACCCGACTCCTTCGGCGACGCTCACGTTGATTACGTGTTTCCCGTTCGACTACGTCGGTCCGGCGCCGAATCGGTTCATCGTGAAGGCCGAGCGTCGCTTGCCAGCAGCGCGGCAGCCAGCGGCATGAGTCAGAAGTCGGTCGGAATCGGCAGGTTGTTGGAATCCCAATCCTTGACCGATCCATCCTTTGCCTTCACGAAGCCAAGCAGACAGCCACGCGAGCCGTCGCGAAGGGGATGGCAGCGCGCCTTGATGGTGTCGCCCGGCTTGATGTAGTCGCGCGTAACACCGATGCGCTCCAACTGGAGGACGCTCGACGCCTCGAGCGACCACTTCTGCGGCTGGCCATCCGGCCCTTTGACTTCCAGATAGATCCAGGAATGAGGGTTCATCAGGTGAACCTCCTTCACGACGCCTTCGACGTCGGTGAAGGTGTCCACGTAGTTGCCGTGCGAATGATGCGCGCGCGTCGAGGTCGCGAAAAGGAAGACGCACGCCACAGCGATGGCGGCCACGCGTCGTCGGCGAAGAAGAGTCATTTCGCACCACCCTGAGGAGCGCCCGCGCCCGCCGGCGCTGCTCCCGTACCGCGGCCGCCTACACGAGGCGGAGGCGGGTAGTCGTTGTCGTAGTAGTCGCGATAACGAACGCCGTTGCCATCCTTGTCGACGAATCCGAGAGATTGCTGGAACAAGCCCGGCTCAGGGTCGCCGTCAGGGACCGTGCCTTCGGAAATATAGAGCCGGTTTTCGTGCATGTAGATCGCGACGAACGTCCGCGACTTGTCGGCGTTGTTCGTCAACTGCAGCTGGTGGCCCTCGACCAGGTCGATGAAGTTCCACATGTAGTGAGTGACCTTGGCGTCGCGCTGCATGAACTGCCACGATGCCCAGACCAATACCCCTCTGATGTCTGTCTTCCAGTACCCGAACCCTACGGCCGCGCCGGCGCCGATGCCGGTGCAGCGCTCGTCGGCAAATGGAGGGCACTGCTTCGATTTCTCGGTGAGCAGCTTCTCGATGCCGCGGTAGTCCACTACAGTGACCGAGTAGCGTTCGTGGTCGCGCGCGACCTGGTACACGCGCGCTGGCAGCATGGCGCCGTACTCCGACATGTACGTCGTGTCAGTCACCTTGGGCGCGGAGGGAAAGTTGACCTTGAAGCCGTCTTCGCGGCTCACGAAGTCGATCCATTCCTGCGCCGGAACCGGGGTGGCCGAGAGCAAAACGAGCGCCGCTGCCACGCTGGTAATCAACCGCATAATGGACCTCGAGTTGAACGGCCCGCCTGAAGGCGGACGCTACGATCGTCACCTTGCATCAAGCGGGGACGGGCCGCCGGTCGTTCAATGCCAGCCATCCCCGCGCGATCCGGTAGATGAACCACAGGGCCAGGAGACCCAGCGGAATCCAGACGACGATGAGCCCGATTCCCAGCGTCATCACCACGAACGCGCCACAAAGGCACGCCCACAGCAGTCCCCACCAGAACGTGCGAATCTGCCAGCCGAAATGCGATTCCAGCCACGTCCCTCGTACGTCGCCCCGCTTCACGTAGTTGAGGATCACGGCGATGATCGAGGGCCAGCCGATGAGAAACGCGCCAACGACCGTGGCGGCCCCGAGAATTCCGGTCAGCAGGCTCAGCGTGTGTAATCCGTAGATGACCTGCGTCCAGGTGATCAACGAGCGTTCGTCGTTCATCGCGTTCGCGCCTCACCGCGTGGAGGTTGTGGCAGGTGCCAGGCTCCTATACACGGCTTCGACGAACATATCCGTGGTCCAGTTCCCAGCAGTGGCGCCGTAGCGCGAGTCGTAGTCGAGCGTGGGCCGCGCCGCCTTCACCTGCTGAAGCGTCATCTTCTTTGCGATCATCGCCTGAATGCGATCGCGGATGATGGTGACCATATCGCGGTACTCGAGCACGTCGAATTCGTCTGAGATGCGGCCGTGGCCCGGCACGACAAACGTTCCGCCCTCTTCGTGATGGGCTGGCACCGCGAGATCGAGCACGAGGTTGAGACCGTCAATGACACCTTGTACGTTGCCGCCCTTCTGAAGGTCGATGACGGGATAGCTGTCGGTCCGGTAGATATCGCCGGTCGCGACGACGTCGGAGTGACGGAAAAAGACGATGCTGTCGCCGTCGCTGTGGGCATTGGGCACGTGATACATGAACACGGGCTCGCCGTTGAAGTAGAACTCTTTCTCGCGGCCCACGAAGGTCTCACTTGGCGCGGCCGACGCCGGGAGGTGAGTCATGCGGCTGGCGACGTTGTCGTGAGCCAGCACTTGCACCGCAGTCTGTGATCCGCCCGGCGTGTTGATGATGGTCCATGTGTTGGCCGAGCCGAGCGCCTTGCCAATCGCCTCGTTGCCGCCGACATGATCGGCGTCGGCGCTCGTGTTGAGCAGATACTGAACAGGCTTGCTCGAGAGCGAGATCTTCTTGATCTCTGCCAGCACCTTGTCGGTGAGCGGACCAGACTTGGAGTCGACCATGATCGATCCCGACGGCCCCACCTGGACTGTGACGTTGCTGCCCCCGCCGCCAATCAGGTAGACATTTCCCTGCACGCGCAGCACTTCGATTTCACCCGTATCCGGATTCTTCGCCTGACTGGCGCGCGGCGCTTCGGCGCGGCTGACGGCGGCGCCGCGCTTCAGCTGTTCCTGATACTCGGGGTACATCGTCTCCGGACCACCCTTTGCGGCAACGGCGGGCGCTTTGGTTCGCTCGGTGAACTCCGTCAGATAGGGATTCTCGCCAGGCAGGTAGTGCGGCACTTCGCCCTTCGGCCGTCCGGTGATCTCCTCGACGTACTCACATGGCCAGGTCCACGCCGCGTTGTCCTGCGTCGCGATCGAGAAGTCGGTGGTGCGAACCATTGGCTCGGCGAGATACACCGGATCCGAAATGATCGCCACGTGCGTCAGGTACTTGTCGTGCCGGATGAAGTGCTCGACCATCGTCGTCTGATCGCTTTCCGGAACGCCATTCCGGCGCAACCAGCCCTGCTTCAAATGCGTCGTCGTCACAACCAGATGGTTGCCTTCCCAGCGGCCGGTCGAAAAACCCATGAAGGTATGCGGCGCGTACTGCGATGGATGCGGGCGGCCATCCATCCAGATCGTGCGCGTCTGCTCGTAGGTGCTGATGTAGTTCTTGATGGCGACGACCTGCTGCGTTTCCGGGTCCTTCTCTTCCCAGATTCGCAGATTCAGAGGGCCATGGTAGATGTAGGGCGCGACGTGCACGCGGCACTGGTGCTCCTGCAGCGTGAGGCGTGACGCATCCCAGCTCTCGGCGAAGAGGCGCGCTGCGTTGTTGATTGGGATGCCGAGGTAGTCACCGAGATCAGGTCCCGGGCCCCGATCCTGTTCGTCCTCGTGCGCGCGGTAGGGAATCCAGTTGCCCGCGAGAAGAACCTGCGCCGACGCCGGCACACTCATGAGAACCAGCAATATCACACTGGAAATAAGGGCAGACCGTCTCGACATCTGGGCGCGCTCCTGGGGCGAATCTGACCCGGAAGACTAGCACGTTCATAGCCTTCAGGAGTCGCTTCCAGGAGCAACCCGGCCTCCGCCGGCACTTCTGTTCTGATAGACTCCATCTTCGCCCGTCGGAACCAACCACACTAGCGTCGAGTAGAGCCCATGGTCCGTGCCTCCGCGGTGTCTCATCCCGGAGTTCGTCTCAGTAATCAGGACCTTATCTCAGCCACCAGGCCGCTGACCGCTCAGGCCGTCTTGTGCGGGGGACAGCTATGACGCCTGGTACCGGTGGCGATAGCGGAGTGTTTCCTGCCTTCGAGCGGCGGGTGGGAAAGTATCGCCTGCTCGACCTCGTTGGCCGCGGCGCGATGGGACAAGTCTACGCAGCCATTGATGACCACACCGGGCGCAAGGTGGCGATCAAGGTTGTCAATGCCGATCTCGAGGGGGAGCCCGACATTCGTGTGCGATTCTTTCGAGAGGCACAAACGGCGGCGCGACTCGTTCATCGGAATGTCATCACCATTTATGACCTTGGCGAGGATTACGGCAGTCCGTTCATCGTCATGGAACTGCTCCGCGGGTGGACACTTGCCAGCTACCTCAACGAAGCGTCGGCCGCCGACCTCGAACGCAAGGTCGACCTGATGATTCAGTTGTGCGACGGCATGTCGGCCGCACACGCGGCGAATATCATTCACCGCGATCTGAAGCCCGGAAACCTGTTCGTCCAATTCGACGGCCTGCTCAAGGTGCTGGATTTCGGCGTCGCTCGGCTCGCGAGCTCCAATATGACCTCGACCGGCGCACAACCGGGCACGCTGCACTATATGTCGCCCGAGCAAGCCCGCGGCGAAGAGGTCGATCAGCGATCGGACATCTTTTCAGGCGGGAGCGTGTTTTACTTCATGCTCACCGGCCGAAAGCCATTTCCCGGCGACGAGTGGGCACGCGTCATTCGTAAGCTGGAGTCCGAAGATCCGCAAGCACTCGGTCCTGCGGATGCGCCTCCCGAACTGGCGAGCATCGTCATGCGGTGCCTGGCGAAGCGGACTGCCGACCGCTACAACGATTTCCCAAGCGTCGCAGCCGACCTGACGAAGTTCCAGCGTCAGTATCAGGCTGACACTCGACGGCTGCTTGAAACAGTCGGTTCGAGGTACAACGCTCTGCTCACGAGCCTGACATCTGTGGTTGAGGTCGCGAGAAGAGTCGGCCACGAGATGGTGGCCACGTCATCGGTGCTCGAGCGGCTGCACAGCGATTTCCCAACGCTTCGAGATCGCGGTTTCGACGCGATGAAGCTGGCTCCTCTTACGCGAGCCCGTGTGGTTGCCCTCCAGGACGAGATCGGGCGGGAGTTGCAGCGCGTACAGCAGCAGCAACGCGGACTCGATCAGCTCGCCTCTCTGCTGGCCACAGGGGAGCAGGCCTTGAGCGAGGGCCGCTATCCGGCCGCCGCCCGAGTGTTCGAGCACATTCTGACGGCGTTGCCGGAGTCGAGCACTGCCCGCACGCGACTGGCGGAGTGCCGGGCGATCCTCGACCAGCAGCAAGCGGACGCACAGCGTGTGAAATCGCTCGTTCGCGAGGCGCAGGCGCATTTGCGGTCCGAGGAGTGGGAGCGGGTGATCGCGGTCTGCGACGAGATCCTCAGGATCGATCGAACGGTGCCGTTGGCGATCGCCCTGCACCAGGCCGCGCGGACGGCCCTGGAACGCCAGCGGGCCGCGGACCTGGAGCGAGAGCAGGCAGTGCAACGGGCCGTTCAGATGGCTCGGGCGTCGTTCAAGCGAGGTCGTTGCGACGAGGCGCTCGAGGCACTTCGCGCGTTTCTTGTGATGCAACCCGAGGCAGCCGACGTTCAGATCGAACTGAACCGTTTGAGCGATGTTGCTGTCCGTCGCGCCGACGAGACCGCGGCCCGTGACGCCGAAGTTCAACAGCGCACCAAGGCTGTGCGCGCGATGATCGACGCCGGGACATTCGACGCAGCCGTGACCGAAGCGCGTCTCGCAGTGGCGTGCGATCCCGCGAATGAGTCTTCCGTGATGCTGCTCTGCGAGGCGATCGAGCTGGAAAGCGCGGCACGTATCGCAGAGCAGCGTGATAGCGCCGCGCAGCTCGCTCTCGAAACTGCTCGCGTTGCGTTCAGAGACGGCGATCTGCTCCGTGCGATGGCAGCGGCGGACAACGCACTGCGGCTGTCGCCGTCGCTGCCTGAAGCCAACGAACTCCTCGAACGGGCGCGTGCGACGCTCGCGTCGGACGAGTCCGACGATCGCTTTGAAGAAGAGGAGTCGGGAGCCGGACATGCATCCCCTGGGTAAAGACATGCCTGTGGAGCGAATAGGCAAGTACAGGATTCAACAGCTCATTGCGCGCGGCGGCATGGGGGCGCTCTACCTCGCTCATGATCCGGATCTCGATCGGGAGGTCGCGATCAAGGTGATGTCCGAGAGCATCATGCGTGACGAACAGGCACGCGAGCGCTTCTATCGTGAAGCGCGCGCGGCTGCCCGACTGCAGCACCGCAACATCGTCACGGTGTTCGACTTCGCTCACGATGGGGAAACCCCGTACTTCGTCATGGAGTTACTGCGGGGTCAGAACCTCTCCCAGCGTCTTCAGCACGGCCCTCCGCTGACGATGCGGATGAAGCTCGATCTGGCCATGCAACTGTGCGAGGGACTTCACTTCGCACACGGCGAAGGGGTCATTCATCGGGATGTGAAGCCAGCCAACATCTGGCTCCTCGACGACGGAGGAGTAAAGCTTCTCGATTTTGGCATCGCCAAGTCGTCTGCGGGGACACTTACCCTCGGAGGCTCAGTGGTAGGCAGTGCCGGATACATGTCTCCGGAGCACATAGAAGGGCAACCGGTCGATCATCGTTCCGATGTGTTCTCGGTTGGCGCGGTCCTCTTCGAACTCATCGCGGGAAGACCACCGTTCGACGGCGATTCAGTGACTGCGGTGATGATGAAGATCGTCCAGGACGAACCAGCACCGGATATTCGCATCCTCGCGCCGGATACGCCCGTGGCGCTGGGGTTGGTCATCAGTCGCGCGCTCGAAAAGGATCCGGACCGCCGTTACGCGGACGCCGCTCACATGGCCGCCGATCTCCGGGCAGTCAAGCAGGAGATAACCGAGCATGAGGAGCAGGCCGACGGTGCGACATTGACGAAGGAGACCTTCGACGGGCGCACGACACGCTCCCGTTCGATGGCGCCCGATGCCGCACCAACATTTCCACAGACTGTCATAGTGCCGAACCGCCCGCAGTCCTCACCGGAGATGCCTGCCGCAGCGGCCAATGTGCGCGTGGAGGCTGACGCTGTCCACGACTATCTGCTCCGTCGGCCAGACGAGATCCCAGCTCCCTCTGTACCGATACAAGGCGACAACACGATCTCTCACGGAAGGGGACGCTGGATCGCGATGACTGCCGCAGCGGCGATCGTGGTGGTCGTGGCGGTCGCGGTATTCATGATAGCGTCGCCGACATTCCTTGTCAGAGACGGCAGCCCTCCTCGATACCGCTTCACGTCGACGCCCGAGGGCGCCAGAATTTTCATCAGCGGCGTCGATACTGGCCTTCGTACACCTGCAGAAGTGCCGATCACGCAACTGCCCGCCAGCGTACGATTCGAGTTGGCCGGCTTCGAGCCGTTCACGGCGGAGGTGACTGAACAGAATGCCAGGGAAGCCGACCGCTCGATCAATACGACCATGGTGAAGTTGTCGGTTCCGTCTCCGCCGCCGGCACCGGCACCCGCCGTCCCGGTGCCCGCTACTCCCGCGCCCGCTACTCCGGCGCCCGCTACTCCGCCGGCGAGACCGCTAGCCGAGTTGAAAGTGCTGCGTGCGCCTGGACCTTATGCGTTCTGTACCGCAGCGATCGGACGATCGTGGACCGGTTATCCGTTTGACGGTGTGACCTCGATTCGGCTGCCGGCGCAGCGATATCCCATCCGTATTGAATGCAGTGGCCAGGCGCCGGTAACGGGTGAAATCGAGGTGCCGGCTGGGAAGAACGAGCGCAACTTCAACGAGGTCGTAACCTTGAGTCAGGCTCCGACAGAAGCACCGGTGCAGCGATGACGTCGCGATGGTCCAGCACAGGTGCGTTGTGCGTCGCCGTGACTCTGGTGCTGTGTTGGACGACCGCTCCGCTCTGGTCCAGTCAATCAGCTGCCGCGCAAGCCGGCGATCCGGCGGCAGCGCTGTTTAAGGCCGCCGACGCAGTCCGGGTCGCCGGGCGCACCGACGAGGCTATCAGCAAGTACCAGCGGATCATGGCGGAGTACCCGTCATCGCCGTGGGCGGCACGTTCGGCGTTGGAAACAGCACGATCGATGGTTGGGCAAGGAAAGTGGGAGCCCGCGATGCGGCAGATGGAGATCGTCCGCCTTGGGTTCAAAGGCACACCAGAAGCCGAGCAGGCCCTGGAGCGAAACACGATCCTGCATCGCCTTCGACTGCGACAAGGGCAGCCGGTGTATCGTTTCGCGCGAACCGCCGTCGATGGCCGGGCATTGCTGCGACGAGTCATCAACGTGGACATGGACTCGAAGGGGCGAGTGTATGTCGCGACGCGCCAGTCGTCCGTGGTCCTCAACGAATCGGGCGGGATCGTCAGCCAGGAACCGACCAACGACCTCCGAGGTCTCGCGATGCATGGCGACGTTCCGATCTGGTTCTACGAACGCGGCACTCGGGAAGGCACGAACGCGCTCGTATCGATTGCCATTTCCGACCAGAACCGGCAACGTGAACCAGATATTCAGGCGGGCGCCGTCGTATCCGGAGAGGCGATGCTCATCGCTGACCGCCGCACGAAAGCCGTTCACCGGGTTTCGATGAGTGGCAGCTACCAGTCGCGCCTCGCACTAGTAGACGCCGCGCGCATTGCTGTTGGGCCGCTGGGAGAAGCTGCGGCGATCGAACGGGAGACGGGCGCCCTGCTGCTTATTGCTCCGGATGGAAAAACACGTCCGATACCTGCGGCAGGCCCAGGGTACATGTTTCGCGGCCCGATAGACTTGGCATTTGATCCGCTCGGGCATTTGTACGTCCTCGAGCGTGATTCGGTTGTCATCTTCGCTCCGACCGGTGAATTTCTATCTGTGTTCGCGCCCGGTTCGGCCGCCGGGGCGTTTCGAACGGCCGCGGCTTTCCACGTGGATGCCGCCGGCCGGCTGTACGTTTACGACGAGGATGCGGAGCGCCTCCAGGTATTCCAGTGATTGTGCCCCCTAGCAGGACGAACATGAACTCACGCCGTTTTTCTCTCCGGTGCACGTTCGCGGTTCTTGTGCTGGCCATCATCACAACAATCGCGGTGCCTGTCGCCGGACAGGATACGGAGCGTCCCCAGGAGTTGATTGCCGCCGAGCGACTGGCGGCAGCCGGCGACTGGGATCAAGTCATCGTCTCACTGACCCAACTCATTCAGCGGCTGGAGGCGGCCCCAGGTGATGCACGTTCAGGAAAACTACTGATCGAGGCGTACGAGAAACGGGCGTTGGCTCGTCTGCAGACCGGAGACCGCCCGAATGCCACGATCGACTTCACGGCATTGCTCCAGATCGATCCGAATTACGTGTTTGCGGCGCCGTCCCCCGGAATCATGAACGTCTTCGAGGAGACACGAAAGTCAACGCTGGCTTCGCTGGATGTGGCCCTCACTCCGGAGGACGCGGTTGTCGTCCTCGCAAAAGACGGAGCGACTTCCCCCGAGACCGCCGCGCGAATCGGCTCGCAGTGGTTGACCGCTGGTTCATACCGCATAACCGCTCGCAAAATCGGCTACGAAACGCGGACCGAACAGGTCGAGCTGCGACCTGGCAAAGCTCAGCGTCTTCCGATCGAATTACGACGCACGACTGCCGTGCTGCGCGTACGGACCATCCCGACCGGAGTGAGCGTGCGCATTGACGGCGAACTGAAAGGAACCACTCAAGCCGCTTCGGACGGAGATCCACGCTCGGAGATGTTGGTCATCGATGGCATCGTTCCCAGGGCGACGCCGTATCGACTGCAAATGGAAAAGGACTGTTTTGTTTCGACGACAGCCGAGCTGATGGTGCCGCCACTGGAGATCTGGAAGGGAGTGGCCGCTGCGGATCCCCTGGCGTGGGATCCCGATCGTTACTACGACCAGGTCTCGCTGAGGCGCGCGTTCGGAACGATCGCGGTGACGGCTGACCAGTCGAACGCGGTCGTTTCGATTGACGGCGAACGACGAGGTACCGCCGGGACGCCGATTCGCGACGTGTGCCGGGGCGATCATTCAATAGACGTGCGGTCGCCCGGAGGACAGTTTTCGCAGCGCGTTCGGGTCGAGCTCGACGACGAAGTCCGCGTGCAGGCGAAGCTGATCCCGACCTACGGGATTGTGAACGCTGCTCTTCAAACAGGCAGCCCCGGTGTGCCAGGCGACCCTGCCGCCGTGGTGAAGGCGGTACGGGCAAGCGATCTCAATCTCGTTCCCATTGAACTCGCTGAAGGGGATCTGGCGTCGCTGGTCTCTGCCACTGATGACAGTCTGCGCGCCGCGACCGACGGTCTCCTCCAGCGATTCGACATACAAGGCATCGCCACACTGGCGACCGTGACCCCCGATTCGGAGGGTCGCGACCTCGAGCTCAGACTGCTCGCCCGCGGGTCATCGAAGCCGGACGTCTTGCGATTCTCGCTCAAGAATGACACGAGTGTCCGCGGAGTGATTGCGACTCTCGAGCAGCAGGTTGCCGTCGTGCGGCCGAGTATCGGCATCGACGCCGTCGATGTCATGCGGCTCGAGGGAGCGGTCGTCACCGGCGTCGATCCCAACGGCCCGTCAGCCAAGACCATTGC
>Ga0075425_100007147_pt1 | contig 11779 bp, 14 predicted proteins | sample SoiMethybrSBSTD4_FD_75300 | JGI IMG/M metagenome (GOLD analysis project Ga0075425, IMG submission 75300) | Bulk soil microbial communities from a Populus tree surrounding site in Tennessee, USA - Soil MetaG P. TD hybrid SBSTD4 | ecosystem: Environmental > Terrestrial > Soil > Tree plantation...
AGCGCTCCGGAGCGTCACGGTGATGTGCCGTGCGCCGCTGTGTCGGACCGCGTTGCGCGGCGCCTCTTGCGCGACTCTGAAGAGGCAGAGCGCCACTCTGGGGTGACGAAGCTCGCAAACCGTTGGGCCCGACACGCATACCGGACTAAGCTTCACGTCGAGAGTGAGGTAATGGAACGTCGTCTGAAAGTCGACCCCACGGGACTCGCGGACTCGCGACTCCCAGTATTTGTCTCGAGACCCTTAAGGCTCACAGCCGCGCAGACGAGGTCGCTGAAAGTCGTCGTAGAGGAGCTGCGCAGACTCGGCCTCGAGCCACGGACGTACGGCGCTCAAGACTATCCGATCGACAATCCTGTCAGCGCGGCGCGGGCGATGGCGCGGATCTGTTGTGGTGGAGTTGTGCTTGGATTTCGAAAGTACGACGTGCCGCGGACAAGCCATGGGACGCGTCACCTATCACCCAGTCCGTGGAATCACCTCGAGGGAGGGATTCTCATCGGTCTTGGACTACCAGTTTGGATCCTTCGTGAGGGCGCGGTGAGCGGCGGCATTTTCGATGACGGTTCGAGTGACGTCTTCATTCATCCAATGCCACGACCAGGCATGAGTAAGCGACACCGGGAGCACTTTCAAGAATCAGCCCTCAAATACAGTGCCAGTGTGAGGGAATACTACTATCGGAAGTAACGATGAACGGTCGCAAGAAACGCCTTCAGGCGGACCTTCGACTCGCGATGATCTTGTAGCCGAGCGCTAGAAGCGCAACGGCCACAATTCCCGGAAGCACCAGATTCAACAGGCTCGACGTTCGGCTCGTGTAGCGTCCGACGAGTTCGGTCTGCTCGACGATGTGTCCCTGCATCGCGCGATGCAGATCCGACTCGAGGTAGATCTTTGCGTCGCTGATGTCTTTGTCGAGCGCGAACAGCTGGAAGATGTAGCGGTGCTCGCCATTTGGCGGACATGGCGGGATATAGCCGGCGCGGCCGTTTTCGCTGACGCCGCCGCTTCGATGCTCCTCGATGGCCGAGATGGTGGGGGTGAGGTTCCAGAGCACCCAGTGAGAGTACCGGCCGTCTGGCTTGATCGACTTCGGTACATCGGGGTCGTAGACGATCAGGGCAAGGGCCCGCGAGCCAGGCGGGACGCCGGAGATCTGCAGCGGCGGGCTCACGCCAGCGCCGTCGCAGGTGTACTTTGCCGGAATCAGTCCGTTCGCGGCGAATGCGGGACTTGTGAGTTGCATGATGTCCGACGTCGGCCGGCTAGTCGGAATCCGGAGCAAATTCCAGGAGCTCGATCGGCGCCTCGTCATCCAAGATGAACGCGACTCGCACTCCTGGTGAAGGCGTGTTCGGAGGAATGAGGATCTGCTTTCCTTCGAGCGCGGTATCCAGGTTATCGACGACAAACGCGAGGTGTGGGACGGTCTTTACGATGTCTGGCACTTGGCAGTGCGTGTCGAAGCGCATCCATTCGACGCCGTACGGACTGGTTTCAAAGCCGCAGACATGCACACCGAGCTTTTGCAGGTGCAACTCGCCGTCTCGCGGCGCGGAGTGTGGGATGCCGAGGTGATGGTATCGCCACCCGAACCTCGCAACCGCTAGGGGATCTTCGCGGTTCCGTCGCCTGTCAGTCATCGATGATCTCGGAGCGGAATGGTAGCACTACGCCACGCAGCCGCACCGCCAGTCACGATGACTCGCGCGCTTTACCGACGCTTCATCACGGCGCGCACGTCGCGTTCAGGATCTGGTCGCGCTTCTGTTTGAAGACCGTCACCCAGTCTTCAACGGTGCGGCTTGGATCGCGACGCGTGAAGCGGGCGACGTCGAACAGATCATGCAGTTGCGCATCGGACAGCTTAACGAGGAGATCGGCGAGAAACTTTCGTCCGGCTTCGCTAATGTGCGGGTCGTCGAGCGAACCGGTAGCGGACTTGTGCAGGTTGCCGACGCAGCCGCCTTTTTCCTTGGCGCGCCAGATCGGTGTGGCCTGCCAATCGCGGAAATTGACGCTGCTCGCCGCGTCGCGGTTGAAGGTGTTCGCGTGTCCGAAGGTATTGCCCAGGTCGGGCACCATCATGAATGGGTGCTCGCATCGGCGCTCTCCGGCTTCGTCTTCGTCGTTCACCGGTTCGGTCAGCCGCAGTGGTTCGTCGAGACAGATGAGGGCCTGATTCTCTGCCTTCGTATCCGTATGCTGGACGAACACCGCCAGTAGCTTCAGGGCGTCTCGCTCGGCAACGCTCGCCCCTCCGGCCGATTCGTCCACGCGATCGAGTTCCGGCCACGCCCACCCTTCGTGGGGTTTGACTTCGAGGCGTCTTCCCGGCATCCGGCGGTCGATCGTCGCAGGGTCGAACGACACCTGCGCTTGCGTGGCAGTGGATCCTTTCTTCCAGGGATCGGCAGGGCAGCCACGGCATACGACTTTCACGGGGTAGGCGCGGTCCGCGCCGAAACCGAGAGCCCAGAACAGACGCGTGGCGGCCACCAGTCCATACAGCTTCCCGTTGCGTTCGCGATACCGCACTTTCACCACGTCGCCTGGCGTGACCGCGCACCAGAACTTAGGTGTGTGTCCGGCGCCGCGCGCGTGCTCGCTGTAGTCGCATGTCGCCGTCGATTCTGGCGCAAACGAGCCCGCACCGGCTGGCCCGGCCTTGAGATCCATCGAGCGAACGTTCGTCGACACCCACACTTTCGCGCGACGGATCGCGTCGACTCTGTCGTTCGCGGTGAAGTGTGCGACGACCGCCGTGGCGTCCGGCACGTACCAGACGCACAACCCGCAGACGGCGATCGACGCGAAGGTTTTCAACATCAGCGGACGCGCGCCTGAAGACTGTTACTAATTGTCGCCGGCCTTCGCGGCGCCTTCCTTGAGCCGCGTGTTGTGAGCGTCAGCCTGTTAAGCTGCCGTTCGATGCCGGTTGTGCCAACCGCTCCGCTTGGATGCTGAGATTGCTGGGCCTGCTGCCTCGAGCAGGAGGCGAGTTCCTGCGCACCGCTAATCACCAACGCCGCGACGACGATTCTTGTCTTCATAAAAGCGACGTCCTTCTCGGCTGTCGACGGTCGTCGTGATCGTGTTCTCATAGCTCTCGAACGACGGCTGAATCGTCAAAGCACGAAGACCTAGCAACACGGATTCCACGTGTGCGCTGTTGATGCATTCGTTGGGTGCGGCGGGTCTGTCGGCACGTGATCACGAAATATCGAGACCGAACAGTTCGACAGACAGCTATCTGTACTTTCTCGGATACCACGTGAGGTCGATACCTGCGTTGTAACGGTATTGGCTCCGGCGCGCGTAGTCGTTGAGACCGACGGCATAGTACGCCGAGGCCACCCAGTGTCGTCGTGGCCCAAAGGCACGGCTGATACCTGGCTTGAGTGTTTGCGCGTATCGTCCCGGACGGAAGTCGTAGTACGAATCCCACTCGAGAAACCACGTCGCGTTGAACACGCGTGCGTTGACGATCAGGTCGGGTTCGAACTGGTCGAAGGGATCTCCGCGCGATGTGTGGATCGATCGTCTGTAGTAGAGAGCCACGATCAGTTCCAATCGACTCGAGAGCACGCCAGTGAAATCCAGAGAGGGCTTGAGTGTTGTCGTATTCCCACCGAGCAGCGCGTCGCTCGAAGTCTGAAGCGTCGCTTGAACGCCGACTCCTGCTCGAAAGCGCTCGCAGTACACGATGTTGGCGTTGGCCTGCAGTTCCGCGTCACCTGAGCCGCGCGCTGTCCCGAGTGATGTCTCCATTCGGACAAGGGGTTCGAGAAACGAGACGGCAAATCGTTGCTTCGGGCCCAACGCGTACAGAAACCTGAGCCGCAGTCGATCGCTCGCGGCGGAGCCCTCGAAAAGCCTGCGGTCGTACCTGCCGACCACGCGCGTTCTCAGGTAGGTCGGATCGCGGTCGCCGACTTCCTCTTCAAGTTCCTCGATTTCCATCTGTTCTTCTTGCTCTTCCGGGTCGAGCGCCGCCGGGTTGGCGGCGTTCTGCCCGTGAGGCGCAGGTGACCCCTGTGCCCTCGCGGTCGGAACGGCGGACACTGTGTATAGCAAGCACCCAAGAACAAGTCGTGGCCAGAGTCGTGATGCCAGCATATGGGTCGAGAACGGCGAGATGTTGAGAGGCGCGCGCACGCCAGCCCTAGAAAGATCCCTGCGTACGCGCGTCCGACCGTTTAGCAACGTCCTCGCCAGGGCAGGCGCGCGTCATGCACACACCGCGAATGATTGCGAGCCATCGCTAGCACGAGAGGCACATCATGAAACGGGCACTTGGCCGCCGCCGATTTCTTGCGACATTCGGCGCAGCCGTTGTAACCAGCCACGTCGCCTTGCCCGCGCAGGCTCTCGCCCAGCGCACGACCGTTCTGACCAAAGAGCAGCGGGACCGCATGACGCCGGCGGAGGTGATCGACGAGTTGAAGAGAGGGAACGACCGGTTTCGAGCAGGGACCTTGTTGACTCGAGACTATCGGCAGCAGCGACAATCGAGCGCAGCAGCCCAGTTTCCGCTTGCCGTCGCGCTGGGATGCCTCGACTCGCGCGTGCCGGCTGAGATCCTCTTCGATGTCGGCATCGGCGACCTGTTCAGCGCCCGCATTGCGGGCAACGTCGTCAACGATGACTTGCTCGGCAGCCTCGAGTTCGGGTGCGCCGTCGCTGGCGCAAAGGCGATCGTTTTGTTCGGGCACACCGCATGTGGCGCGATCAAGGGCGCTATCGACGATGTGGAGATGGGGAATCTCACCGGACTTCTCGCCCGCATCAAGCCGGCCATCACGGCGACTACGTTCAGCGGCGAGAAATCGAGCAAGAACGCGGCGTATGTCGACGCGGTGTCCCGGACGAATGTCCTGATCGGTCTCGATGCCATCCGCAGACGAAGTGCAATCCTGTCGGATCTGGAACGCAAAGGAAACATTCAGATTGTCGGCGGCATGTATGACCTTGGCACCGGCGCGCTGGAGTTTCTCAGCGATCGCTCGCAGAACTGAAGGTAATCCCGGCGCGCTCGCAATCCGATGAGTGCGTCGCTCCACACCCCTGTTGCATCGTGCTCACTAACCGCACGAGATTGTGCGGTTCGGTTTGGATCAGGCCGTGTCGTGGGCTGTCGATGTCTGCGATGAAGAAGAAGGCGATTGACAGCGCCACCGGTACGAGCACGAACAAGGATCCGCGCGCAGTGCGCGTGGCGTACCCGATCAACATGCAACAGATGATGCTGATGATGGCCATCAGCCCCCACGCGCCTTCCGGCAGCCGATACCACCACGCCGCCTGCGTGTAACCTTCTGCGTTCAAGACGTCGTTCATCCCGGACAGGACCAGGGTGACCACCGGCGTGGGACGAGTTTCTGCGACAGACTGCACGACGGACCACATCTGCTGCTGCAGGCGCGACGTGGCCGCGTCGATCGAGCCAAGGCTGCTTTCCTGCTGCGCCTCGTAGAACAAGATTCGTTCGTCCAGATAGCGTCGAAGCAGAGCCTTCACCTCGGCCGCCGCCTCAGGTGGGAGCAGTGCGGCGCGGACGACTTCGGTCCCGATAGCGTTCGCCTCGCGTACTTCGTCGTTCTTGCGCTGATCGTATCGAGCGCCTGCAATCGAGAACGTGAAGCCGATAATCAGGCCGAGCAGTGTGAGCGTCGCGCCGACCATCAGGTCGAACGTTTCACGCTCGTCGTCTCTCAACGGTCGCCAACGCCGGAAGGCCGCACCGAGGTATGTCGACAGGGAGAGGAGCGTGAGCGCCAGCACGAAGATGACACCGGGTCGGTTCAGCAAGGCCTCTTGGAGCGCCACCAATCACATCCGCTGTGACGAGCGGCAAGACGGCCGCCAAAAAACATTGGAGAACCATTTGGCGGTTTCGCGTGTTTTCGGGGGACTCACCACATGCTGTGAATAGCTGGCCGGCTCGAGCTGGATGTCGTGCGCCTCGATAAGACATCGAAGGTTTGCTCGGCTATGCCGAACACGTCCACTGAATACGGCTTTCTCGACGCCGGACGCTTCCTCCTTGACCGAGGCGCCGACGTGAACGCTCGCGCTGACGTCGACGTTAACGGCGTCGGCGGCCAGACTGCCATTTTTCACGCGCTCGCGCACTTCAGTGGCGCGAATCCCGAAATCACCAAATTGCTGATCGATCGCGGCGCCGATTTGACTATCCGCGCCCGCGTGCCAGGCCACGGCGAACATTGCGGCACACTTCTCGACGTATCGGCCACCGAGTACGCCGCGACGTTGCCGACACGATTTCCTTTATGAGATCCGATTGCTAATCAGGAACGCGGTAGTGACGACTGAAGATGTCGCCCAAGAACCGAGATGCGGAAATTGCGTCCCGGGGAACTATTCTTTCTCTCCATCATATCGATGCGCCGCGCGGTAGAGCCGTGTCCCATCAGCCTTGATCGCGTAGAAGAGCAACACGAGATTGGAGCCATCCATATTCGGATGAGCGACCACCGTAATCGGATCGCCAGGCTTGTACGTCCTCGGAGTCCACCCGCTGGAGGTCATGAGGCTGATAGCCGAGGCCTCGACGGTCCATGTCCCCACCGTGGACCGATCCGCCGCGCCGGCCCCGACTCTGACGATGATGTGGCTGTGGGGGTTCTGCCACCGGTACTCCTCCACGACTCCCCGATACGCAATGTTCTTGCCCACGTCGAACATCGCGCGGGAGTGGTGGGCGAGCATCGGAGCCGACGCAAGAGCGATTCCGACCGCCACCGCCAAGGCCAGCAACGGGCGGTGAGCGCGAGAGCCAGGATTGCGCACGTCTCGGAAGCAGAAGGAGGAGAGCAGGCTACTCTTCCCCTTAGCCACCAAACTTGGACACGACGTAGCCAAGCAGCGTCACGACGACAACAATCGCCACCGCTACGTTGAAGTCGAGGTGAAGCCACAAATCCCGTTGCTGTAGTCGGTGTTTCAAGTTCATAAATTTCGCTCCATTCTCCTAGGCGACTCCTTCGACCCGCGTCTTCAAGCCATGCGACGATGTCTGACTTAAGCAATAGTCGCACAGTCTCGCGAACCGATAGAAGAGTTCGGTTTCAAAGGGACTCACGATTGCCACGCTGCCTACGGCGTTACACAGGACCTTTTGCGACGGTTACGCCAAACGGCTGCTGATGATCTCGATGCGATCTTCGAAGCTCCTTCCAGCGTATCGCAGCGAGCCGTAGTAGGCGGCCATCGTCAACAGCACGATCACCGCGGCCGCCAGTGCTGCAACTTGTGAGCCGGTGCGGAGCAGCACAATTACCGCCGCGCCCGGCATGCTGCCCACCAGCAGGCTGACCAACGCCGTCGCGAGATCGCCGCCCGACCCGAACCTATGCGGGTCGGTTCTTTGTGGCTGGAACACCGAGACGATGTTGCCGCACGCCAGATGTCCCAGAACCAGCACGATCGCCACGACGCTGTCCGCGCCGAACTGCTTGAGGCCAGACTGCCACGCGCCAATCGCAAGGAGCAGCGCGATCTGCACAGCCACGACCAGCATCAGCGCGACGTTCTTTGCCAGGAGGACGTCCCGCCCGCTCGTCGGAAGAATGAGATATCGCGTCAACCCCGGGGGGCGCTCCACACCAAGGCAGTTCAGCGTCACGTGTGCGTTCAGCACACAGACAATCACGAGGATCGTCTGGCGAAAGGTCGCTGAGCGTACAGCGGAGAGCGACACTGCGGACGCTGCCACCACCAGCAGCAGTCCGATCCACAGGTGCAACGCTTTGCGGAGTGCGCGTTGTTCCCTTTGAACGAGAGGACCGAGCCGGCCGGGAACCCGGACAATACTCGTTGCGCGGCGAGCTGTCTGCTCGTTCGTTGCGCCATACAGACGCTGAACAAAACTCCAGCGAACCAGATACCAAACTGCGACGGCGCCGATGAGCAGGGTCGCCGCTGGCACCGCGATCGCGTACGGCGTCGCCGCCACCGCGACGGAGGTCGCCGATGTCGCGAGCGCGAATACAACCGCAACGGCGGCGAATGACGCCAGGCCGACGAGCAGCCTTCTTCTCGGACGGGCGATACCAGCGGCATGAGACACACTCACGCCGACGCCGATGGCGAGCGCGAACACGCAGAGCGCCGCGAGAATGCCGAGCAGGGGGTGGGCCGCAGACGACATCGGAGAAAGGGCACGCAGCGACACCAGCGCAGCCAGCCACGCGATCGGCGACATCAAGAGCGAGAGCAGCCGGAGCTTGAGCAACGCCTGAACGTCGAGCGGAAAACGCCGAAGACGATCGCTGGTCAAGCTGACGTGCAGGTTTTCGTTGACGACCACGAGCCAGAGCAGACTGAGCGCCAGGAGCAGTCTGTCCATCGACGCCGTCTGATGGGCGGCCAACTCGCGAGCGGCTCGGGAAAGATGATCCCGCAGAGCGACAGCCGCCGTCGTGCCGAGCAGCGCCAGTGCAGGGACGTAGAAGTCGGCGCGTCTCGTGCGGACGAAGCGGCGCCAGAATGCGCGCCACTGATACTCAAAAATCAGCGATGCCCCAGCCATGCCAAGCCCCCTGCGTCGGGTTTTCCCGCGTACCCAAGGTACAACCGCTCGAGCGTCGTTCCGGCGCGCGCGAGTTCCGACACCGTTTGGCAGCAGACGACTTCGCCTTTGACGATAATCGCGAACCGTTCGACGAGGCCTTCGACGATCTCGAGGATGTGCGAAGTCAGAAAAACAGACGCGCCTCGTGCTGCGAGCCCCAGCAACAAATCTTTGAGATTGCGGGACGAGCCGGGGTCGATCCCCTCGAATGGCTCATCGAGAAAGAGCACGCGCGGGTTGTGCAGCAGCGCCATCGCCAACGCGCACTTCTTCCGCATGCCCGTGGACGCTTTGTCGACAAGCGTCGTTCGGCCGTGTTCCAGGTCGAGATGGCGGAGCAGCTGAATCGCTCGCGAGTCGGCTTCGCGGCGATCGATGCCGTAGAGCCGGCCGCACAATTCGAGGTGCTCCCAGATCGTGAGATCGGGAAAGAGCGCATCGTCTTCAGGCAGGACGCCGATTTCCCGGCGCAACTGGACATCTTCGACCGACACGACGCGACCGCACACCCGGGCTTCTCCCGCCGTCGGAGCAAGCAGGCCGGTGAGCAGCTTGACCGTGGTCGATTTGCCCGATCCATTCGGACCGAGGAAGGCGAAGATCGTGCCGCTGGGCACTTGTAGAGTGACCCCGCGCACAACTGTCTCCGTTCCAAATGTCATCGTGAGGTCGAGCGCGTCAATCGCCCAGGTTCCAGCGTCAGTCGTCATCGACTCCTTCAGTATCCTCTGCGCCGGTGGGTTTCCCCCGACTTGTCGCCAAGTGTCGAGCGATCTCGAGATCCGAATCAGTCGCCAGATCGGCGTTTATAGGTATCTACCTGGACAGGCGCTTTGGCCCAACCAGTCGCCTACCCTACAGACGGGACGCTCATCCAACCAACGGATGTATGTAGACGTCTGAGCATCTATGAAAACGCTCTTTCTGGCCGCTGCCGCGACAGCCGTCCTAGCCCAATCGCCCGATCCCACTTTTGCGGTCGCGTCGATCAAGCAGAACAAGGCCGGCGCTTCGGGCGCCACGTTTGGCGGACCGGCGAGCCGCTTCACGGCGACGAATACGCCGGCGCAAATGTTCATCTGGTATGCCTTTGGCGTTCAGGACTACCAGATCGAAGGCGCGCCGGATTGGGTGAAGAACGACCGATGGGACATCAACGCGAAAGCCGACGGCGACTTTCCCGCCACGACCTTTGACAGCGACCCTCGCCGCAAGATGGTGCGCGCGCTCCTGGTCGATCGCTTCAAGCTGTCGGCCCACATGGAAACGCGAGAGCGGCCCATCTACGCGCTCGTTCTCGCGCGACCAGGACAAGTGTCTGCGCGGCTGCACCCGTCTACCACGGACTGTGTTGCATACGACAACGCGGAACGTCTCGGTCAACTCAGGACGCTGCTGATGACGCCGGACAACGTTCCCGAGTGCACCCTCAGAAGTCCTCCCGGCCGCATGAGCTGGGGGACGCAGACGATGCGGCAGGTCGCCTTCGAGCTGTCGGAAACGCTTCATCGGGCTGTAGTTGATCGCACGGGCCTCGAGGGCAACTTCAGCGCAGTGGTCACGTACACCCCGGAGAGCGGGCCCGTCACCGGCGCTGATCAGCCGGCGGCGGATCCGAATGCGGCGTCGATCTTCACTGCGCTACAGGAACAGCTCGGCTTGAAGCTGGATTCAACACGTGGGCCGATTGACGTGCTTGTGATCGACCACATCGAACGCCCGACAGAAGATTGACGACGAAGCCGGCGCTGCTCTGCGATCGCAGGTTCCAACACGCGATTAGTAATGAGTAGTCGGGTGGATTCAAGCGGTCAATGCAACGGTTTCGACGAGGATATCCGCCGGCGTGCGATAGCCCAGCGTCTTGCGTGGCCGCGTGTTGAGCCGCCGGGCGATCGTATCGAGTTGCTGCTGGGAAAAGGCGGACAGGTCCGTGCCTACGGGAAAGTATTGGCGAAGGAGCCCGTTGGTATTCTCATTCGTCCCGCGCTGCCACGGACTCTGCGGGTCGCAGAAGTACACCTGCACCCCGGTCGCGATCGAAAAGGCGCGATGGTGCGCGAGTTCGTAGCCGCGATCCCAGGTCAGCGTCGCCATTAATCCCTCCGGGAGTCGTTGGACGTGCCGTGTGAGGGCGCGCACGACGGTCTGCGTATCGCGTCCCGCCAGTCGAATCAGACACACGTAGCGCGAGCGTCGTTCCACGAGCGTGGCCACGTGTGAGTGGCGGGCGCCGACGAGGAGGTCTCCCTCCCAGTGGCCGGGCACGGCGCGATCGTCGGCCGTAGCGGGTCGCTCCCGAATGGACACGGCGTCGACGATGTGGCCCCCTGGATGGCGCGCCGCGCACTTCGGTCGACGATAGGTACGGCGCTGTCGGAGATGCGCCACCAGCGCCTTCTTCAGCACGCCACGACTCTGCACAAAGAGGCTCAGATAAATCGTCTCGTGCGACACGTGCATCTCGGGATCGTCAGGATACGCGTGTCGGAGCCAGCCGGCGATTTGCTGGGGCGCCCACTCGAGCGCGAGTTTGGCCGCCACGGCCTCGCGCAACGCCGGCCGCGTGGCCAAACGACAGACTTTCGGGCGTCGACTTCGCGCCCACGCGCGCGTGTCGGCGACGGCCGCGCGATACCGGCGGCGGCCGCCATGCCGACGGACTTCCCGACTCACCGTCGACGCCGCTCGCCCCAGGCGACGACTGACCGCGCGGAGGGACGCACCATTCGCCAGCCCGCGTGAGATTTCTTCGCGCTCAGCGCCCGTCAGCGCCAACCGGGAACGGCGCCGGGGTCGTGGCGGCACACCGCCCGCGCCCGCTACGACATAATGCATGCACTTCGTCACCCACCCGAGTGCCCGGCCAATCGTCTGCAGCGACTCCCCCTGTCGCCAGCGTCGCCAGATTTCCGCTTTCTCCGCTCCATTCAGTCGCCGTGGATGTAGATGCCCCATGATGCCTCCCGTTTCGCGTCATGTTGCATCGACCGCTTGAATCCACCGCCTTTATCGTTACTACGCATCCTAGTCGGCAGAAACGGTTACAAGGCTTGTTCGCCAGGCGCCTTGGTGCCCCGCCGCTGGCTAGCTGTAAGACACTCGTCTCGCCAGCGACTACCTTATCTGGGTGGTAGATCGCGCAGACGCCCAAAAGGCGCTATACGAGAGTGCCGTTGC
>Ga0075425_100007149_pt1 | contig 11778 bp, 8 predicted proteins | sample SoiMethybrSBSTD4_FD_75300 | JGI IMG/M metagenome (GOLD analysis project Ga0075425, IMG submission 75300) | Bulk soil microbial communities from a Populus tree surrounding site in Tennessee, USA - Soil MetaG P. TD hybrid SBSTD4 | ecosystem: Environmental > Terrestrial > Soil > Tree plantation...
GGAAAAAGGCTTCCGATTCGTCAGCGTCGGAAACGACTTGCACCACATCCTGACGCAGGCGGGTGCATACGTAAACGATATCGAGAAGGTGGCGCCGGAAAAATGCAAAGCCGGCTGGACCCGCCGTCCGACGGCGTTGTTCTAGGGGGGAAGCATGCTATAGGGGCGGTCTACGACTGCCCCTATATGGGAATTCACCACCGTTTCACCTCCGCGTTAGAACGAACATGCCTGTAACAGTCACACGCCAGCAACAGATGGATCTCCGTCGCTCAGGAACATGAGCGACGAGATTGCGGCCGAACAGGCGTCCGAGCTCGTGGCGAGATTTGGGGAAAAAGTACAGATACCGCGCGGGCTGGGTTTGATCGGGATGAAGCGAGATCAAATTCCCGAAATGGCGGAACTCGCGACAAGTGTCAAAAGGTTGCTGGACAACAGTCCAGTGGCGTTTGACAAGCAAGCGCTGATCGGAATTCTTGAGGAGGCTTACTGATGTCGGTTGCCGAAAGAGTGCAGACTTTCAATAACTTTGTTGGTGGAAAATGGAAGCCGTCACGATCCGGGGCGACTTTTGATGATGAAAATCCTGCCTCCCGCGGAAGCAATATCGCTTCATTTCAGTCTTCGACGGTGGACGATGTTTGCGAAGCCATCGATGCCGCGCAGTCTGCGTTTAATTCATGGAAGCAGACGCCTGTGTCCGTACGGCAACAGTACATCGCCGAGTTCCTGCGCCTGTTGAAGGATTCTCGGGAAGAACTCGCACGCATCGTCACGCTGGAGAACGGAAAAACGATTCGCGAATCCCGTGCCGAGGTCGATTCTGCATTGATCGAGGGGAGCTATCACCTGAATCAGATCTCCGCCTTCCACGGTCACGTTGGACCAGGGGCTTTCCAGCAGATTTCAACGTGGGTCGAGTATCAGCCGGTAGGTGTCGTTGGTGTGATCAGTCCCTGGAATTTTCCAATGAATGTCATGAGCCGAAAGACGCTGCCGGCGCTACTCACAGGGAACACCGTCGTTTTCAAGCCGGCTTCGTTCACGCCATGGTCGGGCATATTTATGACCCAACTGCTCGAGCGCGCAGGTTTACCCGCCGGGGTATTCAATTGTGTTACCGGTCTCGGATCCTCGATTGGAAATGCGATTATCGAAGATCCGCGCATCCGCGCAATCACATTCACCGGGTCCACTGAAGTCGGTAAGAAAATCATGGCCAGGGGCGCAGCCAACCTGACGCGTATGCAGCTCGAACTCGGCGGAAAGAATGCAATCATCGTCATGGACGATGCGGATATTAACGAAGCCGTTGCTGCTACCGTAACTGCCGGATTTTCGAACGCCGGCCAGTGGTGCACGTCGACAAGCCGTGTTTTGCTGCATCAGGCTATCGCCGAAAAGTTCTTGGCTGCGCTCACAGCACGGTGCGAAGAAATGATCGTTGGCGACGGCTTGTCGGAAGCCGTTCACATGGGACCCGTCGCCGGTCCTCAGCAATTTGATGACATCACCAGGGCAATTCAAAAAGCGAAAGCCGACGGAGCAACGATGATTGCCGGTGCTGTATCCGCTGATGCCAAAGGTTACTTCATCCGTCCGACCGTTTTTACACACGTCACCACGGACATGTCCGTGTTCTGCGACGAGATCTTCGGTCCCGTTCTGGCGGTGTGTGAATTCGGGTCCCTCGATGAAGCGCTCGATCTCGCCAACAATTCCATTTACGGTTTGTCTTCCGCGATCTTCACAAAGAACCTTGCCAATGCGAAACAGTACATTGACTGTATCGAAGCGGGTCTCGCCCACGTCAATGTACATACGGGCTACAAGGAGCCGGCCATGCCCTTTGGCGGGATAAAGCAGTCCGGTGCCGGCCTGCCAGAGAACGGCCGGAGTGGTTTAGAATTTTTCGTCGATCAAAAGGCTGTTTACCTTCGTCCCTGAGCTTCCCGCGTTGTGCTGACTCTCAATATTCAAAACATCTTACAGCGTGACAAAACCAATATTTGGAGCACGTAAACACTATGCTGGAAGAATGGTTCAAGGTTCACGATCGAGTAGGACTCTGGTTACAGTTGACACCCGTTGCTGTCGAGTTAGGTCGTGAAATGCTGGCAGCCGACGACTAGCGACCGCCCAGTTCATTCGTGCCAAACACTGGTGTAGTCCTAGAAGGCCGTGTTACTGTGCCCGATATTTCATCGTCGCCTGAGAGGAGTGTCAGATGGCAAACGTCCATTTTGTCGGAAGCGTAGCGCTGGATTCACCCGAGGAGGTTTTTGCCGCGATCGGCGCGCATTGTGGACCTTATTTGAAACGTGTGCCGGATGGGGAACCGGGAGGCAGACGATTGTGGATTTCGTTTCAGATCCCTGTTCTGCGAGCCAACCCGTCACTCACACCCGTAGGTCAAGCGATGACTCCATTGAAGCTCGCCGAAGGAGCAAAACCCGAAGATATTCACTTCGGTGAATTAGGTTATGCGCGCGAAGCTCGTCCATCATATGAAGATTTTCTAGCTGCTCGCTCCGCCGCTCAGATTCCCGCAGGAGTGCGGTTTCAGGTCTCGCTGCCTACACCATGGGCGGTGGTCCGGCCTTTCGTTCAGACAGCTGACGCGCGGCACGTTTTTCCTGCTTACGAGCGCGCGATGCTGCGTGAGGTCGAGCGCATTACGAAGGCGATTCCGCACCACGATCTCGCCATTCAGTGGGATGTCTGCATCGAAATGCTCACATGGGATGGCCGGTGGGCAAACAATCCATCTTTCCCTGATATGGAGGAGGTTTTTTCTGCCAACTTCGCGCGTCTGGGCGCCGCAGTGCCGCCTCACGTGGAGCTTGGCTTTCATCTCTGCTATGGCGATCTGGATGCGAAACACTTCGTGCAACCTATCGACGCAACCAAACTGGTGGAAATGGCCAATCTGATCACTCGCAGTGTGGACCGCCCGATAAATTGGATACACATGCCGGTTCCCATCGAGAGGAGCGATGACGCGTATTTCGCACCGCTCAAGAATCTTCGCCTCCAGGACCGCACGGAACTGTACCTCGGACTGGTTCATGCTCAGGACGGCGTGGAGGGGACAACGAAGCGAATTGCTGCCGCGAAGAAATATGTATTGAATTTTGGTATCGGTTCCGAGTGCGGCATTTCGCGCGGCCGCGATGCGAATCTCGCTATGGCTTTCATCAAGACCTACGCAGCGGCAGCGGCAAGCATCTGATCAATTCCGTTTTGCAAAAATCGGCGGAACAGCGCCGCCGCAATTATTCCTGGGCGCAACTGATGAGACGTGTATTTGCGATTGACGTTTTTCAGTCCGACGAGTTCGACGTCATGCGGCTCATCGCCGCAATTCATTCGCCTGAAGCGACGCAGAATATTCCAGACTTCCTCGGTCTTCCCAGTCGGGTGCCGCCCATGGCTGCTGCCGTCCACGCGGATTTTTCGCAGGAATGAGCGTCGAAGCGCGTCTGAGCGCCGCCGGGTTCATCGCTGCCCGCGAGGAAGCGCGGGAATTGCTCGCTGCGGCCGGCGGTGATTTATGGCTGCTCGAAAAGATGCTGCAGCGGCGGTTGAGCGGTGAGCCGCTCGCGTGGATCTGCGGACGGACGACATTCTGCGGCATCGAGCTGTTCATCGACACCGGTGTCTACGTGCCGCGATCGCATACCGAGGTTATCGCGCAGCGCGCCGCCGCGTTGCTCGGTGAGACCGGCATCGCAATCGACCTGTGCACGGGAAGCGGAGCCATTGCGCGTGTGCTGAGGGAAACGCGCCCCCGAGCAACCGTCATCGCTACCGACCTCGACGCGCGCGCGGTGGCCTGCGCGCATCGCAACGGCGTGGATGCGCGGCTCGGCGATCTTTTCCGTCCGCTGCCATCCGACATCCGCGACCGAGTGGATCTCATTGTCGCAGTCGTACCTTACGTGCCTACGAGCAAGCTCGCACTTCTCCAGCGCGATACGTTCCGGTTCGAGAACACTCTTGCTTACGATGGCGGAACTGGGGGCGCAGACACACTGCGTCGCGTAATTGCCGAAAGTCCCGCATGGCTGCGTCCAGGCGGTGTGCTCATGCTGGAGATGGGCACGGATCAACAGGGCTCCGTCGCGCGTGATCTCCGCGCCGCGGGATTCCACGACCTACAATCGATCATCGATCAAGACGGCGATCCCCGCGGCATCTGCGCGATCCGGTAGAAAATTCCCAGCCTGACTAGTCGTTTCTAATTCAAGTTTCGGGAAATTAGGAACGACTGGTCACACTGGGAATTTAGTTGGCGCCGGTGATGACAGGCCCTGCGCGTCGCAGGACTTTCCGCACGTCCACTTTCTTGTCGACGATCACGGCGAACCAGGGCTGCATCATTTCCTCCCAGCTCTGGTTGCCGTAGTAGACAGTGCGGTTGGGATCGGGGTTGTATCTGTTGGCTTCCGAATTGTCGTAGTGCGCGTACGCGACGATCTTCGTGCCCTTGGGAATCTTGATCGGCTCGGCCCACTCGTAGCCTAACTGCCAGTTGAAGTCATAGCGGGGCACATTCAAGATCGTTTCCTTCCGGCCGTCGGGATACTCGAGCGTGTACGTCATGTCCTTACCGCGTATGTGCATGTGCGGCTGCGCCCAGACCATTTCGCAGTCTTCGTCGAACGTTGCGATCGCCGGCGGGCTCGCCCAGTTCCCGTCGTGCGGTGGAATCGCGAAAGAATCCGCGTCGTTCGGTGACGAAATCGAGAACGTCAGGTAGCGCCGATCGGGCTCCTTCTTCGCGAGCGTGATTCCCAGCTTGCTGTGATCGATGAGCTCTTTGCCGTTCGGCGTGTAATGCATGCTGAAGACGAGATCGGTATTTGCGGGAACCAGCTTTCCTGCGCCATAAATGCGGTAATCGAACGCGGAGATTCCCGGCACATAGCTGGCTTCGACCGTGAACGTTCCCACGCGCTGCGTCGCGCTTCCCGATGTTGGCCGTGGCGCATCATTTTTGTGGCGCGGAAAAGCGCTCCCGCTTTCATCGCGAGGAATCACGGCGAATTCCGGCTTGTAATACTCGACCTCGGACGTGTGCTGGCGGAACAGGACGCCGATGTGATGGACCACCTGGGGATTGTCGGGAAGAATCTCCATCGACGTGATCCAGGTGTCCTCTTTGAAGGGCCCGGGAATCGTGATGTCGGTCCATTCCACGACTCCGTTTGCCGGCACCTTGAACTCGGGCAGGTCCACGATGATATCCGGTTTGATCTGCCAGCCCTTCTCGGGCCACGTGATCGGGGCCGGTGCGTCTTTGGGATCGCCTTCGGGAGCGCCGGTGTCGACCCAACCAGTAAGCATATCGATATCGGTTTGGGCGAGCGTCCGGTCGTTTCGGAAATGGGAGTACTGAGGATCTGCGAACCATGGCGGCATTTTCCGGGAAACCACCGCGTTCTTGATGGCTCTCGCCCACGGGCGCGCATCCTTATATGTAAGGAGCGACATCGGCGCGATCTGGCCGGGCCGGTGGCACGACTGGCAGTTCTTCTGCAGAATTGGGAGCACATCTTTATTAAAGGTAGGGCTGTCCGCGGCAGCTGCCGGTATTGCTGGAACGACCATTGTTGCAACGAGGGCGAGCATTGCACCGATTCGCATGGGAGCCTCCATGGCAAGTTGGTTTCAAGATTTATACCCGCACTGGCCGCGTTGTCAAAGTCGCAGAAGATATGAGAGTAACACGCGGGCTGGGGAGAATTGATTGACGCTGCACCTAGGCCCCTACTCTGCGAGGAGGCGCCTAATATCTCTCATCGTCCGTGCGCCCGGAGCTCACCGTCGGGCCGACACCCGATCACGGAGAGGTTCTCTTGATACCGTCCAGCCCTCACTTATTCGCTTCAAGTATTAATACGAATTATCAAGATATTTTGCGTCTGTTCCAGCGAGCGATATAACCCTTCTCAACTCGTAAGCAAACAAAAAACAAAGAGTCAAAGGCGAGAAGATTTGAAGGAGGATCTCATGAAGAAAGCCTTGCTCATCATGTCGAGCAGTTTTTCCCTGCTACTACTGTTTCATTCCCTCTTGCTGGCCCAATCCACGGCCCAGATCAGTGGGACAGTAAAAGACGAGAGCGGCGCAGTACTGCCCGGGGTTGAAGTCAACGTGACCCAAACCGAGACAGGAGTTGTGCGATCGACCGTTTCCAATGAAACGGGATCGTATGTACTGCCGAATCTCGCGCCGGGTCCATACAAGCTGGAAGCGGCGCTTCCCGGTTTCCGAACGTTTGTTCAGACGGGAATCGTTCTCCAGGTGGGAACGAGTCCGGTGATCAATCCGACGTTGCAGGTGGGCCAGGTCGCCGAACAGGTTGAAGTCCAGGCCAATGCGGCGCAGATTGAAACGCGCAGCGCGGGTGTGGGCCAGGTGATCGAGAACCAGCGCATTCTGGAATTGCCGTTAAACGGCCGCCAGGTGACGGATCTGATCACGCTCGGCGGCGCCGCTCTACAGACGGGCACCTCGCCGGGTTACGGCATGAGAACGGGCGTTCGCATCTCCGTGGCCGGCGGTGAAGATTTCGGCGTGCAGTACAACCTGGACGGCGCTCCGCACATTCATACCTTCGATGGGACGAGCCTCCCGCTGCCGTTTCCGGATGCGCTCCAGGAGTTCAAGTTCTCCACGAGCACGCAGGACGCCTCGCAAGGCGGTCGGTCCGGCGCGAATGTGAGTGGCGTGATCAAGTCGGGAACGAATACGTTCCACGGCGACCTTTTCGAGTTCGTCCGGAACAGCAAGTTCAACGCGCGTGATTTCTTCGCGACGCGCAACGACGGTTTGAAGCGAAATCAGTTCGGCGGCACGATCGGCGGGCCGATTTCGAAGGATAGAGTCTTCTTCTTCGCCGGATACCAGGGGACGACGGTCCGTCAGGATCCCGCTACGAGTATCGTGTTCGTTCCGACGCCGCAGATGGTGGCTGGTGACTTCACGGCAATCGCATCCCCCGCGTGCAACAGTGGCCGGCAACTCACACTGCGTGCTCCGTTCGTTAACGGCGGATCGTCGTCGAACGGAACAATCTACACGCTGCCGGCTTCGTCAATGAGTCCGGCCGCCCTGAAGATCGCGTCATTGCTGCCGCACGCGCTGGATGCGTGCGGAACGTACCGGAGCGGAAACAACACGCACGAAAACAATCTGCAGATTCCGGTGCGCGTGGATTATCAGGTCAACACGACGCAGTCCATCTTCGGCCGCTATATGCTGACGCGGATTGAAACGCAGATACCGAAACCCAATATTATCTTGGGTGCGACTACCGGCGTTGACGACACAGCGCAGGGAGTCGTTTTCGGTCACACGTACATCATCAGCCCGACGGTGGTGAATGCGTTCCGCGTTTCCGCCAACCGTATCGGGTCGGCCAAGCCCCAGCAGGCTCTTTACTCGCCGGCCGAACTCGGTATCAACATCCACAGCTATTTGCCCAAGACCGCCCAGATTGCCGTGAGCGGTGCGTTCAATGTTGGATGCGGTCAAGTATGCGCAAGCACGGGTTCCTATCTGCGTACGACAGAGGGCGCCATTAACGATGACATCACGTGGGTCAAGGGCGCGCATCAGTTCGCGTTCGGCGGTTACGTCATGCGCTCGCTGACCGATGGTGGTGCCTACGCTTTCTCCCAGGGGGCGTTGCTCATCACCAACCAGTTCACTGGATCGCCGTTCGGAGACTTCTTCACCGGACAGGCGAGCACGTTTCGTCAAGCCAATCCACAGGCCTATGTCATCTATCAGGATTTCTTCGGGACATATGCGCAGGATACCTGGAAGATCACGCCGCGCCTGACCGCGAATCTTGGTGTTCGATGGGAGCCGTTCTTCCCGATGCAGTTCAAGTACGGAAACGTTTATAACTTCAGTCTGACCCGGTTCTACGCCGGTCAGCGCAGCACCGTGATCCCATCTGCGCCCCCGGGATTTACCTATCCAGGCGACCCGGGCTTTGGCGGAAAGGCCGGAGAACACACCCATTGGAACAACATCGATCCGCGCATCGCTTTTGCGTGGGATCCCACCGGAACGGGGAAGACCGCCATCCGAATCGGCGGAGGAATAGCGCACAACTTCCTGCCGAGCCAATTGCATGTCAATACGATTTCAACGCCGCCATTTGCGCTCACGGTCAATTTGCAGACGATCAGCCTGGATAATCCCTGGGCCACATACCCCGGGGGCAATCCGTTCCCTTATAGCTTCAATCCGAAGACTCCGGCATACCCGCCTTACGCGAGCTATGAGCCGGTGCCAAGTGATTTCCAGACGACGACGCAATACTCGTGGAACTTGGGAATCCAGCAGCAGGTCAATCCGGACCTGTTCGTTTCGGCCACGTATCTGGGCACGCAGATGATCCATATCTGGGACGCTCTAGAACTGAATCCGGCCTTGAACCTGGGATTCGGCCCCTGCACCTTGAACTCGGCCACGGGGCCGGTTTCCTACCCCGTGTGTACGAATTCCTCGAATGTGAATCAGCGCCGCATCCTGAACCTGGCAAATCCGTCGGCAAACCTCGGCTATCTCACCCAGTATGACTTTGCCGGAACGCAGAGGTACAACGGCCTGCTGACGGATATGCGTTGGCGGAGGGGGCAGAACCTCAATTTCAATGTGAACTACACTTGGTCGCATTGCATCGGGATGCAGAATCCGACAACACTCTTGCTGAACCTGGGCGATAACTACATCCACCAGCCGTATCAAAACACTGGCCCGCAGGACCGCCACCTGGACTACGGCGACTGCAATGCCGACCGCCGCCACATCTTCAATTTCTCGGCGGTGGCACGGACTCCGCAGTTTGCCAACAGCGCGCTGCGGGTCATCGCCAGTGGTTGGTCGTTCTCGCCGATCGTTTCCATTCGCAGCGGAGCTCCGCTGACGGTGGTCACGGGAACGGATGTGGCGCTGAACGGATTTATTGGAAATACGAGCAGTCAGCGTCCCAACCAGATTCTGGGTTCACCGTACGGCGACCGCTCAGCGTTGGTGGGTTATCTCAACGTGAATGCTTTTGCTCTTCCGGCTTCCGGCACATTCGGAAACCTGGGACGGAACAACATTCTCGGCCCAGGCTACTGGGACTGGAGCCAGGCGGTGTCGCGTCAGTTCAGGATTGGCGAAGAGCAGACGCTGGAAGTTCGTGCGGAAGCGTTCAACGTCACCAACAGCCTGCGGCGCGGCAATCCGGCGGTTTCATTGGCGAGCCCGGGTACGCTCGGCCGTATTACCAGCAGCGTGAACGGTCCACGCATTATGCAGTTCGCGCTGAAGTACACCTTTTGATTTTGTTCGAGTCGGCCTTCCTGCTTGCGTTATTAGTTAGCGCGCGAGCCGGTTTCTCGGGATGAATCGGTGTCCGTGCTTTACAGACGCGAGCTCATGCCGTCTCGAGCTTTCCAGACGCAGATCCGCAGCGTCCGCGACGTCGGTTATGTTTTCGTACCAACGCGAGCGCCGGACTCGTCGTATGACCAACGTTCAGCAAGGGAACCGATGCGGGTTAAAGCTTCAAGTATGTTTGGCAGTGAATTCGCATAACTGAGGCGGAGGTAACCCTCACCGTGTGTGCCGAAGGATGCCCCGTTAAGACACGCAACACCCGCTTCGCTTAACAACAGATCGGCGAGCGCGTCTGATGACATACCTGTCTTGGTTACATTCGGAAAGGCATAGAAAGCGCCCTCTGGAAGTGAGCACGTAAAACCTGGAATGCCATTCAATCCTTTCACGATGGCGTCACGCCGAACTCGAAATTCTTTAACCATGGCCGTCACCGAATCCTGAGGGCCGGTTAATGCCGCCAGCCCCGCACGCTGCACAAAGCTGGCGGTGCACGAGTTTGAATTGACTGTTAACAAATTCACAGCGTTCGCAAGCCAAAGCGGCATCACTCCATAACCAAGACGCCAACCAGTCATCGAGTAGGTCTTCGAAAAACCGTCAAGTATGACCGTCTTTTCGGCCATTCCATCGAAACTCGCAATTGACTTGGGTTCGTGCTCGTACCAGATACGCGAGTAGATCTCGTCGCTGAGAACGACGGCATTGCGGTTGTGGAGCATGGATGCGATTTGCGATAGATCCTCCTCAGGAATTGTCCCTCCCGTCGGATTGTTCGGTGAATTCAGAATCACGAGTTTGGTTTTGTCCGAGAGCCCTTCCGCAAATACGTTCAGATCGAAAGAAAAGTTTTGGTTTTCCGCGAGCGGAATGGGAACCGGCACACCTCGCAGGAACCGAATCATCGATTCGTAAATCGGAAAACCCGGATCCGGATAGATAACCTCGTCCCCTGGTTCAATGAGCGCAACCATTGTGAAGAAGATGATGGGTTTTGCACCGGGCACGACACACACGTTCTCAGCCCCGACTTTAATGTGGCGTGTCCGCCACATTTCAGATGCAATCGCTTCCCGCAAATCAGGCAGGCCCGCGGTTGGTCCATACTTGGTCCAACCGTCATCCAAGGCCCTCTTGCCGGCTTCAACAATATGTGCCGGAGTAGGGAAATCGGGTTCGCCTATTTCGAGGTGGATTACGTTCTTGCCGTGCGCCTCCAGCACCCGCGCTTTCGCAAGCACTGCATACGCCGATTCTGTCTGTAAGCGGCGTACGCGGTCAGCGAGTTTCACAGGGGTAGTTGGCGATTCGTTCGACGTTGGCATAATTGTGTCCATCCTTTAGAAGGCCCGCCGGGCATCTAGTTTTTCTACAGCAACACACAACTTCGAGCAATATCTATTCGTTTGCATGTCAAATCCGCACGACACTGCGGGGTCACTGCGATGCAGGAATGGGTCGCCGCGAAAGATGAATTCGAGCAGCTTCGCGCGATCGGGAAGATCAGCAAATCTTTTCAAAGATTTTTGTGAGCGTCGATTTTCCAACTGGTACGGTCGCTATAGACATGATGCGATTCAAATGAACGTCGTCGAGAGTACCGTGCATAAGTGAAGGTTACATCAAAAAGCGACCACTCCAGTTCTGTAACGCAGAGCGAGCGGGTTGACCAGAACCTCGTAAAATGAGGCGTGAAGCCCGAATGTACGGGTATACTTCCGAGTCCAGGGGAGTTACTAATGACGCTGATGGCCAGGAGCTTGACGTTTGCAATCACTGCTGCGGCAGCGATGCTGTTAATCTCAAACACTGCCGCGGCCCAGGGACGAGGCGGACCCGGTGGTACACCCAATTGGCCGCCCGCTGGTCCGACTCCGCGAACAGTTGACGGCCATCCAGATCTGTCAGGCAACTGGCAGCCGAACGCGATTCGCGAGAACGTGGACATGGTCGGCTCCGGTGTCGACGTGCCGATGCTTCCGGCAGCCCAAGCGCTGTACAAGAAACGCAAGGAGAGCCTCAGCAAGGACGATCCCGAAGCGCGCTGCTTGCCTCCCGGCGTGCCGCGCACAAACACGACACCTTACCCATGGACGATCGTGCAGACGCCGAAGCTCATCGTGATCGTCTACGAAGGCGGCGCGCACGTCTGGCGCAAGATCTTCATGGACGGCCGCCCGCACGATCCGACAGTTGAATTGACGTGGCTCGGCGATTCGATCGGTCACTGGGAAGGCGACACGCTGGTCGTCGAGACCACCAACATCAACCCGACCGAGCTCGATCAGCCCAGCATCCTGTGGGCGTATCGCGGGGCGTCGCCGAACTTGAAGGTGACGGAACGCTTCACGCGCACCGCCGCCGATA
>Ga0075425_100007152_pt1 | contig 11776 bp, 6 predicted proteins | sample SoiMethybrSBSTD4_FD_75300 | JGI IMG/M metagenome (GOLD analysis project Ga0075425, IMG submission 75300) | Bulk soil microbial communities from a Populus tree surrounding site in Tennessee, USA - Soil MetaG P. TD hybrid SBSTD4 | ecosystem: Environmental > Terrestrial > Soil > Tree plantation...
CAATTTGTATCGTTATCAAAACAAAAGACTTGCAAGAGGGGCAGTTCGGAATTACTTGAAAACAAAGAGGATAGCAAGGGGCAAAAAGGGCAAAACAAACAAAACAAGAATTGCAGAGAAGAATTAGAAGGAAGAAGGCGGGGCGGGAGGGCCGCAGGATGGTCTGGTGAGGCCCTTCGAGGCTCAGGGGAGACTGGAGTCGAGAATCCACATGTTCATGCTATCATATATTCCATACTCTGTCAAGACTATATATAGTAATAATATTGAACGCGAAGATGCTCCGATTCGAACACATTTCGCGTAACAGCAAGAAAACACAGGGGTAGAGCGCGCAGAGGGACGTGAGGAAGCCCGCACCGTGAAGACTACCCTTCGCTGCTCGGGGCAAGGGGGAACGACCGAATCCGTGTGGCAACTTCAGAAACGGCCCGCTTCGGAAAGCGGGCACTACAACGCCGCGCTGATTTTGCTGGACTTGCGAGGAGGGCGCAGCAGTGCTGCGCCCTACAACCAAGTTGCCAACACAAACTCACGGCCCCCAGCTTGCGTTACGGATCAATCTATGTTCCAGCCGCCAGGACGCATGGTATGACGGGCGTAAGCCAGGGGTGGACGAGGGAGCTTCTGTGGGAAATGGCACGAGCGGCCTTTGAGCTACAAGAGCCTCTTTTGGCCGGTTGTGCTGGCCAGTTCCGCGTGCTACTAGGACTTGATGGTGCTTGAGGCGGCGTCCCAGGTGACGGCGACGCAGCCGCGGAAATAGGACTCGTTAGCCATGTGGCACGCTAGCGCGGCATTGTTGCCGAAGACGGCGTCCTCCGTGAGCGGCTTGCGCGATTTGACGGAACTGAAAAACGTCCAGAGGTGCGGACGCACGTCGTCAAAGTCGTTGCCTTTGTAGACGTAATTTTCGAAGAGCGGCTCCTTGCCGACTGGCGGATCGTTTTTCGCGTGCCACTCTTTGAAGTAGGCCTCGCGCATGGCTTGCGGGTAGCCGTAAGTGTAATAGCTGGGAGCGGAATCCTCGCCCGTTTGCGGATAATGAGCGATGCCGAACTCGGTGACTTCCAGAATTCCGTGGGAACCCTGGAAGCGGTACGTTTCGGGATTGTCACAGCCGAGATTGAGGCGGAGATAGACAGGCGCGCCGCCCGCAGCAGCGTACTCGTATAAGGCAGCGTGAACATCCGGCATGTTGCGCCCGTCGGGGAAACGAATGATGGCGCCGAGGGCCATGACTTTTTTTGGCGGCTCGTTCCAACCCATCATGAAGTTCATGCCGGAGACGAGATGGACGAGAAGGTCGCCGGCGACGCCGGTGCCGTATTCCTTCCAGCAGCGCCAGCGCGCGAACCACTTGGGTGACATGTCTGCGTCCCATGGACGGTTCGTGGCTCCGCTCTGCCAGGTGTCCCAATCGAAGTTTTGCGGCGAAAGGCCCGGGGGCGGAGGATATTCCCATGCGCCAGTGGGATCGTTACGGCCAAGCGTGCCTTCGATGACAGTCAATTTGCCGATGGCACCGGCAGCGATCATTTCTTTGGCCTTGGCGCAAATGACCGAGCTAACGCGCTGCGAACCGACTTGCACGATGCGGCCAGTTTTTTTCTGCGCTTCGGCCATGGCGACGCCTTCCGCGGCGGTGTGCGACATCGGTTTTTCGATGTAGATATCTTTTCCGGCCGCCGTCGCGTCAACCACCACTCGCTTGTGCCAGTGATCGGGGACCGCGGCGATGAGGCAGTCAATTTCCTTGTTGTCGAGGAGTTCCTTGTATTTGCGCGTGGTGAAGAGATTCGGCTTGCCGGTGATTTCTTTTGCGAGTTGATGGCGGCCGTCCCAAAGATCGGCGGCGGCGACGCAGTCAACACCGGGAAGGGTGATCGCGTTCGTGAGAAGGGCGGAGCCCTGCATGCCAATGCCGATGATGCCGAAGCGCACACGGTCGCTTGGCGGAACGTAGGTGCTGCGCGGAGGAATAGGATTGGGGTTGGTAAGCATCTTTGGAGCGATGGCTGCGGCGCCGGCCGCCCCGGCGGTGCGCCTGAGGAATTGACGGCGAGAGAGATCGTTTTTCATGTTGCGCTCCTCGAGATAGAGATAAAAATCCGAGCCCCAAAAAGCGGAGGTGCAAACAATTGCTTCGGCAGCTAAAGCTGCTTTCTATGAAAAAAATCGCGCCGCTGCCGCATCAGAACTTCAGTTCATGCAGATAGTTGTAGCTGATTTTGATGTCGTCAAAAGCTGACTTCGGATCGTCGTTTTCGACGAAATAGTGCTTGATGCCCGCCTTGCCATCGTGCGCGAAAAGATTTTTCCAGTTGATGGAGCCCTGGCCGACGTCGGCCATGTGTCCGCCATACTTCACAGTCTGGCCCATGGCGCCTTCGTAGCCGCTGTTCGAGCTGGCATCTTTCACCCAGTCCTTGACGTGAACGCAAGGGAAGCGGCCGGGATATTTATCGAAATACGCGAGGGGATCTTTTCCGGCCACGCTGATCCAGCAGAGATCCATTTCCATGGCGACGAACTTAGGATCGGTTTCGGCGAGAAGGAAATCATAAGGAAGTTTTCCACTGAGAATTTCCGCCGGTTGAAATTCGAACGAATGGTTGTGATAGGCAAACTGGATTCCGGCCTTTTTGCTTTCCTCGCCGGCTTTGTTGAAGAGTTCGGCGGCGCGCTTCCATCCGCCGGCGTCGGCGCGCTGCTTCTCGTCGATCCAGGGGCAGACGATGTAGCTGTGGCCGACGATTTTGGCGGCCTCGAGGGTCTCGGGCCACTTGTTTTCGACGGTGGGATAGTCGACGTGGCAAGAGGGAGAGACGAGGCCGTTCTTGTCGAGCAGCTCACGAACGTCTTTCGGCGAGTGGTCGAAGTAGCCGGCGAATTCGACTTCTTTATAGCCTGTGGCGGCGACTTTGGCGACGGTGCCCGCAAAGTCGGTTTTCATGGCCGCGCGAACGGTATAGAGCTGCAGGCCAATCGGGTTAATGGAATGCGCCATCTGAGGCGCGTTGGCTGCGTTGGGTTCAAAGAGATGTGAGGAGTCCGCGGCCCAGTTGGGTTTGGCCGCGGCGGAAAGAGTTGCGGCGACAGAAGCGCCGATAAATGTGCGTCGGTTCATGCGCTGCATTCTACTATTTCTCAGAAAAAAGGAAACGGGATTCGTTCGAACAGGCCATCTAGTTTTGTTTGGCGGCGGGGGGAGGCAAGGCGCGTGTGACTCCCTTTCCTTCCTCGATTGTCAGAAAACGATTGACGGAAACATCTTTTACCGTTTCGACCCTTCCATCAGGCCAGTGAATCTCGATCGAATCCACCCTGGATTTCTTGCCCAGTCCGTAGTGAAGCCTGGGATCGCTCGATGACAGATAGCTGCCGCCCGCATGAGTTTCATCCCATTGGATGAGATCACCGCTAACCACTTTGGCCCGCGCGCCGATGGCATCGCGATTCTTACCATTTCCAACTAACTGAATGCTGATCCAGTTATTATGAGTGGCACCGTCATTGTGCAGAATCGTTGGCTTGCCATCTAGATTGTTAATCACTACATCGATGAACCCGTCGTTGTCGAGATCGGCAAATGCCACACCTCTGCTGACACGAGGTGTCAGCAATGCCGCTCCGCTTTCAGCGGCTACCTCGGCGAACGTACGGTCGCGTTGATTGTGAAACAATAGTATGCGCTGACGGTAGGTAGTCCCCACACTGGCGTTTTCCATTTGCGGATAAACGTGACCGTTGACTGCCAGGATGTCCGGCCAGCCATCGTTATCGTAGTCGAAGAAACCCGTTCCCCAGCCGACGTAAGGCGTGCTAACTGGCGCGACTTTGGAGGCATAGGAAACGTCCGTGAAGAGCAGCGGTTTGTCATGCCGGTAGAGCGTCGCGTGCTCGCCTGAAAAATTCGTGATAAAGATTCCGAATTGTCCGGTGTGCAGGTAGTCGCCTACGGTCACGCCCATGGAGCCTAGCGGGACACCGTCGTCATCGAGAGACACTCCGGCTTGCAACCCGACTTCGGTAAATGTTCCGTCTTTATTGTTGTGATAAAGATAGTTTCCCGTGGCATCGTTGGCGACAAAGAGGTCCGGCCAGCCGTCGCCATCCACATCGGTCCAGATGGCGCCCAAGCCGTAGCGGCCTTCGGGGTCCGAGACTCCCGCTTTTTTGCTGACGTTCGTAAAAGTTCCGTCTCCATTGTTGTGGAACAATGAATCGCCGGCTCCCGGCAATCCCTTTGGGCCGCATTGCACCGGGACTCCGCGGTACTGGCAGAACTTTGTTTTGCCGAATTCCGGGAGCTTGGAAAGGTCAATGTCAACGTAGTTCGAAACGAAGAGGTCCAGCGCACCATCCTTGTCATAGTCGCCGAGGGCTGCACCGGTGGACCAGCGAGGATCGTCGACTCCGGCGCGTTCGGCGACGTCGGAAAACGTTCCGTCACCATTATTGTGATAGAGATGGTTGTGCCCGAGGCAAGTCACGTACAAGTCTTCGTACCCGTCTCCATCGAGGTCTGCGGCAACAACGCCATTGGCCCAGCCGGGAAACGCCAACCCGGATTTCTCGGTGACGTCAGTGAACGTTCCATCGCAATTGTTGCGATAGAGAGCGCTGCGTGAAGCATGCGGGTCGTTCATGGTATCTACGGTCAAGGAATTGGTGAAATAGATGTCCATGCAACCATCGTTGTTGTAATCGAAGACGGCAACGCCGCCGCCAATGGATTCGACAATGTATTTTTTCTCTGGAGCCGAGATATGGTGAAAGGCAATGCCGGCAGAGTCGGTTACATCAGTGAAGTGAATGGCGGGCTCTTCCCGGTTGGGCAGGTTCTGCGTCAGCAGAAAAATGCCGAGTCCGGCGGGAAGTAAGGAGACACGGAGAAGCAAGCGATCGCTCAAGGCATTTCCTCGCGCGTGTGGGCAGGATCGGAATCTTGCCGGCGTTCCAGTTCGTGCGTGATCTTGAATTCTTTTTCCGAGTCCGCAGCGCGCCCCGCGCGCTGATAGGCACGTGCGAGCTGATAATGGCTATATGCCTTAGATGGATCAAGGCGCGTGGCAGTCTCGAGATGCGCGATTGATTCCAGAATGCTTCCTTGCTGGAGCAATATCTTGCCCAAGCTGTAATGAGCGGGAGCATAGCCTGGTTGCTCGGCGACCACTTGCTTCAGGAGCGGAATGGCATCTTTCGGTTCCTGAAGAGACAGCATTGCGAATGCCAAATGGTATTTTGCTCGCGAGTCTTCGGGATGACTCGCAAGCTCAGCAGCAAATTCCTCCTTGGCAGTGTCGAGATGCCCCGTGGAGAGACTCAGCATGCCCAGGAAAAAGTGGGCGGAGGGCGCCTTGGGATCAAGCTCCAAAGCGCGCCGAAACTCCGTCTCCGCCTCTCGCGGCTGCGACTGGGCAGCGAAAATCTGTCCCCACATCACGTGCGATTCCGCCGATTCCGATTGAGACGTCAAGAGTTCTTCGAAAACCTGACGGGATTCCTCAATCCGATTGAGCCGCGCGAGCGATTTGCCCAGCGACAGAAGCACGCGAGGATCGTCGGACTGACTTGGGCGGGCCTCTTCGAGGAGTTTCGCGGCATCCTCGTATCGCCCGATTTCTGCGTAAGTGAGTCCCACGTATTTTTTGATTCTGGAACTGGCGGGTGCGAGCGAAAGCGCACGCTCGAGGGGACTGACGGCTTCGGCAAAACGCTGCGCTCCAAAGAGGGCCAATCCATGATTGAAATCTGCATCGGGGAAGCCAGGTTGCAGAGCCCTCACTTTGCCGAATTCCCGCGCGGCTTCCGCAAACTTTTCGTGCCGGGCGGCGATTAAGCCCAGGAAATTGTGCGAGCTGGCTAAAATCTTCGTGTAGAAGTCAAGCAATTCGGCATCCCGCCCGGAGCGCTCAGCAGGCGGTCTTTTGGAGAGTGCGAGGCGCTGCTTCTCGGTGTCGGCAACAAGAACGCGGAAAGCCGAGGCTGCCTCACTATCTTTGCCGCTTTCAAAAAGCTTCCGCGCAGCATCGTGCGACGATTTCGGCTGCTCCTGGCAGGTCAAAGGAGGAGCGAAAAGGGCGAAGAGGGCCAGGCAGGAAAGAAGACCAATAATCCCAAGAGTGGATGGTCCAGACTTTCGATACAAAGTTGGCATGAGACCGAACACAGTATCTTCGTCGACCAAGAAGAAACAGTAACACAAACAAGAACGCGAAGACCCCAAGAGGGAGTCTCCGCGCTGAAGAGAATGGCGTGAAGGAATTCCCTAGAATTCGAGTCTCAAACCAAATTGAATTTCCCGCGGATTGATTCCGAGACTAGTAATTTGCCCGAAGTTTGCATCTCCCAGAGTGGTTCCGGGATCGCCGAACTGAGCATGGTTCCATACGTTGAACATTTCCGCACGGAACTCGATCCTCGCATGCTCGGCTGCATTCCAGCCAGAATGGCGCCCAAGCCACGGAATGTCTGTGGTTTTGAAGATGGACAAATCCCAGTTGTTGATTCCCGAGCCGCGCACAGTGTTTCGTCCGCTGTTGCCAAAAGTGCCCAGGGCCGGGGTCGAGAAAACGGCGGTGCTGAACCATTCGTTGAGAGTCCGCTTGGATCTTCCCAGATTTGGATTCCCGGAAACGTCCGGACGTTCGCAGATTCCGGAATCCCCCAGGCCCGCGTTATCGTTTTGCAGGCAGATATTCAGCGGACGACCCGAGCGGAACGTGGAGATCCCATTGATCTGCCATCCTGCCGTGAGAGCTTTTACAAGCCCAGTGGATTTGCGGCCTAACGGAAGTTCCCAGACATAATTCAACACCAGGGAATGAGGAATATCCTGGTCTGCGACCGCTTTCTCCCTTTCCGGATGGAATGCGTCCTGCAAGGGGAGGAAACGGCCTTCGCTATCTTTGTTAGAAGTAGTGGCGATGTTGCGCGAGTAGGTGTAGGCAGCCTGGAAAGCCAGCCCGTGCGACATTTGCCGGTTAAAGAACATCTGCAGCGAATTGTAGCGAGATGTCGCTGCCCGCTCGTTCACGTTGATGAAGTCGAAGCCAAGGTAGGGGCGCACAGTGTTCGGGTCGACGCAAGTAGAAGCCGTTGTCGGAACCACGTCGGGTGTGCACCCATTGTTCACGAAGTTCGCCACAGCCGGCTGGTACACAGCGGGAACCTGATTGATGTTGCGATTCCGGCCCAAGTGAATTTGACGGGCACCTACATAGTTAATCTCCACGCTCGTGCGCGGCATGATTTCATACTGCACGCCCAGGCTGTACTGGTAGCTTTGCGGGCTAGGGTAGCTCTTCTCCAGCACGTTGAGCTGTCCGGCCGGCTGCGGCGTCGCCGGGTTGAACGGAGCTGTCATTGAACTAAAAGTGATGCCGTTCAAAGCAGGATTGTTATTGAAGGGTGGCAGTTGTCCCGTGGCGCTGTTTTGAGAGAAGGCGTCGCGCCCGTGGTAGATTCCGCCGCCGGCGCGCACAAGAAGCTTATTGTTGGAAGCCAGCGGAGCCCAAGCGAAACCAACGCGTGGCTCGAAGTCTTTGTAGTGGGGGTCTCTAAGGGACTTATTCACGCCCGGGGTTTGCTGGGTGACGATGCCGTTGAGTACATCGCACGTGGCTGGGTCAACTACCAAGGCCCCTGTGACAGGATCGACAACGAAGGCGGTTGCGGCAGGGCAACGAGCCGGGTCATAGCGGTTTGGATAGAAGCTGGCAACGTTGTTTTTTACGGAGAAGACCTGGCCGAGGTACTGCCAGCGCAAGCCATAGTCCAGGGTAAACCTGGACGACAACTTGAAGGTGTCTTGGAAGTATGCAGCGACATCGCGGCCACGGGAAGGCACATCGTTGTTGGCCTCCTGCTCCGAGTATTGCTCTACATTTCCTGCCAGCAGGTCGCTAAGGGATAGGACCGTAAAGCTTCCCGCCGTAAAGTCTCCGCCGCCGTTGGCAGGTTCGAGCTTGCGGCTGAAGCGGGCGAAGAAGCCAACCTTCAAATTGTGCCTTCCAATGCTGTGGGTCAGGTCATCCCGGTATTGGAAATTATGGGTAAGGTCAAAAAACGGCGCGGTGTGCTGAAGCATGTCGAAGCCGTCATCCAAGTTCAACGCCGGGAACGAGCCGCTGGTCTCCGGGAACAGTTCTGTGTATGTGAAGCCGGAACGGGAAGCCAAGACTTTGTCAGAAACTGTGCTGGTCTTGATGTCAATGACGTTGTTCGAGTATCCGAACTGGAAATCGTTCACGGTGCGGGAGCTCAGGACGGTGGTCAGCTTGATCGTAGCAATTTTTGCGTGCGTGTTCCAGTCGCTGCTGACGGAGGGAAAATTATCGTCGCCCCAGAAACCGCTGCTGTTGAGGGCGGTCAAGGGCGTGTTCGTTTGCATGTAATTAGCCATCAAAGTGGCCTTTGCGCCGAACTGGTGGTCCCAACGGATACCGTAGTGGTTGAAATTGCTGATGGCCGGGGAACTGGCGATGAAGTTGTAGCCATTTGAGATATCAGCATTTGGCATGGGATAACGGGCCAGAAAGGCAACGGCGTTGGGGTCCGGCGTTCCCGTGAAGTCCGGTTCGTCAACTGCGAACTCTTGCGGATCGCAGCCGGCTCCCCCTGTGACGCAGGGCGTCTGAAAGATTCCATTGCGCTGACCTAGCGTTGGGACGATGCCCGTTACCGTATTTCCGCGGACTTCGCGGGAGAATTCACCAGAGAAGAAGAAGAAATCCGTTTTCCGATCTTTGTTGTAGAGATTCGGAATCCAAATGGGTCCGCCAATAGTGAATCCATAGTCGTTGTAACGCAGTTTCCCGGGTGCCCCCAGGAAGGGGTCACTGGCGTCCAACTTATCGTTACGCAGGAATTCGAAGAGGGAACCATGAAAATCTTTGCCACCGCCCTTGGTAACCACGTTGACGATGGCGCCAGTGGCTTCTCCAAACTCCGGGCTGTAGTTATTGCGGAGAATTTTGAACTCTTCGATTGCGTCCACCGACGGCCTGACCATAATGCCGCCGTTGTTACCGTTATCCTCGTCGAACGTGCCATCCACCAGATACAAATTGGAGTTCGACTGATTTCCATTGACCGACACGCTGGTGTCGTTGATGCCGACGCGTCCATTGTCCGGGGCGACGCCGGGGACCAGGTCTACGAGCTGACCGAAGTCACGTTGATTGAGAGGCAGGGCCTTCATCTGGTTATTTCCAACAAGATTAGAGACTTCCGCGCTTTCGGTTTGCAGAACCGGAGCCTCGGTCGTTACCGTAACAACATCGTTGACAGCGCCGACAGACAATGAAATCGAAAAGTTGAGCTTGTCGTTTACGTTGAGGTGAATGCCGGCGGTCTCGGATTTCTTGAAGCCCGTCTTGCTGACAGTGAGCTGATAATCCCCGACAGGGAGACTGGTGAAGAAGAATATTCCGCCGGATGTGGTGGTCGTGGACCTTTCCGCGCCGGTTGCCGTGTTGATCAGCACGACATTTGCATCCGGGATTCCGGCGCCACTGGAATCCGTTACAGTACCGGAAATGTTTCCCGTAATCTCCTGAGCAGGAAGGGCAGCAGCAAAGGCGAAGAGCAAGAAAAAGCACAACGCAGGCACTCTTATGCGCACAATACACCCCCCTTGAAAGATCTCAGAATCGTTATTGGAGACTGAATTTGCCGACAAAGAAGGGGCGGAAACGGAGGGCTTCCAGAGCAAGAGCAGGAATGCAGCTGTGAAACGGCTCAAGAACACTCACGACACCCCAGAACTTTGCCTAAAGGCCAGGCTCGCACCAGAGCTGGCCTCATTCAAATCTCTTTTGTTAAATCGAGTTAATACCGATAGGAAAGCGATGTCAAGAGGAAATTCGAGGGAAAATGTGGCTGCAGGTCAAACTTCTATTATTGGAGGTTGCCAGGGGCCGCGGGAGTGCTCGAGAGCTTCGGCGACGGCGAGGACGAGTTCGTCTTCGAAGGGGCGGCCGATGATTTGCACACCGATGGGAAGGCCTTCGTTCGAAAGGGCGACCGGGACGGAAGCGCCGGGGAGGCCAGTGAGATTGAGCCATTGAGAAAAGCGCATGGTGTCGCGATAGCCGGTGCCGGGATTGTAATTTCCTTCGCCGTGGCGAAACGCAGGGGCGGAAGAAACCGGTGAGAGAAGAATGGGGACGCGGTCCATTTGGCGAAGGATTTTTTCGCGGAGGAGATCGCGTTCGGCGCAAGCCTGAATGAATTTATCGAGTGAGAGCGGCTCGCGCGGAGTTGCGTTCGAAAGATATTCACGCAGCATTGGGCTCAACGGGGGGCTGAGTTGGGATTCGCGGCCGGCGAGATTGGTGTTGAGCAGATGCGCGATGACGGGTCCGAAGAAGAACCACCAGAGTTCGAGGGCGCGATCGAGACCGGCTAATTCGAGTGGCTCAATGGACAAGCCTGCATCGCTGAGGAGTTTGGCCGCACGGTCGATGGCGGCGCGCGTTTCGGGCGTGGCGTTGCCGATAGCGGGACTTTGCAGAAGGCCGATGCGCGTGGCGCGCAATTCCTTCTCGGAGTAAGAACGAAAGGGAACTGGGGCAGAGTGCGCGTCGCCAGCGTCGGGGCCAGCCATCACTTCGAAGAGAGCTCGGACATCGGCAACGGTTCGGGCCATGGGACCGACGACGCCAATCCATCCGAAAGCGCCTGCGCCTGAAGGAAAATGGCCGGTGGAGGGAATGCGGCCGGGCGTGGGCTTCAGTCCACAGATGCCGCAAAAATGAGCGGGGACACGAATGGAGCCGCCGCCGTCACTGCCGACGCCGCCCATCGAGCAACCCGCAGCGATAGCTGCGGCTTCGCCACCGCTGGAGCCGCCTGAGGAGTATGCGAGATTCCACGGATTGCAGGTTTTCCCAGTGAGAAGATTGTTGGTTTCGTAGGCCATCAGAAATTCGGGCGTGTTGGTGTTGCCGAGTAGGATGGCTCCGGCGGCTTTCAGGCGTGAGACGAGAGGAGCGTCTGAGCGAGGAACGTAAACTTTGTGGAGAAGAGAGCCGGCGGGGCAAGGCCACCCGGCGACGTCGATGCAGCTCTTAATGGTGAGGGGGACGCCGTGAAGGGGGCCGAGTCGGTGGTTTTGCGAGACGGCGGCCTCCGCGGCGCGGGCTTGCGCTCGAGCCGCGTCAGCGTCCAAGTAAACGAAGGCGTTGAGTATGGGCTGGAGGGACTCGATTCGGCGCAGATGGGATTCCACGAGGTCCAACGGGGAAATTTGTTTGGAGCTGATGCTTGCTGCAATTTCGGTAATGGTAGAGAAGGGCGAAAGGTCAGTCATACAGGAAAGTGCGAGAGTATTCGTACATGAGATGCAGGTCAAGCGTGAAGCGCTGTGCGTTTCGAGTGCCGGGATAAAATTGAGTTGACCTTGCGTGCAGCTGCCGGGAGAATTTCAGAGTTCTTGTTGGGGATGCTTTTGTGGGGAGATGCGGCATTCCGCGCGGATAGGACGAAAGTTATTATGCACGTGATGGCTCGGCGAGGGGTTGTGATTGCAACTTGCGGGGCGTTGCTTTTTTGCGCGGCGCTCGTGTTGCGAGGCGGCGCAAACGCGGGGCAAGAGAAAGAAAAGGCCGCAAGCGCAAGAAAGACGGCAGGCAAGGCCAACGCCGCGGACGCTTACCGCTTCAACACACTGGGCGTTGCGCATATGAATCAGCAGCGGCCCGCGGATGCGCAGAAATACTTCGAACAGGCGCTGGAAGCGAATCCGAAATTCGCAGTAGCACGTTTG
>Ga0075425_100007153_pt1 | contig 11775 bp, 11 predicted proteins | sample SoiMethybrSBSTD4_FD_75300 | JGI IMG/M metagenome (GOLD analysis project Ga0075425, IMG submission 75300) | Bulk soil microbial communities from a Populus tree surrounding site in Tennessee, USA - Soil MetaG P. TD hybrid SBSTD4 | ecosystem: Environmental > Terrestrial > Soil > Tree plantation...
GCTGAGATGAACGAGACCACCGTCACCACCCCGAACGAGCTCGAGATTCGCGTCGAGCGGGTCTTCGACGCACCCCGGCAGCACGTCTTCTCGGTCTGGACCGACCCGAAGCTGATTCCGGAATGGTGGGGCGACGGCACGGTTGTCGAGGAGATGGACGTCCGCGCCGGCGGCGCCTACCGCTTTCGCACCGCTTTCGGCGTCGTCGAAGGCGAGTTCCGCGAGGTCAGCGCGCCCGAACGGCTCGTGCAGACGTTCCAGAATCATCTGCAGACGCTCGAGTTCGAGGACCTCGGCGGGCAAACGAAACTGACGCAGACCATGCGCTTCGCCACAACCGAAGAGCGCGACACGACCATGCAGTACGGCGTCGAGGAGGGTGCGACGAGCGGGTTCGCGCGGGTGGACGAACTGCTGCAACGGCTACCGCTCGACGCGAGGGGCTGAGATGGCAGCCGATTCTCCATCCCAGCAAATAGACGCCAGGATCAAAGAACTGGGCGACTGGCGGGCCGAGACCCTCTCCAGGCTTCGCGGGATGATCAAGGAGGCCGACCCCGAAGTGGTCGAGGAGTTCAAGTGGAGAAAGGCCACGAATCCAGGGGTTCCGGTCTGGTCTCACCAGGGTCCGATCTGCACCGGCGAGACGTATAAGAGCCTCGTGAAGCTGACGTTTTTCAAGGGGGCCTCTCTGGAGGACCCGTCGGGGCTCTTCAACTCGAGCCTGGAAGGCAACACCCGGCGCGCAATCGACTTCCACGAGGGCGACGAAATCGACCAGAAGGCTTTCGTGGCGCTGATTCGAGCTGCCGTCGGCCTGAACGAGTCGTCGTCTCGCTAAGGACGCCGGGCCGGCGCCCCTAGCCCGCTTCGCGGTTCACGCGAAGATTTCCGGCTAGCTGCGAAGACAGTGGCGGTTTCCTCTGGCACTCTGTTCGCCATGGCCGGCCGCGCTTTCCGCTGTTTGCTGGTAGACGACTCTGCCCAATTTCTCGAAGCTGCCTCGAAGCTGCTCGAGAGCGAAGGGCTCACCGTCGCTGGTGTGGCGTCCACCTCGGCCGAAGCTCTGGAGCGGGTCCGGGAGCTCGAGCCTGACGTGACCCTCGTCGACGTCCAACTAAATGGCGAGAGCGGCTTCGACCTGGCCTGGCGGCTCGCCGCCGCTTCCGAAGGGGGTTCGACGCGCACCATTCTCCTCTCGACGCTCGGCGAGGCGGACGTCGCCGAACTTGTGGCAGTAACCCCCGTGCTCGGGTTCATCCCCAAGAACGAGCTCTCCGCCGACGCCATACGCGACTTCCTCGCCGACCGAAGCCACGGTGGCGGCTGCAGGCACGAGGCGCTCATCTACTCGTCTGCTCACGAGCTCGCGGCCGGGACGCTGCCATTCCTTCAAGAGGGCCTGACGCGTGGAGAGCAACTGCTCGTCGTCTTGAGGGAGGCGGGTCGGACTGTTCTTTCAGAGGCTCTCGGCAGAGAAACAAGGCAGATCGAGTTCGCGGACGCCGCCGACTGGTATCAAAGCCCTGAGCATGCCTTCCGTGGATACGGCCGCTACCTCGACGACCACTTTGCGGATGGAGCTTCTCGCGTACGCGTCGTCGCGGAGGTGATCTGGCCCGAAAGCTCGGCAAGGGCCGACGTTGCGGGATGGAAGCGCTACGAAGCTCGCATCAGCCCCGCGATGGCTTCGGTGCCCGTGTCGTTCATCTGTGCCTACGACAGCGAGGAGCTACCCGAGGGAATTGTGACGGATGCCCGCCGCACGCACCCCGTCCTGCGGACCGCCGAGGGCGCGCGGCCGAGCACACACTATGTAGAGCCCGGCGCGTTCGTCCGTCGCCTCGAACGCGAAGTCCAAGCGGCGTCTTAAGGCTGCCGAAAGGGCCGGCCGGGCCGGCTCTCTCGTCACAGATTCCTGCTGGCCGGTAGTCAAGTTGGCCGCTGCCCTTGACGACATCGAGATCGCGGAACGCGATCGTTGGCTCATGTCCCAGCAGCTCGCATCTGCGCATCGAAATGCGTTTCGCGAGTTCGCCGACGCGCTGGTTGCCTTCGGAGACGATCCTGGGCCCGACAATCTCGAGCGTTATCTCTCGGCCAGCAGGGCGCTCGAGGAATCGCGTCCTCCTGCACCCACAAGGAGGCGTCCCCGGCCTAGAACCAAGCGTTCGGCCGGCTAAGTAGTTGGCGTGCCACCGAGTGGCAGCTCGGCGGTCAGTGTCGTGCCTTTCCCGCGATCGCTTTCGAGCGCGATCGATCCGCCAATCGCTTCGGTGCGATCCTTGAGGCCAACCAGCCCGGACCCGCCGCTTGGATCGGCACCGCCCACGCCGTCGTCGCGTACGGCGATGCGCAACGCACGTTCGTCCGCATCGACATCGATGGACACAGAAGAGGCATGCGCGTGCTTCGCTGCGTTCGTCAGGGCCTCGGAGACGATGTAGTACGCCGCTACTTCGACGGGCTCCGGCAATCGCCCCGTGACTCGCACGTCCAACTCGACGGGGACAGGCGAGCGGCGCCCGAGCGTCTTCAGCGCAGGCCCGAGCCCGCCTTCGGCGAGGATCGCTGGATGGATCCCGAGCGCGATTTCGCGCAAGCCGTCGAGTGCGTTCGTAAGTCCTTCGACGAGGCGGGCGAGCTTCGCCCGATGCTCATGCAGCGCTGGAGGCGTGGCGGCCTGCGCCGCACGGACTTCGAGCGCAAGCGACACAAGCTGTTGCTGCGCCCCGTCGTGGAGGTCGCGCTCGATGCGTCGCCGCGTCGCGTCGGCGGTGGCGACGATCCGGGCGCGTGAGGCGTCAAGCTCGGCACGTCCCTCGGCGTTTGCGATGGCGGTCGCTACCAGGTCCGTGAACTCAGCCAGCCGCTCCTCGGTGTCGGGAGGTAGCTGCCGGTTGCTCGTCGAGGCCACCGTGACAAAGCCCCAGAGGCCTCCTTCGACGATGATCGGCGCCGCCACCGACGAGCGCCAGCCCGCGGTCCGAGCACGTTCGACGATCTTCCTGGGCGCCCATGCGTAGCCGTTGATCCGTGCAGCCCGACGCGTGTCGAAGACTTCCCGGGCGCCGGTGCCTTCGTCGAGCGAGAATCGGTCTCCGACCTGAAGAGGGAAGCCGCCGGCCCGGGTCCAGCCGCCGAGCAGCGTAGCCGTACCGTCGGTTTCGTAACGGGCGAGAGCTGCCGCGTCCGCAGGGACCAGCCGGCCGACCTCGGTGCTGACCGCGTGGAACACCTCAGTCGAGGGCGCGTCCTGCGCCACCAGCGTCGCCACCCGCCGCAATGCCGCCTGTTGCTCCGCCAGCCGCGCCAGTTCTTGGTGCGCTTCGCTGTTTGCGATCGCAGTCGCCACGAGCTCGGTGAACTCGGCGAGACGCGGCTCTGTTTCTGGCGGCAGCGGCTGCTCGCTCTTCGAAATGACTGCCAAGACGCCCCAGAGACGGCCCTCGACAGTAATCGGCGCTCCCACGGACGAGCGCCAGCCCATCTCACGGGCGGCCTTCGGGGCCTCGCCTGGCGCTTCAGCGTAGTTCTCGATCCGACCGGGCAGGCCCGTCTCGAAGATCAGGCCCGATACCGTCCCTTCGAGCCGATAGCGCTGCCCGACGTACTTGTAACCGCCCTCGGGCTCCCACCCACCTACCGCGGTGACGGTCCCGTCGGCCTCGTACCGCGTTAGAGCCGACCCCTCGGCGGGAATCAGCGCAGCCACTTCCACGCTCACAGCTTCGAAGACCTCTGTCGGCTGAGCGCCCGACGCAACGAGGGTCGCCACCCGCCTCAAGGCGGCTTGCTCCTCGGCGAGCCGGCCCAACTCGGCGCTGCTCTCGGCGTTCGCGATCGCGGAGGCCACGATCTCGGTGAACTCCCCCAGGCGCCTTTCAGTGTCGGGGGGCAGGGGCTTGGTTCGCTTCGAGTAGGCAACCAAAACGCCCCAGAGCTTGCCTTCGACCGAGATCGGCGCCCCCATGGCCGAGAGCCAGCCCATCTCGCGAATTGCCGCGGCTGCCTCTCCGGGCCGGCCTTCGAAGTTGTCGATCCGGGCGGGGCGGCGGGTCTCGAGGACCAAGCCGGACACGCTGCCCTCGAGGGGGAAACGACGCCCGGTGACCGAATAGCCACCGCTGCTGGTCCACCCTCCGAGGGCCGTGAACGTATCGTCGGCTTCGTACCTTGTGACCCCGGCACCGTCGGCGTCGACAAGTTGAGCGACCTCGGCGCTCACCGCTTCAAAGACCTCGCCGGGCGGGACCCCGTGCGCGGCAAGGGTCGCCACCCGCCGAAGGGCCGCTTGCTCGTCGGCGAGCCGCGCGAGCTCCTGATGAGCATCGGTGTTCGCGATTGCGGTCGCGACGAGCTCGGTGAACCCGGCGAGTCGCTGCTCCGTTTCGGGCGGCAGCGGCTGCTCGGTCTTCGAGACGACCACCAGAGCGCCCCAGAGGCGGCCCTCGACAGTGATTGGGGCTCCCACGGACGACTGCCAAGCCAGACCTCGGGCGACCTCGTTAGCCTCGCCGGGGGCTGCGGCGTAGTTGTCGATCCGCCCGGGCCGGCCTGTGTTGAAGATCAGGCCCGACACGGTGCCTTCGCGCGCGAACCGCCTCCCGACGTATTTGTGACCGCCCTCAATCGCCCAGCCGCTCAGCGGGGTGAACGTACCGTCAGCTTCGTACCGCGTTAAAGCGGAACTGTCCGCGGGAATCAGGGCAGCCACCTCGGCGGTCACGGCGCCGAAGACCTCTTCCGGCGGCGCACCCGCCGCGACGAGCGTGGCCACCCGACGCAATGCTGCCTGCTCCTCCGCGAGGCGCTCTGACTCGCCACGACGCTTCGCATGTCGTTCCGCCAGCCGGGCCGACGTGCCCATTGTGTCAAGGTAACCCATAATCGAGAGCGTGAGCACAAGCGGAACACGGGTCGTGCTGGCTGAAGACGATGTCCTTCTCCGCGAGGGCCTGGCGGGCCTCCTCGAGCGCTCGGGCTTCGAGGTCGTCGGCCAGTCCGGCACCCCCTCGGAGCTCATCGACGTCGTCCGCGAGCTCCGTCCCGACCTCGCGATTGTCGACATTCGGATGCCGCCGACGCACACGACCGAAGGTCTCGATGCGGCGGCCGTGATCCGCGAAGAGTTCCCGGACACCGCCATCGTGGTTCTGACTGCGCATGTCCAGGTCGACCGTGCAACCGAGCTCCTGTCCGGGGGTGAGCGGGTTGGTTATCTGCTCAAGAGCCGAGTCACAGATGTGGACGAGTTCATCGCGACCGTCGAGCGGATCGTCAAAGGCGGGTCGGTCGTCGATCCCGCGCTCGTCCAGGAGCTCGTTACGGCACGCCGGGTCAAAGACCCACTCGAGGCGTTGTCCCCGCGTGAGCGGGAGGTTCTCGCTCTGATGGCCGAAGGACGCTCCAACGCGGGCATCGCGCATCAGCTGTGGATCACCGAAGGCACGGTCGAGAAGCACGTCCGCAGCGTCCTCATGAAGCTGCGCCTGCCCATGAGTGAGGACGACCAGCGCCGTGTTCTCGCTGTGATCACCTACCTCGACGCCCGCTAGCATCACCGCGGGCGACCGCCGACGATTCGGCGAACCGCGTCGGCAGACAGCTCGGCCTTTGGCAGGAAACCGGCTACTCCGCTTTCGGAGATCAGGGCAGATACGTCGCCCTCGGCGTGGGTTGAGATCAAGATCACCGCCGGGGCGCCGTCCGTTCGACCGAGACGAGCCGCGAGCGCGAGGCCGCTCTCGGCACCGAGGAAGAGGTCGATCAGGATCACCTCGGGACGCAACGCCTCGACCTGACGGAGCGCGTCGGCGGCTGTCGTAGCGACGCCGACCACACGAAGACCGTCTTGCTCTAGGAATACTCGCGCGGCCTTGATGAACGATTCGTTGTCGTCAACGATCAGGCAACGCATCGGCATCCGATCAGGGTTGCACCTCTGCGGCTCGACGGCATTACGGCTACCCGGAATCCCCAGAGAGGAGCTACCGGGACGCCCGAATCGCCGCTTCCCTGGATGCGGGCGCACGCGCGAGAGGCAATGCTCCAGGCATGGAAACGACCCTGATGCCATTCGAAGAACTCGACGAAAGGGCTCGGGAGATCTGCCGCGTTCGCGAGTGGCGTGTGGAGCAGCTTCGGCTTCTCGGCCTGGCCTCCGCGCTGGCGGTGGCGTTCGCAGACGTCGTCGACTGGCATGACCTCGCAGCCCTGATCGACCGCGGCTGCTCACCGGAGCTCGCGCTCGAGATCGTTCGTTAGCCGCCGGGATAGGCCCCTGGCGTCACGAGTCGGCGACGACGAGGCGATAGCCGACGTCGAGCTCAGGCAGCGTCAGCAGTGAGGCTTGGCGCCTGTGCCACGAGCCATCGGCGAGATCGCGCGCGAGCCGAGCGACGCCGTCGCCCACGACGTGGCTGTCGACCAGCGCGAACGTCGACATGTTCGCCCGTACGGCTTCGTCCAGATACGCGTTCGGCCTGCGCCAGTAGGCGGCGGTGAAGCCGTCTGTGCAATCGGCGGGGATCGCCACCGCCTCGATCGTGACGCTGCCCAACACCTCAAACTCGGTCAGCTCCGGATAGCGGACGATCCTGTCGTCCGCGAGCGCGGGGAAGTAGTCGTCGAGCCAGCCGAAGGGCGCATCAGGGTCGTGCGTGAAGAAGACTGCGCGCCTCCGAGCGACGCGCCGGATCTCGGCGAACGCTGCTGGACGGTCCGTCCAGTGATGGGCGGCCAGGACTGCGAGAGCCGCGTCGACGCTCTTGTCCGGCAGGGGTAGCGCCTCGGCTACGCCGCGGACTGCCGATGGAAGCGACGGAGGACGCTGCCGGATCATGAGCTCGGACGGCTCGACTGGGACGACCGTGAGATCGGTCGGTTCGTAAGAGCCCGAGCCGGCGCCGATGTTCACGACGGAGGTTGCGTCGCCAATCGCCGCCCGGATCACCCGAGCGATCCTCGGGTCGGGGCGACGTGTCTTGGCGTATGCGCCGCCGATTCGGTCGTAGAGAACGTTCTCGATGAAGGCAGCCTAGAGCGCGACCGGCTTGCGCCTTGATCACCCGAACGGGACGATGTCGCCTACCGGCGAAGCGTGGTCGACTGGGTTATCGCATCCCGCAGCGTGAGAGCGGCAGTCGCCCTGGGGCTCGCCACGGCTGCGCTGACCACCATTTCCCGCGCGAACGCGGACACGGGCAGCGAGAGAGCAGGCGACCGGGCCCCTGTCCAGCTACCTGCCGAGATCGACCTCGCCTCCTGAAGCCCGTGGCCGCGCCCGCTCGCATCCGCACACGCCTCGGCAGCTGGATCGAGCGTGCACAAAATGTCGGTAGGCGGGTCGAGCTTCTCCGGGGCCGACACGCGTCGGTCGACCTCGGCATGTCCGTCTTCGAGCGCGACTCGTCGATCGGCGGAGGGTTGCTCGCCGGCGCCCTCGCTTACCGTCTCTTCGTGCTCCTGCTTCCAACGGCGCTGCTGCTCGTCTCCGCGCTGGGTCTCTACGCGGATGCAGCTGACAAGAGCACCACCAGCGTGGCGAAGGACGCCGGCCTGCACGGGCTGATCGCGTCCGAGGTCGCGTCGAGTTCCGCGAGCCGTGCGGGGTGGATCATCTTCCTGCTCATGCTCCCAGCCGTGCTCTACGCGCTCGCCAAGCTCTATCGGGCCGTTGCGGTCATGCATGCCATCGCCTGGCACGGCTCGGGCCGTCGCGTGCGGACGACCCCAAAGGGCGTCGCTCTGCTCGGTCTCGCGCTGCTCGTCACCGTCGGTGCCGCCGACCTGGCCGGCTGGGCGAGGCGGAGTAACGGAGCCGGGGGAGCAGCCGCACTCGCCGCCTATCTTGCGGTAGTCGGGGCGTCATGGCTAGTCGTCTCGATGCAACTCCCGCACGGCGAGGCGCCCTGGCACGCCCTCCTCCCGGGGGCGTGCCTGGTCGCCCTGGGGCTGCTGGTCGTCAACGTCTTCAACGTCTATGTCACGGCGCGCACGGTGGAAAACCAGGCGAACACCTACGGGGCGCTCGGAATCGCCGCCGCGCTTCTGTTCTCGCTGGTACTCGTGGGCAGGGTCATCGTGGTCTCGGCCGAGCTCAGCGCCTCGCTCGCCGATCGCCGCGACTCGAGGGGCCAGTGATGCCATCGGCACCGTCGCCGCTCGAGTCATTGCCGTTAACGGAGGTGCTCGAGCACGTCAACGTTCCGAGCTATGTGATCGACGCCACCGGCGTCATTCGCTGGCTTGGCGCTGCTCGAGCGCGGGGCGCTCGACGAGGGAGATCGCCGAAGAACTGCACATCAGCGAGGAGACCGCCCGCAACCACATCAGGCATCTGCTCCGGGCCGTCGGAGCCCACTCTCGCCTGGAAGCAGTCGAATCGCGAACAACGCCGCCGTACCGCGCTGATCAGGCCGAGGCTACGTCTCCGAAGCGGCGGCCGAGGGCTCAAAATGCGTTCGCGGCCGCCTTCCAGTCCCGAAGACGTTGCGCGATGAGCTCGGCGCGCTCCTCCTCGCTCCCACCGTCCAGCACATCGAGATCTGCGGGATCGGCACGGCGGTAGTTGCCTGAGATTCGGGCATTGAGGCCGGAGTCCCGATCCGACCGCGTTGTCCAGTAGCCGGTGGCGCGGTCGGCGCTCTCCACCCTGATCTCGCCGGTGCCCTCGAGCTGGGGTGCATTCGGATCGCGTGGGCGTTCGCCGTTCCAGTAATAGAAGACGCCGGCCGGATCCCTCCGCTCCTTCGCAGCCACGCTCCAGTAGCGGTTCGACAGGGTGCCGTCCTCCTGCCAGCCCCGTCCGTTCACGGTCAAGTCGCCGTCGCGGTCGCGCGCGATGCGCAGGAGGCTGACCGCCGAGGGTTCTTCCTCGCTCAGCGCCGTCAGCGAGAGCTGCCACCACAGCCCCTCGATCGGTCCGCGGCGACCCTCAGTCTCGATCGCCTTGCGGAGCTTCTGGTTGATCGCGCGAACCTCGGCTGGGCTCGTGACCGGGTCGTAGCGGACGGAGGTCAGCCCGAGCAGGTCGCTCGGCAGCTTCGAATCGTTCGCATGGAGGATGAACGTGCGGCGGATGCCAAGCGCGCCGCCGAACAGCCCGGCCTCGAACACGACGTTGTCCCGGGGCGACGCCTGGCGGGACTCGGACGCGTCGGTCGTGGTCCAGTCGTCCTGAGCGAACACGAACGCGGCGAAATCGACCTCCTGGGAGAGCTCGACGAGTCGGTCGAGCGTAGATCGCCCCGGGTTGAACGTCGTCGTCCAGGGCTCGACGTCGGCGACGTCCTCGAGGCCGCGCGTGATCGCCTGGAGCAGTTTCGTCTGCTTGCCCGACGACCCAAGGAAGATGCGCGGTTTGTTCATGGGCCATTCATGATGACGGGCATAGCCCTCCTCGGTCGATGTCCAAGTCGCCTTCGGCATCGGCGGGCGAGACCAGTCGCGCGGGCCATGGACAATCAGGCTGGTTAGAACGTTGGGAAACCTCCGCGAGCCGTCGAAGTCGTCGAGGCTTGCGCGACGCGCCTCCTTTTCCCGCCCGGCCTGAACGTAACGCCCTAGAATCCGGCGTCCACGAAACCAAGAGGAGGCGAGATGGCGGTAGGAGTCCTGACGGCAGCGCCGGAGTTCACGAAGCAGATCTACGACGACGTCACCGAGAAGATGTTCGGGCACCCGGCCCCGATGGGGGAAGACGAAGCGCCGGAGGGGCTGATCGTCCACAGCGCCGGCCAGGGTGAGCAGGGCTACTACGTCTACGACGTCTGGGAGTCGCGCGAGGCCTTCGAGCGCTTCATGGATCAGAAGCTCGGCCCGGCGCTCGGAGAGGTCATGGGCGGCCCGCCGCCCGAAGGCGGAGCACCGCAATACTTCCCGATCGACGTGCTGATCATCCCGCATTGAACCCCGACGCCGGGGATCGGAGCACGCGCGGAACCCTCTCTAATGGCGCGGACTTCGCTGCCGCTTGCGAGCAGTCGCTGGCTCCGCGAACGGGAAAGCGCCCCCGCGTCCTGGACTACCGCCTGCAATAGGTGTGTGGCCCGGCCTCTCCGGAGGCCGGGCCACAGCTCGAAACGACTTACGGAAGGTAGTAGTTCGGGTTCGGCATCTTGAACGTCTTGTCCGCTGAGCCACCCAGAAGATCGCTGAACTGGTCACCGAAGTCGCCGACGATGTCGTAGCCCTGCGACTCGATATAGGCCCGCGTTCCGGACTTGTACTGGATGGTCGGGCAGGACACGCCCGCGGTGATGGACGGCCCGCAGAACTCGGGCTTGTTGAGGTAGGCCGGGTACGAGCCGACCGCCGGCTTGGTGAACAGGCCGTCGGTGAAGTTGCCGTGGCCGATGTTGATCGCCGTTGGCGTCGGGTAATTGGCGTCGACCTCCGGGACGGTCTTCCCGCTAAGCGTCACCGTGCTGATGTCCGGGAGCCCGGCCGCTGAGTCGTTCACCAGGTTGGCGATCGTCGCGGCATGCTGCGAATCGCCCCGCCCCGTGATCCAGAAGATCGCGTAGCCCAGGCTCTTGGCTTGATCCACCAGGTCGAGCATCCCGGGCGTGGCCGGGAACATGTTGCCGGTGAACGTGCCACCCGTCAGGCCGACGAACTGGGCATTCGTGGTCGGGTTGAAGTCCCAGTTGCTGTAGAGCTCGTAGTTCCAAGTGGTCAGCGTCGTATCGTCGACGTCGAGCACGATCGCCCGGTCCGCCACCTTCCTGCGCGCATGCAGCCAGTTCTCGCCCTCCGCGGCGACCGAACGCGCCTCGTCCGCGTAGTTGCTGGTCTGGTTCAGCGGTGCGTTCCATGTCCCGGCGGCACCGGAACCGGCGACGGCCGTCGGAGCCCCGTAGTAGTTCTTGGCCCACGCCCGAGCAACGTCGATGTTCGTCATCTGCGCCTCGGATCGCGGCGTGAACGTGAGGTCCGCGGGCTGGAGCCCCGCGACGGCTACGGCGGCGACGGTCGCCAGCACCACGATCGCGAAGACGAGCACCAGCAATGGCGCGCGGCGTGACCTCGCTAGACGCTTCATGGTCCCCTCCTTGGTCGAGTCCCCTGAAGGGAGGACCATATACAGCGGTCTATGACGCGATCGCGGCGTCGGTGATGGCGTCGATTGCCGCCAGCCTGCCGGCAAGCTCGTCGTCGAGGTCGTAGCGGGCCGCTAGCTCACCTGTGTGTGTCCGTCGTCGGCGCGTTGGCGCTTCCACCCGCCGTTGCGGCGAGGCCCGGTATGCCTCGAAGGGACAAGTCAACGGCGATCCGCTCCTGCTTGACACGGTCTGCGCCGGGGGTAAGACTCGCCGCTGTCAGCGAGAGAGGAGTCGACATATATCCCTCTCTACCCCTCTGGTTCCCGCGGTTACTGGCGTCGTGGGGAAAGGAGAAGCGATGAGGCGATCTGCCTTTGTTCGCAAGGGACGCGGCCTCGCCCACTCGAAGTTGCTGCGTCTCGCAGCCTTCTGCCTCACAGGCACCGCATTGGTCTTAGGCCTGCAGGCGGCGGCTGCCACACCTGCCGGGCCCAGCTTCTCGAAGCCGGGCATCGACGACCCGCTGTGCATAAGTCATGCGTCGCTCTGCGCCGACGCCTACGACAACCCAGGCTACGAGTACGTGGGCCACGACGAGCCCTCGATCGAGTTCAAGTCGGGGCAGCCCGGCTCGGGCAACGACATGACGTACACGGTGCGTCTCCCGGACGACCCGGTGATGAAGCCCAAGCAGGACGGCTCGGGCGGGACGTGGAACTTCGAGCTC
>Ga0075425_100007155_pt1 | contig 11773 bp, 7 predicted proteins | sample SoiMethybrSBSTD4_FD_75300 | JGI IMG/M metagenome (GOLD analysis project Ga0075425, IMG submission 75300) | Bulk soil microbial communities from a Populus tree surrounding site in Tennessee, USA - Soil MetaG P. TD hybrid SBSTD4 | ecosystem: Environmental > Terrestrial > Soil > Tree plantation...
TGGCGGGAACAAGGTTCGAAAGCTGCGGTTTGTTGCGGCGCACGCGAAAGCGTCCGGCGCGGACACGCTCATCACGACCGGCTCGGTTCAGTCCAATCACGCGCGCGTCACTGCCGCAGTTGCCGCGAAACTCGGAATGAAATGCATCCTGGTCGTGAACGGCGTGCGGCCGGTTCGCGCGACTGGAAATGCGCTGCTCGATCAGCTTCTTGGTGCCGAGATCCGCTACGTCGCCGGTCGAGAGAATCGAGCGGTCGAGATGCAGCGCGCAGCCGACGACGCGCGCGCACGCGGCGGTGTTCCATACGTCATTCCGCTCGGCGCATCGACGCCGATGGGTGCGGTTGCGTTTGTCGCCGCGATAGACGAACTTCGGCATCAGATCGATCCTCCGGCCGTCATCGTTCATTCCTCATCGTCGGGTGGCACACAGGCCGGGCTCGTAGCCGGCTGCGTACTCGCGGGCTGGCCGACGCAAGTCATCGGCATCAGCGCCGACGAGCCGTCCGCGTCCCTCGAAACCACGATACGGACCTTGCTGGTCGGTCTCGAAGAGCTACTTGGGTGTGGTGATGGCCGATTCGGCTCGGCATCGGTCATCGTCGACGATCGATTTGTCGGCGAAGGATATGGCCTGCCAACGGCCGCATCACGAGAGGCGATCGAAATGCTGGCTCGGAACGAAGCCATCTTTCTCGATCCCACATACACGTCGAAAGCAATGGCCGGTCTGATTGCCCGCGCACGCGGCGGCGAATTCAGGGATGGCAGCACGGTGCTGTTCTGGCATACCGGAGGACAGGTGGGGCTCTTCGCATGACGTCCATTACGTTTTTAGGCGCCGCGCGCACGGTGACCGGCTCCAAATACCTGCTCGACACCGGGGCATCAAAGGTGCTGATCGATGCCGGGCTCTTTCAAGGACTCAAGGAACTTCGCGAACGCAACTGGCTGCCGTTTCCGATTCCTGCGACCGAGATCGATGCGATCGTGCTGACCCACGCGCATCTGGATCACTGCGGCTATTTGCCAAGGCTCGTCGCCCAGGGCTTTCGCGGCCGCGTGTTTTGCACCGCGGGTACGCTGGATCTTTGCCGCATCGTTCTGCCGGATGCCGGGCGCATCCAGGAAGAAGACGCGGCAAACGCGAATCGTCATGGCTTCTCGAAACACGCACCGGCCCTGCCGCTCTACACCGAAGCCGACGCATTTCGCGCGGTGTCGCAACTCCAGCCCGTCGGTTACGACCGGCCGATGCCCGTCGCGTCCGACGTCGAAGCAGAGTTCGTCAACGCCGGACATTTACTGGGATCCGCCTACGCCCGCGTGCGCACGAATGGCATGACGATCCTCTTCGGCGGCGATCTCGGGCGGTTTAGCCGGCCGGTGTTGCCCGATCCGTCAGCGGTGACGGAAGCAGATTACCTGCTCGTCGAATCAACCTACGGCAATCGCGTACACCAGCAGGACGATGATGGCGCGCAGATCGCGGACGTGATCAACCGGACGGCCGGGCGTGGCGGACGAGTCATTATTCCTGCATTCGCCATCGGCCGTGTCGAGGAGCTGATCTACTGGCTGAAACGGCTTGAAGACGCAAAGAAGATTCCGGTGCTTCCCGTCTTTGTCGACAGCCCAATGGCGATCGAAGCCTTGTCTCGATATCAACAGAGGCTGATCGAGCTGGATCCTGAGCTGCGGCCCGAGGTGCAGGACGAAAAAGCGCCGCACGGTGCGGCCGATCACCAGGATCCGGTGGCCGAACGTCAGCGACATGTACGGCAAGAGCGTCAGCTGTGTGTGTTCTGCACCGAGCGGTTTCGCACGATTTCGTCGCCCGCTGAATCGAAACAACTGACGCAGTCGAAAATGCCGGCCATCGTCATTTCTGCGAGCGGCATGGCAACAGGCGGACGGGTATTGCATCACCTCAAGGCGGCCCTCCCGGATGCGCGGAATACGGTCTTGTTCGTCGGATATCAGGCAGAGGGCACGCGAGGGCGCCAGCTCGTCGATGGCGAGAAGGCCATCAAAATCCATGGCGAGATGATTCCCGTCCGCGCCGAAGTGGCGCTCGTCGAATCCATGTCCGCCCATGCTGATTCGAATGAAATCCACCGATGGCTCGGCGGATTCACCCGTGCGCCTCGAATTACATTTATCGTCCATGGTGAGCCGGTGGCAATGGAAGCGCTCAGTACTTCCATACACGACCGCCTCGGTTGGGCGACCAAGATGCCCGACTACCAAGAGACGGTGGTCCTGGACGCCTTACAATGATCAAGACGCAACCAGCATTCGAGGGGAAATGACGCACGTAGAAGACGAGAACACGCCGCTGACCGATTCCGGAAAGCCGGCGGCGATCGCAACGGCCGCATCGCCGCATACCCCGCCACCGGATCGCAAGTATCTGCTGGAGCGAGTGGACGACGCCGCCGTGGCGCAGTTATACGCCGACGGATTTTCCTCCCTTCCACTCGATCAAAAGATCCTGATTTGGCATCTCTATCAGGCGGCGTTGGCGGGACGCGACATTTACTACGACCAGCGATACGCACATAACCTGGAGATGCGTGAGGTGCTGGAGCAGATTCTCACCCACGCCGGCCGAGTGGATCCGGAAACTCTCGCCGAGATTCAGCGCTACACGAAACTGTTCTGGCTGAACACGGGCCCGCACAACAACCTGACGGCGCGGAAGTTCGTTCTGAAGTGCACACCAGAGGCGTTGCGGGATGCGGCGCGGGCGGCGGCGGCTTCCGGCGCATCGTTTCCACTCAGATGCGGCGAATCGCTCGATGCGTTGTTGGCGAGAATGCAGCCGCTCTTCTTCGATCCCCACGTCGACACGATTGTCACCAACAAGACTCCGGGGCCCGGCAAGGACATCCTCGCATCGAGCGCCAACAACCTTTACGTTGGTATCTCGATGAAAGATCTCGACACCTTCGAGGAGAAACATCCGCTCAACTCACGCATCGTGAAAAACGATGGCCGAATCGTCGAGGAGGTGTATCGGATCGACGGGAAGTACGACAAGGAAATCCGGGCGATTGTCGGCCATCTCGAGGCAGCCGTTCCGTACGCGACGCCGACAATGGCGGCTGCACTTCAGGCGTTGGTTCGCTTTTACCGGACCGGTCTGGAGGCCGATCGCATCGCGTACGACATTGCGTGGGTGCAGGACAAGTCGTCGCCGGTCGACACGATTAACGGTTTCGTTGAAGTCTACATGGATCCTCGAGGCATGAAGGGCGCATGGGAGGCGCTCGTCTTTTACGTCAACCGCGAGAAGACCGAAGGCATTCGCAGGCTTGCCGCATCGGCGCAGTGGTTCGAGGATCGGATGCCGTGGGCACCTCAATACCGCAAGGACGGCGTGCGCGGCATCACGGCGAACGCCATCGACGTCGTCGTCGAATCCGGCGACTCTGGTCCAATTACCCCGGTCGGGATCAATCTTCCGAACGACCAGGACATTCGCGAGAAGTACGGCAGCAAGTCGGTCTCGCTGACCAACGTCAACGAAGCGTACGACAAGTCCACGTCGGCCGAGTTCCGCAAGGAATTCGCGTGGTCGCTGGAAGAAGCTGAACGCGCCGAACGGTGGAGCAGCATTGCCAGCGAGTTGACGACCGATCTGCACGAGGTCATCGGTCACGCATCAGGGAAGATTGCTGAACACCTCAAGGGAAGCCCGCAATCATTCTTGAAGGAGCAGTATTCCGCGCTCGAGGAATCGCGCGCCGATTTGGTCGCGCTGTATTTTCTCCCCAACCCGAAGATGGTCGAACTCGGTCTCATCGATGCCGCGGACCACGAACAGATCGTGCTCGCGGAGTTCGAAGGCTACGCGCGTAATGCCCTGGTGCAGCTACGGCGGATTCGCGAAGGGACGCAGATCGAGGAAGACCACATGCGCAACCGCCAGATGATCGTGCAGTGGCTGCTGGCCAATTCCCCGGCGATTGAAGTGCGGCGACGAGACGACAAGACCTATTACGCGATGGTCGATGCGAAGGCGTTTCAGGAAGCGGTCGGGCGGTTGCTGGCGGAGGTCCAGCGCATCAAGGCCGAGGGCGATTACGCGGCCGCGAAGGCGCTCTTCGAGACCTACGGTGTTCATTTCGATCCGGCATTGCGGGACGAAATCGTCGCCAGAGTCGAGCACTTGAACATGCCGTCGTACACGGGGTTCGTGCAGCCACGGCTCGAGCCCGTGTTGGCGGCCGACGGCACGATTACCGACATCGCGATTTCATATCCGCTCGATCTCACCACACAGATGCTGGAGTACTCAGGCAGGCGGCAATGAAGCACGCGGCTGTTGCTGCGACCGTCATCGTGTGCCTTCAACTTGAAGGTGCGGCGCAGACTGGCCGACTGACCAGAGAGACCCTCGGTTCACCCGCAGACCGTGCCGCCGCGCAGATGGCTATCCTTGCCGTGGAGGACTCCAGACTTGCAATTCCAGACGATCTGCACACGCCAGGAATCGACGCGCTTCGCGCCAAACAGACCGAAGATCTCCGCCTGCTGTTGGAGTTCACCCGGTCCAGGGACTTCGTCACACAGATACGAGCGATACAGGCATTGGGCAGACTCGAACGCCGGGAGCTCGTCCCCGAACTCCTGCGATTTCTAACCCGCCCAACTACCGATGAAACGGCAAGGGCCATCGCGCAGGCGTTTCGCGGTCCGGCGCTGCCCGCGGATACCGAGGCCCAACTCGTCGACCGGACGGTCGAAGAGCTGATCGTAGCCGGGGCCATCCCCACCGATCCCGAATTGATGCCCGGATCGATTGGTCCGGTGGCGCTGGCCCTCGGACGACTCCCGTACGAACGCGCCGACCAGGTCAAGGCCGCTGAGGGCTACATGCTTCGGATGCTGCGCGCCGCGGACACCGATCCCAAACTCCGTCCAGCAGTCCTCAGTATTGCCCGGGGGATGGAGATTCTCGCGCGAACGCAGGGCCGACTCGCGACGTTGAGCTCCGATTCAATCGAGCAGCTCAGGAGCATCGTCCAGAATCGACGCCACGATTACGGGGCAGAGACGCGCCACGAGTCGATGATGGCGCTCATCGCGGCTCGCGGGGTCGACGAAGAGACGCTGCGGCTGACTGCTCGCAGCTCGACAGCAGGACAGCCGCGCCTGGCGGCGGTTGTTTTGGGGGGCGCCGGCGCACCGGTCACACCAACGGAGCGGATGGAACTGCTGACGGAGCTGCTTCGCCATACGTCCTCAATCGTCCGCATCGAAGCGGTCCGGGCGTGGTCCCGTCAAGAAAGCCGAGTGACTGGCTGCCAGCGCTTGTTGGACGCGCTCAGGGATCCGGTCGTGCCAGTCGCACTTGCGGCAATCGATGCGCTTGGAGATGTGTGTAAGGACGACCTGAACGTCACCGACCGGCTCACCAGCGAAGCCAAAGCTCCTGACACGAATGACTGGCACCGTGCATCACATGCCCTCGTCGCCCTGGCGAAGCGGGCACCTGGGCGCGCGTTCATTGCTCTCCTCGGCGGACACGTGCAACATCAGATCTGGCAGGTTCGCATGTATGCGGCGCGCGCCGCTGCTATCGCCAACGAGGTCACCTCGCTCGAGCGACTCGCGTACGATCAGGAAGACAATGTCCGGGAGGCCACGCTCGCTCCGCTCCGGCGGCTGAAAGGAGACGAAGCGGAGCCCTACTTCGTCGCGGCGCTGAAACGTGACGACTATCAGCTCCTTCGAACCGCTGCGATCGAACTGAAAGGAGCCACGCCTACCTCCCCGCTGGCCACGGCCTTGCTCGACGCGCTAAGTCGGGTGACGGCCCAGAAAAAGGAGACCTGTCGCGACACTCGCGTTGCGCTGCTCGAACGGCTGCAGGAACTGGGAAGTCCCGACCAGGCGGGCGCGATCGTCCCGCTCCTCCGTGATTTCGATATCCCCGTCGCGCAACAGGCGGCGGTTGTGATTCAGCAGTGGACCGGCAGGCCGCAAGAGATCGATCCGCAACTGCTCGCGCGTCCAGCGTTGCCGGCCGATGTCGGGTCTTCAACCGAACCGGCGCGCGTCAGGATGAAGAGCGGAAAAGTGTTTTTCATCGATCTTCGCGCAACCGCAGCGCCGCTCACCGTAGCCCGGTTCGTGAGGTTGGCGAGGGATGGTTATTACAACGGGCTGAGTTTTCATCGCGTCGTTCCGAACTTTGTGATCCAGGGTGGCAGTCCCGGCGCAAATGAGTACTCGGGCGATACGCTCTACATGCGCGACGAAATCACCACGCTGTCGCACAGCGCGGGAGCCGTCGGACTTTCGACACGCGGGCGAGACACTGGCGATGCCCAGTTCTTCATTAATCTGGTCGACAATCCCCGCCTGGACTTCGAATACACGGTGTTTGGGTTCGTGCAGAAGCCGAGCGATATCGAAGACATCCTCGAAGGGGATGTCATCTCCAGCATCACGTTCGAGAAAGAAAACAAGTCGGATCGACACGATCCCGCGCCATCAGCGACGCTCGCGCAATGCTATGCTGAGGGCGCTTTCGGCGACTTCAATGACAATGGTTGCGTCGTATCGCTTCGGCCCGTTCACCGTCGACGCCAGCTCGTACCGCCTGCTGCGCGGTACTGAAGTCATCCCGCTCTCTCCGAAAATCATCGACCTCCTGCTCTACCTCGTGGCCCGGCAGTCGGCGCTCGTTGGTAAGGACGAGCTGTTCTCGGCGCTGTGGCCCGACGTTGCGGTGACCGACAATGCGCTGACCCAGGCCGTCTCCGAGCTGCGCCAGGCGCTCGGCGATGATCCGTCGAAGCCGACCTACATCCAAACCGTCGCCCGGCGCGGCTATCGGTTCATCTCGCCGGTCGAGCCACTGGTGCCCGCGCAGCCGACGCCGTCGCGCCGCCACGAACCGTCAACAGAGGCGGCTCCTCCGGCAATCGCCGTGCTCGACTTTTCAAACGTCAGCACCGACAAGGAGTTTGCCTGGCTCGCCTCTGGTATCGCCGAAACGGTGACCAACGATCTCCGTGCCGCCGGCACTCATCGGATCATCGATCGCGTCCGCGTGGTCGAAGCTGTGCGGCGTGTGGGAACGGACCTCGCGAATCTGCGCAAGGATTTGCACCTGGACCTTGCGGTCGTTGGCAGCTTCCAGCGATCCGCGGATCGACTCCGGATCACTGCCCGCGTGGTCAACGCGGCTTCGGGGGAAGCGCTTGCCGAAGCCAAAGCTGACGGCAAGCTCGAGCAAGTGTTCGAACTGCAGGATCGAATCGTCGAGCAGTTTGCCGCGACTCTCGACAAGGATGGACCTGAGCCGTCGACGGGCAGGCGTACCTATCGCGAAACCAGCAGCCTCGAGGCGTACCAGGCGTTCACTGAAGGGCGGGTGCGGCTCGAATCGCTCGACGCGTCGCTCGTGTCAGGCGCCATCGCTGACTTCGAGCGCGCCATCGTTCTCGATCCGCGGTATGCGCTGGCACACGTCGGTCTCGCGAACGCGCGATTCTGGCAGTACGAGATGTCTCGAGCGCGCAGCCAGCCCGAAGCCGCGCTTCTCGCGCGCGCGATCGATCATGTGCGACGCGCGATCGAGCTCGAGCGGCATCTTGCCGAGGCGCACGCGACGCTGGCGTTCCTCCTCGTCAGTGCCGGACGGTTCAATGAGGCGCTTGCCGCCGCGCGGCGCTCGGTGGCACTCGAGCCAGGTTACTGGGGCAACCAGTTTCGTCTGGCGCATGCGGAGTGGGGAGAGGATCGACTTCGCTCGCTCGCGAAGGCGATGGAACTGTATCCCGACTTCCCATTCGCGCATTTCGAGGTGGCGATGGTCCACATCGCGCGAGGGGATCTGGAGCGCGCCGAGTCCGTCCTGCGAGAGGGCACGATCGTTCAGGATCGCCAGGCGAATCTCAAACAGCGCTACCCGGCGAAAGGCCTGCACTGGCTGCTGGGACTCGTCCGGTTGGCGCGCGGCGACCAGCGCGAGGCGCGTGAGGAATTCGATCGCGAGGTGGCGGTCGGAGCCAACCAGCTTTACGCTGCGGAATTCAACATGAACGCGTACGACGGCGCCGGGTTTGCCGCGCTGGCATCACAGAATGCGAACGAGGCGGTGGCGATGTTCAAACGGGCGCTCGAGTTGTTTCCAGAACATGCTCGCTCTCTCGTCGGCCTTGCCGCCGCGCTCACGGCTTCCGGGGATACTGACGGCGCGCGAATCGCCTTCGAGCACGCTGCTCACGCCATTGAGGCGCTGCGTCGTGGCGGACGCACCCGTGAAGCCACGATGGCCGAAGCGTTCCTGCACGTTGTGCAGGGCAGAGGCGATGAAGCGATTCTTGCGCTCAAACGGCTGGTTGACAAACCTGAATTGCCATTCAGCGGCTGGACGGCCCCGATCGAGCCGTTGTTTGCCCCTCTCCGTGAACGCCCGGATTTTCGTGAGGTCCTCGTGACGCTGGCGCAAAACGCCCGGTAAATTCATCGTTCTTCAGTCTCTCTTCACGACTTCTCACCCGCCCCGGCCATACGCTCCGATCTATGAGCCGCACACCCTTCACCTTTCCAGCACGGCGCCCGTTTCTAGCCGCCCCGTCTGCCTCGGTCGTCAACGACGTCCATTCGCGGCTCAATGAGACGACGGTAAGCCGTGTCGTCCAGGTCGAAACCGTGCAGGAACTCCAACAGGTGATTCGGAGTTCCGCCGCGACCGGACAGCAGATCAGCATCGCGGGCGGACGGCATGCGATGGGAGGACAACAATTCGGCACAGGAACCGTGCTCCTGGATATGAGCCGGTTATGCCGGGTTGTCGATCTGGACTCAGAGCGCGGCCTCGTGCTGGTCGAGGCGGGCATTCAGTGGCCTCAGCTCGTGACGCATCTGCTCTGGGCTGGGGGTGGCCAACCGGGACAATGGGGCATCATTCAGAAACAGACGGGTGCGGATCGATTGAGCATCGGCGGCGCCCTCGCGGCCAATATTCACGGCCGTGGACTCCGGCTGCCGCCGATCATCGCTGACGTGGAATCGTTCGACCTGATCGATGCAACCGGCACGATCGTGCCGTGCAGTCGCGTGATGAATCCGGAACTCTTCTCACTGGCGATCGGTGGCTACGGACTGTTTGGCGTGATCGCTCGCGTGACGCTGCGACTGACCCGTCGACACAAGGTCGAACGTTCGGTTGCGATCGCGGACGTCGACGATCTGCCAGCCCTCTTCAACGACCGAATTGCCGGTGGTTTCGAGTACGGAGATTTCCAGTTCGCGACATCGCCGGCGTCTGAGGAGTTTCTCCGATCGGGTGTGTTCTCCTGTTACCGGCCGGTTGCCGCCGATCGACCGATCCCGGATAACCAGCTCGAGTTGAAGGATGACGACTGGAGCCGCCTGCTCTGGCTGGCACACGTCGATAAGTCACGCGCATTCGCCGAGTATGCGCGCTACTACATGACTACCGATCGGCAGGTTTACTGGTCGGACACGCACCAGCTCGCCAGCTATACAGACGGCTATCACGAGTCGATCGACCGCCGGCGTGCCGCTCGCGTCAAAGGCAGCGAGATGATTTCAGAGCTGTATGTCCGCCGGTCCGATCTTCCTGCATTCATGCGGCATGTGCGCCAGCAAGCCCGCCGCCACGACATCGACATCATTTACGGCACGATTCGCCTGATCGAGCAGGATACGGAAAGTGTGCTCGCCTGGGCGCGCGAGCCCTGGGCCTGCATTGTCTTCAATCTGCACGTCGACCACTGCCCCGCGGGGATCGAGAAAGCGCAACACGATTTCAGGCGTTTGATTGATTGCGCCGCCGATCTTGGCGGCAGCTATTACCTCACCTATCACCGGTGGGCCACTCGCGCGCAGATCGAACGTTGCCATCCACGCATGCGGGAGTTTCTCGATCGGAAGCGTGACTACGATCCCAAACAACTGTTCACGAGCGACTGGTACGAGCACCACGTCCGGGTGCTGAACGCCCCCGTTGGAGTGTCTCAGCGCGCGGTCGCCTCGTAGACGGCACGCGACAGATCGGCCATCACGGCGCCGCTCTTCTTCTGATCTTCGATTCCACGGACCAGGAGTACCAGCACGTACGGCCGGGCGGCGAACACGACGGCAGCGTCGTGATGAATGCGAGTGATATTGCCGGTCTTGTGAGCGACGCCAATCCCAGTCGGGAGGCCGGCAGGAATAGCGTCGCTGAACTTCTGGCGTTTCAGAATCTCGATCATCGCAGCGTCGGCCGAGGCATCGACGGCCGTGCCATGCGCGATCCGATCGAGCAGCACAAGGAGCCCTCGTGCTGTCGTCGTGTTGTTCATGCCCTTGTCAAATGCCTTTTGATCCTCGACGCCTCTGAGCACTTGCATCCCGTCGGCACCGAGCGCGCTGACGGTGCGGCGGATGTTCTCGACGCCAAGTCTTTCAATCAGCAGGTTTGCGGCAAAGTTGCTGCTGACCGTGATCATGAGGTCGCAGAGCTGCCTGAGCGTCATGCTCTTGCCCACGGCCGCATAGACCAGCGTGTCGGAATCATCACCTTCACTCAGCTGATAAGGGCTGCCGTCGACGATGCTGCGGAATTCGTTGCGGATGGGCAACGTGTCATCGAGAGAGAGCTTACGATCGCGGGCCTGGCGGAACAGCTCGATCATGATCGCCACCTTCATCGTGCTTGCTGCATGGAACGGCTTGTCTCCGTCGATGAAGAGCTCGGTCTTTCCGTCGAGCGTCCGGTAGGCGACAGCGACCTCGGCACCGCTTGATGCGATGATGCGGCGAAGCTGAGCGTCGAGCGACGCCGGTGTTGACGTCTGGATCAGCAGCGCGGCAGCAAGCGAGAGAAGGAACATGGGCTCTTGCAATGTTCAATGTTCAATGATCAATGTCCAATGTGCATCGTTAAAGCGCATTGAACATTGAGCATTGACCATTGTTTCAACGCTCTCGGCCGACCGGCTCCCTTGCGAGATCGGCCAGCGCGCCCCACGTATCCGGATCCTGCGAAACCAGCGTGCTGAAATACAGCATGACGTCTTCTTTGGGGAACTTCGACGACAGGTCTGCCGCCGCTGCCTTGAGCTTTTGCGCATCGGGCTTCGCAACATTCTCTTCGCTGATGAGGCCGTTCTCGTGGGCGATGCCCAGCAGGTCGAGAAACGCGGCCATCATCGGACGCTGATGCTCGAGGTGATAGTTCACCAGCGCGCGAGCGGCGACGGTATCGGAAACGTTTGGCAACGTTGAGAGGTATTTGACCTTCTTCTCGAGCGGCAGACTAATCACGCTCTTTGGCCGGAACTTCATATGGCCGGCGAGCGCGCCGACGGCTTCAACCTGTTGCTCGGTCGATTGCTCATCGGCCCAGAAGACTTCCGCGGCGGCCATGCGGCGCTCCGCGGACATTTTTTTCCACAGTCGTGACGGACGAAACTCGCTGAAATCCTGCATCCCGGAATCTTATCGTATACGATCTTTCCAACCTTGCCGGACCGCCTCTTCACCCCGCGCTTCTTCGTCATGTGCGGGTTCAGCTTCACGGTCTTCCTGTCCGCGTTTCAACTGCTGCCGACGGCGCCCTACCACATCATCGACCTCGGCGGGACAACGTTCGCGTCGGGGCTGTTTCTTGGATTCCTCACGTATTCGTCGGCGTTCTCGGCGCCGCTGACCGGCGCCTTCGTCGATCGTGCGGGCCAGCGGCGCATCCTGATCGTGTCGAGCGTCGCGCTGGCGTTCTTCTCGGTGGCTTACGCGATCA
>Ga0075425_100007157_pt1 | contig 11772 bp, 6 predicted proteins | sample SoiMethybrSBSTD4_FD_75300 | JGI IMG/M metagenome (GOLD analysis project Ga0075425, IMG submission 75300) | Bulk soil microbial communities from a Populus tree surrounding site in Tennessee, USA - Soil MetaG P. TD hybrid SBSTD4 | ecosystem: Environmental > Terrestrial > Soil > Tree plantation...
CCAAGATGCAGTGTTCAGGCAAGGTCATTGAGTTGTCGGCCGGAGTGTTCGTAAACGCTTCTGCTCGAAGGATCGGTCGCTCTCATCGCGGCGATTGTCGTCTCGAACTCGACTTCCGCACGAAGCCCTTCGAGATCCTGCCGAATCCCCGACTGTCACTTCCTGCCGGCCGTTTTAATACGTGACGTGCACTCTCAAGTCTACTTGGGGATAGGCGGAGTCGTCAGAACCAATGCAACCGATCAGGTTCGAATCGTCAATACCGAGCTGTTCGAATAGCGGAGCACTTTCTCAGTCACACTTCCGAGGACCCAACGCTTGAGAACCGAGCCGCTATGGGGAGACATCACAATCAGCGTGTTCGCTGTTGCTTTACCCATTTCAATAATTGTTTGCGCAGCATCTCCTTCACTGACGGAGGAGCATATCTCGACGAGCCCGCGACTCTTCAGTTCCGCTACCTTTTCATTCAGGTAACTCATGGCTTCCCATTTTAACGCTCCCCTGACTTGATCCAGGTCGGGATGATACTTCTCGAAGCTGAAGATCATCTCTTTTAAGTGGTACGACCGTAACAGCGTGACTTTTGCATCGAAAGCTTTCGCCAACTCTATAACGTACGGCAGAACGGATTCCGCCAGCGTCGAGCCATCGAGAGGGACAAGAATCGAACCCATAGCCGCTTCACCCTCTGAGCTCGTGTCTGCGGTCACTCTTACCGCAAGAACCGGGTTATTTGCGTCACGCACGACTTTCTCGGTAATGCTCCCGAGCAGCCAACGGTCAAGCCCTGAACGGCCATGGGTCGCCATCGCGATAAGCGTTCCGTTATCCCCAGCGGCGTTCACGATAATCGCCTCTTCGGCTCTCCCTTTTTCCACGCGGTACTTGATCGCGGCCCCGGAAAATGTCTGAGAAATTTTCTCGAGATATTGCTCGCTCTTCCCAACGCCACCTTCTATGAGCGTATCGAGAGCGGCGCTTCCTTTTTTCGAAAAATCATCCGCTGTCTCGATGACCGTTAAGAGCGTTATCGGTATTTCCAGGATTCTTCCCAGAGCACGAGCGTGGGGCAGAGCCTTTTCCGCGATAGCTGATCCGTCCAGCGGTACCAGCAGGCGGGTAAACATTGTCTCCTCCTGATCTACGAAGGCCCAAGTGGCTTACATCATCGAGTTGGAGTCAGAAAAAAATAATTGAATATTGGACAAGCTGATTACACCGTGACGACGTGGGTGTTTGAATGTCATTTTAGATGCCTCGGCTTTCCAGTGCTTTCCTTCGGGCAAACGGCTTCGTCAATTCGTATCAATGTCCCTTGGCCGCGCCTTTGGCGGTGGTGTAAATCCGCTCGACATACGAAACGAAGGGAACGTACACCTCCACATACTCCCGGCCTGCCTCGACATCATCCGGCTTGAAGTTTTTCTTGACTGCGACGCTTTGAATTTTTCGCGCACCTCTGTTTCAACAGTTTCAGTTAAGATTTTGAGCAGCAGCTCCAACTTGCCGCTTTCTATGGCCTGATCTGCCGCAGGAATTGCCGGTTCGAGATTGCGCCCGGCGGGCCTCAACCCCGTATAAGGCTCTCCTTCACCAGCCCGGTGAATGCGCACAAGGGTCTCAAAGAAATACATGTCTGCAAGTTCTTTCGCCTGAGAATTGAGCTTGCGAACAGCAAGCGTGTTCTGGAAGGCTTTTTTGATCTCGCCTTCGTCCTTCTTCAGTACCCAAATAAGCACAGGGTTCACGTTCCCGCTTTCCAGCGCCTTCTGGGCAGCTTTGACAACTGGACCATCGAGTCCGTCACAATGGGCAATCGCCTGTTTAGTTTGGAAAAGACCAATCGTGAATAGAACAACGAAAACGGTTAGTGGGGCGATAAATATTTTATTCATCATATTTCCTCCTTTAGGATTTCGATTGGCCTGTTCTCGTCTGCCTCTTTGAAGTCTTAACTAAGAGCGTGACCGCCCCTTTAGCTAGGCGACATCGCCAATGTAAGCAAAATCGCGCAGTCGGTATGTGCTTTTGCCGTATGAGCGACCCCGGGTCCGAGCGCAATCAACGTGCGTGCGGGAAGATCCATATCTCCCCTGTCTGTGGTCAGTCTCAAACATCCCCGGAGAGTCTGGATACTGACGGGGCCCGCTACTTGATGGGATGGAAGGACGGTTCCCTTCTTCAAAGCCACAAGGGTAATCCGCAGTGGGCCTTCCTTGACCAGAGTCTTACCTGAGCGGCCGGTCTCAGAGTCAGCAGCAAATTCTCGTAACGTATCGTCCTTCGGCCCCGAGCAGAAAACTCAAAACTTCCCCCGACATTCGACGACTGCGAAGCACGGATGATTTCTTTTTCTGCATCTCTCTCCTTACCGAATGACCCGGCGGTACGAGTTTTGAGTCACCGGCTTCACTACCACCGAATGCTCTCCTTTGCGCTTGCACGAAAAATGAAAATCCGCTCTAGTCAATGTCACTCGAGCGGTTTCCGTCCACACTGCCTTAGTCCACTAACCGTAAGCCGCTTCAGGTTTAATCTTCTCAATTTTTTCTAGGATGAGGGTCCTAACTGAAGACGAAGAGGTGACCGGTTATGGCACGTGCACCCATGCCAATTTCATCTCGTTGGTTTCAAGGCGCGATAATTACGTACCTCATGGGGTTTACGGTTCTTGGTGTGCTCGCCTATCTGGTCTATCGTGACCAACCGCCGGTTCCCGGCAGAGTCGTCGCAGGCGGTAAAGTTTTGTTTACGAGCGACGACATCGTCCGCGGCATGAATATCTTCCAGCGCTACGGGCTGATGGAATATGGCTCGGTTTATGGCCATGGCGCCTATCTCGGTCCCGATTTCACGGCCGAGTATCTGCATAAGACTTCCGAATTTCTGGTCAAGGCATATGCAAGCACGCCTCTCAGCGGTTTTTCGGCGCGCGAGCGGGTTGCCGCCGAGCTGCACGAAAATACCTATGATGCGGTACGGGACTCCCTTGCCTGGAGCGGGCCAAGAGCCGCGGCGCACAACTGGATCGAGGATTACTACCGCTCGATTTTCTCTGCAAAGCGAACGCGTGGCGGAGCGCAGGCAGAGTGGATCACGAACCCGGAAGATATTCACAAACTCACCGCTTTTTTTGCATGGACGGCCTGGACCTCTGCTGCCAATCGTCCGGGACACTCCTATTCGTACACCAATAACTGGCCGCCGGAGCCGCTAGCAGGTAATTCCATTACCGCCGATGCCATCACCTGGAGCGTGATTTCCATCATCAGCTTGTTGGGAGGCACGGGACTCATCCTGTATTTTTTTGGCCGCTACGACTGGCTTGGCTGGAGTGATGCGGAAACGAAGCCGGTCCAATTTCATCCCATCGAGCAAGTTGCTGTTACGCCGGCTCAGAGAGCCATCGTATGGTTTCTGTTCGTATCTTCGTTGCTCTTTGTCTTGCAGACTTTGACCGGCGGCTTGATCGCGCATTATCGAGCCGAACCGGGGGGATTTTTCGGCTTCGATTTCTCGACGCTTCTTCCTTTTAACATCATGCGCACATGGCATCTTCAACTGGCAATCTTCTGGGTCTCGGCATCTTATCTTGCAACCGGTATTTTCATTGTGCCATTGATCGCGGGACGAGAGCCCTCTGGCCAGCGGGTGCTTACCCTCGTGCTTCTCACCGCCGTGGCCGTCGTGGTATTCGGCAGTCTCGCCGGCGAATACGCGGGCGTGCGTCATTGGTTAGGAGACGGCCTGTGGTTTTGGCTTGGTCATCAGGGATGGGAATATCTTGACTTGGGCAGGCTCTGGCAGATTCTCCTAATTGTCGGTCTTTTTCTGTGGGTCTTCATCTTGTTTCGCGGCCTTCGAGGAACCCTGCGCGAGCAGCACTTCGGTAATATGCCGTGGCTGCTCTTTTACGCTGCTCTCGCGATTCCCGCCTTCTACGCCGTCGGGTTGCTTGCAAGCCCTCATAAAGGGTTTGTCGTCACTGATTTCTGGCGCTTCTGGGTAGTGCATCTCTGGGTGGAAGATTTTCTCGAGCTTTTCACCACTGTGATGGTGGCCTACATGTTCGTCTTGCTGGGAGTGGTTCGTCAAACGACCGCGGTGCGCGTCATCTATCTGGATATTATCCTGTACTCGCTTGGTGGCGTCATCGGTACGATGCACCATCTTTATTTCAGCGGCACGCCGGTGGCGCACCTCGCTCTCGGCGCGACGTTTTCCGCCATGGAAGTCATTCCGTTGTTGTTGCTGACTCTCGAAGCCTGGTCGTTCATTAAATCAGGGGAGCAGAGGACCATCGAACGCTATCATCTCCATCGCTGGGCTGTCTGGTTTCTGGTGTCCGTAGGCGTGTGGAATTTTCTCGGCGCCGGCATTTTTGGTTTCCTGATCAATCTGCCGGTTGTCAGCTATTACGAAATCGGCACGGCGCTCACTGCCAATCACGCCCACACCTCGATGATGGGCGTTTACGGCATGCTCGCCGCGGGACTGTTGCTCTTTTGCTTGCGCTACTTGACCCGTGCGGATCGATGGAGCGACCGCGCCGCCAAAATATCTTTCTGGTCTCTGAATATCGGCTTGGCATGGATGGCGTTTGTCAATCTTTTCCCTCTCGGCATTGTCCAACTGCACCATGCGGTGGGTACTGGATACTGGTATGCGCGGAGTCTGGAGTTCATCAACATACCCTGGGTAAATCTTTTGGAATGGGCGCGACTGCCGGGGGATGCTTTATTCATCGTCGGCGGAGCGCTGCCTCTCCTTTGGCTCTGCTGGCAGGCGCTGCGCTATCCGAACCCGCGCCGCATTGGCGCTGAAGCCGAGCTGCCGCGCATGCTTTACGCCACAGACGGATAGTTTACCGGCTGCAAGTCGCCGGTCCGTCAAGTGTGCGCTTTCTTCAGCGCCGAGCCCTTGTGCATCGCGATGTGATCGGTCTTCTCGCTCTTGATTTCATATTGCGGCTCTTCCTTGCTCGCGTGGTGCGTATACCCTTTGTAATCAATGTTTTTTGTGTGCACCTTGATGATCGTGCCACTGACGCGCCCGGCCTCGGAGTTCCATGTCACGTGATCACCGACGCTGAATTTTCTCGCCATCCTGGTTTTCTCCGCTCCGATTCTCTTCCGAGACGCAGGGTTTAGGCAATGCCGCGCAGTTATCGATCAAGATCGACCCATAATGTTCCGACACTCTACCGGATCGCGCCCGCGGAGAATGTCCGGGGAAATTTTTTCGAGGTATTCCTCGCTCTTTGTCATGCTACCTTCTATCAGGGTGTCGAGATAACGCTTTTTTTTTCTGAGAAAAGTCAGCCGCCATTTCGATGACCGTTAAGAGGGTTATTGGTATTTCCAGGATTCGCCCCAGAGCACGAGCGTGGGGCAGAGCCTTTTCCGCGATAGCCGATCCGTCTAGCGGACCAGCAGGCGGTAAACATTGTCTCCTCCTGATCTACGAAGGCCCAACTGGCTTACATCATCGAGTTGGAGTCAGGAAAAAATAATTGAATATTGGACAAGCTGATTACACCGTAACGACGTGGGGTTTGAATGTGATTTTAGATGCCTCGGCTTTCCAGTGCTTTCCTTCGGGCAAATGGCTTCGTCGAGGCGTATCAATGTCCCTTGGCCGCGCCTTTAGCAGTGACGAAAATCCGCTCGACATACGAAACGAAGGGAACATACGCCTCCAAATCTCGGGGCTCAATTTCGGGTCGGTGCTTCGACACCGGTGTCGATGTTATCGCCTTCCGTGGAGTCGAGATGTCCCGAGGGCTGTTTATGGCCCCATGTCCAACCGCTGATCTCGGGCGAATCCTCGCCATGCTCGTAAATGTATTCTTTGTGATCGATGAGAGCGTCGCGGATCGCCTGCTTCGCATAGGCGGCGCGCGCTCCCAACTGCGGCAGCCGGTCGATGACGTCTCCGACCAGGTGATAACGATCGATGTCGTTCAGCACGCACATGTCGAAGGGCGTGGTGGTCGTGCCTTCCTCCTTGTAGCCGCGCACGTGGAGATTGTCATGATTGGTGCGCCGGTACGTCAGCCGGTGGATCAGCCAGGGATATCCGTGGAAGGCAAAAATGATCGGCTTGTTTTTCGTAAACAGCGCGTCGAAATCCTGATCGCTCAAGCCGTGCGGGTGCTCGCGGGGCGATTGCAAGGTCATCAGATCGACGACGTTGATGACTCGGACTTTTAGCTCGGGCAGATGCCGGCGCATCAAGTCCACCGCGGCCAGCGTTTCGAGCGTCGGCACGTCGCCGCAGCAGGCCATCACGACGTCCGGCTCCGCGCCGCGATCATTGCTCGCCCATTCCCAGATGCCGATGCCGGCGATGCAGTGCTTCACCGCCTGGTCCATGTTGAGCCACTGGGGCGCCGGCTGTTTGCCGGCGATGATGACATTGACATAGTTTCGGCTGCGCAGGCAGTGATCCGTTACCGAAAGCAGGCAGTTCGCATCCGGCGGGAGATAGACCCGGATAACCTCCGCCTTTTTATTGACCACGAGATCGATGAAGCCGGGATCCTGATGGCTGAAGCCGTTGTGGTCCTGCCGCCACACGTGGGACGACAGTAGATAATTCAGCGATGCGATGGGCCGCCGCCACGGAATGTCATTGCAGACCTTCAGCCATTTGGCGTGCTGGTTGAACATCGAATCGACAATGTGGATGAAAGCCTCGTAACAGGAAAAAAAGCCATGCCGGCCCGTTAGAAGATACCCCTCGAGCCAGCCCTGACACTGATGCTCGCTCAGCACTTCCATGACGCGGCCGTCTGGCGCCAATTTGTCGTCGTAATCGAAGCGTTCCGCCATCCATGCGCGGTTCGTTACTTCGAGCACGTCCTGCCACCGATTCGAATTGTTCTCGTCGGGGCTGAAGAGCCGGAAGTTTTTGCCGTCGAGATTCCGTTTCATGACATCGCGCAAAAAACGTCCCATGACGCGGGTCGCCTCGGCGGTGACCTCGCCGGGGTGGAGGACATCGATCGCATAGTCGCGGAAGTCCGGCAGGCGCAGCTCTCGCAGCAGCAGACCGCCGTTGGCATGCGGGTTGGCGCTCATCCGCCGCTCGCCCTTGGGCGGAAGCTCGGCCAGCTCGGCGCGAAGCCGACCGTCGTTGTCGAAGAGCTCCTCGGGTTTATAGCTCTTCATCCATTGTTCGAGGATCTTCACGTGGGCAGGATTGCTGTGCATCTCGCCCATAGGAACCTGATGCGAGCGCCAGTAGTCTTCGGTGCGCTTGCCGTCGATCTCTTTGGGGCAGGTCCAGCCCTTGGGACTGCGCAGCACGATCATAGGCCAGCGCGGCCGGGTGACGCCGTTCTTGGCGGCTCGCGCATTGTTTTGAATCTGTTTCATGTCGTCGATGACCTGATCGAGAGTGACCGCCATGAGTTGATGCATCTTTTCCGGTTCACGGCCCTCCACGTAATGGGGTGTGTAGCCGTGGCCGCGCAATAACTGATCCAGCTCTTCATGAGTGATGCGGGCCAGTACGGTGGGGTTGGCGATCTTGTAGCCGTTGAGATGCAGGATCGGCAGCACCGCGCCGTCATTCGCCGGATTGAGAAACTTGTTCGAATGCCAACTCGTCGCCAGTGGTCCGGTTTCGGCTTCGCCGTCGCCAATGACACACGCCACGATCAGATTAGGGTTGTCGAACGCCGCGCCGTAAGCGTGGGAAAGCGAATACCCCAGTTCGCCTCCCTCGTTGATCGAGCCCGGGGTTTCCGGCGCGACGTGGCTCGGTATCCCGCCGGGAAACGAAAACTGCTTGAACAGTTTCTTCATTCCTTCTTCGTCCTGCGAGATGTTGGGATAAACTTCGCTATAGGTGCCCTCGAGATAGGTGTTCGCCACGATTCCCGGACCGCCATGCCCGGGTCCTGTAATATAAATCATGTCCAGATCGCGCGCTTTGATAACACGGTTTAGATGGACATAAATAAAATTCAGCCCTGGTGTTGTTCCCCAGTGGCCGAGCAATCTCGGCTTGATGTCTTCCTTACTGAGCGGTTTCTTCAGAAGAGGATTGTCGTAAAGATAAATCTGTCCCACCGATAAATAATTCGCAGCCCGCCAGTAGGCATCGATCAGTTGTAACTCGTTCCTCGATAATGTTTCCGGCATAAGGCTCTCCTTAAATCTGATATCTCCTACAGCCTCTGGTCAGCGACATTGCGAGTGCAATAAGGCGGCATACCACGCAGACTGCAGTCAGTCGACTTTAATTTTGATTTCTTTCTTCTTGGCGTCCTCCGTTTTGGGCAGGTGAATTTTCAGCAGTCCGTCTTTTAGCGCCACCCTGCTTCAGTGGCTCGTTTTCGCGGCGCCGGTTTTCAGCTCGGCAACCGCCCTGAAATCGCTGCGCCTGGTCAGGAAAACATAGAAAAACGGAACAAACAGGGTTGCAATGACGGTGGCGGCTAACATGCCTCCGATGACGCCTGTAGCGATCGAATGGCGGCTTGCCGCGCCCGCGCCCGTGCTCAATGCAAGCGGCACGACGCCCAGGATAAACGCAAGCGATGTCATGACGATTGGACGAAAGCGCAGTCTTGCAGCGCTCAGCGCCGCGTCGTAAGCATCCTTCCCCTGTTCGCGTTCGAGAACCGCAAACTCGACAATCAGGATCGCGTTCTTCGCAGCGAGCGCGATCAGAGTCACGAGACCGATCTGGAAATAAACGTCGTTTTCGAGGCCGCGGAGCCAGATCGCGATCAGCGCGCCCAGGAGTGCAAACGGGACGGCAAGCAGCACCGCGATCGGCAGAGTCCATTTCTCGTACATGGCGGCGAGGATCAGAAACACCATCACGATGGCCGCGCCGAAGACAACTCCAGCGGTGCTGCCACTCTCGATTTCCTGATAGGCTTGACCGGTCCAGGCGAAACTGTACTCCGCCGGCAATGATTCTTGGGCAATGCGCGCCATGGCCGCTAGTGCGTCTCCCGAACTGTATCCTGGCGCTGCGCTGCCGATCACTTTGGCGGCAGGAAAGAGAAGGTAGCGCTCAATGGTATCCGGGCCGGTGATTTCGCGTATGTTGAGCAAGCTGCTGAGCGGAATCATCTCTCCCCGGCTGGAACGGACGTAAACTTTGCCAATATCGCCGGGCGTCGAACGAAACTCCGGTTCGGCCTGCAACTGAACGCGATAAGTGCGGCCGAATTGATTGAAGTCATTGACATAGAGCGATCCGAACAGAGCCTGAAGCGTATCGAAGACGCCGGTGATGGAGATTCCATAGGCTTTGGCGCGTTCGCGATCGAGCTCGATGTAGAGCTGCGGCACAGTGGGGTGAAACGTAGTCGAAAGGCCGGTCAACTCCGGCGCCTGGCTGGCTCGCGCGATCAATTGCTGGCTGACCTGGGCGAGCTGCACGCTCCCGCCTTGCCCGCGGTTCTGCACGTAAAGCTCGAAGCCGCCGGTAGTGCCCAACCCGGAGATCGCAGGCGGATTGAATGCCAGCACCAGACCTTCACGCACCGCTTGAGCGGCCTTGACGCTCATCTCCCGAATCAGCTCCCGGACATGAACCGCGCGTTCTCCCCACGGCTTCAAAGTGACAAAGATAGTAGCGCCGGAGGTGCGCTGGCCTCCGCCCAGGATATCAAATCCCGTAATGCTGGTGACGTTCTGCACCGCAGCATTGGCGCGGGCGATTTCCACGACTCGAGAGACTACGGCATTCGTACGATCGAGCGCGGTGCCGTCAGGCAGCCTCACCGCGGTGAAATAGTAGCCCTGATCTTCCGCCGGGATGAAGCTCGTCGGCAAAGTGCGAAACAGTATCAGCGCGCACAGGATGACCAGAGCAAAAATCGCCAGCGAGACGAGCCAGCGGTGGTTAAAGAAGTTTACGCTGCGCGCATACTCGTTCATCGTCCGGTCGAAAGCGCGGTTGAACCACCGAAACACTCGCCAGGGCTCGTGATGTTCCTGTCTCAGCAGCACGACGCAAAGCGCGGGGGAAAGGGTGAGCGCAACCAGTCCGGAGATAACGACGGAAACCGCGATGGTGATGGCGAACTGCTGATAGAGCTGTCCCGCTATGCCGCCGAGAAAGGCCACCGGGATGAACACCGCGCACAGCACAAGGACAATGGCGATCACCGGTCCGCTGACTTCCTCCATCGCCTTGATGGCCGCATCCCTTGGCGGCAGCCCTTCCTCCGCCATGATGCGCTCGACGTTTTCCAGCACCACGATGGCATCGTCCACGACGATGCCGATGGCGAGCACCATGCCGAACAACGTCAGTGTATTGATGGAGAAACCGAGCAGATACATGCCGGCGAAAGTGCCGATGATGGAAACCGGGACCGCGAGCACCGGGATGATCGTGGCGCGCCAGTTTTGCAGGAACACAAAGACGACCACAATCACCAGCAGGGTCGCTTCGACGAATGTCTTGACGACTTCGCTGATCGATGCGTTGACGAAAAGCGTCGTGTCGTAGGGCACCGAATAGGTGATGCCGGCGGGAAAACTGGCGGACAGTTCTCGCATGGCCGCCGCCACGTTTTCCGCAGTCGCCAGCGCATTGGCGCCGGGCTGCAGGAAAATCGCCAGCAGCGTGGCGGGTTGGCCGTTGAGCTTGCCCACGGCGTCGTAGCTCTGTGCCCCCAGCTCGATGCGCGCGAAATCCTTCAGGCGCAGCATAGAAGCATCAGGGTTGGCGCGCACGATAATATTGCCGAACTCCTCGGGTTCCACCAGGCGTCCCTTGGTGGTGACCGTGTATGTGAGCTGCTGTCCGGAGCGTATCGGTTCCTGGCCGATCTGGCCGGCGGCAAATTGCGAGTTTTGTTCCCGAATCGCCGCGGCAACGTCGGAGGTAGTCACGCCCAGCTCTGCCATTCTGTTGGGCTGAAGCCAGATGCGCATGGCGTAGACCTGCGCGCCGAATATCTGCACGTCGCCGACGCCGGCGATGCGCTTGAGCGCGTCCACGACATTGATCGATGCATAATTGCTGATGAACAGGGGGTCCTGCCGGCCGCCCGGAGATTGCAGCGCGATGATTTGAAGAAAACTGGTGGAGCGTTCGCGCGCGTTTACGCCGAGGCGCTGAACTTCCTGGGGTAAGAGCGGTTCGGCCACGCGAATCCGATTGTTGACGTCGATGGTTGCCTTGTCGATATCGGTGCCGATGCCGAAGGTGACACTGATCTGCACCTGCCCGTTGCTGCCGGCCGAGGTCGAATTGACGTAGATCATGTTTTGGACGCCGTTGATCTGCTGTTCAATGGGCGCTGCCACGGTGTTTGCCAGGGTTTCGGCATCGGCACCGGTATAGGTCGCGGTGACGGTAACGACCGGCGGCGTAATCTCCGGATACTGGGCGATCGGCAATGTCATCATCGCCACCAAACCGACGAGCACAATTACAATCGAAATCACACTGGCAAAAATGGGGCGATCGATGAAAAAGTGCGAGAACATCTATCCTCGACGAAAAATCCGCAGCACGAAATCCGAAACCTGAAACAAATGCAAAAATATACTTTCACCACGAACGTATCTGAGGTTCGAAGCTCCCCCTCCTTCATCCTCGCCCGCGCCGCGCGGGGGAGGAAAGAGTTGAGGCTCGCAGAGCGTCGTGATCGACTCGGATTTCTATTTCATTTCGGTTGCGGTTTTGTCGCGCTGGGAACTTCGTCATCCAAGAGTCTGTGCCCTTTGCTGGTTGGGGCGCAGCAGCGCGGGGGCCTTCGTCGTGGAAATTCTTCGCATTGGGTTGCGG
>Ga0075425_100007158_pt1 | contig 11771 bp, 9 predicted proteins | sample SoiMethybrSBSTD4_FD_75300 | JGI IMG/M metagenome (GOLD analysis project Ga0075425, IMG submission 75300) | Bulk soil microbial communities from a Populus tree surrounding site in Tennessee, USA - Soil MetaG P. TD hybrid SBSTD4 | ecosystem: Environmental > Terrestrial > Soil > Tree plantation...
GGCGCACAAACGACGCAGGAGCACTCGCCTCTGCGTCGTTCGTGGCATTCGAGCCGCAGCCGTCGCGCTCGCGCTACAGTTACAGCAAGACGACCGTGAGGTTCTTCGTATCGGAACCCGAAGCGCCTTTGCTATCCGTGATCGTCACGCGAATCACCCTGGTCCCCAGCACGCTGAGGCCAAGGTAGGTGTGTCCGACCGAGAAGGCGCCCGCAGTCGTCCGGGTCCCGGTCGAGGTCGACCCGTCGCCCCAGTTGATCGTGTATGACCAGGGCCCGTTGTCGGGATCGGTGAACGTGATGTTCTCGGTGTACAGCACCCCCAGCAACACCGTCTGATCCGGACCGGCATCAACGACCGGCGCGGAGTTCGGCGGCGTGACCGTCACCGACTTGGTCGTGGTTGTGCTCTGCGCGCCTTGGTTGTCGGTCACGCGCAGCGTCACGGTGTACGTCCCACCGGCCGCGTAGGTGTGGGATGGATTCTGCGCGGTCGATGTGCTGCCGTCGCCGAACGTCCAGCTGTAACTCGCGACCGAGCCGTCGGGATCGCTGCTGGTGCTCGTGAAGTTGCAGCTCAAGCCGCTGCAGCTCGACGTGAAGTTGGCGACCGGCGGCTGGTTCGGTGTCGTCACCGTCACCGTCTTCGAAGTCGGAGTCGACTGAGCGCCCAGATTGTCCGTCACCGTGAGTGTCACGGTGAATGTGCCGCCGGCTGCGTACGTGTGTGATGGATTCTGGGCGGTCGAAGTGGCCCCGTCACCGAAATTCCAACTGTAGCTCGCGACCGAGCCGTCCGGATCGCTGCTCGTGCTCGTGAATGAGCAGGCAAGCGCACTGCAGCTCGACGTGAAGTTCGCCGTAGGAGGCTGGTTCGGCGGCGGCGGCGGCGGCGGCGGCGGCGGCGGCGGCGGTGGCGGCGGCGGTGGCGGCGGTGGCGGCGGTGGCGGCGGTGGCGGCGGTGGCGGCGGTGCCGAAGAACCAGCCGCATTCAGCGAGAGCACGGTAGCCAGCGCGTTGCTTGGCGAGTTGAACGTGTAGCTCCATTGCGCGTTGACAGAGCCGGCGCTACTCGGCACGAGCATTCCTGCATCGTTCACCAGTTGGGCATCCGAAATCGTGGTGATGTAGCCGAAGTTGCCGGGCAGCGCGCGACCGCCCAAACCGTTGATGGGCACAACGCTCGCCGTGTATACGAGCGCGCCCGCGTTCACCGTAATCGGCCCAGGATCCACCGTCACGCTTCCCGTTCCCGATCCTGACGCGGAGTGATGCTGGCCCAGGGCAGCCGATAGCGTGTCTGCAATGCCGACGTAGGTCGTCAGCAATACGCCGCCGTCGGTGACGGACTCCGAAAGATCCCCAAAAACAGCGAGGTGTGGCCCGCCAGAGGGAGCAGGGTCAGAGAATCCATGAACGCCGGTTGCGACGTACGTCGCCATCGACGTCGTGCCCGCATGGACAAATTCGACCAGCGTGTACGTGTTGCCCACCGGCGTGAGGTTGGCGTCGTTCAGGTTGTCGTGTACCGACGTGACGATGTTCGTCGTCGTCGAGCTCTGCCAGGTGAACGTCGCGACGATCGCATCGCCGATGTGCGGGTTCGCGTTATCAAACCCCTTACCCAACCGGGTGCCGTTCTCGCTCAGGGTGCCGATCACCTGATTCAGCTGACTGCCGCCCGCCGAGTATGAGAACAAGGGAGGCGGAACTGAGTGGGACGCGCGAGGCTCCACTGTTTCCGAGCAGCTGATCGCCAACAGCGACGCGCTGAGAAGCCCGATGCTGCGGGCAATGGTTAGGCGGCTATGCATGATGTCTCTCCAGACTGCTCCGGGGTTAGAACAAGCTGATGTTGAACGGCGTACTCTCCGCGCCTGCCACACCCGCTGCGCTGACGACCAGCGTGTAGCCATCTCCGAGCTGATCGATGCTGAGATCATTGAACGTCGCGACGCCGTTCACCGCGGTGACCGTCTTGGTACCGGAGAGCGTACCGCGCATGAGCATGCCGCCATTGTGGCCGATCGCGATCGTCACTGGCCCGGTGAACGTGCTTACCGGATTGCCACCGTCGTCCACGACACGCACTTGTACGGCGGGCGTGATCGTCTCGAATGGCATGGTCCGGGACGGCTGGACACTGAACGCCAGATGGTCGGTCGCGGGATTGAGGACCACGACACTGGCGAGCCAGGTGCTCGGCTGGGAGAAATACCAGCCCCACTGCGGCTCGACCGATTGCGCGCTGCTGCTCACCAGATAGTTGGCTTCGTCGATGAAGGAGTTGTCGGACTCCACCGCGAGCGTCGTAAAGCCTGCGGGGGCGTCGGCGCCAACCAATGCGTTCGACATGGATATGGCGTACGCGAGCGAGCCGGCTCCCATCATGACGGAGCCTGGATCGGCCACGGTGGGCGTGGTGGAACCCACGCCGAACGCCGAGTGGTGCTGTCCTAGTGCCACTGCCGCAATCGAGCTCACCCCGCTCCATGCCGAGATGAGCACGCCGCCATCGCTCACGGGCTGCGCGAAGATGGCATGAACGCACAGTGCCGTCTCCCGAGTGGGGTTCGGGTCCGGATAACCCTGCACGTTCGTGGCCACGTAGGTGGCCATCGAGATCCCGCCGGCGCTGGAGGACTCGACGAGCGTATAGTGGTTGCCGACCGGCGTACCCTCGGTCCCGTCCGGGTTGATCGTGGTGTCGCACAGGTGGTCCGTCACGGTCGTGATCGTGTTGGCGCCGGTCCAGAAGAACGTCGCGACAATCGCGTCACCGAGATGCGGATTGGCGTCGAAGCCCTTGCCGATGTGAGTGCCGCTCTCGGCGAGCGTCCCCGCCATCTGGTCCAGGATGATGCCCGTACCGGTGCCGCCCGTGGTCGCGAACCGAGGAACCTCGACCGTTCGCGGCGCTGCCGGGCCACTGCTCTCTCCGCATGCGGCCGCGAGCAGCGCGCCGGCGACCAAGATGACAAACGAACCGAGTGATCTATATCTGCTCATCGAGTCTCCAAGGTTGGTTACAACGCGCCGATGTTGAATGGCGCGCTTTCCGCCGTGAACATGTTCGGCACCGTCGCGAGCAACGTGTATCCGTTGCCCGGCTGATCGATGCTGAGGTCGGAGAACGTGGCGACGCCATTCACGGCGTTCACCGTCTTCGTGCCCGAGAGTGCGCCCGGCAGCACCGTGCCGCCGTTATGCCCGATCGTGACGGTCACGGGCCCGTTGTAGCTCGTGACGCGATTACCCAATGCATCGACGATCGCGACCTGCACCGATGGCTGAATCGCCATCATCGGCAGTGTGGTGCCCGGCTGGACGGCGTAGGACAGATGTGGCGGCGGATTCAACGTCAGCACGCTGGCGAGCCAGGTGCTCGGCTGATTGAAGCCCCACCCCCACTGCGGATCGACCGTCCCCAGACTCGGTGAGACCAGATAGTTCGATTCGTCGACCATGCTGAACGTGCCGTTCGACTGCACAGCCAACATCGTGAAGCCCGCGGGTGGATCCGCACCCACCAGCGCGTTGGACAGTGTGACGGCATACGCCAGGGCGCCCGTGCCGATTGGCACGGCCCCGGCATCGGCCATCGTGTAGGCCGACCCGGATCCGGACGCGGCGCTGTGCGAGCCGACCGGCTGCGCCGTCACGGCATCGACGCCACTCCACGCCGAGATCAGGATCCCGCCGCTCACGACCTGCGAGAGATTGGCTTGGACTGCGAGGATACTGTCTTGCGCAGGGTTGTTGTATCCATCGGGAAAGCCCTGTGCGTTCGTCGCGACATACGTCGCCATCGAGATCCCGCCGGCACTGACGAAGTCCACGAGCCGGTATGTGTTGCCGACGCGCGGGAAGCCCGGCATGGTCATCACGTCCACCACCGAGTCGACAATGTTCGGACCGGTACCGAGCCAGAATACGGTCGCGACGATCGCGTCACCGTTGTGGGGATTGGTGCTGTTGAATCCCTTGCGGTAGAGGTTTCCGGTCTCGTTCAGCATGCCATTCTGCTGATCGAGGGTGATCGACGATGAGCCCGGTGCGAGCGGAGCCGCCGTCGCAAACGAGGGGAGCAACGAGCTGGTGGGCGCGCGTCCCTCGGGACTGATCGGCTCGCGACATGCTGCCGCGGCCAAGATTCCAATGCATCCTGCGACTATCGCCCGCCTGGACATACGACTCTCCCTCGTTGCTGTCGACCCAAAGCCACACCAACCTGCCTGGGTTCGCGCTCAGAGGGGGGCAAGGTTTGGGCCAGCCTACGGCCTCGCAGTTCTGCCGCAAAGCGCGCGTGTCATGGCGCGCGCGCTACGGCTCCTCCGCAGACGTATGGCTTGGACGCAACAAACTCAGGAGGATGTAACTCCGGACGGAACAAGGATGTCGACGAGCTCGCGGACGCAGCGCGCGATCCGCTCGTACACCTGATCGAACATCGCACGGTCGTCATTCACGGGGTCGCGAATCGTGCGCGTCTCCACCGGCAGCGGATCGAGATCACCCAGGATGAGAATGTCGCTGGGTCGGCGACCAAAGCGCTCGCAGATCCGGCGTTGCTGGCTCATCTCCATGACAACGATGAGATCAGCGCTGCGCGCGCGTTCCGCGGTGACCAGGCTGGAGCGGTGGTCGGACAAGTCCAGCCCATGGGCTTCGGCAGCCGCGAGCGCTTCCGGCGGTGACGGCCGGTTGAAGCCGATGAGTCCCGCCGACTCGACGACAATGCCCTCCGGTTCGAGCGCGCGCCGCAGGAGACCCGCGGCCACGGGACTGCGGCAGATGTTGCCGTGACAGATGACGAGAAGCGACCGGGGACGCGGGCGCGCGCGCAGCGCGTCGAGCGCCTTGCGCCGTCGCAATGGATGGAGCAACCGCTCGGGGGTTCGGCGCACGTTCCGCAAAAGCTCACGCATTTTCACCACACGACAGATTGGGGTTCAGCCGATACACCTGTGGTCCTCGAGCGACAAGCGCACGCGACGGCAAGCGCGCGCGCCGGAATTCCTGCGGCAAGAAATACACCGAATGCCGTGGCCCCGTTCATGCCTTAGCGCATGGCATGCGATACCTTGTGACCGGCGGCGCCGGTTTCATTGGCTCACATCTCGTCGAGCGCCTCGTGCAGGAAGGTGCCGACGTCGTCGTCCTGGACGACCTGTCCACCGGCCGGCGCGAGAATCTGCGCCCGGTGCGCGACCGCATTCGATTCATCCGCGGCAGTGTGGCGCGGCTCGAGGTCTGCCGTCGCGCCGTCCAGGGCGTGGATTACGTCCTTCACCAGGCTGCGGTGACGTCGGTGCCGCAGTCGACGCGCAATCCGCTCGCGGCGCACCACACCAACATCACCGGCACGCTGAACCTGCTGATCGCCGCCCGTGAGGCGATGGTCCGGCGGATCGTGTACGCCGCGTCCACCGCCGCCTACGGCAACCCGCCGGAGCTGCCGCATCACGAAGGCCTGCTCGTGAGTCCCCGCTCCGAGTACGCCGCATCCAAGCTGGCGGGGGAAGCCTACTGCCAGGCATTCTGGCAGACCCACGGACTGGAGACCGTGGCGCTGCGCTACTTCAACGTCTTCGGACCGCGGCAAAATCTCGATTCGCAGTACGGAGCCGTCGTGCCATTGTTCATTGCCGCGGCGCTGCGACGCGAAGTGCCGGTGATCTTCGGAGATGGCACGCAGACACGCGATTTTACCTTCGTTGACAACGTGGTCGAAGCAAACCTGCTCGCCTGTCACGCGCCCGCCGAGCGCGTCGCCGGCGGCGTTTTCAACGTCGGCTGCGGCCGCGGAACGTCGATTCGCGAGTTGTGGCAGCACATCGCCGCGATTGCCGGCATCACGATCGAGCCGCGCTACGACCGCGCACGCGCCGGCGACGTGCGCCACTCGCTCGCGTGCATCGCGCGCGCCAAAGAGCAGCTCGGCTACACTCCCACCACTACGCTCGAGGAGGGGCTGCGACGCACCGTCGCCTACTATGGCGAGCGGTTGTATGCGCCACTGCGACTCGAGCGCCGCCCCCAACGCCGAACCGCTGTGGCACTTTCGCCACAGTTGAGGGTTTGATTAAGCCTCACTGTTTCGCGCACGCCACAGTGGCTCCGACGCGAAACCGTAAGTCGCTGTAAGAACTGACGTTACAATTCCACATTCCTGCGGGGTCGAAGGCCCAATCCGTGCCATCGGATGGGCGAACCCCCTGGAGATGACCATGGCTGGACTGCAACCGTCCGAACGCCCGCGCGCCACCCCGACCCGTTCGGGCGCCCGCAATTCCGACATCATCCCGATCTCACAGCTCACTGCCGACATCAAAGCGACCATTCGCATCCTGGTCGTCGATGACGAGAGAACGCTGCGTGAAAGCTGCGCCAGCGTCCTGCGGTACGAAGGCTACGAAGTGACGCTGTGTGGCCGCGGCGAGGACGCCAGAGAGTTGGTGCGACGCGGCACCTTCGACATCGTCATGCTCGATTTGTACATGAGCGACGTTCCGGGAATGGAGCTGCTCAAAGCGACGCTCGAGGCGCGTCCCGATACGCTCGCGATCATGATCACGGGGAATCCGAGCATCGAGACGAGCCTTCAGGCGTTGCGGACCGGCGCTTGGGATTACCTGCCCAAACCGTTTTCGGCTACACATCTGCAGATCCTCATGGGCCGCGCCGCGCATGCGATCATGGTGGCCCGGGAATCGTTGGCACAACAGGCCGCATTTGTCCGCGAGCACGGCAACAGCGACATGGTGCAAGTCCTCGGCAACGCCCCCGCATTCAAGCGCGCCCTCGACCTCGCCCGTCGCGTGGCTGCCACGGATGCGTCGGTCTTCATCACCGGCGAAAGCGGAAGTGGGAAGGAGCTCATCGCCCAGTTCATCCACCACCACAGCCGCCGCAGCAGCCGCCCGCTGGTCGCCGTCAACTGCGCCGCGCTACCGGAGATGCTGCTCGAATCGGAAATGTTCGGCCACGTGAAGGGCGCGTTCACCGGCGCGGTGCGCGACAAGGCCGGCCTGCTCGAGGCGGCCAATGGCGGGACGCTGCAGCTGGACGAGCTGGCCGATATGCCGAAACCGATCCAGGCAAAGCTGCTGCGGGTGATTCAGGACGGCGTGGTCCGGCGCGTGGGCAGCGAACACACCGATGCGGTGGTCAACGTGCGGTTCATCGCCTCGACCAATCGGAATCCGGAAGACGCCGTCGCCCAGGGAGCGCTGCGCGAGGACCTGTATTATCGCCTGCGCGTGGTCCCGATTCACGTACCGCCGTTACGGGAGCGGCCCTCCGACATTCCACTGCTCGCCGACTTCTTCCTCCAGCGGTATTGGACGCGTCACCGGGGCGCGAGCAGTGCGCTGCCCAAATACTCCGACGCTGCGAGCCGCGTTCTGCGCAGCCGGCAATGGAAGGGCAACGTGCGGGAGCTCCAGAATGTGATCGAGCACATGGTCGTCCTTCTCGATCCCGGAGCGGAGATTAGACCCGAAGACATCCCCTCGCTCGGCGATCGTCCCATCGAGGAAGTGCGTGCATGGACGCCGCCGGAGGTCACGACGGATGAGCCGTATCACGCTGCGCGCGATCGCTTGGTCGCGGAGTTCGAGCTGCACTACCTGACTCAGCTGCTCACGCAGGCTGGCGGCAACATGTCGCGTGCGGCTCGAGTCGCAGGAATCGACCGCACGACGCTGTATCGGCTGCTCGAGCGTCACGGATTGGATCGCAAAGGCGACCGCGGCCTCGAGCCCTCGAACAGCCAGGAGAAGCCGCTCTTGTAGGGGATTCTCACCACACTCTGTCGTTCGCTCGCGACATAACAACCAGGCGGCCGTGCTTGATTCCAGTCCAACGGAATCGGGCACGGCCCCTGCGTTTACAGCCGGCATGACGATCATCCCGATTGTCCTGGAACAGCGCCGCAGGCGTCGCCTGGTCGTGCTGCCCGCCATAGAGGACGTGCTCCATCGCACATTCAACGTGGTCATCGCGCTCGTCGGACTACTGCTGGCCCTGCCGCTGATGGTCATCATCGCCGTGGCGATCAAGCTGACGTCGCCAGGTCCGGTCTTCTTCATCCAAACGCGCATCGGCATTAATCGCCGGCGCTCGCTGGCCCCCGGCGCACGCTATCGTCCGGAAGATCGCGGGGGCAAGCCGTTCGTGATGTTCAAGTTTCGCACGATGGTCGCCGCGGGATCGCAGGCGAACGCCGCCGCGGAAGTCTGGGCCACCCCTGACGACCCGCGCGTGACGCGTCTGGGCCGGATTCTCCGGCTGTATCGCCTGGACGAGCTGCCACAACTCCTCAACGTCCTGCTCGGCGACATGAGCATCGTGGGGCCGCGCCCCGAGCAGCCCACGATCTTCACCCAGCTCCGAGCGCAAATCGACCGGTATCAGGCGCGTCAGTGCGTCCCGCCCGGAATCACCGGTTGGGCGCAGATCAACCAGCACTACGACAGCTCGATCGAGGATGTCAAGAAAAAGCTCGCGTTCGACCTCGAATACATCGGACGCCGCTCCCTGGTCGAGGATCTGCGCATCATGCTGCGCACGGTGCCGACGATGGTCGGAAAGATCGGCGGATGGTGACGTGATATCTTAGGGGCCATGCTCCTGGCATGCGCCCTTCTCTTCATTGCGTTGGCGACGTTGTGGCCCATGCCGGGCGAAACGCAGATCCAGGGCTTGTGTTTGATCTGCGGCAGTCGCGGTACCGCCGACCTCCTGCTGAACATCATGCTGTTCGTACCCCTGGGCGCCGCGCTGCTCTTGCGCGGCCAGTCGAGGCGTCGCGTTGCGCTCTGGGGACTGCTCCTCTCTACCGCCATCGAGCTGCTGCAGTTCTATATCCCCGGGCGCGATCCGAGCGTCAGCGACGTGCTCGCAAATACGTTCGGCACCGTCCTCGGCGCATTCATCGCCGGGAGTGCGGGCAGCTGGCTGAGTCCACGCCCTCTACCACCATTCGGATCGCATCTGAGCCGCTTGGCGAGCGCCGTGGCCGCGCTCACCTGTCTTGCGACCGCCCTGCTGCTCACGCCTGCGTATCCCGACTCGCCCTACTTCGGCCTCTGGACTCCGGACTTGAGCCATTTCGTTCCGTATCGCGGACGCGTGCTGAGTGCGACGCTCAATAGCGAGCCGATTGCTGATGGTCCCATTCACGCAACCGATAGCGTCCGTGCCGCGCTGCAGTCTCCTGGCGGTTTTGACCTCGAGATTCGCGCCATCGCCGGGCCCCGGCCGGATGGCCTCTCTCCCCTGTTCGCCGTCTTCGACGAGCAGCGACGGGAGATTCTGCTGCTCGCGCTGGACCGCGAGGACGTCGTGCTGCGTACCCGGATGCGGGCCAGTGATGCTCGTCTCGACCGGCCTGAGCTGCGCGTAGCCGAAGGACTCTGGCGGCAAAGGTCACCGCGGCCGGGCGATACGCTGAGCTTTTCTCTCGTTGCCCACGCCGGGCGCTACGAGATCAACGGAGTCAGGCGGGGATTCACGGTGGGCGACGGCTGGGGGTTGTTACTCTACATGCAGAATCTGCCGTTCCAGAATGTGGTATCTGCAGCCTGGATCGCCGCGTTGTTCCTGCCAGCGGCCTTCTGGGCACGCACGCGGGCGGATGGGATCATGATCACGCTGGCGGTCCTGGCCGGTCTCGCGATCGTCCCTGCGCTGACCGCGGTGCAGCACACGCCACCGGTTCAGTGGCTTGCTGTCGCGCTTGGGATTGGTTCTGGGGTGGTCCTACAGCGCTTCCACCGCCTACGCGGCGGAAGTCGTTGGCTTGCGGTCGGGCCCTGAGTTGCGACGCGTCTGACAGACCGGCAACTCCAGCTCGAAGAAAAAGCGCGTGCCGCGGCCGAGCTCCGTCTCGACGCGAAGGACCGAACCCATCGCCTCGGCGAGCTTGCGACAGATCATCAGTCCGAGCCCGGTATTCGAAAAGAGTTTACGACCGCGCCCATCCCGATCGCCGGCCATTTCTTGGGGCGAAGGAGACGCGGGAGGCGCGTGGCGTACGGGGTCGAACAATGTCGGCATCACGGCCGGGTCGATGCCGCGGCCACTGTCGCGTACGGAAAACTCCACCCAGCCAGGTCGCTGTTCGTGCGCCGTGATCTCGACGAACCCGCGTTCGGTGAACTTCAACGCGTTCGTCGTCAAGTTCAGCAAGACGCGGCGCAATGCGACTGGATGCCCGAGCCGCTCGTCCACTTGCGGCGGCTCCACGCGAACGGTGAGCTGCTTCACTTCGGCGATGGGGCGGACGATATCCCGCACGCCCTCGAGCACCGACGTCACGGAGAACGCGACCGGCTTCTGCTCGAGCAACAGGTCGCTGCGCTCGAGATCGATGATGTCTTTGCCAACCGAGCTGAGACCGAGCGCCGCGGTACAAATCAAGCCGAGTTGCCGGCGCTGCAGATCAGTGACAGGGCCACTCCCGCCGCGCTGCAGCGTCTCCGCAAGAAATAGAATCGAGGCAAGTGGCGAATGCATGTCATGCGCGACTTCGCCGAGCAGCTTGAGGCCGTCACCGCCCAGCTGAGTGCGGAGCGCGCGGGCGGGATCGAGCTCCACCGCGTCCCGCACCTGCTCCATCGCGAGCAGCAGCACCGGCAGTTGCGTTTCGGCGATGCCATGCGTCTGCCAGGCCCGGATGATTTCTTCCTTCATTATTAGTAACAGCCGCCGGCCGAGTGGGGACTGCGCGCGAACATCGATCACCAAGTCGCGGGTCATCTGCTTGTCGCGCACCGCGGCCGTCACGATGTCCACAACCGCTTTGATTTCGGCCGATGACGGATTGCCCAGACTGTTGGCCTGGAGAACTGCCTGACCGGCGGCGATTTCCTGAATTGCTGGCGGGATTCCCACGATGCCCCCGGGCATGATGCGGTGCACGGAGGCAGTTGCCTTCCGAGTGATTTCCAGCGCTGGTTTTGGGGCCATCACACCACGGGTTGAAGGGCAGCGAGAAAGCTACACCTACCTAGGGAAGTTGCTAGTCTGGAGGATGGGTTCAAGACCTGGGGAATGTAACGAGGTGCAGTCCCTAGCCCTGTGACACGTGTTACGCTGCTGTGCCGATCCTGCCGCAACTTCCCCGGCGGCGCGCCACCGTCACCACCTAGTCTATTGGCATACTCCATGTTACGATTTGAGCGGGCGCGCACGCCTGTTGCGGTAGCGCACCCGCTCTAAGAGGCCTAATGCAGCTAAAGCCGCCGGTCGCCCGCCCCGTCGATCTTCTGATCGCGAGCCCAGACGAGTGGAGAAGTCGTTCCCTCGCCAGCATCCTCGCGCCGCACGGTTACGTCGTTCATCCGACCTACAATCGGATGCAGACGATCACCCATGTGCGCACCAAAGCACCTGATGCCGTAATTATCGACGAAACCCTGCCTGATGGCGACGGATACGCCCTCGTCCGCGAGCTTACCGAGGAGAGCCTGATCACTCCGAGCACTCCATTGTTCCTGGCGCTCACCCGGCCGCCTACCCGGCGGGACCGGATTGCCGCTTGGCGCGCGGGTGCGTGGGAATGCCTCGGCGAACCGTTGGACGCGGAAGAACTGACGGCGATGCTGGAGGTGTTCATCCCGGCCAAAATCGAAACCGACCGGGCTCTCTCTCGCGGGCTGATCGATGACGCCACAGGCGTTTACAACGCCCGGGGTTTGATGCGGAGAGCAGAGGAAATCGCGGCCATGGCGGCGCGCCAGCATACCTCCATCGCCTGCGTGCACA
>Ga0075425_100007165_pt1 | contig 11764 bp, 8 predicted proteins | sample SoiMethybrSBSTD4_FD_75300 | JGI IMG/M metagenome (GOLD analysis project Ga0075425, IMG submission 75300) | Bulk soil microbial communities from a Populus tree surrounding site in Tennessee, USA - Soil MetaG P. TD hybrid SBSTD4 | ecosystem: Environmental > Terrestrial > Soil > Tree plantation...
GCGGCCGCACGCCGTACCTCGTTGGTGGTGGCCAGCGCGAAGGGCACGAGGGCCATCCGCCCGTCTCGCTCGACGTCGATGGCCAGCCGCTCGAGCGCCGCCGGGCTCGGGGGGACGGCCTCGAGCGCGATCATGCGCAGGCCGAAGTAGCACTTGAGAAGGCCCTGGGCGCGCACGAAGTCGCGGGGAAGGCGGCGGGCCACCTGCCAGCGCTGCCGGGCGGTGCTGGCGGGGAGGCGGCGCAACCCGCGCTGGAGGAAGTCGTTCATGCCGCGGTAGCCGCCGTGGCGCCACAGGCGGCCTTCCTCGATGGCGGCGAGCTCCCGGCCGTCGTCGTAGGCGCCGGCGTCGTCGCGGGCGGCGCGGTGCTCGATGCGCTCGACGCGTTCGCGCAGGCGCTGGGCGAGGTGCGGCGCCGGAGGCCCGAGGGTCTCGGGCGCGGGCGGTGTCGAGGCGGGGATTGCGGTCATGGGTCGTTCTCCGCTGCGGCGGGCTCTGGCGCCCGGGCGCGCCGAAGAGAGCGAGCAGGATGCGTGCCGGGCCTGGCCCGAGTGAATCAGGGGGGTTGCGAGCGGCCGGGGGTGGCGGTGGTCGGCAATCGGTCACCGGGAATCGGCCACCCCGACGGGAGGCGCTCGGCGATCACGCCGCGCCGGCTGTCAGGGGTCACCGGTCGCGCGCTTGCGCGATTCGTCTTCGCGTGTGTCGCCGACCGGGCCCAGAGGTTTGCGAAGCAGAACTAGAGCGGCGCGTCCGGCGCCACGAATTCCCGCACCGTCTCGTAGAGCACGCGCACGCCCCAGCGCACGCCGTCCGCCGGCACACGCTCGTCGACGCCGTGGTAGAGCCTGCTGAACACGAGGTCCGGGCCCATGCGCACGGGGGCGAAGCCGTAGCAGACCGCGCCGAGCTGCGACCACGCCCAGGCGTCGGTGAATCCCGGGATGAGGTTCGGCACGACGATCGCGCCGGGGTCGTTTCGCTGGACGACTCGCGTGATGGCCTCGAAGAGCGGCGTGGCCGGCGAGGTCTCCACCGGCGGATGGTGCTCGAGGACGTCGACCTCGAGCCAGGCGGGGTCGCCGGCGACGGCGCGCACCTCGCGCACGAGGTCCTCGGCGGTCTGCCCGGGGAGGAGGCGGCCGTCGAGCTCTGCCTCGGCGAACGACGGGATCTGGTTCGTCTTGCCGCCGGCGCGGAGCACGGTCGGGGCGGCGGTGTTGTGCAGGAGCGCGGCGAAGAGCTCGGCGCGCGCGCGATCGGGGAGGACGCGGTCGAGCAGGAGGTCCGACACGCCGGGCGCGGCGAGCGCGCGCAGGAGCGCGGCGGCGGGGAGCGGCTGGGTCGCGGCCATGCGGGCGAGGAAGTCGCGCATGACGGCGGTGTTGTGCTGCGGGAGGCGCTGGCGGCCGATGCGGGCGACCACGTCGGCGAGGCGCACGACCGGGTTCTCGTCGTGCGGGACGGAGCCGTGGCCCTGGCGGCCGCGGGCGCGGAGGCGCAGCCAGCAGAGGCCTTTCTCCGCGACCTGGACGGGGTAGAGGCGCCGGCCGGCGGCGTGGAGCGTGAAGCCGCCGACCTCGCCGAGGGCATAGGCGGCGCGCACGCGGTCGGGATGGTGGTCCACGAGCCACTTCGCGCCGAGGCGGCTGCCGACCTCCTCGTCGGCGACGGCCGCGAAGAGGACGTCCTGGCGCGGGCGCACGCCGGCGCGGGCGAGCGCGCACAGCACGGTCAGCGACATCGCGACCATGTGCTTCATGTCGATCGCGCCGCGGCCCCAGACGTGGCCGTCGTGCGTCTCTCCGGCGAACGGGGGGTGCGTCCACTCAGCGGGATCGGCGGGGACGACGTCGAGGTGTCCGTGCAGGAGGAGCGGCGCGGCGTCGGAGTCGCCGCGGAGGCGGGCGACGCAGTTGCCGCGACCGGGCGCGGACTCGAGGAGCGCGGGGTCGAGGCCGGCCTCGCGCAGCACCGTGGCGCAGTAGGAGGCGGCGGGCAGCTCGCCGCCCGGCGGGTTCGTGGTGTCGATCCGCAGGAGCGCGACGAGGTGCCGGAGTGTCTCGTCGCCCAGCGCGGTCCAGTCGAGGGCCATGCGCGGGACTCTAACGCATCTTGATCTGGCGCAGCGTTCGTGAGGAGCTTGGCCGGTGAAGAAGGCGAAGAAGCCCGCGCGTGGCGAGGCTCGGAGCTCGAAGCCGAAGCCGAAGCCGGCGCGGGCGGCGGCGCCACGCGCGGCTGCGCGGGCGCCTGCGCCGGCGCCCCGCACGCCTGCGACAGGGCCGGCGCCGCGCACGCCTGGGCCTGCGCCGGCGCAGCGCACGCCTGCGACAGCGCCGGCGCTGCGCACGTCTGGGCCTGCGCCTGCGCCGGCGCCGCGCACGCCTGCGACAGGGCCGGCGCCGCGCACGTCTGGGCCTGCGCCTGCGCCTGCGCCGCGCACGCCTGCGACAGCGCCGGCGCGGCGCACGCCTGCGCCGGCGCCTGCGCCGCGGGCGGCAGCGCCGGCGCCGCCGCAGCCGGAGGCGCAAGCCCCCCGGCCGGCGAAGCCGCCCCCGACCGCGCTCACCCGAACGAAATCCCGCGCCCGCGTACGGCCCCGCGCTGGCCGCGACTCCGACCGGCGCATCCTCGACGAGTACTTCCAGTGGGTGAACGCCGCGCCGCCGATGTCCGCCGTCGAGGAGCGCGAGGCGGTTCACCGGCTTCGCGAGGCGCGCACCCAGGTACTGCGCGTCGCGCTCGAGACTCCGCTGGCGGTCGATCACGTCCTGAAGGCCGCGCGGCGCGTGGAGCGCGGGGAGCTCGAGGTCTTCGCGGTGCTGGAGGACTTTCCGGGAGGCGACGAGGCGGCGGCGCGCGCGGAGCTCGCTGCGGCGGCGCACCGGGTGCACGCCGCGGACCGCGCCGCGCGGCGCGCGCTCGAGCGCCTGGAGTCGCCGCGCCTGTCGCCGGAGCGCCGGGCCGCGGAGCAGACCGCGCTCGCCGGCGCGCGCCGCGAGGCGAACGCGGCGCTGCTGGCGCTGGACCTGAAGCGGGCCCACGTACAGCAAATCGCTCAGCAGCTCCGCGCGGTCGCGCTGGAGGCGGCGCGCGCACGCAAGGAGCTGTCCGGAGCGCGCGCGAACGACGCCCGCCGCCGCCTGCGCTCCATCGCCGAGCGCTGGCGCACCGACCCGGGGCGACTCGAGCGGCTGGCCCGCGCCGCCGCGTCCGCCGATCGCCGCGCGCGCCTTCGCCGCGACGAGCTTCTCGCCGCGCACGGGCCGCTGGTCATGAAGATCGCGCGAACCCATTCCGGGCGCGGGCTCGACTTCGAGGATCTCCTGCAGGAAGGGAACATCGGGCTCGACACGGCGATCGAGCGCTTCGACCCGGGGCGGGGGACGCGGCTGTCGACGCTCGCCGTCCACTGGGTGCGCCACCAGATCGGCCGCGCGGTGGCGAACAAGTCGCGCAACGTGCGCATCCCGGTGCACGTCGGGCAGCAGCTCCACCGCATCCTGCGCTTGCAGGGGCAGATCGTCGCGCAGACCGGCCGCGCGCCGACTCCTGCCGAGCTGGCCGAGCAGCTCTCGATTCCGCTCGCCGAGGTGCAGGAGCTGGTCGGCCGCAGCTTCGGCACGGTGTCGCTGGACGAGACGCTGGGCGCCGACGGCGACGCGACCCGGCTCGAGATGCTCCACGACGCCGACGCGCGCTCGCCGGCCGCCGCCGTCGAGGAAGAGAGCAGCGCAAACGCGCTGGCAGCGCTCCTGACGGAGCTGCCGGCCCGGGAGCGCGAGGTGATCGAGCGGCGCTTCGGCCTCGGCGGGCACTCCGGCGACGGCGAGCAGACCCTGCAGGAGATCGGCGACGAGCTGCGCGTGACCCGCGAGCGCGCGCGCCAGCTGGTCGTGCGCGCCATCAAGAAGCTGCGCGCGGCGGCGCGCGCACGCGGGTTCGACCTGCCGCTCGCTCCGGAGGACTAGCATGGCGGGTCCGCGCGTGAAGAGCTGGACGGGGACGGCGGCGGCGGCGGCGGTGGCCGCCGCGGCGAGCCTGGCCGCCGGCCTCGCCGCCGCCGGGGCGGGCGCGCCCGCCGAGGCGCCCGACCCGGCGGCGACCGCGTTCGCCAAGTCCGGCACGGCCGGGCCCGCGGCCGTGCCGAAAAAGAAGCCGCCGAAGAAGAAGGACGCCGCGCCGCCAGGGCCGGCGGCGGCGCTCCCGGCGATCGTCGAGAGTGCCGGCGACGTCGCGCTCGCGCCGCTCGATCCGGGCGACTTTGCCTCGCTGCCGCTGGAGCAGAAGCTGCTCGCCTATCATCTGTCCGAGGCCGCCTGGGCAGGCGACCGGATCCTGCTCGACCAGAACTACCGCTTCAACGTCGCGATCCGCGACCTGGTCGCCGAGATCGTGTCGCGCCCGAAGGCGCTGCCGAAGCCGCTGTGGCGCAAGTTCCGCGACTACCTGGTTCTACTGTACGTGCATCACGGCGTGCACGACGTGTGGTCGGGCAAGAAGCTCCTGCCGGCCTTCACGTCCGCGGAGCTGGCGAAGGCCGCGGCGGCCGCCCGCGCGTCCGGCGCGTACCTCTGCGACTCCGACGACGACTGCCTGCCGAGCCTGCTCGCCGCCCTCCGCGACCCGATCTTCTCGGCGGAGGTGGACGGCTTCCGCACCGTCAAGGACCCGCCGGCCGGAAAGGACATCCTGACCGCGAGCGCGGTGAACTTCTACGAGGGCGTCTCGCTCGCCGACCTGGCCAGCTTCGTCGAGCGGTACCCGCTCGACTCCAAGATCGTGTTGCGCGACGGCAAGCCGCTCGAGCTGCCCTATCGCATGGGCGGCGAGGGCGTCGCGCCGGGGCTCTACGCGCGCGAGCTCGCGGCGGTGTCGTCGCACCTCGGTGCGGCGCTGCCGTTCGCCGCGCCCGCGCAGCGCGCGGCGCTGGCGCACCTCCTCTCCTACTACCGCACCGGCGACCCGGCCGCGTTCGAGCGCTACGAGATCGCCTGGGTGAAGGACGCGCCCGCGGTCGAGACGATCAACGGCTTCATCGAGACGTACAAGGACCCGCGCGGCGCCAAGGGCTCCTGGGAGGGCATCGTCGCGTTCGTCGACGCGCCCGGCACGCGCGTGATGCGCGCGCTCGCCGACCATGCCGCAGACTTCGAGGCGCGCATGCCCTGGCTCGACGCCTACAAGAAGAAGGACTTCGCGCCGCCGGTCGCGAGCGCGTTCACCGTGCTGGTCGAGACGGGCGACGGCGGGCCGATGTCCTGGACCGGCATCAACCTGCCGAACGCCGCGGCCATCCGCGAGAAGCACGGGCACAAGAACTTCCTGCTCACGAACGTGATGGCGGCGCGGCGGGCGGCCACCGGGCTGCGCGCGATCGACGAGTTCACGTGGGACGCCGCCGAGGCCGCCGAGGCGAAGCGCTGCTTCGAGCCCGCTGGCACCGCGCTCGTCGCGCTCCACGAGGTCACCGGCCACGGCAGCGGCCGGGTCTCGCCGGCGCTGAAGGGCGATCCGGCTGCGGTCCTGAAAGAGTACTACTCCACGCTCGAGGAGGCGCGCGCGGATCTGGTCGCCCTGTGGCTCGCGCGCGACCCCTTGGCCCTGTCGCTCGGAGTGCTGCCCGACGAGCGCTGCGCCGACGCACTTCTCTCCGCCTACGTGCGCGGCTTCCCGTTGCGGCTGCGCTCGGTGCCGGCGGGCGACGTCATCGAAGAGGATCATCTGCGCGCCGAGTCGATGATCGTGCACTGGCTCGTGGAGAAGGGCGCCGCCGCCGAGGTGCACAAGGCGACGAAGATCATCACCGACATGGGCGACCGGGTGGACGAGGACCCGCGCGTCTTCCTGCGCGTGCTGGATCGCGACAAGGCGCGCGCGGCGGTAGGGGCGCTCCTCGCCGAGCTGATGCGCATCAAGGCGGAGGGCGACTACGTGGCGATCAAAGCGCTGGTGGGGCGGCTCGGCACCAAGGTCGAGCTCGGCTGGCGCGAGGACGCGACGGCGCGCGCGCTGAAGCTCGACCTTCCAGTCCGGGTGGCGGTGCTGCCGGCGACGCTCGTCCCGGTGATGAAGGCGGGCGCGATCGCCGACGTGGTGGCGCGACCGGCGCGCACCGAGGCGGACGTGACGGCGCTCGCGCTGCGGGCGGGCGCCGAGCCCGCACCGTAGCTACGGATCGAAGCGCGCGCGGAGCTCCTTCGGCATGACCGGGCAGGCGTCCTTCGGGCGGGCGAAGACGCGGCCGCGGACGCGCGCGATGGCCTCGTAGAGCCCGTCGCACCAGCGCACCGGGAGCGCGGCCACGAGCCCGGCGCCGAGCCGCCAGGCGCCGCCGAGCCGGCGACCGACGTAGAGGACCGCCGCCGAGCGGAAGAGGAGCACGCCTTCGGCGGTTCGCACCACCAGGCTGTCGGGCAGCACCGCGCGCACGTGCGCGGGGACGAGCCGCTCCAGCGTCTCGCCCTGGATCGGCGCGAAGCGGAACGCGCTGCCGCCGCGGTCCTCGGCGATGACGAAGCGCACGGCGCGGTGGCAGAGGCCGCAGGCGCCGTCGTAGAAGAGCGTCTCCACCTGCCCCGGCTTCGCGCCGGGGATCCACGCCGGGTCGAACGTGAAGAGGTGCAAGAGCACCATCCCCACGCTCAGGTCGGCGAAGTCCACCAGCGCGATGAGGCCGATGTGCAGGCCCAGGAGGGCCGCCCACAGCAGCGGGCGGAGCGGCCGCAGGAGCGCCAGCGGCGCGAACCCGAGCTCGAGGCCCAGCACCGTCCAGGTGATGGCGCGCAGCACGCCGGCGGGAAGGGCGAGGAGGAGCGCGTGCAGCACGCCGGGCCGGGCGAGCGGGCTGTCGAGCACGAACGCGATCGCGCTGCCGTCGATCCACGAGGGCGAGGCGAGCTTCGTCCAGCCGCTGTAGGTGTAGCCGAGCGCCATCAGGACCCAGGCGCCCGCGTGCAAGAGCGGCGGCTTCTCCCAGCCGGTGCCGGGGTCGGGATCCCCGCGGCGCGCGAGCGAGCCGTACGGTGCGCGCGGCATCAGCGCGTGGGCGAGCAGCATCCAGCCGACGAAAGGCATGCCCGGGTTGGAGATGAGCGGGTTGCGGCCGAAAAGGCAGGCCCAGACGTACCAGAGCAGGACCGCGGCGACGCGGTCGAAGGCGCCGAGCGCGAGCGGGACGCAGAGGAGCGCGCCGGCGGCGACGAAGGCCGCCGGCAGCCAGAGCGGCGCGCCCGGCAGCGCCAGCAGGTTCGGCAGGAGCCGCGCGAACGGGCTCGCCGCCGGGTCCGGCAAGACGCCGCGCGACGACCAGAGCTCCTCGGCCCAGGGGAGGAGGCGGACGAAATGCACCGCCAGGTAGGTGCCGAGCACGGCGCGGAAGACGCTGTACTGCGCGCCGGTCCAGCCGTTCGGGCGGAGGAGCTTCACGGGCACGGCGCCTCCAGCACCAGCGGAAGCTCCGGCGGGAGGGTCGTGCCGGGGCGCGGCTCGAAGCGCACGCGCGGGCGGCCGGCGATCGACGCGGGGTCGAAGCCGAGCTCGCGCAGCACCGGCGCGTCGCCGCACAGCGCGTAGCGCATCACCGGGTCGCGCAGCGCGGCCGGCATCACCGGGCCGTAGGCGAGCGCGGCGCCGTAGACGTTGCGCCGGTTGTACGGGCCGCGCAGGCGCGCGTACAGCGTGCTCGTCAGCGTCACCGAGCGCGGAATGCCGCCGAGATCCGTCCACTCCAGGTAGAAGCGCGTCGAGTAGGTCTCGAAGCCCTTCACCGCGGAGAAGACGCGCGGCGCCGGCGAGGCGACCGTGGCGGCGCCGATGCCTTTGAGGAGCGGAAGCCCGGCGACGTCGCCCGCCATCTGCAGCAGGCCCAGCGCCAGGAGCAGCGCGGCAGCGGCGGTGCGGGCGCGCTTCTTCACCGCGAGACGTCCACGCCGCGCAGCATGTCGGCGAGCCGCGCCTCGCCGGCCGGGCCGAAGCCGCAGCGGGCGTTCCAGTGGCGCGGGTTACGGAACGTCCCGAAGAGCATGTCGAAGATCGGCAGGTCGCCGTAGTTGAACGCGTGCAGCCCCTCCTGGTGGTGGACGCAGTGGCTCTCGGGGCGCTGGACGACGTAGCCGAGCCAGTGCGGCGTCGGCACGTTCCAGTGGTAGACGAGCTCGGCAAGCCCGCTGATCAGGAACGCGATCGTCGCCGCCGGCGGCGAGAGCCCCACCAGGAGGTAGAGCACCGCGCTCGAGAGCACGCCGTTCGCGGCGATCTCGATGGGGTGCTTGTAGAAGCTGGTGACGATCTCGATGCGCTGCGGGCTGTGGTGGAGCTGGTGCACCCAGCGCCACAGGAACGGCACCGCGTGCCGCCAGCGGTGCCACCAGTAATAGACGAAGGCGTGGACGAGGTAACCGGCCAGCGCGCCGCCCGCGACTCCGAGCGCGTCGGCCGACCAGAGCCGGTGGCGCACCATCCAGCCGTCCCAGACGATCCCCGCTACGAAGACCATGCCCGCCTGCACGGCGTTCAGCGCGAGCGCCCGTGCCCACCAGCCGGCGACGTCGGGCCAGCGCCGCCCTGGCCGCGCGCGCTCGACCAGGATCATCGCGACCGCCACCGCCAGCACCACGAGCGCGACGATCATGCCCGGGAGCTTAGCATCGCCTCCCGTCACACGCGGGCGATGGGCTTGCGCGAGAGCACCAGGAAACGCGCCACCAGCGCGATCGCCGTGGCGGTGAGCCCGGCGGAGAGTCCCCACCAGAGCCCCACCGCGCCGAGGTGCAGGCCGAAGCCGAGCAGCAGCGCGACCGGCAGGCCCACGCCGTAGTGGCCGGCGAGGTTCGCCCAGAATGCGGCGCGGGTGTCGCCGGCGCCGCGGAGCGCGCCTGCGCCGGTGACCTGCAGGCCGTCGCTGAGCTGGAAGAAGGCGGCGATCCGCACCAGCGGCACGGTCGCGACGATGACCGTCGCGTCGTTCGTGAGGAGCCAGGCGAGCCCGCGCGGCGCGGCGAGAAACGCGGTCGCCGAGCAGGCCATGAACGCGACCGAGCTCGCCAGCCCGACGAGGCCGGCGCGGCGCGCGCCCGGCGTGTCGGAGCGTCCGACCGCGCGGCCCACCTGGGTGGCGGTCGCGGCGGCGATGCCGAGCGTCACGGTGAACGTGAAGCTGGCCAGCTGGATCGCCACCTGGTGGCCCGCGCTCGGCACCGCGCCCAGGCGTCCGGCGAGCACGCCCACCAGGGCGAACACGCCGACCTCGGCGAGGTACTGCCCGGCGAGCGGCGTGCCCAGGCGCAGGATGTCGCGGACCAGGGGGCGCGGCGCGGGCGCGGCGATCGCGGCGGCGTCGGCGACCGCGTCCTGCGCGCGACGCACGCCCTGCACCGCCAGCGCCAGCACCACCGCGGAGAGCAGCGACGACAGACTGGTGGCGATGCCCGCGCCGACCACTCCGAGCGCCGGCAGCCCCATCGCGGGCAGCCCCGCGAAACGGAGCGCGCCGTCGCCGTAGATCAAGAGCGCGTCGAAGAAGAAGTTCGCGACGTTCGAGAGCACCATCGCCCAGACGATCGCGCGCGTGTGCTGGTACGCCTGCAGCCAGCTGCGCAGCGCCGTGAAGATCAGGAACGGCACCACGTTCGGCAGCCGTCCGAAGAGGTAGGCGCGGCACGCCGCCGCGGTGGCCGCGTCCACGCCGGCGATCCCGAGCAGGAGCGGCGATGCCGCCACCACCACCGTCAGTGCCGCGCCCAGGAGCACGGCGACGTGAAGTCCGTCGCGCAGCGTGCGCCGCGCGCGCGCGTGCTCCCCGGCGCCGAGCGCCTGCGCGACCAGCGGGTCCATCCCCAGCACCGCGCCCATCCCCACGACCGTGATCGCGAAGTACAGCCCGTTGCCGATGCCGACGCCGCCCAGCGCCGCCGCGCCGAGCCGGCCGACCATCGCCGTGTCCACCAGCCCCATGAGCTGGTTCCCGGCGAACCCGGCGATCAGCGGCAGCGCGAGCCGCCACAGCGCGCGCGCTTCAGCTCCCGCCGGCGACATCGACGATCCAGCGCTCGAGCTCGGCCCAGAGCGGCGCCGCCTGCCGCGCCGTCACCAGCCCCATGTGGTCCGGCCGGAAGCCGGGCAGCTCGTGCGCGCCGACGAGGCGGAACGTGACCGGGGCGGCGCGGAGCGCGGCGGCGAACGCGCGCGCCGCGCCGGGGGTGCACATGAAGCGGTCGGCCTCCCCGGCGACCGCGAGCACCGGCGCCCGCACGCGCGCGAGGCCGGCGAGATAGTCCCGGCCGTCGTTCGCGTCCCAGCGGTCCGTGCGCGCCCAGCGAAGGAACTGCTCGACGTACGCGCGCGGCTCGTCCTCGTTGCCCATGCCGAGCCGCCGCGCCGGGAAGCGCCCGAGCGGGATCGACGCGACCCGCCAGGCCTCGAGCGTAGCGCGCTTGCCGAGCCAGGTGAGCCGGTCGGGCTCCAGCCGCGGGATCCACACGTTCGCCGCCAGCGCCACGACGGCGCCGACCGGCGCGTCCGGCTCCTGGCCCAGCCAGGCGAGCCCGCCGTGCGCCACCAGGCTGTGCCCCACCAGCACGAGCGGCAGCCCCGGCGCGCGCGCGCGTACCGCCGCCACCGCCGCCGGCACGTCGCGGAGCGCGATGTCGTCGTAGGTCCAGCCGCGCCCGTCGCGCGCGGCGCTGCCGCCGTGGCCGCGGCAGTCGAACGTGTAGACCGCCAGGCGCCCCGGCGCCGCGAGCGCGCTCGCCATCCCCCGGCCGGCCGGCCGGTCCAGGGAGCGGCGGTTCGTCATCATCGCGTGCCCGAGGAGGCAGGCGGCGCGCGCCCCCGCCGGCGCGGCGATCTCCTCCAGCTCGAGGCGCCAGCCGTCCCCCGTCCGCGCCTCGAAGATCATGCGCCGCGGATCTAGCCGTCGCCCGCACCGATGACAAGGGGCGCTCGACCATCGTATAAAGCCCTTTCCGAGGAGGCGTATGAACATCACCGTCCGCGTCTCACCCGAGGAAGAGTTCGAGGTCGCCGAGGAGGAGCTCAAAGACCTCCTGCCGAGCCTGCCGATGACCGCGCAGGTGATGGACCCGAGCGACAACCAGTGGAAGACGGGCAGCGCGTACTTCGCCGCCAAGGACGAGCGTGAGCTCCTCGCGCAGGCGAACGCTGCCACGCTCAGCGCCGCCGACAAGAAGATCGGCGGCGGGGCGAAGGTGAAGCTCGTCATCGTGCTGCTGGTGATCGGCCTCGGCGCCGGCGCCTTCCTCTTCTACCAGTGGCGCGAAGCGAAGAAGGTGCGCGACGTGCACCTCGCGTTCGCGCGGCCCTACGAGGAGGCGCGCGCCGGCGTGGTCACCTTCTTCGACTGCCTGTGGCCGGCGGACGGCGGGTTCAAGAAGATCAAGGACGGCAAGGCGATCTCCGACAAGCTGTCGAAGTCGCGCCCGAAGGGCAAGGCGACCGCCGACAGCACCAAGGAAGAGTCGCTCTTCGCGGCGGACATCGAGAAGTGCCTGCCGACGATCAAGTCGTACGTCGGGGCGGTCAAGGCCATCGGCGAGGCGCCGGAGGAGTACAAGGAGGGCTGGGCGAAGCTGCTCCCCGACGCGGAGAAGCTCGCGACCTCCTGGGCGCTGCTGGCGGAGGACCTCAAGTCCCGCACCGAGCGGCGCGCGTTCAACGACAAGCTGCTCGACGTGGCGAAGAGCTGGGTGGAGTGGGGCGTCAAGGGCAAGAAGGGCGGCGGCGACGCGAAGCGCTACGTGGCGTG
>Ga0075425_100007166_pt1 | contig 11764 bp, 8 predicted proteins | sample SoiMethybrSBSTD4_FD_75300 | JGI IMG/M metagenome (GOLD analysis project Ga0075425, IMG submission 75300) | Bulk soil microbial communities from a Populus tree surrounding site in Tennessee, USA - Soil MetaG P. TD hybrid SBSTD4 | ecosystem: Environmental > Terrestrial > Soil > Tree plantation...
GAATCCGGCAACGTTGTCGGCCTGGGATCCGGTTCAACCGCGACTTATGCCATCCGCTTCCTCGCCGAACGAGTACGGGAAGGTCTGAAGATCGTCGGCATCCCCACTTCGCTAAAGACCATGCAGCTGGCGGAGCAGCTCGGAATCCCACTCACTACGCTTGATCAAAATCCGCATATCGACATCGACATCGATGGTGCTGACGAAATCGATCCGCAACTCAACCTGATCAAGGGCGGCGGCGGCGCATTTCTTCGCGAGAAGATTATCGCCTCAGCTTCTCGGCGTTTTGTTGTAATCGCTGAATCCACCAAACAGGTTTCACGGCTGGGGAAGTTTCCTCTTCCGGTTGAGGTCATCCCTTTCGCTCAGTCAGTGATTCAGTCCCAGATTGAGGGGTTGGGCGCCCAGGTTGCCTTACGCCGATATCCGTATGGCAATACTTACATCACCGACGAAGGACATCACGTCCTCGACTGCAGTTTTGGCGAAATCCCCGATCCCCCTGCACTCGCCCAAAAGTTGCGATCCATTCCCGGAGTGGTCGAGCATGGCCTGTTCATTGGAATGGCCGAGATGGCTCTGATTGGTAACAACGGCCAAGTGGTCCAACTCCGCCGCTGAGTTACCTTGAGGCTCTAGGCACACCAGCACCGACTTAACTTGGACCTGACTTCCGAAACGTTTGGGCTTGTCGTTGTTGCGAGATTACCGGCTTGCGGATTGGAAATAGACTTCCATTTCTTCACCCGAATCTGTCTTTAAGCGTCCGTGGAGAGTGTTGGTCAGCGCAGAAGGTGCTCTGGGTTCGCTGGCCGCCCGGGCTTTTCGGCGTAAGCCACGCTCACGAGCCGCGAAGACCAGCCCAGCGATGCCTATGACTAAGCCGTAGCCTAGGATGACCAAGAGGGCAGTGAAAGAGCTCACCATATTAGCGTAACCATTCTATCAGGATGCCGAGAGCAGCAAGCACGATGCTTCCAATAATGGCCGCCGCAATTACATAACCCGATATTTGTGTGTCTTTGAAAAGCTCTAGTGGTACGAATACCAGCACCAGCACGGCAAGTTCGCGGCAGATCTCGCCAACCATCTCACTAATTGACTTGGGAACCTGCTCAACCTGAATGGCCATGGCACCGCTCCTGGCAGACGCTAACCACAACACAAGCCATTCTCCGCAAGTTGCACTCGCCGTGCTGTGACCAGTGAACATCAACACCCCGTTGCTCCCGATTTGGAACGGGTAACAACCACGAACCAATTTGGAATGTTGCGGTTACCTAGGTTCCAGTTAAACCCTGCTGCTTCTGTCACTTGCCGGTTTAACCCCCAAGACCTGAACATTTCACTAGCACCTGGCACGATCCGCGCCTTCGGGATCCGTTCGCAATATAGCCAGCGGACCCCGGCTGTTAAATACGCCGGTATGAGGACGGAAGGGTGCATTTCATTAACTTAAGGGGGTAAGAATGAAGAAACTTATCGGCGTTGCAGTTTTGCTTTGTATGACTTCCATGTTGTCGATGGCTGGGGAGACCCCCAAGCCGGAAGTGTTCGGTGGTTATCAGTTCACTAGTTTGGACGGTGGCTGGCATGCCAGCGGCTGGAACGGCGCAGCCAGCATGTACATCACTCGTTATGTAGGCATCACCGGCGATTTCAGTGGAGTTTATAAGACCGGCCAGAGCATGCACACCTACACCTTCGGACCGGTAGTCTCAACCCACAAGGGCAGTTTCTCGCCATACGCTCACGCTTTGTTTGGCGGCGCGCACTTGGCCGATGCCGGCCTGGGCGATAGCGGTTTTGCAATGCTGTTCGGCGGTGGCGTGGACTTTGGAAAACGCAAGCTGGTTTTCCGCGCGGTCCAGTTGGACTGGATGACACTTCGGTTCAACGGCTTCACTGACAAGAACAACGTCCGGGTAAACACTGGAATTGTGTATCGCTTCTAGTTTTTGATCTGAAACTACAAAGGCGGCCTGATTTGGGCCGCCTTTATCTTTGCTCTGAGAATTGACTCAACTCTTCACTTCATCGCGCTCGACCACACCGTCTTTAATATAGATAACCCGGTGGGCGTACTCGGCAATGTCGTGCTCGTGCGTGACCAAAACGATGGTATTGCCTTCCGCGTGCAATCGATCAAATAGCGCCATAATTTCATTGCCGGTCTGCGAGTCGAGATTTCCTGTCGGCTCATCCGCCAAAATGATCGACGGGCGGTTCACTAACGCGCGAGCAATTGCAACCCGTTGACGCTGGCCACCCGAGAGTTCATTGGGCTTATGGGTCATCCGGCTTTCCATGCCAACCGCTGTCAGCGCACCCCGTGCGCGCTCGGCTCGCTCCTCGGACGGCATGCCGGCGTAGATGAGAGGCAATTCCACGTTGTGCAGCGAGGTTGCGCGAGCCAGCAGGTTAAAAGTCTGGAATACGAATCCAATTTCCTTGTTGCGAATCCTGGCCAGCTCATCGTCGTCCAACTCGCTCACCAGTTGGCTGTTTAGCCAGTATTGCCCCTGGCTCGGACTGTCCAGGCATCCGATGAGGTTCATCAAAGTCGATTTCCCCGACCCTGAAGGTCCCATAATCGCGCAATACTCGTTGCGGCGGATCTGGAGGTTTACACCTCGCAGCGCATGTACCTGCTGCTCTGAACCCATGTCGTAGGTCTTCCACAGGTTCGAAGTAAAAATCATGGCGGACTCGGGTGGCGCCGACACCTGAGGCTGATCAATGCGAATGACTTCTGCCGTGGCCATCGTTTTCTCCTGCTTCACCGGGGACACCTGGTCTTTGTAAGTTACTCGCCGCCAAGCCCCTTAGGCGTTGGACGGGCGACTTGGCCAATAGTTAGGCAAAGCTGCCGTGCGCAAGGCTCACAGAGGTGTCCGCGCGGCTTGCACCTTAGGAAATACGACGAGTCCGGCTGAAAAGTTCAGTCCAAAAAGGCCGATTCCAGCAGCTTCGACGATTATATCTCCCAGATGTGCGGTTAGATGCTGGAGGTGCCGAATTTGCAAAACTGAGGATTTATCCCCCGTCGACCCAGCAATTTTGTGAAGCATGTACAACCAATTAGGCGAGTGAAAGAATCTGGCCATTTAGGGCTGGGGCGTGGTGAAATGGCATACCTTGTTTTCCCCTGCCCAAAGACATAGAATTATGCCCACCAGCAGTGTTTTCGAAGGAGTCCCAGGCATTATGTCCCGTTCAGGTTTGAGTCTGACTTTCGCTATTCTTGTGCTCGCGTTTACCTCCTTCGCAACTGTCGCAGCACAGGACAAGACCTCGGGTCAGGCGACTGCAGAGCAACCCAAACCAGATCACAGCAAAGACGCTGCTCAGGACCAGTCCGGTGATCCCCTCAAGCGGCCGATAACTGAGAAACGGCGTCGAGAGAACGCGAAATCACTCAAACATGAGTTGAGCAAAGAGCACCGCACCTGGCTGGACCAGGACGTGCGCTGGATTATTACCGACACCGAACGCAAAGCGTTCCTGCAGCTCTCCAACGACGAAGAACGTGACAAATTCATCGAGGGTTTCTGGGACCGTCGAAACCCCAATCCAGATAGCGAAGATAACGAATTCAAAGACGAGCATTATCGCCGTATCGAATACGCGAACGAGCACTTCCCCGCGGGGATTCCGGGATGGAAGTCCGACCGAGGGCGAATCTATATTGTTTACGGCCCCCCGGATGAAATCGAGTCGCACGCCGGGGGCGGCACTTACGAGCGCCCGATGGAGGAAGGTGGGGGCGAGACATCGACATTTCCGTTTGAGGACTGGCGCTACCGTTACCTTGAAGGAATCGGGCAGGAAGTCATCATCGAATTTGTTGATACGTGCATGTGCGGCGAATACCACATGACGATCGACCGCGGCGAGAAGGACGCGCTGGCCAAAGTCCCCGGTGCGGGCTTGACCATGTATGAAGAAATGGGCCTGTCGTCCAAGGCGAATCGTATAGGGAACGGATTGGAAACGTTGGGCGCCGGCCCCAATTCAGAGAGCCTGGCCACCAAACAGTTTGATCGCCTGGAGCAATACGCAAAACTGAACGCCGCTCCCGCGATTAAATTCAAGGACCTGGCTGAAGAGGTCGGTCACCACATCACGTACAATCCCATGCCGTTCGATGTGCGCACCGACTTCGTGAAGATCACCAGCGAAACCGTACTGGTCCCAGTGACCATTCAGATCAAAAACCGGGATATCACTTTCGTTGATAAAGACGGGGTGGAGCACGGGGTAGTGAACATTTTTGGCCGAATCAGCAATCTGACTGGCAAAGTAGTACAAACATTCGAAGACACGGTTTCAGCAGACATCCCCAGCGAACTGCTGGCACGGGAAACTGAAAGCTCGAAGATTTACTCGAAGGCTGTGCCCCTTCGCCCGGGGCGCTACAAGATTGACGTGGTGGCAAAAGACGTAAACGGCGATCGCATGGGAACCTACAGCCGAGGTATCATCGTTCCCGACTTCTCCGAGGACAAGTTGGCCAGCTCGTCCTTGATTGTGGCCGATGACGTCGAGCCGGTACCCACCAACAGTGTCGGCACCGGAATGTTCGTGATTGGCACAACCAAGGTGCGCCCGCGGGTTTCTGCCGCTGATGGTAAGCCGGTTGTTTTCAAGCGCGGTCAGAAGGTAAATTTTTGGATACAGGTCTATAATCTCAGCGTGGATGAGAAGACCCACAAGCCTTCAGCCACGTTTGAATACGACGTTGTGAATGCCGCAACTAATAAGGCGATCGTACACACAGTAGATTCGTCCGAGAAGATGGGTAACGTCGGCGAGCAGGTCACCCTCCAAAAAGCACTCGCTGCTGCCAATCTTGACCCAGGGGTGTATCGTATTCAGATTAAAGTGAGTGACAATATCTCTAAGCAGACGCTCGATCCGTCTGCAACCTTCGCTGTCGAATAACGAGGCTATTTGATCGTGCGGAAGCTCGGTTATTTCGTCGTGATGCTCGGTATGGCGCTCCCGTCTTTTGGCGCTGACCGACCCGCTTCGATCTCAGGCTACGTGCGAAACTCGGCCGGCGCTCCACAGATGGGTGCGGCAGTTGAAGTGCTTGGGTCGGCGCTGCAAAGTCTGAAAATCTTCACCGACGAAAAGGGCTTCTTCTCAGCCCGGGGTCTGACTCCGGGAACTTACACCATAAGAGTCTCTGCAACCGCGTTTCTTCCAACCCTCCGGGAAAAAATTAACGTGCGCGGCGGTGCCAGCCTGCTGCTGAATCTCACGCTGACGACATTGTTCGACGCAATCAATTTCGCTCCCCGCCGCAACTCCGCCGAGGATGGTGACTGGGATTGGGTGCTGCGCTCGAGCGCAAACCGCCCGGTGCTTCGCATGCTGCCGGATGGCTCGCCGGTGATGGTGACGAAAACTGCCGCAAGCTCGTCGGATCTTCGAGGCACGCTTTCGTTCGTCGCTGGTTCCTCCTCGCAAGGCTTCGGCTCGGTTTCCGACATGAGCACGGGATTCCTGGTCGAGAAATCCTTCTTCGCTTCTGACACCTTGCGCTTTAAAGGCGATGTTGCCTATGGTCCAGGCCTGCCTAATGCGGTCGTGCGCACCTCCTACAAGCACCAGATGGGCAATGGTTCCACGCCCGAGATTTCGTTCACCCTGCGCCGCCTATCGACTCCCGATTTGGGACTGCACAACGCCGATTTACAGGCGTTGGCGCTGAGCACATCTGACCAAATTGCCATTGGTGACGTGCTGGAGTTGAAGTTTGGTAGTGAACTGCAGAGCATTCAGTTTATGGGCAGGGTGAACGCTTTCCGGCCCTTCGGTTCGATTACTGCGCATTTGTCTCCCGATACCGTAGTCACCTACCACTACTCCACGTCGCGTCCTGACAGCCGAGCAGAGAAGGGCTTTGAAACGGCTCCTGCAGATTTGAGCGAGACCGATCCGCGAGTAAGCATGGTGGGATACGCTCCGGCCATCGAGAAGGCCCGTCACCAGGAAGTGGCGTTTTCTCATCGCGAAGGCCGCACCAGCGTGCAGGCTGCGGTTTATCACGACAGTATTACCGATCCCGCCTTGACCGGAGTGGGCGAGTTTTCCTCGGTGAACGGAGAAGTGCTGCCCGACCCGCTCTCCGGCACCTTTACGTACCAGGGCCACGATTTTCAGACCCAAGGCATGAGGCTGGTTTTCCAGAGAGAGGTTGCAAGTGACGTTTCGGCAACTCTGGACTACAGCTACGGCGGAGCTCTCGATCTCGAAAAACCTGAGGCGCGGTTGCAGAATGTCCGCGACAACAGCGCGGTTCGCTATCGCCATGCGCTTGCGGCAAAGTTGAGTGGCACTGCTCCATGCACCAGGACGCATTGGATCGCATCGTACGGTTGGACCAGCGGACGAGCGCTGACACCGGTTGATTTATTCAATACCTCGGCCGGCCAAGCAGACCCATTCCTGAATGTTTTTGTACGTCAGCCCGTTCCGGGTACCAGTTCACTTCCAGGTCACATGGATATTCTGCTCGAAATTCGAAACCTCATGGCGCAGGGCTACGTGCCCGTATTCGGCCAGGATGGCCGCACTGTGTACCTGGTTCAATCGGCCCGCGCGGTCCGGGGCGGTGTAGCTTTCAGCTTTTAGCAATCTGCTTTGCACCTTCTGCAGCATCCCACTACAGTGTGTAAGGTATCAAACACTTCTCGCTGTCTGGCACATTACTGAAAACACGCAGGTTGACCAGCAATAATCCTTCTGACGATGATCCCCACCTACATTTGCCGATTGCGGGATATAAACGTTTCGCCTGATTGTCGGAATACCAAGTTGAGGCCAAAATTCTCTAGTCTGGCCGTGAAAGGGGTACAGGATCCATGCTGCCAATACCTATTCACTTTCGCCTTGAAGCCGCAGACGGGCGCGTCGCGGAGGAGTATCGCCTCCACCAGCAAAATATTGAAGTTCGCCGCCTGCAACCAAATCAGCGTGAAGTTGTCTGGCATCGCTTGACCGCGGATGAAATTGCTGGTCACGTGAAGCACAACACTGTAGTCGCTCGCTGGCTTGAAAGACGGCTAGGCTGGCGTCGCCTACTCTGGGCTTGCCAGCCCGAGGACGGCCCTGATGACAGCCAGAGCCCTGACCAGGTAAGCCAACAGGTCAGCGATCACTTCGCAGCCTGAACACCCACCATTCGTTACGCGCATCTCCAGTTCCTAAAAGCGTCAAGTCAATCAGTGTCTCTCCCACAGAGCACAAACCAGCAGAATCCAATTAGCGGCTGGAAGAAGCTGATGTTGTTGGGTTACAATCCCCGCCATCCACCAATTCTCGTTTTGAACGGGGGCATAATGAAGCGATGCTCATGTTTCATTCTCTTTCTTCTGCTGACTTCTGGATTTTTATTCGCGCAAACCTTTCGCGGAACCATCTTGGGCACAGTGACTGATCCCCAGGGAGCGGTGATTGCAGGCGCCAAAATCACCGTCAAAAACGTGAACACTGGTCTGGAGCGCACCACCCAAACCAGCCCTGACGGCAGTTATTCAGTTCCGGAACTGCCTAGCGGGACCTACACCGTGAGCATCAGCCAGGGCGGATTTCAGACATCCTCGGTGACCAATGTTCAGGTGGATGTTGCGGCGGAAAAACGTGTCGACGTTGCGCTAAAGGCCGGCCAGGTCACCGAGACCGTCGAGGTTTCCGGTGAAACATTGCCGATTGTCGAAACCACGAATGATACTTTGGGCGGGGTCCTCACCCAGCAGGACGTAAAGGACCTACCCATCAATGGCCGCGATTACACAAAATTAATTTATCTGAACCCCGGGGTGGCTGGCTCTCCTGACCAGATCACCGATTCTCCAGGATCGTTTGGAGAATTTTCCATGAATGGCGCGCGCGGCCGTTCCAACAACTTCCTGCTCGACGGCACCGACATGAATGACGGCTATCGCAACAATCCGGCCATCAACGAAGCTGGGGTCTTCGCGACGCCCGCCACCATTCTGCCGATTGACGCGGTTTCCGATATGCGCGTGCTCTCGAATTTTCAGCCGGAGTATGGCCGCAACGGCGGCGCCATCGTAAATATCGTTACCAAAAGCGGAACCAACGCAGTGCATGGGGACTTCTTCGAATACTTCCGCAACAACGCGTTGGACGCTCGCAATTATTTCGATCAGACCTCCGCTCCCAAGGCTCCGTTCCACAATAACCAGTTCGGTGGCGCGATCGGCGGGCCCATTGTGAAGGACAAGACCTTCTTTTTCCTGGACTATGAGGGGCAGCGGGAAAACGTTGGCGTGGTGAGTCTGACGTGCGTGCCAACCCTGGCCCTCATTCAGGAGAAGACCGCGGTTGCAGCGGCATCTCCCGCCGGCCTGAGCTCCGTCGGACAGAGCATAGTCAATTTCTGGCCTCACAACCCGGCCAACTACATCCCCGGTATTATTTCCACCGATGCCGGCTGTTTTTCTGGCACGAATTTTTCTCCAGACTATACGGCTATTGCCCCATCATTTAATAACCTGAGCAGCTTCATCGCCAAGATTGATCACAGCTTCAGCAAGAAAAACAGCATCACGGGAAGATACTTTTTTGGCGACAGCACGCAACAGTTCCCGCTGGCTCTCAACGCGACGGGCGGACAGCTTCCGGGTTTCGATACCGTGACTCCCACCCGGGTACAACTGGTTTCGATCTCCGATGTGCATGTGGTCTCACCTACGATGGTGAATGAGTTCAGATACGGATGGAACCGCTTCGCCGAAGGATTTTTTCCTCAAGACAGGAACTTTGATCCGAGCACGATAGGGTTATGCAATGTCCCCTCAAACTTTGGAACTTGCCATTCGCAGGGGCTGCCGATCATTCTGCTGTCGCCAACCCCGACCGGTGGTGCGGGATTCTTTTCTCAATTAGGGGCAACGTCGGGCGACCCCCGGCAGCGGGTGGACACAAACACTCAGGTGATCGATAGCTTTTCGTGGAAGCTGAACAGGCACGATGTGAAATTTGGCGGGGAGTTTCACCGGACCAGCATTCAGCAGCGATTCGATAAGTATTCGCGCGGAAGGCTCAGATTCCCCGACCTCGCAACTCTGCTTGAGATGATCCCGACTGATACGCCCTTGGGAACCTTCAACTACACCGGCCTGACCCGGCGGCACACTCACCAGAATGGGTTCGGATTCTATGTACAGGATTCCTTCCGGCTGAATCCGCGGCTGGTGCTGAATTATGGATTGCGATGGGATTACTACGCCGTGGTAGCGGAGAAGAACCATCTGTTCTCGGACTTCATCCCGGCCACTGGAAATCTGGAAATGGTGGGGCCGGGTGGGCTGTCGAGCTTGTATAAGCCCGACAAGAAAAACTTCTCGCCGCGCATAAGCATTGCCTGGGACGCGACCGGTAAAGGGAAGACCGTCCTGCGCGCTGGTTATGGATTGTTCTTTGATGCGTTCTCGCAGGACATGGTGTTGGGACATTTGCCGTACCCGACTTTCTACGCGCCCGGGCCGGCTTACAACCCCATCGGGATTGCACCCGTGCAGATGGCAAATCTCAATCCGGCCGCCGTGGATCTGAACAACGCTTACATTCCAGGCGTCCCGCTTTACGGCGACCCAAATTGCAATTTCGAGTGCGACATCTTTTCCTTTGACCGGAACATCAAGACTCCTTACATAGAAAATTACAATTTGAACCTGCAGCAGCAGTTTGGCGCGCATGCTGCGTTGCAGCTGGGATATGTCGGATCGCAGGGGCACCGGCTGTTACGCTTCTTCGATCTCAACCAGCCGAGCCAGGCGGCAATCAATGCTTGCGATAACGGGGTGACCTGTCCGGCACAGATCAATGACTTCGCAGTACCACGAGTCTTCGGTTTTCCCAGTGGAGCGTTTTATATCTTCCAGCAGAATTCGTTCGGCACCTCGAATTACAACTCGCTGCAGGCCAGCCTGCACGTGACCAACTATCACGGATTTACGTCGATCGTGAATTATGTGTGGTCGAAATCGTTGGATAATTCAAGCGACGGCGAGGATTTCATTGTCAATGCTGCCCAGCCGCAGGACAGCAACAACCCCCAGCGGGAATACGCGCCTTCGAACTTCAACATTCCGCACCGGTTCACCTGGATTGCTGGATTCGAATTTCCCAAGATGGGCGGCGATTGGGGGCGGCTGAAGAACGGCTGGGGTATGGACAGCACCGTAACCCTGCAGAGCGGCCAGCCATTCACGCTTAACTACAACTTTGAAGATGATTATAGCGGCGGTGGCGACGGATTCGATCGGCCGGATGTAGTCGGACCGATTGTTTACAACAAACACAATCCCGGGCAATTTCTGCAGCTGAGTTCGTTTGCCATGCCGTGCCTCATTCCAACCACGGGACCAACCGCCATCGACCAATCGAATCTTTCTGGGTTCGCTTCGGATTGCCAGCCCGGCACCCGTCACTACGGAAACCTTGGCCGCAATTCGCTGAGTGGTCCGACCTACAAGCAGTGGGACTTGGCGATTTACAAGAACACGGCAATTACTGAACGCGTGAACATGCAACTGCGCGCCGAGTTCTTCAACATTCTCAACCATCCGAATTTCGCCAATCCGGAATTGCCGGCATTCATTGCCGACCCGGCTTCGAATCTGGCGTTGCCCCAGAATCCGCCTCCAGGATTGCCTGCGGGCTGCGGGTGCGGGTTTCACGTGAATGGAAACCGAGAAGTGGGGAATGGCGCGTACCAGATCGTCGCGACCGGAGACGTGGGAATTGGCAACCCGTTCCTGGGCGGCGGCGGGCCGCGCGGAATTCAACTAGCGGCGAAGTTTACGTTTTAAAGCATCGAAGCCAAAGCTGTAGGGGCCTTCAGACTTCAAAAACAACTGTCATTCCGAGGACCTTTAGGTCCGAGGAATCTGCTTTTCCCATCACCCACGAGAAACCAGCAGATTCCTCACCGCTGAAGCGGTTCGAAATGACAAGCTTACTTTTCCGCTCTTCCCAAACATCCAGCGCGAAACGAACGATCATCCAGCCGATGCAGGCGCTTCGCCATGGCCGGCTTCAGCAGCGGAAAATGCCGGATAGTAAACAGATATTCAGCGATGAACCATAGCTGCTTGTCGGTGGTCATCCAACCTAAGCGGTCGAAGCGCGCCAGGTTTACGGGATTAGAAAACGTGCGCAGCGTGCGCTCGCGCCGCATGTTGAAGTAGACGTCGAAGTAACTCAACGCTAGCTCTCGCAACGTACGGTAAACCGGCTCACGGTAGCGGCATCCGGTGTAGTTGGATTTCGCTATCGACCCCCAATGGCCGTGCTGTTTGTAGACTGCAATTACGTGGTCGGTGTCGTGCTCGGCTTCAAGATCGATGATGAGCGGCGGATAGCCGTTTACACGCAGAGCAGCCGCGCCGAACAGCGCACCTTCAAAACAGTGAGATGTGTTTTCGCGCAAGACTCGCCGCGGGGACCATGCGGTGTCTGCCAGGTGATAGGGCTGAGCATCTAGGAAGCGCTGGATTCCGTGTGGATCTTTCAGGCTTCGCAGCTTGCGGAGTTCGGCTTCCGTGAAGCTCGCGTTGTAATCTCCCATTGCGTCTGAGTGTAACGGACGGGCGCGCGAAAAACGTTAACCATGGAGGGCACAGAGAAAAACCAGCAAACCACGAAGGTCACGAAGGCACACGAAGGAGAGCCGAGAGCCGAGAGCCTAGAGCCGAGAGCCTAGAGCCTAGAGCCGAGAGCC
>Ga0075425_100007167_pt1 | contig 11764 bp, 9 predicted proteins | sample SoiMethybrSBSTD4_FD_75300 | JGI IMG/M metagenome (GOLD analysis project Ga0075425, IMG submission 75300) | Bulk soil microbial communities from a Populus tree surrounding site in Tennessee, USA - Soil MetaG P. TD hybrid SBSTD4 | ecosystem: Environmental > Terrestrial > Soil > Tree plantation...
CGTGGACCGAAACGGCGGCGGCTCGGCCGAAGACGACGGTGCTGGGTGCAATTTCAGACCGCATGCCGGCGGCCCTGGCGGCGGCCCTCGTCCGGTGCGCGAACGTCGATCCCGGATGCCAGGTCGCTCAGCTCTCGCGTGCCGATCGGAAGGTGCTGACGAGCGCCGTGATCGAGTGGCCGCTGGAGGTGACCGGCTGCCGCGGATACAACTACGCGGAGGCAACGGCCGGCGGCGTTGCGCTCGGCGAGATCGACCCGGCGACACTGGAATCGCGAACCTGTCCCGGGCTGTATATCGTGGGCGAAATGCTGGATGTCGACGGGCGCATTGGCGGCTTCAATTTTCAGTGGGCATGGTCGACCGCGTACGTGGCCGGCACCGCATTGGCCCGCACGTATCTTCCAGCTCGCCGCGCGACCCGAACTCAGCCGATCATCGCGTTGCGATCGAAACAGTAGTCCACTCCCCCGGCGATGCCGACACAGCGGGCGCCGCCGGGGTGAGAATCGAGCCGAGCCTAACGGACCAGCGCGCCTACCATCTGCTCCTTGGGCTCGATCGGCCCGAGATTCTTGACGACGTCCAGCGCACCGTTCCGCACCTGCGCGATGTACATATTCAGGCGCAGATGGTGCTGTCCAGAAACCATCGCGGCCGGCCCGCCGGGACCGTCCACGAGACGCGCGTGGTCGAGGGCATTGATCACGGCGTCCTGATCCAGCGTGCCCGCCTCGCGCACCGCCGACTCCCAGAGCTTGAGGCCGCGATAGGTCCCGGTGGCCGCGCTGCCCGCCGAGAACTTCGGCGCATTCGGGAAACGCGCGTTATACCGGCCGAGCAATGCGGTGCTGAACGGATCGCTCACCGTCTGGTAGTAGTCGAGACAACCGTAGGCACCTTCGATGAGCGCCGGCGGCAGCGCCCCGACAATGTTCTCTTCGAAGTACGTGCAGACCAGGCGCCCGCCGCGTTTCTGAAAGCCGGCCGCCGCGAGCTGCTCGAGAAACGGCACGACGCCCGGCGGCACCGTCGTGTTGAACACGACATCGACGCCCGTTGACATGATCCGATCGACCGTCTGCCGGTAGTCGGCATGCTCGAGCGGGAAATACTCCTCGCCGACAATCGATCCGCCATTAGCGGTCGCGACCTCGCGAACCTTCTTGTTCATGACGCGCGGCCACACGTAGTCGGCCGACGGCAAAAAGAACGTCTTCGCGGCCGTCTCCTTCATCAGCCAGGGAATGAACGGCTCGACCTGCTGCGCCGGCACCGGCCCCGTGCAGAAGATGAGCGGGTCCGACTCCTGCCCTTCGTACTGCTCGGGGTAGATGTACAGCTTCTTCGCTTGCTCGACGACCGGACGCTTGATCGCCTGACGCGTCGAGCTGTAGATGCCGCCGACGACGACATCCACCCGATCCTCGCGCACGAGCTTTTCGGCCTTCGCGGCCGCGACGGCGTCGTTGGTCTCGCTGTCTTCCAGAATCAGCTGGAGCGATCGTCCCAGCAGGCCGCCCGCGGCATTGATGTCCTCGATCACCATCCGCGCGGTGTTCGCGCAGGCGGTGCCCAATGGCGCCAGCGGGCCCGTCTCGTCCATGATGACGCCGACCTTGATCGTGCCGCCCTGCGTGTTCTTCTGCTCGTTGTTCATGACGTGTCTCCTCCGCTCTTATGTCCGTGTGGTATGAATGGTGCCGCGGCGGCGACACCCATACATCGGGAGAACTCCCCATTTTGAAAACTGCCCTTCGTCTCGGCGAATTCGTGGCGACGTTGGCGCTGGCACAGGACAACGCCTTCGGCCAACCCCTGGAGTCGCAGCTCCGCTCGTGCCTGCTGGCGTCGTGGATGTGCGAGAAGGCGGGGTTCGAGAGGAACGTCCGCGACACCACGTACTGGGTGGCCCTGCTCCGCTACGTGGGCTGCACCGGCCACGCGCACGAAGTGGCCACGGTGTTCGGCGACGAAATCGCGATCCGCGCCCAGACGCTCGTCCACGACTCGGCCAATCCCGCCGAGGTCATGCGCGACGTCATCGCGTACGCCACCGCTGGACGCAGTGCCGAGGAGCGCGAACAGATCATTCAGATGATTCAGCAGACGGCTCGCGAGTGGGCCGTGCACAACTTCGCGTCCGGCTGCGAGGTCGCGGACATGCTGCTGCAGCGGCTCGATTTCGGCGCGGACGTCCGCAAAGCCCTGGGCTTCACGTTCGAGCGCTGGAACGGAAACGGGTATCCGGCTCACGCCAGCGGCGAGACGATTCCGTTGCCCATGCGCGTCGTGCATCTCAGCCACGACATGGAGGCGCTTGGCCGCCTTTTCTCGCCGGAGCGAGCCCTCGAGGCGGCGCGGGATCGACGCGACCGGACGTACGATCCGGCGATCGCCGATCTGTTCGTCGCGAACGGTGCGGAGTGGTTCGCGCGGCTGGCGACGATCGAGCCCTGGGACGCCGTCCTCAACCTCGAGCCGGCTCCGCACCGGCTGCTGACTGGCGCCACGCTGGACGCGGCGCTCGAAGTCGCCGCCGACTTCATTGATTTGAAATCGCCGTACATGAACGGCCACAGCCGGCGCTGCGCCGAACTCGCCGCCGCCGCGGCGACGATCCGCGGAGCCGACTCCGACGCGGTCGCGACCATCCGGCGGGCGGCGCTCGTGCACGACTTCGGCACGACAGCCGTGCCCAATTCAATCTGGGACAAGCCGGGAGCGCTTACGCGCGCCGAGTTCGATCGCGTCGAGCACCATCCGATGCTGACCGAGCAGATGTTGCGCCGATCGCCCGCGCTGGCCGTGCTGAATCCCGCGGCAAGCGCCCATCATGAAAAGTGTGACGGCTCCGGCTATCACAAGCGGGTGCGCGCGAGCGCCGGCGACGAGGCGGCGTGCGTGCTGGCCGCGGTCGAGGTGTACGCCGGCCTGACCGCCGACCGCGCCGATCGCCCGGCGTTCACGGCGGAGGACGCAGCCGGCGAGCTCCGTCGCCTGGTCTCGCAGGGCATGCTCGATCCGCGCGCGACTGATGCGGTGCTCGAAGCGGCCGGCCACGGCAAACCGGAAGCGGGAGCAAAGCGGCGGAAGCACCCGGGTGGGCTCTCGGAGCGCGAGGTCGATGTCCTGCGCCTGGCCGCGCGCGGCCTCACGGCGAAAGAGATCGCCGATCGGCTGTTCATCTCACCGAAGACGACCGACCATCACATTCAGCACATCTACAACAAGATTGGCGTCTCGACGCGCGCCGCAGCCGCGCTCTGGGCCACGCAGCACGCAGTCGTCGGTTGACCGCCGGCCGGCGGAGCTAGCGTCCGGTCAGCGCGTGCCTCGCGGTGAGAATCTCGTCGCTCGCCGCGAACCGCGAGTCGACGAGCGGACGCGGTGCGAGACCAAACCCAATCAGCACTGCCACAAGCGCCACGAACGTCCACGCTTCGCGCGGCGTCAGGCCCAAACGCAGGTCACGGAGCGCGTAGGCGTCCGCGCGGCCGCAGAAGAGGGAGAAGTACATGCGCATCACCGCAAGACCGGTGAGAGCAGACGCGATGACGATCGCAAATCCCATCACCGGGAACGCCTCCACGGCGCCATTCACCAGCAGTTCCTGCCCGACGAACCCGAGTGTGCCGGGAAAACCAGTGCAGGCAAGCCCTGTCGCCAGGAAGGTGATCGCCAGCACCGACACACGCTCGTACCCACCGTGGTACGTCGCGAGATCAAGCCGGCCGCGGCGCGCCTCGAGGACGAGAATGGCACGCGCGAGTCCGCCGAAGGCCAGGCCAGCCGATAACCACACGAGCAGTCCGCCTGCAAGCGCACCGGCACTTGTGCAGTCGAGACCAGCCATGACCAGTGCGGATTGGCTGACAAAGAGATATCCGCAGGCGCGGCGTGCGCTGGTTTGCACGAGGGCCAACGCCGCGCCGTACACCGCTGTCCCGAGCGCAAGAAGGGCAATCACGCGAAGCATCTGTGGTGATGCCCGCGGCACGATCAACACGACGGTGATATAAGCGCCGACCTGCGGCGCATTGAAGAGAATGGTCGGCCCCAACCGACCATGCTCGAACACTTCGGGCACCCATGCGTGGAACGGCACGATCCCTTTGCGCATGAGGGCGGCGATCACGATCAGCCACAGGCCCGCCGACTCGAGCCTCGTGCTCTCCACGCCCGGTCCGACGAGCAGCGCGACGCCGATGCCGAAGAGTGCCGTCGAGCCCCCGAGATACGCGACCGCGATGCGGCGCTGCGTTCGATGCGCCTCATCGGAGAGCGCCGACACAAACGTCCACACCGATCCAACGGACAGCAGGAGCAGAACAAGCGCGCTTTCCGTGAGAAACGACCCGAGCGTCAACAGCGTCGCGAACGCAGTCCGCCGCAGTCCGCCCCGATCGAGTGCCGAGCGAGGTGTGACAGCGACTGTGAGCAGCCACAGGCCGGCCGCGAACGGCAACAGGACCGACGACAGGTCGTTGATTCGGAGAACAGCCTCGCCGCCGGGATTCCAGGTCAACAGCGATGTCCGGATCGACAACTGGTGCAGCCTCGGCGAGGCGGCCATCGTCACCCCGGCCAACAGCATCGTCGCGGCCGATACGACGGCGAGTCGTCGAAGCCGTTCGACGTCGACGACAAGCGACGCGGCGACCACCACCATTGGCAACGCGGCGAGGCCGACGAGCCAGAGGCGCGGATCACTCATCGCGTCCTCGATCTCCGGTCGCCGCCTCCAGACGACCCCTCGGAATCACCGCCGCGCACAGCCATCGATCGATCCGCGTGAGCCTGCCAGCCACGCTGATGAACGGGGTAACGACGACGCGTTCGAGGAAACTATCGAGAAAGCCGCGCTCGAGCGCCGCGAGAAACAGCGCACGACGCAGATCCTCGGAGCCAAGCCTCTCGATCAGGCCGTTCGCCCGGGATGGCCGGGTACCCATCGCGTCCTCGATTCCATGCAAGTCGTGCAGCACGTTAGGCGCGCTCAGGAACTGGAACAGTCTGAAGCAGGCGTGCCCGACGAGATGAATGAACGCGAGCGTGTACCATCCGATCGCGATCTCGACGACGATCAATCCCACCTGGGTCAGAGCGGCGTAGGCGAGCGATGATTTGACGTCACTCTGCACGCGCGTCGTGATTCCGGCAAACACTGCTGTCGCCGCTCCGAGCGCCCCCGCAAGCACGCGTGCGGCCACGCTCTGATCGAGAAGCGGCGCCGATCGCAACAGCAGAAAGCAGCCGGCATGAATGGAGAGCGACCCGTAATACACCGCGCTCGACGGCGTCGGGCCTTCCATCGCCCGCGGCAACCAGCCGGAAAACGGGAGCAGCGCGCTCTTGCCGGCCACCGCAATGACGAGCAGGATGGCAATCGCGGTCGGCGCATTGCTGTTCAGACCGATCAACGACGCGGCGTCTCCGCCGCTGAAGAACAGCGACAGACTGTCGGTGCCGGCGGTATGACGCAGCAGCACAGCCGCTGAGAGCATCGCTGCGTCGCTGATTCGGTAGACGGACAACACTCGAAATGCATTCGCGACAGCCGCGGCTCGGTCATGGAAGAATCCGACGAGCAACGCCGAGCTGAGGCCCACCAACTCCCAGCCGACGAACAACACTTCGACATTACCCGCCAATGCGACGAGCAGGATGCCGGTCACGAACATCGCCAGAAGCGTGAAGTACCGGTGATACCCGGATTCGCGGTGCAGATAGCGGTTCGAAAATGCGGAGACGATGCCGGCAACCGCCGCGGACAGCGCGGCGAAGGCCAGCGACAGCCGGTCCACCAGGAACTCGATCGTGATGCCGCCGTCGTGTGTGGTCGACCACTCGCCGTACGCGAGGCGACGCGGCGAGGTTTGCGCCATGCCGTGCACGATGAGGGCGATGACGAGCGCGAGACACGAGGTCGCCATGGCAGCGGCGGCCAGGGCCCCCATCCAGCGCTCGGGCAGTTGCCGGTTGACCAGTGAGGCTCCGCCAAGCACCGCAAACAACAGCGCAGGCGCCCCCACGCCAACGAGTACCAGCCACGCAACCGGAACGCCGCTCATCCCGCCGATGCCGAAGACGGCGCCACGATCGCGGCCGGCGGCAGAAAGCCGCGCTTGCCCTGATACCAGTCGCTCGACGAGCCCGTGACCACGGGAATCGTGTGTTCGGGTGCATGGTTGGTGAATCCGGCCGGTCCCCACTCCGCCAAAGCGCCCGAATCGGGGTCGAGGCACGCGATCCGGATCCAGCGATTGCGTACCAGCTGTGCAATCGCGGGGTTGTCTCGCAGAACGCGCGACACGCGCTCCGTTGGCGCCTCGACGACGATCGCAAGGCGCGCAGGCTCGTGGATCTCGACCATCTGCCACGGCAGGCCCGTTCGCAAATCGCTCTGCGCGCCGTCCATGACGCCAAGAAGGGAGGTGACGTTGTGCGGAAGCTTCGTCCCGCAGCCATAGCCGGTCGGATCGACGTAGCTGAAGTAGTACTCGAGGTTGATGCCGGCGACGACGGGGACGACCGCCGAGAGAACGCGCGCGAGAATGCCGCCGTCGTCGCGCGTGGGATCGTACGAGACGAGAAACGCGCGGCGATCCAGAAACAGCCCGCGTGTTCGCGCCCTCCGGCCGATGATGCAGAACGCGTTGGTGGCGTGGCCGTACTCAGGCCGCGGCTGCGCCAAATCGGCGGCGCGTCCTTCGACGTGCGCCAAGGCCGCCGCCGGCGGATACCATGACGGCACGGCATCGAACCGGCGGCAACGTTCGTGTGCCTCGCGCCGGCGCGCCACGTCGAGTGCCGCCTGCGCCCGCCCGAACGCGGACCGGCACGTCGCCGGAATCAGATCCTCGTCAAAGATGGTGACGTCGTTGTTGCATGTGTTGCGCTGCGCCCCGACGAACCACGTAAGCGGATCGATCGCGATCCCTTCCGACGCCAGTCGTTGGCGGACACGCGCATCGTTGGCCATCTGGGCAAACGCGCGGGCGTTCGGTCCTCCGCGGCCGCCTCCGCAGGCGCCGCAATCATGAGCCGACTCATGCGGATTGTTGAGACTGATCGACCCGTGCCCCAGAACCAGGACCAGCAGAGACAGCCGATCGCGCAAACCGGTGTCTTCGAGCACGCGTCGCACGATGGCCGCCATCTCGGGGACGGTGAAGCCCGCGTATGTCCCGATCGGCGGCGTGCGATCCGAGCGATCCAGGAGAAGGCGGGTTCGCTCAGCGGCGGTGGACGTCTCTCGCACGCGGCGCCATCGTGATGAGAGCCAGGGAAAGACCACGCGAACGACGAGCGGTACCAATGTCAGCCAGCCGAACGCCGCCATGAGCACTGCACCGCGCACGGGCAGCCGGCTGCCCTGGTGCACGTTGTAACCCAGAAACCCGAGCGCGCGGCGTTGAAGATCCCGCGAACGCTTCGCCAGATCGTCCATGCCGATGTCGGCTTCGGCGACGTAGTGTGTGGGACGAATCGCGACCGGACACAACGGGCGCGGGTGCGCATCCGTCGAACCCTGGTGATACATCGCGATGTTGAAGAATCCCGCCGTACTCACCGTCTCGCACGCCGGCTCGACTTCCTCGAGGTGTCGACGGAACGATTCCTCGCGTTCGTCCAGACAGAAGACGGCCTGAAACAGCGGGCGTTCGGCATGCTCGCGCGGCGCGTGGCACGTCAGCGCGTCGTACAGGCGATGGCGGATGGTGCGCTCGAACGCCAGGTGCAGAATCCGGCGGCGCCGGACGTCGTCCAGGTGTCGTAATTCCGTTTCAATCGCGTCGACATGTCGCGCGTTCCACTGCTCCACGAGCGACGCGTCGAGGCCGCAGAGCTGCGCCACGTGAAACAACGGCCACGCCCGCTCCGAGACAGTGGGCTCGACCGGTTCAGGCAGCTGCGAGCGGAGGCGGGACCGCAGCGCTGACAGCGGCCCGTCGTCACCAATGTGTCGGGCCGCTTCGTGAAGGGCTGCGCGCTCGACGAGCAGCCGGACGGCGAGATACCCGCGCAAGGTCACTGTCAGATCGCGAGCGGGCACGCGGTCGGGCCGCTCTTCGATCTGCCGGATGATGCCCGCCCAGCCGCGCAGCGCCAAGAGCTCCGCGCGGAGAAACTCGCTCCATTCATCGGCAGCGACGCCGAGGGCGGACAGCGAATGCTCGATGGACGTGAGCGCGCCGCGTTCGGCCGCGCGATCCTCGGCGACCACCTGCGGAAGCGTCCGCGCCCACGGGCCGCACTGCGCCGCCAGGCGCGACCGGTAAATCTCGAGGAAGCAGCCATGAATGCCATGTCTCCGGTCCGGCATCGTCCAATGCGCGAGTCCCTGATCGAGATAGCCGGCCAGAAACCGAATCAGCGCGGGATGCATCCACGCATCGACATCGAGACCGTAGATCGCCTGGATGTAGTCGCGATGTCGGACGGGCATGTCGCGGGCCGGGGGCGACGGCGGCGCGCTCATGCTGACCGCCTTCACGCACGCGTTCCACAACCGCTGCACCGCGCGCCGCTCGTCCGTGTTCGCGCGATCGCCGCCTTCCTGCACCGACGCAAAGGCCGACCGAGCGTATGCGGGCAGGTCGGTGCGGAACCGCGCGAGGGCCGGCGTCTCTCCCAGGATCCACGACAACTCCCGGCCCGTCGCGAACGGAATGCCGTGGAGCACGATCGCACGCCACACATCGAAGCGCGAACCCATGCCGGCCACGTTCGTGGCAGCCGTCGCACCAAGATCGTCGCGAAGGACCGCGTCCACATCCTTCGCCAGGATGCGCCCCGACGCGAGCTTGCCGCGATACCGCGCCTCCGCCAGAAACGGCTCGCGTCCAAGCTGCGCGGCCGCGCGCTCGACGGCATCCTCGAACTCGAGGTGCTCGAAGGCGTGCAGCGTGTTGTGGTGGATGAAGATGCTGATCGGACCCTGCGCCGGCAACAGCGGCGCCAGCCGATCGATCACGTGCGTCAGCGGATGGTCCGGGGGATCCGACAAGACGAACTATTTTACATCATAGTAATATTCGAATATTATTCACACCACCGATCATGCCAACGAATCAGCTCCAGATCTTCAAGGCCCAATTCTTCCGGGCGCTCGGACACCCGGTCCGGATCAAGATTCTGGAGATCCTCGTGCACGGAGCGCGCACCGTGCAGGAGCTGCAAGCCGCGCTGAAACTGGAGCAGCCCCTCGTCTCTCAACAGCTCGCCGTGCTGCGCAACCAGCACGTCGTGATGGCCACGAAAGAAGGCCTGTCCGTGCGGTACGAGCTGCGCGATCCCGCCGTGGGTGATCTGCTTGACGTCGCTCGGCGGATCTTCAACAACCAGTTAATCAGTACGCGCGGAATGCTTCGCGAACTGCAGCGCGAAGCGCGTCGAGGATAGCGGTGCGGGTCATGGTTTCCTCGTCGCCTCCCAGTGCTCGGCGTTGCATGGAGCAAACGCGATCGCACCCACCGCCTGCGATGCGGACACAATCTTCCCCGTCATCGTGGACCCGTCCCGGGAAAACGAGAACGCGCCATTGCTCAGGGGCACGGGCGGGGAGAACGTGATGACCGATGCATCGCACGAGGCTCTGACAAGGCCGCCGTTCTGAATGGCGAATTCCAGAGGCAGGTCGGACCCGTCAGTTGGAAACCCCCACCACGTCCCGTTGAAGTCGAACGACTCCGGCACAGCGTACGTATAGCCCGCGTCGAAGTGGGCGGGCTGGCCGCCGATATTCGACACTACGACGTCCACCCATCCAGCAGCGTGCGGCGGCGTCTGGAAACGAAGCCTGTCCGTGGAACGGGCATCGAATCGCACGGTGGCCGGGACTCCGCCGAACGTCACGGTCAGGCCGTCCTGGAAGCCGGTCCCGATGATGACAATCGGAGTGTCGCCGCTCGTCGAGCCGACGTCCGGCGAGATCGCCGTCATGGTCGGTGTGGGGACCACGCGGGTCGGAGCCGACGGCGGCGTCTTGCCCTCACATGCGCAGACGAAGATCGCGAAACTCGCAGTCGCCACGGCTGAGGCTCGCGTTCGCGGTGGCATGCCTGGTTCCCCCTCAATGTAGAAAGCGGGAAACGGTTGGGAAAACATGAACTCGACGAAAGAAGCCTAAAATGACGGCATCGAAGATCATCCTGCAACGGTCACCAGCCTGCTTCTGGCCTGGGGGCAAGGCAACGAGACGGCGCTGGCGCAGCTGATTCCGCTGATCCACCAGGAACTCCACCAAATCGCGCGGCGATACATGGCCGCCGAGGCCCCGGGAAACAGTCTTCAGGCAACCGCGCTCGTCAACGAAGCGTATCTGCGACTCGTGGGCGCTCAGGCGGTTCCCTGGCGCGATCGCAACCACTTCATGGCCGTCGCAGCTCGCGCGATGCGCCGTATTCTCGTGGACCACGCCCGCGCGCGCCGGTATCAAAAACGCGGCGGGGACGCCGTACGCGTCACGTTCGACGAGACTCTCCCAGTCCCGGTCGCACCCGGGCAGGATTTCGTGGCGCTCGACGAGGCGCTGGACGAGCTCGCCACATTCGACGAGCGCAAGAGCCGCGTGATCGAACTGCGGTTTTTCGGCGGTCTGAGCGTCGCGGAAACCGCGTCGGTACTGGAGGTCTCGCCCGACACGGTCATGAGAGACTGGCGCCTTGCCAAAGCGTGGTTATCGCGCGAACTGCGCGGCCGTTGACTTATCTGCCCACCAGAGCGGCGCGCACGGTGCGACACCAATCGTGCCCACGGCGCTGATGTCCGACACGATTCGTCCCGAGACCTTCACGCCGTCGTCTCCCTGACCGGAGAAATCACCGTGGATGACGACGGGAGCCGTCGTAAACACGACGGCCGGCGATGAGCCGCAGGCAAGGCTCGTGAGCCTGTTGTTCTCGATGACGAACCGCATGTCGGTGTCGTAGTCATCGCCCGCATGAGCAATCCAGGTTCCGTTGAAATCGAATGCGTCCGGCGCCCTGAATGTGATCCCGCCCGCAAGCGTGTCTTCGCGTCCTCCAGCGTTGCGGACGACGACATCGACCGTGCCCGCCTGGTGAACATTCGTCCAGAAATGGATGGTCTCGGCATCTTTCACCCAGATTTGCTTGGGCGCATCGCCGCCGAGCCAAACCCGTCCAGTTCCCTCGAAGCCGGTACCGCTGATGACTCCCCAACCATCGCCGTCCGTGGTGAACCTGTTCGGGTTGATCGCGCTGATCCGTGGCTGTGCCCCCGATGGCGACGGAGGGGCTGGCGGCGGTCCCGTCGGCGCTGTGGGCAATGTCTGAACCGACTCGCCGCCGCGGCATCCGGAGATTCCATAGGCGAGTGCAAGGAGCACAACGACAGTCCGTATGCGATTGCTCATAAGTCCGTCCATTCCATGAAAGCGTGAAACACACGTCAAACCTTGAAACTCATGGAAAGGCCTAGAATCACCCGGTTGACCCCCGAGCGCTGGAGCCAGATCGACAACCTGTATCACGCGGCGTGCGACCGGTCGCCAGGCGAGCGGAGTGCGTTCCTCGTCGAAGCCTGCCAGGGTGACTCGGAGTTGCGTCACGAGGTCGAATCGCTGCTGCAGGAGCCGGCGTCCGACCCGTTTCTCGAGCGCCCCGCCCTCGACGACGTTCCGCACATCCTCGCGGATTTCGCCGCCGCACCGCTGACGGGCCGATCGATCGGCGGGTATCAGCTGCTGGAGCTGATCGGTGCCGGCGGCATGGGCGAAGTCTATCGGGCGCGCGAC
>Ga0075425_100007168_pt1 | contig 11763 bp, 11 predicted proteins | sample SoiMethybrSBSTD4_FD_75300 | JGI IMG/M metagenome (GOLD analysis project Ga0075425, IMG submission 75300) | Bulk soil microbial communities from a Populus tree surrounding site in Tennessee, USA - Soil MetaG P. TD hybrid SBSTD4 | ecosystem: Environmental > Terrestrial > Soil > Tree plantation...
TCTTCGTACGCCCAATTCGCTTGGAACCAAGCCTGGCCGAACGATTTTCGAACGACGTTGATGCCCCCGGCGACGTAGTCGGGAAGGTACATCTCGACCCCGCAGAACGTTTCGGCGCAGAGGGCGAGCTCCTCGCTCGCGTTCTTGTTGACCTTGTCCCAGGGGATGTCGTCGAACGGGTTCCAGCGCCTCTCGCGCTCGGCCTTCTGGAAGAACGTCGTGTACTCCTGGTACATCCGCAGCGCGAGTCGCGTTTCCATCACGCCCCCTCGATTCGACGGGCGACCACGTTGACGAGGTCGGCCACGGTGACGAGCTCAACCAGATCCTCGTCGGGGATCATGATGTTGAGCCGAAGTTCCATCTCACCGACGATCTGCATCATCGAGAGCGAATCGATGCCGAGATCGGTGATGACCGATTCGCCGGTGACGTCGCGAAACTCGCGCTTGTCGACTTCGGTGGCGACCTGTTTGAACAAAGCGATGAGGTCCTGCTGCGTCTTCATGAAGGGTCTCCTGCCGATCCTCAGTCGATTCGCCGGAGCGAGTACTGCGCCAGCGACGAGTAGTGCTTGTCGAATGCGGTGACGCAGGTGCTGAGATAACGATCGTAGTCCTCGAACACCTGGCTGCCCCACTTTTGCCTGATCTCGGCTTCATGGTCCCGCAGACGCCGCCGCCACTCGAACGTCGTCCGGCGGTAGTGAAGGCGCCGGCTGTGCATTTCGACGATTTCCCAGTACGGGTTGACCGCCTGAACGACTTCCTCGATGCGCGGATTGAGCCCGCCGGGGAAAATCACGTGCGTTACCCAGTGTACGTCTTCGAGATCCTTCTTGTCGCGCGGCACGCGGTTTCTCACGATGTGCTGGAGGCCGAACCACGCGCCCGGAGACGTCCACTGATGCACGGTCCGGAAGTATTTGCGAAAGTTGTCGACCGCCTTGCCTTGACGCGCCTCCTCGGGCGAAACGAGGTGGTCGATCATGCAGATCGACACGACGGCGTCGTACTTCACTTCCGGCTTGTGGTCCTTGTAGTCGCAACAGTACGCCTTGACGCCCGGGAGGTTGCGCCGGTTGATCTCCTCCATCTGCGCGCTCGAGAGCGTGACACCGTACACGTTTTTGACGCCGCGAGTCGTCGCCAGGTATTCGAGGTTGGCGCCCCAACCGCAACCGATGTCGACGACGTTCGAATCGGGCGTGATGTGGGCGAACTCGGCGAGGATGCGCAGCTTGTTGAGCTGCGCAGCTTCGAGCGACTGGTTCTCGTTTTCGAAGACGGCACTCGTGTAGTTCATCCGCTCGTCGAGCCAGAGACGGAAGAACTCGTTCGAGACGTCGTAGGAGACTTGCACCTGGTCCTTGGTCGATCCCACGTTTACTCCTCGCTTCCCGTCGCAAACTGGAGCGTACCCGCGACGAGGCGCGCTCGGGTTTCTCTTCGACGAACCTTGCCGCTCGACGTCTTGGGCAGCTCCCCGCGGCGGAGGAAGTGTACCTCGTCCACCTTGAGCCCCATCCGCTCTTGAACGGCCGAGACGATGGCGCGCCGCATGGCGTCTTGAGCAAACTGCGATTTGCTGACCTCCGCCACGGCGACGAGTCGCTCGTCGCTCGACGGAAGCTCGAGGCTGGCGTGATGATCGCCGTTCGACTGCCGCGCGCACGTGAACACCGCCACCTGCGAGGTGCGCACGCCTTCGATGTCGGAGATGATCTTCTCGATGTCCTGCGGAAAGTAATTTCGCCCACGCAGGATGATGAGATCTTTGCTGCGCCCGCAAACGTAGAGATGACCATCGGCGAAATATCCGAGATCACCGGTGAGAAGGCGCCCGTTTCGGAACGTGGCGCCGGTCGCCGCATCGTCTCCGAAGTAGCCTTTCGCCACGCTGGGCCCCCGGACGGCGATCTCGCCGATTTGTCGCTCGCCGAGCGCGTTGCCGTTCTCGTCGATGACTTCGACCCGGTGCGAAGGAAAGGGACGCCCGCAAGAAACGAGCTCGACGGCGTGACCATTCGTGGCCTGGACGGCGCGCCCCTTTACGAGCGCCTGCGGCTCCACAGCGTCGGTGTGGAGCGTTTCGTCGAGCGCCGAAAACGTCACGGCGAGCGTCGCTTCGGCCAGGCCGTACGACGGCAGGATGGCCGTCGGCTTCAGCCCGACGGGCTCGAACTTGTCCATGAAGTTTCGCACCGTTTCGGCGTTGATGGGCTCGGCGCCGCAGCCGAGGGCGCGCACGCACGACAGATCCCAACCGTCCATTTGACGAGTCGAGATGCTCTGCACGGCGAGCGCGTAAGCGAAATTGGGCGCGAAGGTGATCGTGCCGCGGTAGCGATTCACCGCGTCGAGCCAGGAGGAGGGGCGCCGCACGAACGACGTCGTCGGAAGGAGCACGACCGGCACCTCGGCGAAGATCGGTGCGATGACGAAACCGATGAGCCCCATGTCGTGGTAGAGCGGCAACCAGCTGACGCCCCTGTCCCGCGCGGGGTCGGACCGGAGCCCGTCGAACATGATGGCGTGAGAGTTGGCGGCGAGGTTTCGGTGTGTGACCATCACCCCTTTCGGGGTCGACGTGCTGCCAGAGGTGAATTGCAAGAAAGCGAGATCGTCAGGCGCCACGAGCGCGCCCGGATCGGTTGCGCCGGTGGGGGCGTCAGCCATCTGTTCGGCGCGTAGCGTTTTCACCTCCCGGAGCGCGTGCGCGTCGTCCGGCGGTCCGCTCTCGGGCCACAATGCTCGGTTGCCCGTCACGAGCATCTTGGCCTGGGCCACCTCGACGATGCGCGAGAGGTTGCCGACGTAGGCGTCTAGCCGCGCGAGCGTTTGAGGCGGATAGAGTGGAACCGGCACGGCGCCGGCGGTGAGCGCTCCGAAGAAGGTGAGAACGAAGTCGTCGGGCTCGGGGACCGTGAGGACGACGCGGTCCCCTTTGTCGATCCCCTGGTCGGCGAGAAATTGCGCGCGGCGACAGGCCTCCTTCCAGACTTCTGCGTACGAGAGGGCGCGCTCGCTGCCGTCGGAACGCACGAACGTGATGCCCTTGTCGGTGATGGTGGCGCTCTCGCGGAGCGCGTCGATGAGCGTACGCATACGTCTTTCGGCCCGGGGTGCCCCCAAGAGACCCCGGGGAGCCCTCGTCGTCAAGAATTGAGGCGGTTGGCGGGCTATTAGACGATAGGCTTGCGCCGATCGAGACCTTTCTGGCGCCGATTCTCCGAAGCCAAACCGTTGATCTGAACACAAGAACAGGTGAGCTGATGACCCACATCACCCCGATCCCCTGTCTCGAAGACAATTACGCCTACCTGCTCGACGACGGACGTGGCGCCCTCGCGGTCGTCGACGCCTCCGAAGCCGAACCGGTCGAGGAAGCGCTTGCTCGCACCGAGGGTCGCCTCACGGCCATCTTCGCCACCCACCATCACCACGACCACGTCGGCGGCAACGAGATGATCGCACGTCGCCATCCGGGGCTGCGCGTGTTCGGCTACGAAAGCGACCGGGGACGCATCCCGGCGCAGTCCGAATTCTTGCGCGACGGTCAGTCGTTCGCCTGGGGCAACGTCGAAGTTCGCGCGCTGCACATCCCCGGACACACGCTCGGCGCCGTCGCCTACGTGGTCGGCGATGCCGTCTTCACCGGGGACACGCTTTTTCTCGCGGGGTGTGGGCGCCTTTTCGAGGGAACACCGGCGATGATGTTCCACTCTCTCAACGAGGTCTTGGGATCACTCGAGCCGACCACGCGCGTCTACTGCGGCCACGAGTACACGGTGAGTAACCTCGCGTTTGCGGCTTCCGTCGAACCTGGCAATGCGAAAGTGATCGAACGCCTCGGGAGAGCACGGGAGTTGCGCGCCGAAGGCAAACCCACCGTCGGCACGCTCCTCGCCGAAGAGCTCGACACCAACCCCTTCATGCGCTGCAAGAGCCCCGAGCTCCGCCGAAGCATGAACCTCGGCGCCGACGCGCCCGACGTCGAAGTCCTCGCCTCGCTGCGCCGCGCGAAGGACACCTTTCGCCCCGCCAAAACGTGACGATGGCGCCCCGAGCGCCTCGCCCCCTGGACCGAGCAAATCGCCACTTCAATGGCGACCGTCGTCTAGGGGTCTTTCGCGAGGACGATGCGGTTCTCGAGCCGCCCGAGCCGCTCGATTTCGAGCACCACCACGTCCTCGGCAGCGAGCCACTGGTTCGTGACACCCGAGCCGTTGAGCTCGAGAAAGCACCCGGTCCCCACCGTGCCCGATCCGATGACGTCCCCGGGGTAGAGCGTGACGCCGTAACTCGCGCGCTCGAGGATCTGCGCGAACGTGAACGTCATGTCTTTCACATTGCCCCTTGATAGCTCGGTGCCATTTACCGAAGCTGTCATCACGAGATCGAACGACGCGCCGTTCGGCCCGCGGACCATGCAATCGGACAGCTCGTCCAAGGTGACGAGCCACGGTCCTAGGCTCGTCGCGAAGTCTTTGCCCTTCGCAGGCCCGAGGTTGAGCTTCATTTCTTGCATCTGGAGGGCACGCGCTGACCAGTCATTCATGATCGTGAGCCCGAAGATGTGCCGGTCGGCGTCACCGGCGCGGAGGTTCTTGCCTTTCCTTCCCACGACGACGGCGACCTCGAGCTCGAAGTCGAGCTGGCTCATGTGAAGCTCCTGGACCATCACTTCGCCCGGTCCCGTCACCGCCTGGTGGTTGCTGAAGTAGAAAACGGGAAACTGGTCGAACTCGGGAATCATGGGGACGCCGCGGTTGCGTCTCGCGGTCTCGACGTGCTGACGAAACGCGTAACCGTCGCGCATCGAAGGGGGCCGGGGGAGGGGAGCCAGCAGGCGCACGTCCTCGAGGAAGACCTCGAAGCTGCGACCCTCGAAGGAGCCGGGCATGCTGCCGGAGCGGGCTTTTTCGACGAGCTCTTTCGCCACCTGCATCGCGTCGTCTTGCCGGCGGATGAAGCCGAGCATGTCTCCGCCGTACGCGCCGGCAACGCTCAGCGGGTCCGAGGCGCGCCCCCTTTCGGCCTCGTGCCACGCGAGCGCGACTGACAAATCGAGCACGCGCTGGTCGTCGATCAGCGCGCCGAACCTTTCGCTCCGAGCGGCCTCGAAGGTGACGAGCCGCATCCCGCTCAGACGAGTGAGACGCCGTACCGCTTCGCGTAGGCGACGACCCCGATCTTATCGATCGTTCGGATATCCCTCGTCGTGAGGTTGAGCGTCACGAAACGACCTACCTCGGGCACCCAGACGCGTCGCGTCTGGATGTTGGGATTTTGCCACCGCTTGGTCTTGATGTTCGAGTGCGAGACGTTCTGCGCCCTGAGCTTCCGCTTCCCGGTGATGTCGCTTTTCGCCATGACGACGCTCGCTTCGTAATCCCCGCGGCAAAACCCGCTCGGGGGCACGGAAGGTGATGGAAGAGCCGGCTTTTGTCAAGCGAGCTTACCCGCGGCAGGTGAGAGCGAGCTACTCGGGGCGGAGCGCCAGTGGATACACGACGGTCACGATGCCCCCTTCGTGCTCGGGAAACGTGAGGGAGTAGAAAGAGCGCACGACGCAGGCGACGACGCTTGCGTTCGGCAGCGAGCTTCCACCGTCCTGGGCCACGGTGACGACCCCTTGCCGATCGATGGCGAACCGGGTGACGACGCGCCCTTCGAGGCTCGGATTTTCGCGAAGACCCGCTTCGTAGCAGTTTCTGAAGCGACCGAAATTGTCCCGCACGACGCGCTGGATCACCTCGGGTGGCACGTGACCACCCACGACGGTGGTGCCCGGTCGCATCGAAGGGGTTCGAACCGCGTGTCCGGGAAGCTGGCACCCCGGGCAGGACCCGCGCCCCCCGATCCCGCCGTTGCCGGGCGGGCCTATCCAATGGCTGATACCGCCGAAGTCGTTCATATCGAGACCGACCCCTTCGCCGCGCCAGCCGCCCCCCTCGCCGACGCCGGAAAGCCCGAGCCCTCCCATGCCCGCCGCTTCGCCGATCGTCCTTCCCCACATGTTGCCGAGTGCGTTCAGCGGATCGACGCCGAGCGCTGCGGCGTTGCCCCAGGGAGCTGTCGGCGCGTTCGAAGCGCCGGCGCTGTCGGCGACGATGCCGATCCATTCGAAACCCCTCTCGAGCAGCGCCCCACTGCGACCGAGCGATGGACTCGGGTTGTCCCTCGGCCCGAGCTTGCCCCACCGTTGGTCGGCGAGGTGAGCATCGTGTTTGCCCATGGCCCCCTCAGCGCCCGCGGCCCGCGCGCCGCCGCTCGCCGCGTCTTCACCGAGAGCGCCGTGCTCCCGATCAGACTCTTCGACTCGTTCGCGTTCGCGCTCGGCGGCGGCGCCGAGGTAGTGACGGATGAGCACGATGCGATCGTCTCTTTCGGCGGCGGTGGCGTCGTCCTCTCCGACGAGGGACGGGGCGTAGTAGGCGAAGACGGTGAAAAGCAGACCGTGCAGAAGGGCGGCACCGGCGACCTGAAACGTTGCGCTCTCACGGGCGCGATCGGCGAGCATGACGGGCGGAACCGTGCGACCCGCACAGCCGTGGACGATCTCGAGGCAGAAGCTCCCGAGCGTCATCGTGATCGCGTCGCCGCGCGACGTCTCCCACTCGCGAGGCCCGACGACCTCGATGGCTCTCGAGCTCTTGCCCACACGCGCGGTCACGCCGGCTGGTACGCGAACCAGGTATCCAATCGTCGTCGCTCGAGCCACCTCGAAAGCGGGCGCGCCGAGCGCGCTCTCGGGGATGCGCGCGATTGAATCTTCGTGATCGCCGATGACGACGGAGCCCTCGGATTCGAGATAGTGCACCGCGAGTGGCGCCCGATCCCAGAGCACGCGCACCATGAGGGCGTCTTTCTCGTTCGACTCCACCTCGCTCGCAGGTATCGGCGGGCCATGGGCGACCAGCACGAACGCTGTCGACTCCTCCGCGTGGGGATCGGGCTCACTCTCTCGTGCGGGTGAGACATCGGCAAACGGCGGACGGTGGAAACGCGTCATGTGGGAACACTCCTCGGGTATGACCCGCTATTCGCTGCGCGCGGGCCCTTAGGGGGACGACCCTCTTGCGTCGTTCGCCGTCACCGGCCCGGAACGCCAAGATCGTCGTCGCTGCTCGGTCAGATGGACAGCGCCTCACGCCGTCCGGTTCCTGACTTTCGAGAAAAGCGGTGGTGCGAGCCGAGCAGCTAGTCCGCCGGGGCGGGCTCGCTTGCGGGTGGCTCGGGCTCGGAAGGGCGATGCACGTCGACCTGCCGCGCCTCGCGCGCGTAGATCGCCGCGAGGGTCTGAAAAAGTCCCAGCGCCATCGGGACGACCGACGCGAAGAAAGCAACGCCGGTAAGAGCGAAGGCAAGAGGTCCGGCACCCAAGGGTCGTGGCGCATAGAACTGTCGGAGCCCAAGCTCGAGGGCGAGCAGAGCGGTAAGCGATTGGGCGCAGAGAGCCGTCATCGAGGTCGTTGGCGACGACATGAAGGCGAAGAGGGCCGAAAGCGGCCCGAGGAGCGCGAGCCCCGCGGCGATGCGTGCGATGGGGGGCCCCTGCGTCGTCAGGATGGCCTCGTGGACCAGGAAGGGGAGGGCCAGTACGAATGCGCCACCGAGGAGCACCCGACCAGGTGGGTACGCCCGGTAATGAGAGCGGAACAGGAGGGCGGCCGGCAACGCCACACAGGTCAGCACGCGGAACGGTTCGACCCAAGGGGTCGACCCAGGCCCCGTGAGCAGGGCCAGCGGCCCGCCTCCGAAAAGACCGAGCGCCACGACGAGCGCGCCGATGATGCCTCCGACGAGCGCACGCCATAGGTACGGAAAGGGGACGAGAGCGGTGGCGGCGACGGCGGCCGCGGCCGCGAGACAGGCGGCGCCCGCGTCCGGCGACACACCCGAGATACCAAGATCAAACCGAAGACAGATGCCCACCGCCAGGTAGAGGAGCGCGAGCCCCCCGTCCCACAACCGCGACGCACGACGGCCCGGCTCGATGGGGGCGAGATCTTCGCGCAAGACCTCGCTCGCCAAAATGGGAGGCGGGGTCTTTTTCTTTACGATCGCTGAGCGAACGCCAGAGGCCAGCGGTCTTGGGGGGTGCGCCCGATGGGGGCGCGAGTCCGTCTGCATTGGGGGTAACCGGTTAAGACTACTCCCGACATCGGGGCGGTGACTAGCCGACATGCTGCGGTGCTCCACGGATCCTAGTCGTTCTGCCGAAAATATAACTCAAAACAGTCATTTACGGAATACGACCTCAGGCCCGCGGGTGGGACCTTTGATGGGCGCGGCGCACATGGTCGGGCGCGACATGGGTGTAGATTTCGGTTGTGGCGATGTTCGAGTGGCCGAGCATCACTTGAACGCTCCGCAGATCGGCTCCTCGTTCGAGCAGGTGTGTTGCGAACGAATGACGCAATTTGTGAGGCGAGATCGGTTTGGTGATGCCCACCTTTCGGGCGTAGCGAAGGACGAGTTTCCAGAAACCTTGGCGGGAAAGCGGTTTTCCCCACGACGAGACGAAGAGCGCGGTCGTGCCTCGTCCGGTCGCCCGCGGTCGCGGCTGGCAAAGGTAGGCCTCGAGATCGGCCAAGGCGACTTCCCCGATCGGAACGAGCCGGCGCTTTTGCCCCTTGCCCAGCACGCTGACGAATCCGCGTCGCTGATCGACATCGCCGAGTTTGAGTTGGCAAAGCTCGCTGACGCGCAACCCGGCGGCGTACATCACGGAGAGCATTGCGCGATCGCGCCGCCCGCGGGGTCGAGAGATGTCGGGAGCGGCAAGGAGCCGGCGGATCTCTTCGAGGGACAGAAAGAGAGGAAGCCGTCTTCCGAGCCGGGGGGGGGTGATGTGCGCCGTTGGATCGGCGGGGGCGAGTCGCTCGCGGACGAGGAAACGGCAAAACCCGCGCACGGCCGACAGATGGCGGGCCGCCGATCGGGCGGCAAGGCCGGCTTTGTCGAGCCAAACCAAGAACCGGGTGACGACGACCGGGTCGAGCTTCTCAGTTTCCACGACACCTTGCAGTTCGGCGAAAGAAGCCAACTTGGCGAGGTCGGTCGCATACGAGGACACGCTGTTGGCCGCGAGGCCCCGTTCGACCCGCAGATGGTCGAGGTACGCGTCGACGCCGGCGGACAGGTCCACGGACCGAACATACGCCGCGGGTGGTAAGTTACCTACTTTTCGCCCGGCCTGATTTCGGGTGTGGACGCCCCGGCGACCAGCTCGGCCAAGAGCGCACTCGGATCCTCGCGTCGCATCAACGCTTCCCCCACCAGCGCGGCGTCGGCACGCGAGGCTGCGATCTCGGCGGCATCGGCGCGCGATCGGACGCCCGACAGGTGGACCGCTACCTTATCCCGCGGGATCGCCGTGAGCAGGCGCGCGGGGCGCGCCGCGTCCATCTCGAGCGTGTCGAGATCGCGCGCGTTGACACCGATCACCCGCGCGCCGGCTCCGAGGGCCCGCTCGAGCTCCCGGTCGCTCACCACTTCGAGGAATGGCTCGATCCCGCGCCCTCGAGCCGACTCGACCAGCCGGCGCAGGAGGTCATCATCGTTCCCCTCTGGGATGCACCTGACGATCAAGAGGACGGCATCGGCCCCGGCCGCCCAGGCGTGGTCGATCTGGATCGGATCGATCACGAAGTCCTTGCAAAGGACGGGGACGACCACTTGCTCACGGACGGCCCGAAGGTCGGCGAAAGAGCCGTCGAACCACCGCGCGTCTGTCAACACGCTGACCATCGCGACCCCGCCCGCCTCGTAGGCCCGAGCACGATCCCCCGCCGAGAGCGTCCGGGACAATTTTCCGGCCGACGGTGACCGAAACTTGATCTCGGCGATGAGGCGGAGCGGCGCCCCAAGGGGACGAGCGAGCGCCGCGTGTACGTCGCGCCTCGGCGAGTTGTCCGGCCGCGCGGGAACCGGCTGCGAACGAAGCGCCGCTACCTCTTTCGCCTTCTGCGCCAAGATTTCGTCGAGCAGGCCCATCTCATCCACGGGCGCGCGCGACCGCAGCGCGCCACCGCTCGAGCGTCGTCATCGCCTGACCCGATGCGATCGCGCGCTCGGCAGAGGCCGCCGCTTCCTTCGGTTCGACACCTCGTGCCACCACGAAAGCGGCTGCCGCGTTCAGCACGATCGCTCCCCTGGCCGGATGCCGCTCGCCACGCAAGATCGACTCGATGACGCTTGCGTTGGCCGCGGCGTCGCCCCCGGTCACCGCGTCGGGGCTGAGCCGCGGCAAACCGAAGTCCTCTGGCGTGATGACCCGTTCGCGCAACTCATCGCTATCGAGCTCGGTGACGCGGGTGGGTCCGGATGGGCTGACCTCGTCGATACCCTCTTCGCCGCGCACGACCCACGCGCGCCGGGTGCCGAGGGCGCGCAGGGTTTCGGCCATCACCGGGCGAAGCGCGTCATCGTAGGTTCCGAGCAGCTGGTGGGTGGCGCGAGCAGGATTGGCGAGCGGCCCCAAAATGTTGAAAATCGTGCGGATTCCAAGCTCGCGGCGGGCGAGGCCCGCGTGCTTCATGGCGGGATGGTGCGTCGGTGCGAAAAGAAACGCGATGCCCGCCTCGCGCAGAACCCCCGCCTGGCGATCGGCAGGCAAGTCGATCGGAACGCCGAGCGCCTCGACCACTTCGGCGCTGCCGGCGCGACTCGAGACCGCCCGGTTGCCATGTTTGGCCACCGGCACGCCGAGGGACGACACGACGACCGCCGCCGCGGTCGACACGTTCAAGGTGCCGAGCCCGTCCCCCCCAGTCCCGCAGGTATCGAGCGTGGCCGGCAGCCCGTGCTCGACCGCCACCATCGCCGCGCGCATGGCCTCGGCAGCTTCGGCAATCATGGCCGACGTTTCGCCGCGCATGCGAAGCGCGACGACGAACCCCGCCACCTGAGCCGGCGTCCAACCGCCGCCCAGGATGGCTTCGAAGGCCGCTCGAACCGTCTTCGGCTCGGGGCCGTCCGGCCTGGCCACGTCGCGAAAGACCGCCGCGAAGGTGATCGGATCGGAGCTCATGCGTTCGCCTCCGGAAGTGCCCTGAGCCAGTTCTTGAGGAGGGCCATTCCTTCGTCGGTCAAAATCGACTCGGGGTGGAACTGCACTCCCTCGACGGGCAATGTTTTGTGTCTCAGCCCCATGATTTCACCCTCGCTCGTCCAGGCGCTCACCTCGAGGACGTCGGGCAGCCCCTCGCGCTCGACGAGAAGCGAATGGTAGCGCGTCGCGGTGAACGGATTCGGGAGCCCGTCGAAGACCGTCTTGCCGTCGTGCAGGATGGGGGACGTCTTGCCGTGCATGAGTCGCGAGGCCCGAACGACGCGCCCGCCAAACGCCTGGCCGATCGACTGGTGTCCCAGGCAAACCCCGAGAATCGGAACACTGCCCGACAGGCGCATCACGGTGCCGAGGCTGACCCCCGCCTCGTCCGGCGTGCACGGGCCGGGTGAGATGACGATGCCATGGGGCCGGCGGGTCGCGATCGCGTCGACGTCGCACGCGTCGTTGAGGATGACGTCGCACTTGGCCCCGAGCGTCTCGAGGTGCTGCACGAGGTTATAGGTAAACGAGTCGTAGTTGTCGATGACGACGAGCCGCGCCATGGTTGGGGTAACCGGCAGGATGGCCGTAGCTCGGTGCGAGGTCAAACGTTGACATTCCGGACTTGCTCTCGCTAACGTGCGTTCCCCGGGACAGCTACGAAGTATCTCGCGTCGGGTCTTGGCCGCCTCGACGCCCGCC
>Ga0075425_100007170_pt1 | contig 11763 bp, 12 predicted proteins | sample SoiMethybrSBSTD4_FD_75300 | JGI IMG/M metagenome (GOLD analysis project Ga0075425, IMG submission 75300) | Bulk soil microbial communities from a Populus tree surrounding site in Tennessee, USA - Soil MetaG P. TD hybrid SBSTD4 | ecosystem: Environmental > Terrestrial > Soil > Tree plantation...
GGGCCCGCTGTTCGAGGCCACCGTCGGCGCCACCGAGGAGGCGATCGTCAACGCCCTGGTGGCGGGCCGCACGATGCGCGGGATCGACGGGCACGAGGTGCTGGGGCTGCCCGTCGAGAAGGTGCAGGAGATCCTGCGGCGGCACGGCCTGCTGGTGCGCTAGCGGCTCAGGACCAGCCCAGCCCGCCCGTCCCGCCCGCGGCCAGGGCGCGTGCGAAGTCCTCGATGTCGGCCCGTGCCGTGGCGTCCAGCTCCGCTTTCGCCGCGCAGAGATGGACCCCGGTCACCGCGCCGCTGCCGGCGGCCGCGCGCAGGAGCTCGGCCGCGGAGGCCCGGCCGACGCTGCGCGCGTAATCCTCGAGCGCCATCTCGCCCGCCTCGTCCAGCGGACAGGCGTCGCGGAAGACGAGGTCCTGGCAGCCCGGCTGCGGGCGGGTCCGGGTCAAGCGCTCCGCGTCCTATCCTCCGGCGATGAGCCGGTCGGGGGCCTCGCCGTCGAGGAACCTCAGGTTCAGGCGAGGGACCTTGTCCTTGCCGATGTAGATGTTGCGGATCTCGGCGCGGGTGCGGAAGGGCCCGGCCATCTCTTCCACGATGATGATCTCGCCCTTGACCACGGGCAGCGTGGTGAGGACGCGCGCCCCGCCCTTGCTCAGGTTCTCGGCCACCGTGAACTCCTTCTCCGCGCCCTCGCCCTGGCGCGAGAGCCTGAGGTTGTAGTGCATCTCATGGCGCTCGTGGGCGCGCCGCTCGGTGCGCGTCCCCGGGCCGGGATCCTCCGACAGGAGGTACCGCCCGGTCGGGTTCTTCTCGTATCCGCGGGGCGGGGTCTTGCCCAGGAACATGACGCCGATCGTGGTGCGGCCCTGGACCGTCTCGGCGCGGCGCACCACCGCGTACACGTGGTACGACGGGTCGGTGAGGTCGTATTGCCGGAAGCGCTTCGGCAGGGGCAGCGAGAGGAGCAGGACCTGGCCGAACTGCACGGGATGCGCGATCTGGAAGGCCACGCCGCCGGCCGACGTGTCGTCGCTGACCGTCATCTCCTGCCAGGGGCCCGCGAGGTCGAACCCGTCCACCTTGACGGGGATGCGCAGCGCCATGCGCGGGTCTTTGCGATCGGAGCGGCTTCCCATCGGCTCCTGGTCCTCTTCACCTCGCGGAGGGAAGCGGTGGACGGGCGCCGCGGGGCGGCGGTGGCGCTATTTCCGCTTCGCGTACCAGTCGGCTTCGATCTGCGTGTACTGCGCCCACTTCTCGGGCAGCTCTTCCTGCGGGAAGATGGCCTGGACCGGGCAGACGGGCACGCACGCGCCGCAGTCGATGCACGTCTCGGGGTCGATGTAGAGCTTGTTCTCGCCCTCGAACTCCGCCTCGTCCTTCTTCGGGTGGATGCAGTCGACGGGGCACACCTCGACGCAGGCGGTGTCCTTGGTGTTCACACACGGTTCCGCGATGACGTAGGTCATGAGGGCTCCTCCTTGTGGGCCAGCACCCGGCCGCCATCGTAACCCAAAATGGTCAGCGAGTGGCCTCCTTGAAAAGTTCCAGCAGGCGGGCGTCGCTGGGGGCCACGGCCAGGCCGGCCCGGGCTTCCGAAAGGGCGGTGTCGCGGTCGCCCCTGTGTAGCGCCTCCCGCGCCTTCTTGATCCGTCCTTCCACCACCAGCGCCACCTCGGCGTCCTCGACGAGGGACCGCGCCTCCGCGTTGCCCGGGCTGCGCCGGAGCACCGCCTTGGCCTCGGCCAGGGCCGCCGCGTAGCGGCCGCGGTCGAAGAGGTCGTTCGCCTTCTCCAGCCGCGCGGCGTCCGCGCCGGGCCGCGGCGCGCCGTCGGCCGTTTCCGGGGCGGGCAGCACGCGCTCCGGCGCCGTGCGCGGCGGCGGCGTCACGGGCGGTGGCGCGGGCGAGGCCAGGGCGATGGGTGTGGCCGGCGCCGGAGGCGGCAGGGACGGCGAGGCCTGGACGGGCGGTGGGGCCGGCGAAGGTGTGGTCGATGCCGGCGCGGTGAGCGCGCTCGCCGCCGGCTGCTGCACGCCCGCGGGCGGCCGCAACCAGACGAAGAGGCCCGCGCCCACGATCAGGGCGGCGACGGCGGCGGCCAGCGCCGCCAGGGCCAGCCCGCGCGACGGCTCGCGCGCCGGCGGCTCCGGCTCGGCCGCTGCCGGCGGCCTTGACGCGGCCCTGGCCGCGGGCCGTATCGGCGTCTCGTCCCACGTTGGAGGCCCGGGTGCCGCGCCGCCGAAGTCCTCCAGGGCCCGGGCCACATCGTCGGACATGCTGCGCGCGTCGGGGTAGCGGTCATCCGGCTGCCGCTGCAGGGCGCGCTCCACCACCGCACGCACGCGCTCCCACTGCGGGCCGGCGGGCAGCTCGGCCAGCGCCGGGTCCTCGTGAGCGATCGTGTAGAGGAGCGAGACCACGTTGTCCGCCCGATAGACCTTCTCGCCCGTGACCAGCTCATAGAGGATCAGGCCGGCGGAGAAGAGGTCGCTGCGGCCGTCGACCTGCCCGGTGCGCACCTGCTCCGGCGACATGTAGTTCGGCGTCCCGACCATGGCGCCGGCGGCGGTGGTGCCCGCGGCCAGCCGGGCCACGCCGAAGTCCATCACCTTCGCGGGCCGCCCGCGCGGCAGGAAGACGTTCGAGGGCTTGACGTCGCGGTGGACGAGCCCGTGCTCGTGGGCGTGGCCCAGCCCGGCCAGGAGCTGCATGACGATGGGCAGCGTCACGCGCGGGTCCGGGCGCAGTCCCGCGGCGATGGCCCGCTGCAGGTCCACGCCCTCCAGCAGCTCCATGGCCATGAAGGGCGCGCCCTCGTGCTCCCCCAGCTCGTAGATGATCACGATGTTCGGATGCTGGAGGCGCGCCACCGACCGCGCCTCGCGCAGGAACCGGTCGCGGCCCTCGCCGGTGGCGTCGGCCATCGCCGCCATGACCTTGAGCGCGACGTCGCGCTCCAGCCCGTCGTCCCGGGCGCGGTACACGACGCCCATGGCCCCGCGGCCGAGCAGGCTCAGCACCCGGTAGCGGCCGATCCGCGGGGGAAGCGCCACGGCCGAGATGATAGCCTCGGAAGATGGTGGTCCCGGACTGGCGCTGCCGGTTCTGCGGCACCGTGAACCCCGCTGGCGCGGGCCGCTGCCGTAGCTGCGGCGCGTCGGGCGGGACGGCGTTTACGGCCGCGGAGCCCTCCACGGCGCCGGCATCGGCGCCCGCGGCGGCCGCCGCTCGGCCTTCCGGACGCGCGAAGACCCTGGCCCTGGTCGCGCTGGTCGCCGCGCTGCTGGGCGCCGCCACCCTCCACCTGGCGCGCCGTCCCGGCGCGGAGACCGTCACCGTGAGCGGCTTCGAGTGGGAGCGCACGGTGGAGATCGAGGACCGCAAGACGGTCCGCGAAGAGTCCTGGAAGGAGGAGGTCCCGGAGGGCGCGCGGATCATCGCGCGGCGCCGCGAGGTCCATCACATGGAGCGCCAGCAGGTGGGGACGCGCAACGGGCAGCCCGTGTTTCGCGAGCAGCCCGTCTACGGCCAGCGCGTGGCCTACGACGCGGACCGCTGGTCGGTGGTGCGCACCCTCCGGTCCACCGGCAAGGACAAGTCCCCGCGGTGGCCCGACATCCGCCTGAGCCTCGGCGAGCGCGAGGGCAAGCGCGCCGAGAGCTACGTCGTGGTCCTCCAGGGCCGGCAGGTCCACCGCGTGAAGGTCCCGCGCGAGCGGTGGCTGGAGATGAGGGAAGGGCAGATCGGCACCGCGGTGCTGGGCCAGGACGGCGCCCTGCTGGAGCTGCGCTGATGCGCGCGGTCGTGCAGCGCGTGTCCGAGGCCGCCGTCCGCGTGGAGGGCGAGGTGGCGGGCGCCATCGGCCCGGGCCTGATGGTGCTGCTGGGCGTCGGCCGCGGCGACGGCGAGAAGGACGCGGACGACCTGGCCGAGAAGGTCATCCACCTCCGGGTGTTCCCCGACGAGGCGGGCAAGATGAACCGCTCGGTGGCCGAGGCGGGCGGCGCGGTCCTGGTGGTCCCGCAGTTCACGCTCTACGGCGACTGCCGCAAGGGCCGCCGGCCCAGCTACGTCGACGCGGCGGCCCCGGAGGAGGCCGATCGCCTCTTCCGTTACTTCGCCGGCCGCGTGCGCGCCTCCGGCCTCACGGTCGCGGAGGGCGTGTTCCGGGCCGACATGGACGTGAGCCTGGTCAACCGCGGCCCCGTCACGCTGCTGCTCGACAGCCGGCGGCTGTTCTAGGCGGCGGCCGCCGGCCGCGGCGCGACCTTCTTCGTCACCCACATGACGAGGGAGGCCACCAGCCAGCCCACGAGCGGCAGGACGAGGATCACGACCCCGTGGGCCAGAACGTGGAACCAGTTCTTGCCGTCACGCCCGCCGCTGTATTCCGGGGCCGTGAACACGTTGTCGTGCCCGGTCAGGATCCCGATCACGATGCCGGCGATGACGATCACCTGGGCCAGCGCGTTCTGGTTGAAGATCAGGGGCAGGAGCTGCTTGTAGCTGCCGAAGCCGGACGTATGGACGCGCACGCCGTAATAGAAGACGCCCAGCAGGGTGAGGACGGTCAGGCTCAGCCACTTCGTGGTGGAGTTGGGCAGCCCGGCCAGGCTCAGGCCGAGCCGGGCCAGGCCCACCGCCAGCACCAGCCACAGCCACACCCGCTGGAAGCGCAGGTAATCGGAGCACGATTTCCCGAAGATCATTCGCACCTCCTCGGCGCCTTGACGGCCCGTCACGGACGGCGTTTATTTAGCACGTCTGTCAAGGAGGCGGGGGCCATGCGGCAGAACGTCAGCAGCGGGACGCGCTGGGAGCCGATCGTCGGGTACTCGCGCGCGGTGCGCGTGGGGGACGTGGTCCACGTCTCCGGCACCACCGCCACCGACGAGTCGGGGCAGGTCGTGGGCCACGGCGACCTCTACGCCCAGACCGTGCAGACCCTGCGCAACATCGAGAAGGCCCTGGCCCGCGCGGGCGCGCGCCTGGAGGACGTGGTGCGCACGCGCATGTACGTGACCGACATCGGCCGGTGGGAGGAGGCGGGCCGCGCGCACGGCGAGGTCTTCGGCCGGATCCGTCCGGCAACGTCGATGGTCGAGGTGAGCCGGCTCATCGATCCGGCGATGCTGGTCGAGATCGAGGCCGAGGCCATCCTGGCCCCTGACGCGGGAGCGGAGTAGGCGAAAGGCGTATCCTGGTGACGCGATGAGCCTGAAGATCCTCTGCGCGGGGTGCTCCCCGGAGGAGCGGCAGGCCGTGGAGGCGGAGGTGGCGGCGGGCCTCGGCGCGCGGGCGCGGAGCGAGCCGTGGACGGTCTCGCTGGTCAAGATCGGGGACCGCTGGTCGGTCACGCTGGAAGGCCCGGACCGGGCGAGCCGCGGCAAGAACTTCATGGCCGCGCCCGGCCGCCTCCGCCAGTCCATCGCCGAGGCGCTGTCCCAGGGCGCGCCCAGCGCCAGCGACCGGGCGGCCCCCCGCTCGGCACGGCCTCCGACGGCTACGCCCACCCAGGTCACCAGCCTCGGCGGCGGTCGCGGCGAGCGGCGCGACCGCCACGAGTGCAGCAAGTGCCGCAAGGCCTACGTGATCGTCTACGAGAGCGAGGCGGGGGAGCCCACGGAGACGGTGCCCGTGGCCTGCCCGCGTTGCTGGCAGATCGACCACGTGGCGGTGGCCCAGTCCGCGGGCATCAACAGCGATTACCGCGTGCTGACGGTCGACTGACGCCGGCTCAGGAGCCGCCGACCATCTTCTCCGGCTTCACCCATTCGTCGAACTGTTCCGCCGTGACCAGACCCAGCTCGACCGCCGTCTCCTTCAAAGTCTTGCCGGACTTGTGCGCGGTCTTCGCGATCTTCGCCGCGTTGTCGTAGCCGATGTGCGGGTTCAGCGCGGTCACCAGCATCAGCGAGTTCTCCAGGTTCTCGCGGATGCGCTCCAGGTTCGGGATGATGCCCACCACGCAGTGCTCGCGGAAGCTCTCGCAGCCGTCCGCGATGAGCCGGCAGCTCATCAGGAAGTTGTGGATGACGACGGGCTTGAACACGTTGAGCTCGAAGTTGCCGGACATCCCGCCGATGTTCACCGCCACGTCGTTGCCCATGACTTGCGCCGCCAGCATGGTGACGGCCTCGGCCTGCGTCGGGTTCACCTTGCCCGGCATGATCGAGCTGCCGGGCTCGTTCTCGGGGATGGTGATCTCGCCGATCCCGCAGCGCGGGCCCGAGGCCAGCCAGCGGACGTCGTTGGCGATCTTGTTCAGCGACGCCGCCACCGTCTTCAGCGCGCCGTGGGCGTGGACCAGCGCGTCGTTGGCGGCCAGGGCCTCGAACTTGTTGGGCGCGGTCACGAACGGATAGCCGGTGAGCGCGGAGAGCCGGTCCGCCACCCGCGTGGCGTACTCGGGGTGCGCGTTCAGGCCGGTGCCCACCGCGGTCCCGCCCAGGGCCAGCTCCTGCAGGTGGGGCAGGGAGGCGTCGAGGTGGACCAGGCCGTGCTCGAGCTGCGACACGTAGCCGGAGAACTCCTGCCCCAGGGTGAGCGGCGTCGCGTCCTGCAGGTGCGTGCGGCCGATCTTGGGGATGTCGCGGTAGGCCTCGGCCTTCTCGCGGAAGGCGTTGCACAGCGCGGTCAGCGCGGGGACGACCTGGGCGCGCAGGGCGTCCACGGCGGCCACGCTCATCGCGGTGGGGAAGACGTCGTTGCTGGACTGGCCCTTGTTGACGTCGTCGTTGGGATGGACGAGCCGCTTCTCCCCGCGCTCGCCGCCGAGGATCTCGCTGGACCGGTTGGCCAGGACCTCGTTCATGTTCATGTTGGTCTGCGTCCCGCTGCCCGTCTGCCACACCACGAGCGGGAACTCGTCGTCGTGGCGGCCGGCCAGCACCTCGTCCGCGGCGCTGACGATGGCCTGCGTCTTCTCCTCGCTCAGCATCTTCAAGTCCAGGTTCACCAGCGCCGCCGCCTTCTTGACCAGGGCCAGGGCGTGGATGAGGGCGCGCGGCATGCGCTCCCCCGAGATCTTGAAGTGGTGCAGCGACCGCTGGGTCTGCGCGCCCCACAGCCGGTCGGCCGGGACCTCGATGGGCCCGAAGGTGTCGCGCTCCGTCCTCGTGCTCATCTCAGTCCTTTCTTTGACCCCCCACCCCACCCTCCCCACCAGGGGGAGGGAGTTGCGGTCGCACGATCGGCTCCGCACTTCCTTTCCTTCGCCACGTCGCCTCAGGCAAGGGGCAGCTGCAGGAAGGCGGCGATCTTGGCCTTCTCCTCTTGGGACCATTCGGGGCTGCGCTGGATGGCGGCGCCGCCGTCCCTGGCCAGCTTCTCGGCCGCCTGCGTGATGTCGTCGATGACCTCGCGCATGTGGCCGTACACCACCCGCTTGAAGAGGCCGGTATTCATGATGGCGTTGATGAACCCGCTGTCCGGAGAGGCGATCAGCTTCAGGCGGTAGCTCACGCCGGCCGGGGCGGGCTTGAAATCGAAGGCCAGGAAGCCGTGGCCGCCCAGGTGCCAGAACGCGACCTTGGAGGTCCCGCGCCCGAAGTACACCAGGCGGTGCTCGGGCACGCTGCCCGCCACCAGCTGGGCCTCGCCCACCAGCGCGTCTTCCTTCCGTCCCCAGAAGTGCGTGTGCGAGCCGTCCAGGTACCGGGCCTCGTACTGCCTCTTCTGGAAATACGTGAGCAGCCGCGCGGCCAGCGGGAGGTCGTTCATGAGGAAGCTGAGCCGCGCCTCCCCGAGCCGCACGCTGTCGTCGACGGTGTAGCTGGCGCGATACCGGCGGCCCAGCAGGCGGTACAGGCGCGCGCCCACCGGGTCGGTGGGGGCGACGCCGCGGGAGCGCAGATCGCGCGCCTCGCCGCAGCGCTCGTCGTCGTAGGTGACGCCCTTGACGCCGGTGGACATGGCCGGCGGGCAGAAGGCCGCGTCTACGGCCAACCCGCAGCGGGCCAGGAGGCCGCACAGCTCGGGCGTGGGCGTCGCGGTGGGCCGCGTCTCCTGGAACATCCGGCCTGGCGAGGGCGAGGGCGATGGCGGCGGGCCCGCGGCCGAAGCCAGCGACGCCGCGGCGAGGGCGAAGCCGAGGCCGGAGGCGAGCGCGCGCATGCAACGGATCCTCGCACATCCTCCGCCCGCGGTCCCGCGCCGCGAGGTACGATTCGGCAGCGTCCCCGAGCGCGATGGCGTCCCACGACGAGCTTCCCGAAGAGGTGTTCGCCCATTACGGGCTGGGGGCGGAGCGCGCCCGGCTCTCCGCGGGCGCCGGCCGCGTGGAGCGCGCCCGCACCGAGGAGGTCCTCGCGCGGTGGCTGCCCCCGGCTCCCGCGCGGATCCTCGACGTGGGCGGCGGCCCGGGGACGTACGTGCCCTGGCTGGCCGGGCAGGGCTACGAGGTCCACCTCGTGGATCCCGTCCCCTTGCACGTGGAGCAGGCGCTCCAGGCAGGGGCGCGGACGGCCCGCGTGGCGGACGCGCGCAGCATCGAGGAGCCCGATGCCGGCTTCGACGCCGTGCTGCTGCTCGGTCCGCTCTACCACCTGACCGAGCGGAGCGACCGGGTCCGCGCGCTGTCCGAGGCCCGGCGCGTGGTGCGGGAGGGCGGCCTGGTCGCGGCCGCCGCCATCTCGCGCTACGCGTCGCTCCTCGACGGCCTCCGCACGGGGGCCCTGGACGATCCCGCCTTCCGCTCCATCGTGGAGCGCGACCTGGTGGACGGCCAGCACCGCAACCCCACGTCGAAGCCGGAGTGGTTCACCACCGCGTTCTTCCATCGTCCGGACGAGCTCCAGGCCGAGGTCACCGACGCGGGCCTGCGGCTCGCCGAGCTGGTGGGCCTGGAGGGCCCGACCTGGCTCCTCGGCGACCTCGACGAGCGCTGGGCCGATCCCGAGACGCGGGAAAGGCTCTTGTCCGCCGCTCGCGCGGTCGAGCGCGAGCCCGCGCTCATCGGCCTCAGCGCGCACCTGCTGGCGGTGGCGCGGCGGTAGCCGGCCCCGCGCGACGATAATGGATAGCTGGATCGTGCCCGTCGGCGCTGATTCAGGATGATGGACGCCGCCGCCTTCCAACGAGCGCGCCGCGAGCGGCATCGAACCTTCGACGTGCGCGTGGCGTAATACCGCGAGACCGATGTCCGTCTGTTTCCGTTCAGGAGGCCAGGTGACCGCTCTCATGCGTCGTGCCGCCGTCGTTCTCCTCGTCCTGGCCGCTCCGGCCGCCGCCGACACACCGCCGGCGCCGCCGGGCTCGGGCCATCGCCTCGGCACCGACGTGGTGCCCGTCTTCGAGGCCATACGGCTCACCGCCGATGCCCGCAAGCCGGACTACACGGGCTCCGTGCGCATCGAGCTGGACGTGCGCAAGCCGGTGAGCGCGTTCTCGCTCCACGCCCGGGACATCGAGGTGAGCAGCGTCAGCCTCACGGGCCCGGCGGGGGCCGTGGACGTGCGCCACGGCGGAGGCGACCGCGGGCGGCTCGACCTGGCCACCGCCTCGCCGCTCCGCCCCGGGCGCCACGTCCTCGAGATCGAGTTCTCCAACGAGTACGACACCCAGGCCACCGGCCTCTACAAGGTGGTGGTGGGCGGCGACGCGTACCTCTTCACGCAGTTCGAGGCGGACGACGCGCGGCAGGCCTTCCCCTGCTGGGACGAGCCGGCGTTCAAGATCCCGTACGAGATGACGGTGGTGGTGCCGGAAGCGGACCAGGCGGTGTCGAACACGCTGCCGGTCTCGGACACGGTCAAGGACGGGCAGCGCACGGTCGTCTTCGGCCGCACCAAGCCCCTGCCGTCCTACCTTCTGGCCCTGGCCACCGGGCCGCTGGAGTTCGTCCCCATCCCCGGCATGTCGGTTCCCGGCCGCGTCGTCACCGTTAAGGGGGCGAGCGCCATGGCCGGCGAGGCCGTCCGCACCACGCCGCCGGTGCTGGCGGCCCTGGAGCGGTACTTCGGCCGGCCGTATCCGTACGAGAAGCTCGACCTCATCGCCGTCCCCGAGTTCTGGCCGGGGGCGATGGAGAACGCGGGGGCCGTCACCTTCCGCGACACCGTCCTCCTGCTCGACTCCCGCGGTGCCAGCGCCGCCGAGCGCCGGCTGCTGGTGGAGATCAGCGCCCACGAGCTGGCCCACATGTGGTTCGGCGACCTGGTCACCATGGAGTGGTGGGACGACCTCTGGCTCAACGAGTCCTTCGCTTCGTGGATGGGCAACAAGATCTCGGCGGAGACCTTCCCCGAGTTCGGCACGCAGGTCGAAGCGATGGCCGGGACGCAGTTCGCGATGAGCACCGACGCCCGGCTCTCCACGCGCGCGATCCGGCAGCCCGTCTCCTCCCTCGACAACCTGCTCCAGTCCGCGGACGAGCTGGCCTACCAGAAGGGTCAGGCCGTGCTGGCCATGGTCGAGACCTGGGTCGGCCCGGAGGTCTTCCGGCGCGGCGTCCTCGACTACCTCACCGCCCACGAGTGGCGCAACGCGGTGGCGGCGGACCTGTGGAACGCGTTGTCCCGCGCCGCGGGCAAGGACGTGGCGGGCGTGATGGCCACCTTCCTCGACCAGCCGGGGGTGCCGCTGGTCACCGTGGACGCCGTCGAGGGAAATCGCGTCCGCCTCTCGCAGCGGCGGTTCGCGAACCAGGGCGTCTCGCCGCCGGCCACCACCTGGCGCATCCCGGTGGCCCTGAAGTACGAGACCGGCGGCGCGATGCGGACGCGCGTGGTCCTGCTGAGCGGGCCCTCCGACACGGTCACCCTCGAGGGGCCCGTGGCCTGGGTCCATCCCAACGCCGAGGAGCGCGGCTATTACCGCTGGAGCGTGCCCGCCGCGACGCGGCGGGCCATCGCCGAGGGCGGGGAGCGCGTCATGACCGTGCGCGAGCGCGTGGGGTTCGTCGGCAACGCCTCCGCGCTGCTCGATGCCGGCAGCCTCCGGGGCGACGAGTTCCTGGAGCTGCTGCTGCCCTTCGCGCGCGACCCCGAGCCGCCGGTGGTGGCCGCGGTCCTGGACTCGCTGCAGAAGGTCAAGCGCGCGTTCGTCACGCCCGACCTGGAGACGACCTTCGCCGGATACGTTCGCCGGATGCTGGCCCCCTCGCTCGAGCGGATCGGGATGGAGCGCCGCGCCGGCGAGGCGGAGGGCGTCTCCCTCCTCCGGCCGGACCTCCTCTTGTGGCTGGGACGCGACGGACGCGATCCCGCCGTGCTCGCCTATGCGGCCAAGGTAACGGCGGCCTACCTCAATGATCCTGCCGGCGCCGATCCCTCGATTGCCGGCGTGGCCCTCAAGCTGCGGGCCCTCTCGGGCGACCGCGCGCTGTTCGACGAATACCGGCGCCGCCTGGAGGCGGCCACGGTGCCCGCGGACCGCGAGCGGTTCCTCACCGCCCTGGGCTACTTCCGGGCCCCCGAGCTCGTGGAGGAGGCGCTGCGCTTCGCGGCCGCGGGACCGCTGCGCCCCCAGGAGATGTTCGAGATCCCGCAGGCGGTCGGCACCGCGGTGGCCGAGGAGGCGCGGCCCTACCGTTTCGTGACCGAGAACTACGAGGCCATTCGGGCCAAGCTGCCGCCGATGTTCCTCGTCTTCATGACCCACTTCGCGAACGGGTGCTCGGAGGACCGCGCGCGGCAGGCCAGCGCGTTCTTCTCGGAGGCGCCGCACTCGGTCCCCGGCACCGACAAGGAGATGGCCAAGGTGGCCGAAGGCGTGAGGGACTGCGCGTCGCTGCGCTCGCGCGAAGGCGCCGTGGTCGAGGC
>Ga0075425_100007171_pt1 | contig 11759 bp, 9 predicted proteins | sample SoiMethybrSBSTD4_FD_75300 | JGI IMG/M metagenome (GOLD analysis project Ga0075425, IMG submission 75300) | Bulk soil microbial communities from a Populus tree surrounding site in Tennessee, USA - Soil MetaG P. TD hybrid SBSTD4 | ecosystem: Environmental > Terrestrial > Soil > Tree plantation...
TGCCCGGCGCGCGCGAAAAGAAAGCAGCGTCCACGGCTCCTGCGCCGGGCGGCGCCATCAAGAACTCGGCGTTCGCGGCGGCCTCGTCGGTGATCGCTTCGATCGAGCCGAAAGCAGAAATCTCCCACCCCTCGCCAAGCATCCCGCCGTACGCCATCGACGCCAGCAACGGGTCCGCCGGCGGCGGCACGACACCGATGAGACGGAGCGGCCTGTCGGATTCGGTCACGCGGGAAAGCAAACACGACGCGAGCGTCGTCGGGCGAATGCGGTCCGATCAGGCGGTGACCGGAACCGCGCGGGCCCGCGATCCACGGGCACGCAGGTATCGCGCCAGCGGGTCCGACAAGGCACCGAACCCGACCGCCGCCAACGACGGCGCCGCGGTCGAGGCGGCCAAGCGCACCATGTGGATCGTGCTTCCGACCGCGAACGACGTGCCGATCGAGCTCACGACCCATATCGCGTCCGAGAGACAGAGCGCGACCCCGAGATGCACGACCGGGAACCATGGGCGCCGCACGCCGAGCGAGGCGCCCACCACGAACAAGACGCCGAGCATCAGGTGCGCGCTCACATTGACGTCGAAGGAACCCGTGGACACGTACCGCGCACGGAGGTAGAAGACGAAGGCGAGAGCTCCGCACACGACGAACGCGAGCCGAGCGGAATCATCCGCACGAGTCGCGGCCTCGCCGCGGCGGGCGACGCCCAACGCCACGACCGCGCCGGGTACAAGAATCAGCGCCAGATCGGCGAGCGCGAACAGCCAGTTCCAGCCTCCGGTGCCCGAGCCGGGCCCGGCGTACCGGTCGACGATCGGACGCAGCGCGGCGCGGTCCTGGAACAGAAGCATCCCCGGCAGAGTCGAGAAGACGAACATCGTGCCGGGCACGATCCACAGGATCCGGTCGCGGGTCTTCGCTGCGATCGCGGCGCTGGAAACAGCGAATCCGACGTAGATCGCGAGGGTGACGAGCGCGGAACCCAAGACCTCGCGCGAAAGAGACGTCTGGTGGATCGGAGCTGTCAACGCGGTGTGGCGGTAGAAGGGTGCGAGCGCACGATACTCATCGAAGGAATGCCACCCGACGAACAGCGCGGCTCCGGCAGCGCCGGCACCCAGCGCCGCGATCAGATCCTTCCTGGATCGATCCATCTGAGTACCTCCCGGCTGGATGGCGACAACTCCACCCAAAATCTCGGCATGTCGAACGTTCGGCTACAGCGAACATGGCCCTTCAACCGCGCCCGGCGCCTAGAATCCACCCCCATCCAGAACGGGGGTATGGCCGTGCTCAAGGAAACGTTCCCGCGCCAGCCGGTCCGCGCGCGACTGTTCGACGGCTACCGCGCGAGCGGGGCGTGGGGCACGCGGACGTTCAATGACCTCCTCCAAGAAGGCGCGGTCGAGCGATGGCCCGACAACGAGTTCGTCGTCGCCTCCCCCGTCCGCCCCGCGACGCTCACCTACCGCGAGATGCACGAGGAGGGCGTCCGGCTCGCCGGCGCGTTGCATGCGCTGGGCCTCCGAAAGGGCGACGTCCTTGCGATGGAGATGCCCAACTGGATGGAGGCGTGTCTTCTGTACCACGCGGCGACGGAACTTGGACTCGTCGTAACGCCGATCATCCACATCTACCAAGCGAAAGAGGTCGAGTTCATCCTGCGGCAGTCGGGCGCGAAGGCGTTCGTCGTCCCCGACGACTGGCGCGGCGTGGACTACACCGGGATGGTTGAGCAGATCCGCCCGCGCTTGCCCGAGCTCGAGCACACTATCGTCGTCGGCGAGAAGACGCCGGACGGCACACTATCGTTCGCCGACCTATCCAAGAGCGCGACCGACGATTTCCCGCGGCCCGACATCTCGCCCGACGAACCGCACATCCTCGCCTACACATCCGGCACGACATCCGACCCGAAGGGCGTGGTGCACTCGCACAACTCGCTGCTCGCCGAGTGCCGGCAGACCAAGGCGTGCTCCGGCGGCGACGAACGCGACGTCTTCCTGTGCCCGAACCCGATCGGCCATATCGCCGGCATCTTCTCCGCGCTGATCGCGCCGTTCGTATACGGCTACTCCAAGCTCGTGCTGATGGACGGGTGGGATCCGAAGTGGGCGCTCGAGCTGATCCAGGAACACCGCGTCACGCGCACCGGCGGCGCGACCTTCTTCGCGATGACGCTCGTGAACGCGCCGGAGTTCAACGATTTCGACACGTCGTCGCTGCGACTCTTCGGGCTCGGCGGGGCCGGCGTGCCGCCTTCGATCGTGCAGCAGCTGCACTCACTCGGCTGGGGGTCGTCGCGATCGTACGGATGCACGGAACATCCGTCGATCACGATGGGGACGCTGACCGATCCCCCGAACAAGTGCGCGTTCACCGACGGCAAACCGCAGCCGGGGGTAGAGGTTCGACTCGTCGACGACGACGGCAAGGACGTCGCGCCCGGCGCTGAAGGCGAGGTGATCAGTCGCGGCCCGGACCAGTTCCTCGGCTACATGGACCCGGGGATGGACGCCGAGACCTTCGACGACGAAGGGTGGTTCCACACCGGCGACATCGGGCGGCTCGACGACGACGGTTACCTGGTCATCACCGACCGGAAGAAGGACATCATCATCCGCGGCGGCGAGAACATCTCGGCGCGCGAAGTCGAAGAGGTGCTCGCTCGTCACCCGAAGGTTCAAGAGTCTGCGGTAACGCCGATCAGCGACCCGCGATACGGCGAGCGCGTCTGCGCGTTCGTGCTCACGAGGGACGGCCAAGACCTAACGCTCGAAGAGGTCCTGATCCATTTCAAAGCCGAAGGCGTCGCGAAGCAGAAGACGCCGGAACGGATCGAGCTCGTCACCGAGTTCCCACGAACGCTGAGCGGCAAGATCCAGAAATACGTCCTGCGACGGCGCGTCGAGAACGCCTGACGCGACGCCCGAAACGAAGAGTCCTCGGCCCAGGGCTCAGAAAGACAGCGACCCCGGCAGAACCGGGGTCGCTGATCGGGTGGGAGTAAAGGGCTCTAGTCGGTACAGCACTTCCCATCCGGGGACTTCGAACGGTGCTCCGCGGCGGTCATCCCGCCCTCGCAGCACATCTTTTCCTTCTCATCCGCCTCTGCCTTTTCGGCTTGCTCGCTCTTCGTCTGCATCTCCACGATGGCCTCCTTCATAACGTGTTTTTAGATATACCCAGCTCCGAATCAGTCCATCCGGACACGGCCCTTGACCTGGTTGTTTCCCGAGTGTTAGAAGTGACGCGCGCGTCAGGTGGCGGGGAGGCGACTTCATCGTGCGAGTCATCCAGATCGACGACTTCTTCGAAGAGCAGGACGAGCACAGCCGCTCGGCGGCCCCGCTGGATTGGCCGCGCCTCGTTTCGGAGGGGCGTTCCGCTCGGGCCGCCGCGGACGGAGGCCGATGGACGATCGGTCGGCTCGCTCTGTTCGTCGAACGCCGCTACGCCTCGGGCGCGCTGCAGCGGTTCGCGGAGGAGATCGGTGAGTCTTACGCGACCGTCCGCCGCTACCGCTGGGTGGCGAAGGCCTACGACGCCGATGCGCGGACCCGATTCTCGAGCTTGTCCTTCTCGCATTTCCAAGCGGTGGCCGGGATGCCCGACAAGTTGGTGTGGCTCGCTCGTGCCGAGCGTGGGACTTGGAGCGTCGATCGCCTCACCCGCGAATCGCATTCGGCCGCGCCGACGCGCGCCAAGAAGGGGATGGCACTCGATCAATTGCGGTCGTCGATCGGCGGGGTACGACGTTCGATCGCCCCCGCCGCGCTCCTCGACGACGTTGCGCTCGCCGACGCGGGGAAGGCATGGCTCACGGAAGCGCTCGACGAGCTCTCCGAAGAGATCGGCCGCCTGCGCGAGCGTGTCACCCGCGCGACGAAGAACGCGGAAGCGAAACAGGAGCGCGTGGCGCGATTGCGCAAGACGAAGCGCTCGCCGCGCACGACCGCCGATCCGACGGACGGTTCTCGCTCACGCCAGACCGCTCTAAAGGCACGCGCGGTCGGTCGATAGCACTCGGTCTTACGACCTCCCCCCACCCGGGTTGACCCGATCGCGGGAGCGGGCGCCTAGATCGCTTCGTTCTCTCCCTGCTTGTCGAGCAGTCGCGCGATCAGGTTCTTCTGCACTTCGACCGTTCCGGCACCGATCGCCAGGCCGCGCACGTCGCGGAACATACGCTCGACGGGGAACTCGCGCGTGTAGCCGTATCCGCCGTGGATCTGGATCGCTTCGTTGGCGACCTCCTGCGCGACGACGTTCGCGTACCACTTCGCCTTCGCGACGTAGACGGGGGACGGCTCGTGGATGCCGTTGATCACCTCACCGCTGGCGGCCGCGCGCCAGACCATCAGCCGCGCGGCGTCGACCTTCGTCGCCATCTCGGCGAGCTTGTGCTGGATCGCCTGGATCTCGATGAGGCGCTTGCCTCCGACCCTGCGCTCCTGCGCGTAGCGGATCGATTCGTCCAAAGCTCCTGAGGCGACGCCGACGCACATCGCGGAGTTGCCGAGCCGCTCGTGGTTGAACTGCGCGAGGATCGTGCGGATCGCGCGGCCCTCGGGATCCCCTTCCAGGAGGACGTCCTCGTCGGCAACCGGCGTGTCGTCGAACGCGATCTCCGCTTCGGCCGCGCCGCGCAGGCCCATCTTCTTGTGCACCTTGCTCACGCTCACGCCATGGGCATCCGCTGGGACCATCACCGCGCCCAGCGCCTTCGACGGATCGTCGGCCGGGAAGCGTGTGACGACGAAATACGCCTGCGCTTTGTGTCCTCCGGTCACCATGTTCTTGTAGGCGTCGAGCCGCCATCCGTTCTCGACGCGTCGCAGCTTCGCTCGCATGTTCATCGCGTCCGACCCCGCGTCGGGTTCGGTCATGCCGATGCCGACGAGGCACTCGCCCGTGGCGATGCGCGGGAGGTAGCGCTCCTTCAGGTCCTCGCTTCCGAACGCGGCGAGCGCGCGCGGCGGGCCATTGACGAACAGCTGGCATACGACCGCCGTCGACAGACACGCGCGCGCGATCTGCTCGAGCACGAGCGCCGATTCGACGTCGCCCAATCCGAGGCCGCCGTACTTCTCGGGAACCGCGAGCCCAAGGAGCCCTTGCCGCGCGAGGATCTCGAGGTTCTCCGACGGGAACTCTTCGTTCTCGTCCCAGCGCGCGGCGCGCGGCCGGAACTCCTTGTCGGCGAGCTCACGAGTGGCGCGGCGCAGTTCGCGCTGTTCGTCGGTGAGGGTGAAGTCCACGATCGGTCAGCCTACCGGTCGGCCGGGTTCCACAACGACCTTGCCGTCGGCCGGCGCGGTGACGAGCTGCTCGAAGGCCGCCGGGAGCTCGTCGAGCGAGACACGGCGCGTGATGATCGAAGCGATCCCGGGTTCCCGGGCCAAAAGTTCGGCCGATGCGACGAAGTCCGCAGGGCTCGACGCGATCGCGCCGATCACCGTCACTTCACGGACGACCCAGATCATCGCCGTGACCGACGCCTCCGCGATCGGAACGCCGAGCAGCACCACACGTCCGCCGGCGCGCGCGGTGTTCGTCACCTGTTGAAGCAGGTCGGCCTTGCCCGAGCATTCCACGACGAGCGTTGCGGTCTGCGGAAGGTCTTCGAGCCGCTCCACCACGCGCGCAGCCCCGAGCTGCGTCGCAAGACCACGGCGCACCTCGACGGGATCCACACCCGTGATCTTCCCGGCGCCGCGCGCGCGCGCCGCCGCGACGGTCAGGAGTCCGATCGGCCCGAGACCGACCACAACGACTTCCTCCCCCGGTGCCACGCCCCCCGCGCGTTCGAGCCCGTGGATAGCCACGGCGAGCGGCTCGGTCAGGCAGCCGTCCTCGACGCGAAGGCTCGGCGGTAACGGGTACAGGCAATGCGCCGGAACCACGACCCGCTCGGCGAACGCGCCGTCGCGCGCTCCGCCGGGCCCCAGCGTCAGCGCTTGTGTGCAGCGGTACTGCGCGCCGGAGCGGCAGTCGTCGCACACGCCGCAGGACACCTTCGGATCCACCAGCACCGGATCGCCGGTCTTGAACGCCTCGACCCCGTCCGCGGCGCGATCGACGACGCCGGAGAATTCGTGACCCAGCACGGATCCGGAGAAGACGCCGGTCTTGTAGCAGGACAAGTCCGACCCACAGATGCCGGCGGCCGCGACGCGCAAGACAACCTCGCCCGGCCTCGGCGACGGATCGGGAAGATCGACCAGAGCGAGTTGTCGCGGACCCGTAAGGCGAACGGCGCGCACGATTACCGCGAAACGCGCGACGGCGTGGGCTCGGGCATGGTCGCGTGACGGTACCATCGCACCGATGACGGAAGCGACCGCCGGTTTCTTCGGGCCCGGCAGTGTGTCGTGGCGCGTCCACGGCGAAACGACCGTGCTGTTCGGCGGCGCCCGCGCGCTGCTCATGCAAGCTGCGCACCCGCTCGTGATCGCCGGCGCGCGCGAGACCGGCTTCTACGAACGGAATCCGTGGGCCCGGCTGGAGCGGACGCTGCGGCTGACCTACTCGATCACGTTCGGAACCAAGGACGACGCGCGCGCCGCCGCCGCGCGCATCAACGAGGTCCACCGCGGCGTGCGCGGCGTCGACGAGGTCACGGGCGAGCCGTACGACGCGCTCGACCCCGACCTCCTGTTGTGGGTACACGCCTGCCTCGTCGACTCGGCACTGGAGTTCGAGCGCCGAACCGTCGGCCGGCTCAGCCGCGACGAGCGGCAGCGCTTCCACGAAGAGCAGATGCTCGCCGCAGAGATGCTGCAGCTGCCGCGATCGCACATCCCGCCGACGGTCGAAGATCTCCGCGCCTACGTCGACGACGTCGTCGCGAGCGATCGCTTGATCGTGACGGACGCGGCGAGAACCGTCGCGCGGCTGTTCCGCGCGCCGCCACCCGGAGCGTCGTGGCGCCCGGTGTTGCGGGCGATCTCGTGGTGGGCGTTCGGCACGTTGCCGCCGCCGCTGCGCGAGCGGTACGGGGTGGGCTGGAACGCCGCGCGCGAAGCCGCGTTGCAAGGATCGCTGCTGTGGCTCCGGACCGCCCGGCCGTTCCTGCCGCAGCGGTACCGGCGTATCATCCCCGCGCAACGCGCCGAGTCCCGCGCGAAGGAGCTGGCATGGCGACCCTGACGATCTACTACGACTACACGTGCCAGTACTCGTATCGAGCGATGCACTGGATGGATCGGGTCCGCGCCGCGCGGCCGGGCCTCGAGATCGAGTGGGCGACCTTCTCCCTCAAGGAGGTGAACAAGACGCCCGACGAGGTCTCGTACCTGACGGCCTCGTCGCCGCCGAGTGTGTCGGTCCTGGCGCAGGCGCTCGCGCACGCGGCCCGAGAAGCGGACTTCGATGCGTACCACCGGGCGTTGTTCGAAGCGATGCAAGGGGAAGGTCGTCACGTGGGTGACGAAGAGCTGCTCGAGTTCGCGCGCGCGGCCGGTGTCGACGTCGATGCGTTCGACAAGGACCGCGGACGCTGGGTCGCTTCGGTCGGCGCCGAGCACAAAGAAGCGGTCGCGCGTTGGGGTGTCTACGGCACGCCCACGCTCATCCTCGACGGCGCGGCGGCGTTCGTCCGCCTCAGGGAAGTGCCGGGTTCCGACGCGGCGTCGCTTCTCGATTCCCTGGGCGGAATCGCCGGTTCGAGCGCCGATCTTGCCGAGATCTTCCGCCCTTCGGGCCCCAAACCCACCCCGATCCAGATCGACAAGATCGGTCGGGACGGCTGAACAGGTCGTCCGGTACAGTTAGCGCCGAACACGCCCCCGTAGAGCAGCATGGAGTGCTCGCCACCCTGTCAAGGTGGAGGTCGCCGGATCGAGGCCGGTCGGGGGCGCACGGAGAGTGGCAGGTAACTACAGAAAGCGTCCGGTTGTCGCAGCCGGACGCTACTGTTTTCTTGAATGGAGTGCGCCTTCTGCGGACGACCGTTGAAGCTCAACCAAAGGCGATGGTGCAGTAAACGCTGCAACAACGCGTGGAGATCGATCGTCCCCAGTAAGCCGTTCCATTGTCGGTGTGGTCGCGACGTACTCGTTCCGGCGGGCGCTTACTCGTCTCGCAAGTACTGCACGCGATCATGCGCGACGGCGACCTACAACCATCTTCACCTACACGGAGAGCGCAACGGCCGGTGGCGCGGCGGTCGCGCGCTCTACTACGGGATCGATTGGAAGAAGATCAAGATCCAGGTCCGCGAGCGAGATCGGGTGTGCCGAACTTGCGGGATGACGCCGGAAGAGAACGGCCGCGCTCTCGACGTCCATCACCTGGATCCGTTCCGCTTCTCCAAGGGCAACTCTCTCGACAACCTCGTCGCACTTTGTCGGTCGTGTCACATGCGCGCGGACGATCACGGCCGGAAAGGGTCGGCGCGATGGGTGAAGCAGCTGCGCGTCAAGCCGCCGACCAAGCGTCAGATCCGCTCCTTCCAGCAGAAGGTGCGCAGTGTCGGGGCGACGAAACGGCGCCGGGAGCTCCAGCGGCAAGCCTTAGCGCTCTCCGCTGCGGGATGCTCTCTGCGTCAGATCGCACAAGCCGTTGGCGTTTCGCATCAAACTGTTTCCAACTGGCTTTCGGGGGCGGTTCGGCGGTTGGTATCCTGACGCGGCCCGCCCAGGTAGCTCAGTTGGCAGAGCACGGGTCTGAAGAACCCGGTGTCGCTGGTTCGATTCCGGCCCTGGGCACTCACAATCTAAGATGCGGTCATGACGTGTCCGCGGTGCGGAGCGGCGACACCGGAGGGAGCGCGCTTCTGTCCCTCGTGCGGCGAGACGCTTTCCCCCGGCGACCAGAGAGAAGAACGCAAGACCGTTTCGATCTTGTTCGTCGACCAGGTCGGGTCGACGGCGCGCGCCGACGGCGCCGACCCGGAAGACGTCCGGGACCGGAATCGTCTCTACTACGACGAGGTCCGGACGCGGATAGAGCGGCATGGAGGTCTCGTCGAGAAGTACATCGGCGACGCGGTCATGGCCGTTTTCGGCGCGCCTCTCGCGCGTGCGGACGACGCAGAGCGCGCCGTACGAGCGGGCCTCAGCGTGCTGGAAGGGATCCGCGCATTGAACGAGCGGGATCCGGATCTGACGCTTGAGGTCCGCGTCGGCATCTGCACCGGACCGGCCGTCGTGCAGATCGATCCTCCACCAGGTGCTCCCCTCGCGACCGGCGACATCGTCAACGTCGCCGCGCGGCTCCAATCGGCGGCTCCGATCGGACGCGTCGCGGTCGGCGATGAGACCCACCGGCTGACGAAGAACTCCTTCGTGTTCGAGCAGTTGGAACCCATCATCGCGAAAGGCAAGAAGGACCCGATCGACGCGTGGGCCGTGGACGCAGCGCTGACCGAACCCGCAGCGAGGCCCTCGTCTGAAACCCCGTTGATGGGCCGAGACAGTGAGCTTCAATTGATCCGGACCCTTTGGGATCGCGCCGCGAACGCCCAGCGGCCGCACGTCATCTCGATCGTGGGCCCGGCGGGGATCGGGAAATCGCGGTTGGCGAAAGAGATCAGCGCCTCGCTCGAACGAGTAGGTGCGCACGTTCTATGGGGCCGCAGTCTTCCCTACGACGAGCAGACGCCGTATCACGCCGCCGGACAGATGGTTCGACACGCAGCAGGAATCTTCGAGAATGACCCCCCAGCCGAGGCTCGAACGAAGCTGACGACGCTGATCGACATGCTGCTCGATCCGGACGAGGCCCCGGACATCGCTCGCTACTTGTCGTTGATGCTCGGTCTTGGCGTGGACAATCCGGCTTCGCACGGCCAGCACCTCCAGTTCGCGATGCGCAGGCTCGCCGAGCGGCTATCGCAGGATCACCCGCTGTTGCTGGTTTTCGACGACATGCACTGGGCCGACGAGGCCCTGATAGAACTGGTCGACTATCTCGCGAACCACCTTCGTGAGCACCGCATCGTCGTCATGGTTCTTGCGCGTCCGGAAGTCTTCGATGGACGCGCCGGTTGGGGCGGTGGCTTGCAGGCCTCGACATCGATCGTCCTCGAGCCACTCACGATGGACGAGGCATCGGAGGTCGTTTCCTCGCTCCTCGCCGACGCGCGCAAAGAAACGGTGGCGAAGCTGGTCTCGACGGCTGAGGGCAACCCGCTGTTCATCGAAGAGCTGGTCGCGTCCCACGCCGAGACCGACGCGGACGAGACCCTGCCGGCGACGGTGCGCGCCGTGATCGCGGGGCGCATCGATGCGCTGCCTGCCGAGCCGAGGATGACGTTGCTTCACGCGTCCGTCGTCGGGCGCACGTTCTGGCGAGGGATCTTGAACGGAATGGGCGTCCCCGGCGACATCGACGCGGCCCTGGAAGCGCTCGAGATCCGCGGTTTCGTGCGGCGGCATCCCGCCAGCAACGTGCGGGGCGACGTCGAGTTCGCGTTCAAACACGACCTCGTTCGAGACGTCTCATACGAGACGCTCCCACGCGCCAAGCGAGTAGAGCTGCACGCCGCGACCGCGCGGGCTCTCGAAGGGCGGGTCGCCGACGCGTCTGAGGTCGCGTGGCTCCTCGCGTTCCACTGGCGAGAAGGCGGCGATGCGCCCCGAGCCCTCAGATACCTTCTCGAGGCTGCCGATCGAGCGCGGGATGCGCTCGCGGTGGCCGACATGAACGACTTGTACGCGCGTGCCCTTGATCTGGCGACAACCGACGCAGAGCGGAACAACATCAAGCTTCGGCGCGGCGTGGCGCTGGTTTGGTTGCACGAGGACGAGACCGCGCGCGAGGTTCTTGCCGACGTCATTCCACGACTCGCCGGGGACGACCAGGTGGAGGGCCTCGTCGCCCACGCGCGGGCTTCACTGTGGACCGAACACGCCGACGAAACGATCGCCTTCTCCGCACGCGCGCTGGAGCTCGCACAGACGCGCGGACCGGAGGATCTGGTCGCGCCGGCGATGGCGATGTTGAGCTTCGGACACGCTTCTCGCGGCGCGCCGGGAGACATCGATCGCGCGATGGAACTCGGCATCGAAGCCCTCGAGATCTGGTTGCCCGGGACGCGGTCGAACGAGCTTGCCGAGGCCTACCACATGCAGGGCGACAACTTCTATTGGGTAGGCGACTACGAAAACGCGGCGCGCGTGTCGCGCCTATCACGCGAGACCGCGGGGATGAGACCGACCAGCAGTGAATTCCGCCTGCGTGGCGTCGGGCTCGAAGGGCTCGCACTCGCGGGTCTTGGGCGATATGAAGAAGCGATCAAGGTCGGCAACGATGCCATCGCCATCGCGATCGAGATCGGCGCCGTGCCGCTGGTCGTCAAGAACTACTCGACGATGCCGCTCCGCGACATCTTCGCCTTCGACGAGGCGCGACGCCGAAGTCTGGAGGTGATCGACGCACTCGGCGGCCCGGCCACCTTCAACATGCCTTGGGTGAACGCACGAGCCGACTACGTCCAGACGATCGTCATGATGGGCGACATCGAGACAGCCGAAACGGACTGGCCGATCGTGTGGGACGAGGCGCAAGACAGCCGGGCATGGGAGCACTGGCTGATCACCGGACGGCTAGCCGCCGTCAGAGCCCAGCTCGAGATGGACCTCGGCCATACAGACGATGCCGTGACGTGGGCCGAACGTGCGGTTGAGCTGGCCGAAGTCGGACGCCGCCGGAAGTACGCAACCATCGCGAAGACGATCCTGGGCCTCGGTCTTACCGCACGCGGCGACACGGACGCGGCCGTCTCACATCTGCGCGGCGCTATCGAGA
>Ga0075425_100007173_pt1 | contig 11758 bp, 12 predicted proteins | sample SoiMethybrSBSTD4_FD_75300 | JGI IMG/M metagenome (GOLD analysis project Ga0075425, IMG submission 75300) | Bulk soil microbial communities from a Populus tree surrounding site in Tennessee, USA - Soil MetaG P. TD hybrid SBSTD4 | ecosystem: Environmental > Terrestrial > Soil > Tree plantation...
GAGTAGCGGTACGCCGTGTCGAACGAGAGGCTCTCGGCGAACGGCTGGTCCTGGGCGATCGGCAGGCGCGCTTCCATGAACAGGTCGTTGACGTGCGTGGCGCCGTTGATGCCGATGGTCGCGCCGCCGGACCCGGACAGGTCACCGGCTGACTGCAGCGCATCCACGGTGTTGTTGAGCGTGTCGCGCCGGTACTCGGCGCCGAACACGACCTTCAGGCCCTCGGAAGCCGACGGCAGCTTCACGCCGTAGACCCCAAGGTCGCCGTCGATGACGCCGTTGTAGACCTCCTGGCTGATTCGGCCGATCTGCGTGCCCGCCGCCTGGAGGTAGGCCAGCTGCGCCGGGGTGACCGCGTTCGGCTGGAACGGATTCCAGGGGACGCAGTTGGGGTCGCTGCCGTCGATGACGGACTGGCAGGTCGGGACGCCGCCGACGTCGACGACGTCGAGCGCGCGCCGCAGGCGACTCGAAACGAAGTAATTGAGCGTGCTCGAATTGGCCGCAACGCTCGAGTACTGCGCCGAGACGTCGTAGCCCCAGCCCTCGTTGATCGCGCCGCGGACGCCCGCGACCGCCCTCATCGAGGTGTTGGCGAACGACTGCTGGCGCCCGCCGCCTTCCACATTGCGGCGCCCGATGTACATCGTGACGTCCGTGCCGGCGGCAATTTCCGCCGGCCCGCAACCGATGGCCGCCAGGTTGGCAGCCGGCAGGAACGGGTTGTCGCAGTTGATCGTGCTCGTGTCGAAGAAGTTTCCGGACGGTGCGATCTGGGCGACCGACGAGTAGTCGTTGAACATCAGCTGGGTATACACGTCGGCATGATCGCCGAACTCGTAGTGGCCCATCGCGCCGAGGCTGTAGCGTCGCTCCGGCCGCTGGTAATAGTTCAGCGGGCCGAAGTTGTACAGGTCGGTGGTCGCGTTGTAGTCGCGGAACGCCGTCGGCGTGTCGGTCGTGAAGTCGTAAGCCGCCGGGTCGTCCGCGTCCAGGAAGTTCGTGAATCGCCCGCCCGCATTGGTCGAGGAACCGCCGCAGGTGAAGGATCCCACTGGATTCGGGTTCAGCGAGCAGGCGGAGTAGTCACGGTCGGCCTGCAGGATGGCGTCGCTGTCGAACACCGTCGCGTAGGCTGTGATGTTGCCGCGGCCGTCGCCGCTGTTGACGCCGACGATCAGCGACAGCTCCTTGCCGGCGCCGTCCGTGACGGAGTCCGAAGGAAGCGCGTACTGGGACGGGTTCGTCGCCTCGAGGCCGGCGATCGTGTCGCGCAGCTTCTGCTGGCCTGGCCCGCTGTAGTCGTTCTCGTGCCAGTAGAAGTTGTACTGGGACGTGACTTCGACGCCTTCGAAGTCCTTCTTCATGATGAAGTTCACGACGCCCGCGACGGCATCGGAGCCGTACACGGCCGAGGCGCCGCCCGTCAGGACGTCGACGCGCTCGATCATCGAGGTCGGGATCTGGTTGATGTCCGGCGCCACGGAAGCCGAGGTCACGCCGCCGTACGGCATGCGCCGCCCGTCGATCAGGACCATGGTCCGCGTGGAGCCGAGGCCGCGCAGGTTGAGGGTTGCCGTGCCGGTCGCACCGTTGCTGACCGTCACGTTTTGCGCCGCAAAAGCCTGCGGCAACTGGTTCACGAGGTCTTCGATGCGGGTGACGCCCTGCGTGACGACGTCCGCCGCGGTGACCTGCGTGACGGGTGTCGTCGACTCGAGGTTCGCGGACTTGATGCGCGAACCCGTCACGACGATTTCACCCAGGCTTTCCTGCGCGAGCGCAGGGGCCGCCCCGGCCGCCGTCAACGCGCCCAGGACGAGCGCGCGGCGTACGGCTGAAGCAACCTGGTATTTGCGTTCCATTGATGTCTCCTCCCGCGGACGGGCTTCTGCCGCCCGGTTGGTTGCACGAGACAACCGACCCGCAGCGCCGCCGGGATTGCCGTTGTTTACGGGCAACACAGGCTCGCCACGGAGATCTGTTGCGTGCGATGACCATACGGTCGAAGGCGTCAGAAAAACCGGCACTTGGCAAACCTTCCCGGCCGTTCGCAAGTTTTGCGGAACGAACTGCGGGTTCACTGCATCAGATGTTGCAGAATGCCAACGGCCTGGCGGGGCGGCTCGACATGGCGGAGAACGGCACAGTCAGGGTGCGCGCGCTGATCGTCGACGACGAGGAGCTCGGTCGTCGAATGTTGCGCTCGTTACTCGCGCCGGATGACGATGTCCAGGTCGTCGGCGAAGCGGCGTCCGCGGACGACGCGCGCCGGAAGATTGCGGACCTCCAGCCCGACCTCGTCTTCATGGACATCGAGATGCCGGGCGGCAGCGGCATCGATGTGCTGCAGTCGATCGCCGAGCCGGCGCCTTACATCATCTTCGTCACCGCGCACCCCGAGTTCGCGCTGCCCGCGTTCGAGGTGCACGCCGCCGACTACATCGTGAAGCCGGTGCAGCGCCAGCGCTTCACCGGCAGCGTGATGCGCGCGAAGCAGCGCATCGCGGAGCGCCGCGTCGCGGGGCTCGCGCGCCAGATTGCCGGCGCCGTCGCGCCGAACGGCCATGGCAACGGCGCGCACGCTGACGCCGCGCCGCCGCCGACCAAGTACGCGGACCAGATGACGATCCGCGTCCGCCGCCGCATGTTCTCGCTCGACATCAGCGACATCTCCTGGATCCAGGGCGCGAGCCAGTACAGCCGCGTCCACACGAAGAACGGCGAGTACCTGCTCTCGCGCACGCTGGCCTCGCTCGAGTGCGAGCTCGACCCGCGGAAGTTCTTCCGCATCCATCGCTCGGCGATCGTGAACGCCGCGCACGTGCGCGAGGTGCGCTCGAGCGGCGACGGCCGCTACAACATCTACCTGCACGGCGGGCAGGCGCTGCCGATGGGCCGCGCGCGCCGCGAGATCCTCGAGAAGCTCCTCTCCGGAATCGGCAGCAGGGATCATTGATGGCCTCGCGCGTCGAGTCCGGCGTTGCCGCGGGCCTCGACGCCGACCGCGTCCTCCCCGTTGCCTTCGCCGCCGACGCCGCCTCCCATGGCGAGGACGTCGAGTTCCTGATCGGCGAGCGCCTCTCGCGCTGGTGGATCCTCGCCGGCGCCTGGCTCGCGATGGCCTTCTCGGTCGGCTTCGGGCTCTACGTCAACTACGAGGCCCAGGGGCTCGAGGTCACCTTCCTCGACACGATGATGGCGATGATCCCGCACTACTTCTTCTGGGTGCTGGTGAGCCCGCCGCTCTACCGCGCGCTGCACCGGACGATCCAGGGGCCGCGGCGCGCGCTGTGGGGCTCGACGCTCCTCGCCTGGAGCGCGATCGCGCTCACCGGCTCGACCGCGATGTCCTACTTCAGCTACGTCATCCGCCACGACCTCGCGCCGAGCTTCGAGCGCCTCTACGACGTGTACTTCCTGCCGCCCGCGGGGCCGGCGTTCTGGGCGATGAACTTCAGCATCCTCGCGATCGCGCTGACCGCGTTCGCCGCGGTGCGCATCCATCGCCTGCGGCTGCAGGCGCTGTGGGACGCCGCGCAGACGGAAGTGCGCGGCGCGCGGCTCGTGGCGCAGCTCGCCGACGCGCGCCTGCTCGCGCTGCAGGCGCAGATCAACCCGCATTTCCTGCTCAACAGCCTGAATGCGATCGCGGGGCTCGTGCAGGTCGGCGAGCGCGACCGCGCGTTCGACGCGATCGGCCGGCTCGGCGAGCTCCTGCGCATGGCCATGCGCAGCGGCCAGGGCCTCAACATCCCGCTGTCGGAGGAGGTCGACTTCCTCGAGAGCTACCTGAAGCTCTGCAAGCTGCGCTTCGACTCGCAGTTCCGCTACATCGTCTCGATGCCGGAGAGCGTCGGCGAGCGGCGCGTGCCGGCCCTGATCGTGCAGCCGCTGATCGAGAATTCGATCCGCCACGGCATGGAGCCGGAACGGACGCTGCACGTCGCCGTGCGCGTCTACCTGAAGAACCGCGACCTCGTGATCGAAGTGGAGGACGACGGGCGGGGCATCGCACCGGACCAGGGCGGGCGGCTGCCGCAGGGCCACGGCCTCGCCAACGTCGCGGAACGGCTCAGGATCTGCTTCGGAGACTCCGGGCGCATCACGCTCGAGCCGCGCGCGCCGCGCGGCACGCTCGCGCGCGTCGTCATCGGCGGCTGAGCGATCGCGAGCCCGCCGCTCAGGCGAGCATCAGCGGCGTGAGGTGAAAAGCCACGTTCGTGAGGCCGTGAGCGAGCAGAGGGAACAGCAGGCTGCCGGTGCTGAAGCGCAGCCAGCCGTAGATGATCCCGCCGCTGAAAGTCCATACGGCCGACCCTAGGTCGAACGAAAAAGCTCCCTCGGCATAGCCCAATCCGTGCACGGCGCCGAAGGGCACCGCCGCAATGAACACCACGACCCACGGCACCTGGGCCGCGGCGCTCTTCCCGCGAACGAGTCCGAGGAGCAGGGCCGGCGCAATGCCGCGAAATGTCAGCTCCTCGGCGAGGCCAGGCATGAGGAGCTGGAATGCAACCGTTTCCGCGTCGGGAGCAGGCGGCTTGTACAGGAGCGCCAGCACCACGCCCATGGGAACGAGTAAAGCGAGCGCGATTGCGCCCCCCTTAACGTTGCGTCGCGGCAGCATGAAGCCCGTGGCGTCCGCGCTGATTCGGAGCCCGGCAATCACCGCCGCCGAGAGCAGGATCGAATAGATCTTGCCCGCCCAATTCCAATGCGCCGGGTTGAGATCGAAGATCTCCGACGTGTAAGGCAGGCCGGTGACGAAATCGTCGAGTACGACATAGGCGACGAACAGCAGGCCGAAACCGTAGGTCAGACGCTTGTCGAACGGCTTGAGCGCAAGAAAGGCGAGAAACGTCATCGCCAGGTAGCCGACGGTGTAGAAGACCGTATCCATGTGGGATGCGCGCGCTCAGCGACCCAGCGAATTCCTGCGGGCTTCGACGAAGTAGCTGATGAGGTTCGCGAGCCCGATCGCGGCCGGGATAAGGCCGAAAATCGCGACCTGCCCGTCGGTGACCTCGCGCAGCGCGAAGTAGAGCACGACGCCGAGGAACAGCCCGGAGAGCCCGCTCTTCAGCGAACCGAAGCGCTTGCCGTCCGACTCCGGCTCCGGGTCGGGCGGGAGCTCGATGCCTTTCTCGAGGGCGGTAATGCGCTCGCGGTGGCGGTGCTCGGCGCGCTTCAGCTTCTCGCGGTGGCCGGCGATGATCGCGACGATCGCGACGCCGACGCCGAACACGATCCCGAATATCGGGATCAGTAATGCGACCAGCCCTTCGTTCATGTCGTTCATATGCAGGCTCCCACTCAGGCGCCGAACAGCATTCTCATGATTGTCCAGACCGGCTCGAGCGCCGCTCGAATCCCGTCGGCCGCGAGGAAGGCGGCGATCGCCGCGAGCGCGCATTCGAGCGCCCGCGTCTCCGTCGCCGAACCGTTTCCTGGCCGCTTCACGTCATTTGATACGCGGCGCGCGGGCCGGGGGTTTCGCCGGCCGGCGATAAAATAACCTGAAACCCGCAGGGGCCGCCCTGCGTATCAACCTGCGAGAAGGTCCAACCTGAATGCCGGCCGACGAGGCGATCATCCAATTGATCCAGGCCGGCCGGGCGCAGGAGGCCTTCGAACGCCTGGTCCCGGCCTACCGGCGTCGCGTATTCGGACTCGCCTACGGCATCCTGCGCGACCGCGCCGCCGCCGAGGACCTTGCGCAGGAGGTGTTCGTGAAGCTCTGGCAGGCGCTGCCGCGCTACGACGGCCGCGCGCAGCTCTCGACCTGGATCTACGCGATCACGCGGAATGCCGCGGTGTCGGCGCTCCGCAGCCGCCGTCCATCGCTTTCGCTGTCGGACGCCGCCGTACGGGCGGAAGTGGAGGGCATCGCGCGCGAGAGCGCGGGCTCAGCGGACGACGCGGCGCTCCGGCGGTGCATCGAGGCGCTCCCGGATAAGCAGCGCCAGGCGGTCACTCTTTATTATCTGGACGAGCGGCCGGTCGACGAGGTCGCGGCCATGATGGGCATCCCGGCCAACACCGCGAAGACGCACCTGCATCGCGCGCGTGCGAGCCTCGCCGCCGTGCTGGGCGTGAATCAGGAGGACTCCGCATGAGCGACCGCGGCCTCGATGCGCGCCTGCGCGCGCTGTTCGCGCACGCCGACACCACGCCCGGGTTCGAGGCGCGGGTCCTCGCGCGCATCACGGCGCTGCACGCCACGCCCGACGCGAAGCTCCTGATCCTCGCCGAGCGGCGCCGCGAAGCGACGCGGCAGCGGCTGCAGCAGGAGGCGTGGACGAACTCGGCGACGGTCGCCGGCATCGGCGGCGCGCTGATCGCGCTCATCTGGCGCGAGGGACCGGCCGTCACGCACTGGGTGGACCAGGCGTTGGCGGCCGCGTCAAGCTTCGGCGCGCTCGGGAGCGTTGCGATCATCGCGCTCGGCCTCGGCACCTGGGTCGCGCTGCAGAGGTCCCTGCCGCGATAGAATCGCGGCCATGAAGAATCCCGCCGTCGACACCTACATCGCGAAGTCCGCGCCGTTCGCGCGGCCGATCCTCGCGCGCGTGCGCGCGCTCATGCACAAGGCCTGCCCGAAGATCCAGGAGACGATCAAGTGGGGCGTGCCGCACTTCGAGCACGACGGCATCGTCGGCAACATGGCGGCCTTCAAGCAGCACGCGGCCTTCGGCTTCTGGAGCCAGAAGCTCCTCAAGGTGGAGCTCGGGAAGGACGCGGCGAAGATGTTCCCGTCGCCGGAAGACTCGAGCATGGGCGGGCGGAAGCTCCGGTCGCTCGACGACATGCCGCCGGACGCGCTCATCCTGAAGACGATCAAGGCCGCCGTCGCCCTCAACGTTTCCGGCGTCCGGCCATCGCGGGAGCAGAAGCGCAAGCCACCGCCGAAGGCTCCGCCTTATCTTGTCGCAGCGCTCGCAAAGAATGCGAAGGCGCGCGCGACCTACGAGCGGTTCACGCCGGCGCAGCGGCGCGAATACGTCGACTGGCTCCGGGACGCCAGGCAGGACGCGACGCGCGAGCGGCGCCTCGCGACGACGATCATCTGGCTCGCCGAGGGCAAGCAGCGCAACTGGAAGTACCAGGACTGCTGACGCCGTGACCCATCGCGTGCACGAAACCGCGGACGCCGTCGTCCTGGCGCCCGCGACGCCCGCCTCGGCGAGCGTGATCTGGCTGCACGGCCTCGGTGCCGACGGCCACGACTTCGTGCCGATCGTGCCGGAGCTGAAACTCCCGCCGAATCCAGGCATCCGCTTCGTGTTCCCGCATGCGCCCGTCAGGCCCGTGACGCTCAACATGGGCATGCGCATGCGCGCCTGGTACGACATCAAGACGCTGACCGCGGAAGGCCGCGCCGACGAGACGGGCCTGCGCGAGTCCGTCGCGCGGCTCGAAGCGCTGATCGCGGCGGAGCGCGCGTCGGGCATCGCCGCCGCCCGCATCGTGATCGCGGGCTTCTCGCAGGGCGCGGCCGTCGCGCTGAACGGCGCGCTGCGGCATGCGGAGCCGCTCGCGGGCGTGCTCGCGCTCTCCTGCTACCTGCCGCTGCAGGCCGCGCTCGCCGCCGAGCTCGCGCCGGCGAACCGCCAGGTCCCGATCCTCATGTGCCACGGGCAGCAGGACCCGGTGCTGCCGCTCGCGCTCGGCCTCATGGCCTGCAACTGGCTCCGCGCGTCCGGCTATCGGGTCGAGTGGAAGGAATACCCGATGCAGCACCAGGTCTGCCTGCCGGAGATCCAGGACATCGCGGCGTGGCTGCGTGCGCGCCTGCCGGCGGAGGCCGCGCGCTGACGGTGTATCATGCGGGCGTCCTGAAGGGAGGCCTGCCATGGGCTGGATTGTCCTCATCGTCATCGTGCTCGCCGTGCTGTTCGTCGTCGGGCTCTACAACGGGCTCGTGACGGCACGGAACGGCTACAAGAACGCGTTCGCGCAGATCGACGTCCAGCTGTCGCGGCGCCACGACCTGATCCCGAGCCTGGTCGAGACCGCGAAGGGCTACCTCGCGCACGAGCGCCAGACGCTCGAGGCCGTGGTCACGGCGCGGAACGCCGCGGTCGCGGGTCTCAAGGCCGCGTCGGCGAATCCCGGCGACGCCGCGGCGATCCAGCAGCTCGCGGGCGCGGAAGGCACGCTCTCCGGCGCGCTCGGGCGGCTGTTCGCGCTCGCCGAGGCCTATCCGGACCTCAAGGCGAACCGCAACATGATGCAGCTTTCCGAGGAGCTGACCTCGACCGAGAACAAGGTGTCCTTCGCGCGGCAGGCCTTCAACGACGCGGTGATGGGATACAACAACAAGCGCGAGATGTTCCCGGGCTCGGTCATCGCCGGCATGTTCAGCTTCCAGCCGGCGCAGCTGCTAGAAATCGAGTCGCCGGAGAAGCGCGAAGTGCCGAAGGTGAGCTTCACCTGAAGGCGGCCTGACGATGGACTTCTTCGCGCGGCAGGCCGCCACCCGGCGGCAGTCGCGCTGGATGGTCGTCCTGTTCCTCATCGCGGTGGCGGCGATCGTGGTCGCCATCGACTTCGTCGTCGTCACGACCGTCGCGATCCTGCAGCTGCAGGACGACGGCGGCCTGCTCGCGTCGCAGGACCTGTCGCTGGCGCGCTACCCCGTCGTGATCGTGCTGACGACAATCGTCGTGATCGGCACGATCGGCATCTCGAGCCTCGTGCGCACGGTCTCCCTCGCCGCCGGCGGCAGCAAGGTCGCCGAGCAGCTCGGCGGCACGCGGATCGGCGCCGACACGGCCGATCCGCTCCGCCGCCGGCTCCGGAACGTCGTCGAGGAGATGGCGATCGCCTCCGGCGTGCCCGTGCCGCAGGTCTACGTGCTCGAGCGCGAGGCCGGCATCAACGCCTTCGCGGCCGGCTACAGCCCCGCGAACGCGGCAATCACCGTGACGCGCGGCGCGCTCGTGAACCTCAACCGCGAGGAGCTGCAGGGCGTCATCGCGCACGAGTTCAGCCACGTGCTGAACGGCGACATGCGGCTCAGCACGCGCCTGATCGGACTCCTGTTCGGCCTCACCGTGATCGCGATGGTCGCGCGCACGATCCTGCGCGTCGGTCCGCGCAGCACCGGTCGCAAGGGCAGCGGGCTCGGCCTCATCTACATCGCGGCGCTCGTCGTGCTCGCGCTCGGCTGGATCGGGCTCTTCTTCGGGCGATTGATCCAGGCCGCCGTGTCGCGGAACCGCGAGTCGCTCGCGGACGCCTCGGCCGTGCAGTTCAGCCGCAACCCGACGGGACTCCGGAACGCGCTGGTGAAGATCGGCGCGCTCGGTATCGGATCGAAGTTCTCGGACGCCGACGCGGAGGAGGTGGCGCACCTGCTGTTCGCCGAGGGCGTGCCGAGGCTCTTCGCGACGCACCCGCCGCTCGTCGAGCGGATCCGGGAGCTCGACCCGCGCTTCCAGGCCTCCGAGTTCGACGAAGTCCGCAAGCGCATGAACGAGGAGCGCGCGATGGCGGGGGAGGCCGCGGAGGGCGATGCGGCGGCCGCGCCTCCGCGCCCGTCGCCGCTCGAGGGAGCGGTCGCGCTTGCCCCGGCGGCGGTCGCAAGCCTCGTCGCGAATCCGGGCGAGGAGCACGTGCAGCAGGCGCAGGCGATGCTTGCTTCGCTCCCGCCCTCGTTCCGGCAGGCGGCGCGCGATCCGCTCCGCGCGACGGCGCTCTTCCTCGCGCTTGCCATCGACCGCGAGCCGGCGGCGCGCGACAGCCAGCTGGGATTCATCCGGCAGCATTTTGGCGGCGAGTTCCTCGACGTCGCGATGCAGATGCTCGCCGAGGCCGACGCGCTGACTCCGGTGCAGCGCATGCCGGCGCTCCTGCAGGTGTTCGCCTCGATGAACCAGCTTGCGCGCACGGAGCGCGTGTCGCTGCTCCAGTGCCTGAATGGGTTGCTGGTGCGCGAGAGCCGCGCGTCGGTCTTCGCGTATGCGCTCAGGAAGCTCGCGCAGGTGCAGCTCCAGGACAACCTCGACCCGCGCCGGCGCACCGCGGGGTACCTCGGTGCCGCCGGCGCGCGCGACGAGCTCCAGGTGCTTTTTTCCGTCCTCGCCCTGGAAGGGAGCGCGGATGAGCAAGCCGCGCGGCAGGCCTACGACGCGGGCATGGCGCTCCTGCTGCCGGGCATCCGGCCGCCGCTCGCGAAGCTCGGCCACTGGCCTCCGAAGCTCGATGCCGCGCTGACCCGCCTCGACCGCCTGCAGCCCGAGGCAAAAGGCTCGCTCGTGAAGGCCCTCGTCACGACGGTCGCGCACGATGAGCGCATGACGGTGCCCGAGTCGGAGCTTCTGCGCGCGTTCTGCGCCGTGCTGCACTGTCCGCTGCCGCCGCTCTACGCCGCCGCGAAGTAAAGGGGTAAAGGGGACGGTCACTTTTAAATGTGACCGTCCCCTTTGTTTGAACCTCTTCCGCAGGGGCGGGTCGATAGGCGTCGAGGCTGCGGGAAATGGGGGGGATCTCATGCGCGCATCCACGCTGGCGGCGACCCTGGCACCCGCCCTGCTCCTATTGCTGGCCGTTGGGCGAACCGACGAGCCGCCGGCCGCGGCGGAGGCCCAGCCGGACGCTCCTAGAGTCGCGGTCGACGTGGTCGACAAGGCCGCCGCGGATGCGGAAGCGCCCGCGACCGCGGCGGCCGAGTCCGAGAGGGAGCTCATTCTCCCGCCCGGCTTCAAGCCCAAGAAACGCGGCAAGTTCGTCGTGTACTGCAAGAAAGACGCCGTGCTCGGCACGCGCATGGCGGCGGAGCGGTGCTACGACGAAGAGGGGATCCGCGCGATGCTCCGCGCGCAGGAAGAGGACCGCGAGAAGGTCGACCAGATGCGCCGGATCTGCGGGAGCATGGAGTCCTGCGGCAGCGGCGGCTGAAGGAGCGCGCCGCGGCCTGATCCGGGCCTCCCGCTATACTGCGCCGCGTGCGCAGGGCGAACGAGTTCTTCTACCGCCTCCGCTGGGGAAAGCTGGAAGAGCGTCGGCGCCGCGGGCTCATCCGGCTGCACGAGCACCTCTCGCGCACGCCCTTCGCCGACAAGTACTGGATGATCATGGGCCTGCTGCTCGGCTGCATGCGCGACGGCGCGCCGATCGCGTGGGACCGCGACTCGGACTTCGGCTTCATGGACCGCGACCTGCCGCTCTTCCTCGCGGCCGTGCACAAACTCCGCGGGGAAGGTTACAACCTCCGTCCCCCGCAGGTGAACAACGACGGCCGCACGACGATGTGGACGCTCAAGTACGAGGCGGTCCGCTACGACTTCTTCCTTTTCGACCGCAGCGGCGCGAACATCCGCTGGTACAGCCACCAGCGCAAGCCGCCGCTCGAGATGGTGAACGAGGTGCCCGCCCATGGGCTCGCCGGCCATGAGCTCTACGGCAAGCGCTGGCAGGTGCCGAACAATGCGGAGGACGTCCTGACGCAGATCTACGGCGATTGGCGGACGCCAAATCCCGGCTACCTGTACTGGCGCGATTGCCGCGCCATCGTCGAGCGCTATCCGTGGACCGGCGAGCGGAGGCCGCCCGATTGAGCGCCCGCGACTCCATCGAACAGACGCTGCTCCGGATCGCGACGACCGGCATCGTCCCGGCGCGCTGGTTCCTGAAGCCGCCGGAGGCCGCGAGCCTGCCAGCGCGCAGCGGCACGCTCGACATCGAGATCGTGAGCCACTGCTGGCAGTACGCGCACCTGCTCTGCTACCAGCTGTCCTCGCTCGTGAACTTC
>Ga0075425_100007175_pt1 | contig 11756 bp, 15 predicted proteins | sample SoiMethybrSBSTD4_FD_75300 | JGI IMG/M metagenome (GOLD analysis project Ga0075425, IMG submission 75300) | Bulk soil microbial communities from a Populus tree surrounding site in Tennessee, USA - Soil MetaG P. TD hybrid SBSTD4 | ecosystem: Environmental > Terrestrial > Soil > Tree plantation...
CTCGCGGCGGACGGGTCCTCGGGCGTGACGCAGATCAGCAGCCCGGCGTCCACGTGCAACGCGTCGGTCGGGCAGCCGATGAGCTCGTTCTTCTCGAACGCGGATCCGGTGACCGCGGGCGGCACGGGCACGCGCTTCTTCGCGTCGGATACCCGCGGCACGATCTTCTTCTCGACCGCGGCGACCGTGGCGAACCCGATTCCGGCGGCGACGTCGGTCGTTCAGTAAGCCCAGTCTGCCAGTCGCCAGTCGTTCAGTCGCCGGTCTTCGGACCGGTCGACTGGCGACTGGGGACTGGCGGCTTTGCGACCGCACCTTCCAGCCCGCCTTCAACCCGTCGCAATCATCCACATCAACATGAAGACGCCGAGCCCGAGGATCACCACGCCGAAGGCCAGATCTGTCGCCCCGAACAGGAAGTCGCGCGCGGAGCGCACGATCGCGCGTCGATCGATCGTCTCGCGCAGGTGCTCCTGGACTGACGCGAGCTGACGCGCCGGTACGGGATGCTCGGCGCCGGTCGCGTCGACGGCCGCAATCGAGCGCGCCGCGATGACGGTCCAGTCGACGTCGATCGCGAGCCTGATCCGGTCCGACGGCAGCAGCACCTTCGGCAGTCCGAGCGGGACGCTGTCCGCCGTCCCCCGGCGTCCATGGACGACGATCCGCGTGAGCGTCGTCGGCGCGTCCGCCGTGTTGACGATGTCCCAGATGAGGTGCGCCCCGGAGGTCCAGCGATCGAGCCCGATCGTGATGTTCAGAGGGTCGGTGCGGAACAGCGAATCCTTGAACCGCCACAGGACCAGCCCGGCCATCAACGCGAGGGTAACGAAGGTCACTGTTTGCGCCATGCCGCGACGCTCCCTTGGAACCGGAATGCTCAAATCGGTGCATTCCGGGGTATTCGCGGAGGAAATTGCAGACGCTATGCCGGGCCGTATATGCAAAACCTGTAGGGTCTGAGTGCAGTCTGACTCCTGGGCTGCAAGAGAATCCAGGGCGGCCGTTCAGAGGACATGACGGCAGACCCGCGGCTCTACCAGATTGCGACGCTCGCCTCGCTGCTCGCGTACGGCATGGGTTGGCTCGCCTTCGACATTACGGTGTCGAGGGTTGTCCTGCTGCTCGCGACGGCCGTCGCGACGCAGGCCGTCGGCGACCTTGTGTGCTCCGGCCTTCGGGTCAACTACCGCAGCGCCCTGATCTCCGGGCTGTCGCTCTGCCTGCTGCTGCGAACGAACTCCGACGCGCTCGCGGTCGCCGCTGCGGCGCTCACGATCGCGTCGAAGCACGTGATCCGCTTCGGCGGCAAACACATTTTCAATCCGACCAACGGCGGCCTCGTCGCGATGATGCTGCTGACGAGCCAGGTCTGGGTGTCGCCGGCACAGTGGGGGACCGCGGCGTTCTTCGCGTTTCTCATGGCCTGCGCGGGGACCCTCGTCGTCAACCGCGCCGCGCGGTCGGACGTCACGTATGCGTTCCTCGCGTTCTATTGCGCGCTGTTGTTCGGCCGCTCGCTGTATCTCGGCGAGCCGATGACGATTCCCATCCATCGACTCGAGAGCGGCGGACTGCTGCTGTTCGCGTTCTTCATGATTTCCGATCCCAAGACGACGCCGAACTCGCGGCCCGGGCGCATCCTCTTCGCGGCCCTGGTCGCCTGCGGCGCCTGGTACGTGCAGTTCCGGATGTTTCGCACAAACGGGCTGCTGTGGTCGCTCGCGGCGTGCTCGATGGCGGTGCCTTTCATCGACATCCTGCTGCGGGGCAAACGGTACGAATGGTCGACGCCACGGCCCACGACGGGTCCGGCCGCGTCAGCGTCACGGCCTGAGGGCCCTGCCCTGCAGCCTCAAAGGAGCCTGGTATGAAGCGTCTCGTTTACGGGTTGTCGATCGTGTCGTGCCTCGCCTGGTCCGGGGCGACGGTTCGGGGCTTCTGCGGCTTCTACGTCGCGAAGGCCGACACGAAGATCTTCAACGAAGCCTCGCAGGTCGTTCTTGTGCGCGACGGCGACCGTACCGTCATGACGATGGTCAACGATTACAAGGGCGACGTGAAGGACTTCGCCGTCGTCATTCCCGTGCCGACGTTCCTGCAGAAGGAGCAGATTCACGTCGGCGACAAGGCAATCGTCGATCACGTCGACGCGTATTCCGCGCCGCGCCTCGTCGAGTACTTCGATTCCAATCCGTGTCAGCGCTACCGCTTCGAGGAGATGCGGCTGCCAGCGGCTTCCGCCGGCAACGCGAAGATGGCGCAGGACGCGCAGGCGGCGAGAAGCCTCGGCGTGACGATCGAAGCGAAATACACCGTCGGCGAGTACGACATCCTGATTCTCTCGGCGGAGCAGAGCAACGGACTCGAGACGTGGCTGCGGACCAACGGTTACCGGATTCCGGTCGGCGCGTCCGCGGTGCTCGGCAGCTATATCCGACAGAACATGCGCTTCTTCGTGGCAAGGGTCAACATCAGCGAGCAGACGAAGCTCGGATTCAACTACCTGCGTCCGCTGCAGGTGGCGTACGAGTCGCCGAAGTTCATGCTGCCGATCCGTCTCGGGACGGTGAACGCCAGCGGACCGCAGGAGCTGTTCATCTATGCGCTTACGCGCAAGGGGCGCGTCGAGACGACGAACTACCGGACCGTGAAGTTGCCGAGCGACATGGAGCTGCCGGAATATCTGAAGAACCCGAAGGAGTTCACGAGCTTCTACAAGGCGATGTTCGCGCATCAGGTCGATCAGCAGGACCGGAGCGTGCTCTTCACCGAGTACGCGTGGGACATGCGCTGGTGCGATCCGTGCGCGGCGGATCCGTTGTCGCCGCAGGAACTGCGGCAGCTTGGCGTGTTCTGGCAGAACACCGGAACCGACTATCGGCAGGTCGCAGCGCCCGACGTCTTCATCACGCGGCTGCACGTCCGTTACGACCGCGCGCATTTCCCCGAGGACCTGGTGTTCCAGGAGACGGCGGATCGCGCGAACTTCCAGGGGCGCTACGTCCTGCGGCACGCCTACACGGGCAGCGATTCGTGTCCGGCGATGCCGCAGTACCGCGCGAGCGTGAAGGAACGCCACACGGTGGAAATCTCGCGGCTCGCCTCGCTGACCGGGTGGAGCCTGGAAGACATCCGGAAAAAGGCCGGCGTGGACCCCGACGATCCGGCCGCGCCCTGGTGGAAGGGTCTGTGGAAGCAGTGACGGTCGTGATGGGCGGGATGGGCAGGGCGGGGGGATAATTTCCCCGTGGACTACACCGCGGACGTCGAGCTCGCACGACGGTGCGGCGCGGGCGACGCGCAGGCCTGGGATCAGTTCGTGCGCGAATATCGGCCGCTGCTGTACCGGGCGGCCGACGCGCTCGATCGGACCGGCCGCGCGCGTGAGCTCGCCGACGCGCTGTACGCGGACCTTTACACGCGGTCGCTCTTCAAGTATTTCCAGGGACGTAGCAGCCTCGCCACGTGGCTGCGCGCCGTGCTCGCGCAGCGCTACGTCGACGCGCTGCGCGCGGATAAGAAGGTCGAGCCGCTCGACGAGCAGCACGACACCGCGCGCGACGATCGCGCCGCGGATCCCGATCGCCCGCAGTACCTCGCGGTGATGCAGCGCGCCCTCGACGCTGCCGTCGGGGCGCTCGCGGACCGCGATCGCCTGCGTCTCGCAATGTATTACGTCCAGTCGATGACGCTCGCCGAGATCGGACGGCTGACGAAGGAACACGAGGCGACCGTTTCGCGGCACCTCACGCGGACACGCAAGCACATTCGCGAAGACGTCGAGCGCCTGCTGCGTGCGGAGCTGACCGAGGACCAGATCGCCGCGTGCTTTGCGTCGGTAACCGATGATCCGGGAGCGATCGATATCTCTCAGATGCTGAACTACAAGGAACAGGCGCGTGAGCGTTCTGTGTAATGAATATGGAGCCTGATCGCGATCGACCATTCGACAACCTGCTTCACGACGCGCTGACGCGGCAGTCCGCCGAGGCGGGCGCGCATCTTGACGCAGACACCGCGGCGGCGTGGGCCGACGGCGCGCTCGACGCCGCCGCACGCGGCCTCGCCGAGCAGCACGTGGCGGGCTGCGCGCGATGCCAGGCGTTCGTCGCGGCGCTCGTCAAAACCGCGCCGCCCGCGCCGGCGCGCGCCTCCTGGTTTCGCTTCAGCCGCGCCGCGTGGCTGGCGCCATTGACCGCGGCCGCCGCAGCGGTGATCGTCTGGGCGGTCATGCCGCCGATGTCGAACATCGCCTCGCCGCCGGGTTCCGGAGTGTCAGCGGGAATCAACTCGGCCGGATCGCGTCCCGCCGCGGAACCGCCTGCGGCCGGGTCGCCTCCCCCTGCGGATTCGCATCCGCTCGAGTCGCGTCCCACGATCTCAGAGGCGCCTCAGACTGTGACACCGTCTGCCGGCGCCGCGACGCCCCACGCGCTTGCCGACCGAGACGAGGCCGCACGCGAGCGGGGGAAGGACAAAGTCGCGCCGGAGCAGAAGAACGCGCTCGACGCGCGCGCGCAGACGCCCGCGACCGCGGAGGCGCTCAAGAAAGAGCAGCGTGCCGACGATCCGAAAGGCGCGCCAAAACTGAACGCGGCGAACGAGAAGCCGGCGGAGCCGCCGTTCGCGACGTTTGCGACCGGGGGAGGGACGCGGCTGACGGTCGAAGAAGCGCAGGCAAAGCGCGATGCCGCCGCCAACGCGCGCGCTGGCGCCGCGGCCGGTGCGGTCGCCGCCGCTCCGACGTCCTCGCCGACATCACCGCCAGCCGCGGCCGCGCCCCAGTCGTCCGCCGGCCCGGTGCCGATGCGACAGACGATGGCGGCCGATTCGTTCGCCACAAAGGCGGCGCCTGTGCGGCGCGAACCCGCGTCGGCGATCATCCGCTCGCCGAATCCGAATCAGCTGTGGCGCCTCACGTCGACTGCCGCGGCCACTATCGTCGACTTCTCGACCGACGGCGGACGCACCTGGTCTGTGCAGCCGATCGGCGTCGGGATCGTCGTCATCGGAGGCGCGTCGCCGGCGGCCAACGTCTGCTGGCTCGTCGGCCCGCGCGGAACGGTGACCCTGACGATCGACGGCCGCGTCTGGCAGCGCCTGACGTTCCCTGAAATGATCGATCTGATCAATGTGCATGCGACCGACGATCGCCACGCCACGGTGACGGCGCTCGACGGTCGCTTGTTTGTGACCAACGATCGTGGAGCGTCGTGGACGCAGGTGGCGAAGGATTAGCGCGACTGGCAGGATCGGCCGACGACCTGCCGCCAGCCTTCGACGTCGATGAACGCCTGACTGCTGCCGGGGCTCGTTGGAGTGCCGACGGTGACATTGCCGCCGACGCGCACGCCGCCCGGCATGATCTGGCCCTTCTTCATCAGCCCCGTCAGCTCGATCATCGATCCTTCGTGGGCTTTGATCTCGTTGATCAGTTTCTTCGGTCCGTTCATCCGCAGGTGCGTGCCTTCGGGCAGGTCGAAGCTGCCTGGCGCTTCGGTCGTGCGCTCGGCGGCCGTAAAGATGTAGCCCTTCGTGCAGCCGACGACGGCCACGCGCGCCGAATCCTTCGGCACGGGCTTCGTTTCCTGGGCGAGCAGGGGAACCGCGGCGAGCGCGGCGGCGAGCGCGAATGCGAAGCGGGACATGACGATCCAATCTATCGCGGATCGGGCGCCGGTTCGCCGGGTTTGAGCCGCTCCCACGCCCTGGCCGCGAATTGGCTACCGGATGCCCGGACCGGCCGCGAGCGTCGCGAGCCGTTCGAGGTCGCCGCGGCGCAGCGTCCAGCGGCGATCGCATTCCTCCTCGAAACATCCGTCGGTCACCCGGCACTGTTTGTAGAGATCCAGATCGAGCAACTCGTCCGATTCGACGCACGCCGCGCGCCCCGTGCCCGTCCGGCACACCTGCAACGTCATGTACGTGCGCTTTCCGCCGGCGACATCACCGGCCGCCGCGACGCACGTTTCGCTGCCGCCGTTTTTGCCCGAGTCGTACGAGCGGATGTGGTTGGCGAGCTGCGACTGCTCTCGAATCCAGGCGAGAAGTTTGCCGTCGGACGAATAGTCGGTGCTGACGATGACGCCGACCTGCGGCGACGCTGTCGCCAGATTCTGTTCGCCCTGCGGCGTGTAGACGATGCCGGACGTTCCGCGGCGCGTCCACGCAGGCACCGCTCGATCGAGCGTGCCGGCGTCAAAGGCGATCGATCCTGGAAACCGCGGCGAGGATCCTCCCACCCGTCCGGTGGCGAAATACCAGAGGGCGATGGCCGCGAGCACCGCGGCGATCAGCATCACGCGCGGGAGCCACGTGATTCGTCCGGCCGCGGGCGGTTCCGGCGCCGGCACTGGCGGTCGAACGGCCGGCCGTGCCGGTGCCTTCGCGGCCGGCGGTCTTGTGATCGGGGCCTTCGCGACCGGAGGCGCGACCACGGGCGGCGGCGCCGGCGATTCGTCCTGCTGATAAACCACCGACACGCGATAGAGCCGGCCGCCGGGTTTCGACAGATCCGCGGCGATGCCGCGGATGTGTTCGATCGTCTTCGGAATCAGCTCGCGCGCGGACGGCGGCGTCATCTTCAGCACCACGACCTGGAGGTGGCCGCTGAAGTCTTGGCGGGTGCCGTGCTTCTGCATCAGTCCCATGAAGCCATCTTCGATTGCCTTCGCAAGCCGCTTGCCGTCCTGCCCGCCGGCCATCAGCAACACGTCCTCGGTGCCACGATCATTCTTCACGACAAGGCCTGTCACGTACGGCGCGTCGGGATCGTCGGCCGCCGGCGCTTCGTCTGCCTTCGCGCTCAGCACCGCGTCGGCGACTTCCTCGACGATGCCAACGATCTCCCCGTCCTTGACGGCGAAGACGGCGGGCGAGATGGGCGCGGTCTCCTGACGCCGGAACGCGTCGGCGACGAGCGCGGCAAACGCGGTGCTCACCCTGGCATCGAGACCGGGGCGCGTCGCCAGCATCACGCTGCGGCGCGGCACGCCGACGAGCAGGCCGGGCGCTTTCAGCATCTGCTGGCCCCTCAGCATGAACGGCACGTCGAGAATGTGCTCCGCCGAAAAGTAGTCGCCGGAACAGGTCAGCAGCGGCAGTTTCTGTCCCTGCACGTCGATGTCGGCCCGGATCCACTCGGCGGGACGCGCGCGCAGGTTGGCGATCGCTTCCGCTTCGAGCGCCAGCTCGGTCGTGTTCATCGCGGCGACGTCTTCGAGGTTGATGAACGCGAAAGTGTGCGGCCGGTCGTAGCCGAGGCCGATCCACGGCATGTAGGCCGACGCCTGCTTCTCCCAGAGCACGCGGCACGCCGTCTTGTCGCGTCCGACCCACTGCCGCTCCTTGAGCGACGGCATGACCGGCTCGCGCGCAAGCGCCGCCGGCGGGGGCGCGGACTTCATCTCGTCGAACGGCACGTGCAACCACCGCGCGACTTCAGGAACCGCGCCGGGTTCGGGCGGCGGGACGCGCGAAGCGACGATCACGTCGGCGTCACTCGCCTCGCGAAGGTCGCCGATCCACGTGCGGAGATCCGTCAGCCGCTCGGGCGTCCATTCTTCGGACTGTGTGTAGATGGCCGCCTTCTGTCCCGCGGGCGTCGTCGCGCTGATTGGAATCGTGATGCGCGCCATGCGACCGACGAGCGGGACCTGGAACGCGGCGATCTGGAAGCCGGTGTCCTTCAGCCTGGCGCCGGCGACCACCTGGTACATCGCCTGGCGCGTCAGGTGCGCGTCGTCGCTGCCCATCAGCATGATGCTGACCGGCGCGGTGCCGTCGGGTTCGAGATCGGTCGGCCAGCGAGAGCTCATTGGCCCAAGTATCGGCACTGCCGTCGCTGAGCTTTGGGGACTGGCGAACCCGGCAGACGCACATTTCCGCTGAGCACGAACGTGCCGGACGGGACCGAGACCGGCAACGCGGCCACCGGCACGCATCCTTCGATCTGCGACAACGCGGCGCAATGCTCGCCGATCGTGGCGGCGATCAGCGGTATCAGCGTCGACAAGATGGATCCGACCGCGTCGTGACGACGCCGCCGGCGGGAACGCCGGAGTACGCGCTGAATCAGGTTGTGGCGGCAGACTACAGCTGCAGTGACGACGGATCGGGCATCGGTACGTTCACCGGGCGGGAACCGTCCGCGCGGCGCGCTCCGAGAGCGTAGCGGCGTGTTTGAGGTACGTCCCGATCGACGCGACCACCACGCGCGGCAGATCGATGCCCATCAGCGAGACGTGCACCCACGCGTCGACCACGATGCCTTTGTCGAGGACGTGGTCGAGCACGTCGATGATGCTGCTGGTGGTCGTGGGAGTCTCGAGTGCCACGGCGAAGGGATTATCGGGCACGCGAGCCGATTTGTCACTAGCATCAAATGGCAGAGGTTGGCGAGGACGAGCTCGGCAGTTTGACTCTCGCCGGAATATAACTACAATGTAGTCGCTGTGGCGGACATCCTGGGTTCCTTCGAGCAGGCCGTGCTGCTTGCGATTGTGCGGCTCGACGACAATGCCTACGGGCGCGCAATCCTGAACGAGGTCGCCGCCCGGCTGGAACGCGACGTCGCCGCAGGCGCCGTGCAGGCGACGCTCGATCGTCTCGAACGCAAAGGCCTCGTGCGGTCGCGCCTTGGCAGCGGCACGCCGATCCGCGACGGCCGCGCGCGGCGCTTCTACGCGGTCCAGGCCGAGGGGCGGCGCGCGCTCAATGAGGCGAAGGCCGCGCACGACAGCCTCTGGCGCGGCTTTCCCCGTCCGCTCAAAGCACGAGGATGACCATGGCTGATCCGCCGAAGGCCGCTGAACGCCTCCTGCGCGCGCTCCTGCCGCCGGCGTCGGTCGATGCGATGACCGGCGACCTGCTGGAGGAGTACCGCGCCACGCGCGTGCCCGCTGCCGGCCGTCGACGGGCGGACTTCTGGTACGCGCGCCAGGTCGCCGGCGTGTTCCTGCGCGCGTACGGCTGGTTCGTCGTGCCGCTTCTCGTGACGGTCGTCGTCCGCGATCTGTTCAACACGTTCCGCGATGCTTCCGGCGCGTCGTATCTCGACGGCCTACCCCGGCTGGCGCTGGTGCCGGTATCGCCGGGTGTCGCCGTAGCGGTGCTCCTCGCAACGGCGGCCTACGGAACCTGGCGCACCGAGCGCTGGGCGGGCGGCGTCGTCGCGTCGCTGGGTCTGTTCGTCGTCACGTGGCTGTTCATGGCGGTGTGGTGGAACGCGACGCTGTATCCGTTCGCGCAGGCGCAGCAGACCAATCCGTACTGGATTCAGGCGTGGCAGTGGAGCACGCACCGCGCGCATCCCCCGACGCTGGCCGGCTTCAATCCCGACACGCCCGGCGAAACCTTCCTCCGCTGGATGTTCTGGGATAACGTGGGCGCGCTGTTCTTCGCCGGACTGGTGATGGGCGCCGTTTCCATTGTCTGCGGTGTCGTCGGCAGCGCGATGGGCTGGACCTGCCGTCGTCTCGTCGCGCGCTGACCCGAGCCGGCGCGCCCTCGTCGACGTCAAACAGAGAGCGGCGTAGGATACGTCGCGGAGGACGGCATACATGCAGCGGACCCTCCTCGCCGTCGTGCTGACATGTCCGGTTGCGGCAACCGCGCTCGTCGCGCAGCAGCAGCCGGCGGTTGCCGGCGCGCAGTTCGACGTCGTCTCGATCAAGCCGAACAAGGGCGACGTTCCCGGCGGCGGCATGCGGATGTCGCCGGACGGCAGTCAGATCATGACGAACGTCACGATCAGTCAAATCATGATGGGCGCCGCTCCGGAGCCGGTCGTGGAGGTCGCGGGGCTTCCGGACTGGACGAAGACCGAGCGCTACGACATCAACGCGAAGGCTCCGCCCGGCTTCCATCCGACTCCCGAGCAGCGCGCAGAGATGATGCGCAACATGATCGTCGAGCGCATGAAGGTGGCTGGCCATGTCGAGGAAGTCGAGCGGACGACGTTCGCGATGGTGCTCGCGCGAAGCGACGGGAAGCTCGGTCCGCAGCTCAAGAAATCCACGCTCGATTGCTCGCCTGGCGCGGCCGCGTCTCGTCCTCCGCCCTCGCCGTCGACGGCGTCGGACGACATCATGCAGCGCTGCGGCATGCGGATGGGTGGCGGGACCATCGAGTCCGGCGGCATGCTGCTCGATACGTTCGTGCGATCCCTGCGCGGCTTCGCCGGCGGCCTCGTGAACAACCGCACCGGGCTCGAAGGGTACTACGCGCTGACGCTCCGCTTCGCGCTGCCGCGGCTCAACGCCGACCCCTCCGCGGCGGCGTCCGACGATGCGCCGAGTTTCTTCACGGCGCTGCAGGAGCAGCTCGGCTTGAAGCTGGTGCCGGAAAAGACGAAGGTGAAGATCTTCGTTGTGGATCACATCGAGCGGCCGACGCCAGACTGACGGTTGGGAAGCGTGAACGTTGAACCGTGAATCCTATTTCGGCGTCAGGATCCGCCCCGACGTCTCGAACTGGCGATAATTCGAATAGTCCGACGAGCAGCGGACGATGTTCCCATAACTCTCTTCCATGCGCGTTGGCACCCACAACATCAGCTTCGGGTCGCGCTGGAAGTCCACGGTGACATCCGCGTCGAACCGCGGCACGGCGACCCGACGTTCGGTCCGCACGACGACGCCGTCGTCGACGCGTACCCAGACCGCGCCCGACGTGGGAACGTCCAGCGAATCGAATCGCAGGACGGTCGGCCGCCGCTGCTCGCGGAACGTGACTTTCCACGCGCGCGTACCGTTGACTCTGTGTTCGCCCTCGCGTGTGAACGCGAACTGCTCCTGATTCTCGGGCAGCAGGTACTGCAGGACCTCGGTAGGATTGCTCGTCGTCCGGCGCACCGAACCGATGTCGAAACGCGCGCTCTCCTCCTGCAGGCTGCGCAGGCGTGTCGAGCGCGACACCACCGCGTCGCCGCCGTCCGCAGGCTGCTCCGCTGTCTGGAGGGCGCGTTCCAGACGGTCCTTGCTGTCGGCCACCGGCCGTTTGTCCACGACGAGGACGTTGCGCACCGATATCCAGACGTGGTCCTGGTCGAGCCACCAGAAAAGCATTTCGGATTGAATTGTGCGGCTGGTTGAACGCCCCCGGGTAATCGCGCGCTGATGGTAGACCTCGTCGCTGACGACCATCGCCATCCGGACTTCGAGGTCGCGTACGTACGCGCCGGCCCGCGCCAGTAGCTGCTCCACCGATGGCTCGGTTTGCGTGCGTGGAGCAGCGACGACTCCGGCCGCGACGACGACGCCCCAGAATAGCGTGGTGTGTCTCATCGGCAATGACGATAGAGTAGCGCGAGGATCGTATGATCGAGCGCGACGTTACGACAATCGTGCAGAGCGTGATCGCCGATCGCGGACTCCCGTTCGTGGTTTTGTCGGTCGCGCGTGTACCGGCAGGCTGGGAAGTACGCGCGCAGCGCGGCGGGGGCGTGGTGTCGATCGTGATTCCTGACGGACGGCCGATCGACGTCCGCGCCGCAACGGAGGAACAGTTGGAAGACGCCCTTTGATTCAGCCCTCAGCTTTGCCGCGCAGAGTGTCAGGAGACGCACCTGAGAGCGTCGGAAACGGAGGCGCCGAATGCGCTTCCATGATCCGGATGGTCTGAGCGGCACAGCGATCGCAGATGTAGACACGGCCGCCGAGAAGCCGGAACGGACCGGCCACCAGCTTGTCGACTTCTGAATCCGGCCGACGGCAGAACGAGCATCGCATGCGTCCTCGGATCATGTGCACCCC